>Ga0302326_10004835_pt1 | contig 31002 bp, 25 predicted proteins | sample Palsa_T0_3_FD_202264 | JGI IMG/M metagenome (GOLD analysis project Ga0302326, IMG submission 202264) | Peat permafrost microbial communities from Stordalen Mire near Abisko, Sweden - Palsa_T0_3 | ecosystem: Environmental > Terrestrial > Soil > Palsa > Peat permafrost | place: Sweden: Abisko... | reverse complement strand
CAGCTGTTAAGGCAGATGTCACATTTCCGGGATTTTTATCGGGCGACGCCTTGCATGCAGCGGTACGCAGCGCGCGCGCCGTAGTTTTGCCCTCCGAATGGTATGAGAACGCGCCCCTGAGCGTGCTCGAAGCCTATGCGCTTGGTAAACCCGTGATCGGGGCGCGCATCGGAGGCATCCCTGAACTCATCCGCGAGAACGAGACTGGAGTGTGCTTTACGAGCGGTGACGCGGCCGGGCTTGCGGCGGTACTCGGCGACTTTCTGCGGCGTCCTGATGGCGAGCTTGAAGAAATGGGAATGCGCGCACGCAGGTGGGTTGAAACCGAATTTACGGCCTCGATATACCGGACTCGGATTCTGCGGATCTATCGCGACCTCGGCGTAGCGATCCCAAATGGTGCGCCAGCACCTGACGAGCGCCTCAGTCAAGGCAGCATTTAGGCGTGAGGATCCTGGTGCTCGGCATTCGCGGGATGCCCAATGTGCAAGGCGGCGTCGAAACCCATGCGGAGCATCTGTACCAGCGGCTGGCGGCTCTTGGGTGCGACGTCGAGGTATTCGTGCGTACGGCATTTGTGCCAAGAGCGCAGCGGAATTTCGGAGCAATTCGGCTGCGACGGATCTGGGCACCCCGACAGGCGGGTTTCGAGGCATTCGTCCATTCGGTACTGTGCGTTTTCTACGCGGGCATCGTGCGACCGGACGTCCTGCATATCCACGCTGTAGGACCAGCAATCGTTACGCCGATCGCCCGTCTGATGGGATTGCGGGTGGTCGTGACTCATCACGGTGCTGACTATGATCGCGACAAGTGGGGCGGCTTTGCCCGCTGGGTTTTGCGGACTGGAGAGCGCGTCGGCATGCGCTATTCGCATGCTTGTATTGCCATCTCAAAGCTCATCAAAGAGCTCATTCAATCTAACTACGGTCGCGATGCGGATCTAATCCCTAACGGCGTCATCGTTGCAGGGCGGCAGACGGGTTTAGAGCACTTGCGACGGTACGGCCTAGATCCAGGTCGGTATTTTCTACAGGTCAGTCGTCTTGTGCCTGAGAAGAGACAGCTTGACCTTATCCGAGCGTATGCGTCGATGCCGGCTAGCGGCTGGAAACTGGCGCTAGTGGGAGCCGCTGATCCGGGTCCGTACTCAAGTGAGGTTGAAGCCGCGGCGCGCTCCGCCGGGGTCGTTCTGACGGGATTTCTAAAGGGCGTCGCGCTCGAACAGATGTATTCGCATGCGGGAGCTTTTGTGCTGCCCTCGTCGCATGAAGGTTTACCTATCGTATTACTGGAGGCGCTGAGCTACGGCCTACCGGTGTTGGCAAGCGACATTCCGGCACACTTGGAAATTGGCTTGGATAAGTCGAGCTACTTTCCGGTCGGCGACTTGGTCGCTCTGAGGCAGGCCCTGACCATGCTTGTCCAGACTGCGCAGGACGCGACAGCCCGTGCCGCGCGGATTCACTGGGTTGCGACGACTTATAATTGGGATCGAATCGCCGTGCAGACGCTTGCGGTCTACGAGCGCATCATGCGCGACCAACGGCGCGCATCTACTGAGCGGTAATGCCGTGGCGACTAGGGCCGTCTTTGAGCGCTCATGCCTCAGAGCATTTTCCTACTTTGCCTTCGCTGCGAGCAGTCGAATGCCCAGCAGCAACCTAAAGGGCGCGAATTTTCCGATCTTTTTTCTGAAACGATGAGGCAATGCATCAATGGCGGACTCCACGACCCGGGCGAGCGCGATTGGAAACCGCACGTAGTAACCGTCTTTTCCAATATAAATTCTAAATTTAGCAAATCCCGCGCTTGCAAATAACTGGAGTAGCTCTTTGAGATCATATTCATGTAAATGCAAGCCGCTAGCCACGTCCGAAAAGTGCTGCGAGACGTCGTGCGGGCCACTCAAGCGATTGGGCGTGATGCAAAGGTACTTGCCACCAGGCTTGAGTACCCGGTAAATGTTGCGCAGCTGTGCGAGGGCATCCTCGGGGTGAAGATGCTCCATCAATTGATTGCTGTAGACCAGATCGACAGACGCCGCATCCACATCGACGCTGCATCCATCTGAGAGCAAGAGATGAAAGTTTTCGGGGGCATCGATTTTGGACGTGATTTCGCTAGACACGTCCACGGCATATACCTGATCCGCGCGCTTAGACATTTCCAATGAAGTTAGACAATCGCCAGGCCCGACTTCGAGAAAGACGGGCTTTGGAGCCGCGATTGAGAGTAGAAATTTAACCTGCCGGGCAGCCCCTGACATTCTCGCTTCCCATGAGCGTCTTTCGGTAAGCTGCGGATGATGCGCGACCCTGCGGAACAGCTCGTCGTACACCTCCTTATACAAAGACCGCCGGGCTTCCCTGGTGGAAGTCTTGAGCTTATTGGCAAGCTCCCGTTCAATCTCAAAGTGGTCGATGAGTTGATCACGTGTTTGCATGTGCTCTGCTCATTTCGCAATTTGACAGCGCGGCGAACCGGTCACGTGTTCGCAGGGTACTCGGACGGCCAAACCGGCAGAGCATTGCACACACACACACATGACGCCACGCGCCGCCGACCCAGGGGACCTTCTGGCATGATGGCTGGACGCGGGAATTCCGAGGTCAATTGGTCACGCAAGAGTTACTGAAACTGCTGGGACAGGCAGTGTAGGCCTTGCCGCCGACCGAGCGAATAAAGGGAAGAATTCCAGTCGTCCATTGCTGCGCGGCGCCGCCGGTATAGTCGTTTCTATCCCAAAAGATAAAATTGGCGTGCATGATGTTGAATGCGACGTCGTACACTTCGGCCGGCGTAAATGTGGCAATGTATCCGCCCAACTCCGTAGCCTCAACCTCGGACTTGATTGCGACGACTCCCCGGTAGTCCGTGCCGCTGCCTCTGGCCCCAGTCACAATTGCGTCCGACTGCAAGGCGCGCGTGCCTGCGGCAAGGTAGGTTCGATTCCAGGTGTCAGGTCCACCCACGACGATCCGGCTTGTCATGCAATGCCTGATGAAGTCCTCCATCTGTGCATCGGATCCAAGATAATTTGTCTCCACAAACACGTTGCTGTGACCCCAAGCCGCGCGAGCCGCAAGCAAAAATCTTTCAAGCTGCATAACGAGCGCGCCGTTGGAATATGTCGACGGCGCAGGATGCTCCTTGGAAAACCCAATCGCGGTTTCCGACGTACCGATGCCCTCTACGGTGGGATCCGAATCGTAGCGTGCGGCAAGTGCTTGATAGAGCGCAATCAATCGGTCCATAACAGGAGCATCCCATATACGTGCGACGACTCCGTTGCCCATGGGCACCTCTCCGCCCTGAAAGACAGGGTCGGTCTTGAGGTAGTCCGGAACCGTGGTCCCTCCCTGGCCGAATACTCGGTTCTCAATTCTGATGATCATTTGCTTGTGTGAAGGCAAGGACTTTACCGTGTGCAAATAGGTGTCAATTCCGGAGAAATCATATACGCCCTTGCTCGTCTCAATGTCGCGCCAGTTCCAGTCGCGCAATATTCCTCTGATGGTCGGTTCATTGGCAATTTGGGTGATATAGCCCTGATCTGCATCATCGTACTTATGGCTATTCCGTACCGACATGTAATGACCGGGGTGCCATTTGATTGCGCCCTGCGCCTGCGGCGGTGTTTGCGCTGCGGCGTGTGCCAGGAAGGACGTGAGCAGCACAACCCGAGCGAGATGCGTTAGTAGCAGCCTGGTCATCGATGGCTCCTGGTTCCTGTATGGTCGGTTGATGCCGTCAAGTGCTTCTTGCGATCGCGCTGACTGGCAGGACAGGCTGCGGCGCCGCGGCGCTGAGGGCCAGACGCATGCGTCTTGCAGCAACAAGGCCGGAGAAATACCAGAACAAATACGACAACGATCCGTAGGAATGCAGGGTCTTGTAGCCAGTTCCAACGATTACCAGAACCGTGACTCCGCACCAGCCGATCGCGAACCACCCCATCAAACTGTCATCCCGGCGCGCTACGGCCAATGAATCCCGAAGGATCAACCAATAAAGTGCAAACACAAGCACGGTGCCGCATACACCGATTTCGAGAAGAAATACGCTCATTGAGGAAACCAGAAACCCTTCATAGAGGGGGTAATATGCACCGATGAATTGCGGCCCAAGCGAAGAGTGCGAGACATTGCCGAGACCGAGGCCGAATGCGAGCTGCACCGGGTCAGCGGACAGCCGGGCCAGAGGCATGACGATTGCGTCGATCCGTCCAGCTTGGTGCTGCGTTCCCACGCCGGAGTGAGTGTCGAGGTACTGATCGACCTTCTTTTGGCTCGTGAAAAAGTCTTCTACGCTCGTGTAATAGGGATTGTTGCGTTCCATGTAGTCATATACCGGCGCGAAACCTGCCAGGAAGACGATGAAAAGCGTGATGGACAGAAGCGCATTGCGCAGGCGCCTGCCCGCCGGTGCGCCTACCAGAACTACGGTTAGAAGAGCGATGGGCAGGAGTATCAGGGTGCCCTTTGTTTCGTTGATGGTTGTCGCGGCAAGCAAATAGAAGAAGAGGGCGAAGTAAGTTATCTTCGAGACGCGTTGTCGCAGGAAGAGGCCTGTGAGTATGCATACCGCGCATATGAGATAGATCGACAAGACGGAGGAATCGACCAAGGTGCCGACCACGCTGTCGCCACTGAACCTTTCCGCGCGAATGACTATCATGCGTTGGTGAATGGCGAATGGTAATTGCCAAAGACCCACAACTAGCAACAGGCGCAGCTGCTGGCGGATTTGCCAGTCCTTGAACTCGTATACTGCCGGCAGAAAAAAGAACGGCATGGCACGCAGATAGTAGCGAATGCCAGCGAATAATGGGCCGGGTTCGACCGCATTGGCGACCGCCCCACACACCATGACCACCGCAATGGCTCCAAAGACCAACCAGTACTGCGCGCGTACGTTGCGGAACCGCTGTCCCGTGCCTAAGGCTACGACGTAGAGCACGACGAGTACGGAAAGGGCCTCGGGCAGGAAGGCGAGAGTCCTTGGTAATAGATGATCGGTGGTCAGCTGATCGATCAGCGTCACCGCGATGATGATCGCTAAAATTAGATAGTGCATACGGCGTGATGCGCGGAGCGGATGTCTGCAAGCGCTCGCAATGCTCTGTTGCGATATCCGGTAGACACTATCATTTGTGAAGATTCAGGCCGTTCAATTCCCGTGATAGAAGGTCTTGACATTAATTGTTGGACAAAAGTCTACCGGCGTAATCGTCAGCACAACGGGGCGCGCGCGCTCGCGGGCACGGCGCTCAGGCGCAACCGGCTGCGAAGACCGATGGGTGTTTGGAGAGCTGGCCATCAGGTCTCGGGAAAGTGTCGCCGCGGCGTGTGATCAACGCAGCGTAGCGGTCCCGACTCGGGGTTCGCGCGATGCCTGCTGCAGACCAGCCTCAGGGTATTGAACGATCTCCGTTGCCTGATAGTCCTTCATGTGGCGGGAATGAGTGAATATAATGAGCTCCGCCAGGAGCCCAAGCGCAAAGAGCTGCAGTCCGAGAACTACGAGCAACGAGGACAGCAACAACGCCGGACGATCAGCCAGGCTTTGATTGAAGACCAATCTATCAAAAATAAGATATAGCACGACTAGCACGCCCAGGCCGCACATGCTGGCTCCAATCATGCCAAAGAAGCGTAGCGGCTTTTTGGTAAAGCGGACGAGAAAGAACACCGTAAAGACATCCAGCACGAGATGTGCGTACTCGCGCGGTCGATACACTCCCTCGAAGCGGTCGCGCTCGGATTGCCGCAGTTCAACCTCCGCGACGCGAAATCCCTGGCGATCCGCGAGCACCGCTAGCAACCGGTGCTGATCGCCATACAAGGATAGCTCCTCGAGTACGCGCCGCTTCATGGCGCGCGCTCCGCAACCGAGATCATGGAGGCGCATCCCAGTCACACGCGCCACCATGCCGTGGAATATGGCGCGCCGCATCCGCTCCAGGGCGCCACCGGCGCCAGCCGATGGCAACGTCCGCTGACTCGAGCGGAGCGAGAAGCTTGACCACATCGCGACCATCAATTTGATGGTAGGCGGGCAACGTGACAATTAACTCTCCGGATGCGCGTTCGAGGCCGGCCATGAGCGCAGTAGATTCACCAAATGGCCGGCTGAGCGAAACGATGATGAGGTCTTGCGCACCTTCGTCGATCAATTGCTCAAGTTCGCCCATCACTTGCGGATGTGGCCCATCAAGCACAAAGATGAATTCGTGCGCCAGGCGTGCCGGCTCCAGTCCCAGCTGGTACTCGCTGTAGAGTTCGCGCGCATTCGCGTAGCGCTTCCCGACCGGAATGATGACCGATAGCTTGATTCTTGGATCTCGTTCGGTCATTGCGCTTGGGTCTCGATGGCCGCGGGACGCTTGCCGATGCGCTGCGTGAGGCGCGCGAACTGATGCTCGCGCATGCCGCTCAAATGGTAGACCAGCTCGCCGAATGCGCCACTGCATATCAAAATGAACGCAGAGGTGAGGAAAATGACCCCGGAGCCGGCAATGGGCAACGACGTGGCCTCACCATGCAGCAAAGATGTCGTCACTGCATAGCCGAGTACGCTTAGGCCAGCAATCAGCAAAGGCATTGCGAGAAACCCGAACCACAAAAGCGGCCGCGCTGCGAACGAGGTGAGCGTCTTGATCACCATCAGGTCGAGCAGCACTTTGTAGATGCGCGATAGGCCGTACTTGGATGCGCCAAACTGGCGGGCATGGTGCCTGACCTTGACCTCAGCAATTCTAGTGCCGGCGATCGAGGCCATTGCCGGGATAAAACGGTGCATTTCCGAATACAGCGGAATGTTCTTGATCACGCTGGCGCGATAGGCCTTGAGTGAACAGCCGTTATCCTTGATCGCAATTCCCGTCACTTTCCCGATCAGCCAGTTGGCGATTATTGAAGGAATCTTGCGGGACACGAGCTTGTCTTGGCGCTGGTGGCGCCAGCCGACAACCACGTCATATCCGGCATCGATCTTGCGCAAGAACTCTTCGATGTCGGCAGGGTCATTTTGCAGATCGCCGTCCATCGTGATGAGTACTTCGCCTCTGGCGTATTCGATGCCGGCCGCCATGGCGGCAGTCTGTCCGTAATTGCGGCGGAATTTCACGACACGAACGCGCGGGTCCGTGCGTGCCAGCTCCACTGCACGCGCGAGCGTCGCATCCTTGCTGCCGTCGTCCACGAACACCATCTCGAATGGGATCTGCAAGGGCGCCACGGCAGCGACGATGGCGGCGTGCAGGGGTCCGATGCTGTCCTGCTCGTTATAGAACGGGACGATGACCGAGAGCTTTGGCGGGGTGCGCAAGCGCTTGTTCTCCTTGGACGTTTATCATAAAGCGGTGTCGGTAAATCTTACTTCGAATGTATCACAGAAGCGCCTTTCGCCCGGCCATTAAGCCCGGATCCGCATGGTAGACTGCGCCCCCGCCACGGCGGATGGATCCGGGTGGCGCGGGGTATTTTGAGGCGGAGCAAAGTACCGGAGTCTTGATGACCGAAACATCGATTGCCACTGAGCTGAGCATAGTCATTCCGACCCTTGGTCGAGAATGTCTGCGGCAGAGCGTGCGAGCGATTGCCACCGGCTCCATGCGTCCCGGGGCGATTGTGCTTTCCCACCAGGGCGCTCCGGGGTCCATGGATGCCATGCTCGAGGAATTCGCTCAATACGGCGTTTCCGTGCACTACTCGCGCTCTGACCAGGTGGGCAAGGCCACCGGGCAAAATGCCGGCATTCGCAAGGTCACGACCAAGTTCTTCGGCACCACGGACGATGATTGCATTGTCGATTTTCGTTGGGTGGAGGAGATTGCTCGAGCGCTTGCCGAGCATCCGGGAGACATCATCACCGGCCGCGTCCTCGCCAGCGCCGAGGGCGCGCCGTCAGTCACGACATTTGATACGCCGCGCATCTACCGGAAGTTCCCCCTGGAAGGCGGTCATTTCACCGGCGGCAATTTTGCGGCATCACTCACCGTATTCAATGATGTTGGCCCCTTTGATGAGACGCCGTTGTTGCGCTTCTGTGAAGATATCGAGTGGTCGCATCGTGCGATGGCTAAAGGCTATGCGATCCGGTACATACCGCAGGTCACGATCACCCATCTTCACTGGCGCGACGAGGGCGATATAGCCAAGGTCTATTCCCAATATGCGCGTTCGCAGGGAGGCTGGATCGGGCGGAGGCTGCGCGCGGGTGACTTATGGTTCGTTACCTTATTGCTCTTCGAGCTTGCGCGCGGCAGCAAACGCTGGTTTCTCGGTGTCGTACGGCATGACCCCCTGCGTAAGGTCAATGGCCGCGCCTTTGTAATCGACCTACTGCGCGGCGTTGGTGCCGGATGCAAAGGTCAATAGAGCGGCCGGCTCGATATCAGGGGATGCAGCTTTGCCGTTGGCAAGCATTTGCTGAGTTCGAGTCTCCAGAAGCTGCAGCAGCGCATCGACGCCCTTCCTGCTCAGGTGATCGGGATCCTTGAAGTAGCTGACATCCGTGAATACCTGCCGAAAATCGAGCACGTCCTGAATGCCGGCCGCGGCGAGCGCATGCTCGACGAGCCGGTCTTCCTCGGGCGTAACTGACTCAAAGTATTCCGCGGTAGCCGGGTAACGCACGGCGATCACGCGCACGCCGTGCTGGTGCGCGAGTGCCACGATACGTCCGTACCATTCGAACGGTTCAGGATGAATGCCGATTCCGAGATGGTCGCCTGCGCCGGTTTCACGCGCTAGGCGTTCGCGCTCCGCTTCGGGAAGATGCTGCCACGCGCCCTCGGTTTCTTCCACGTCGTCGGCGCGCGCCGGCTTGAAAGATTGCGCAATGTCTCGCTTCAGGTACTGAACGAAATCGTCGTTGAACAATGGGACGAGATTAAACGCCGCGGCAAGCTTGCCATGACCAAACCCATACGGCGAGCCGGTCCAGAACAGGTATTGGTCGGCAAAAGCTCCATTGGAGGATTGCAGACGGCCGGTGCCGAACATGTGCACGTCGGCCGTGAGAAACAGGACGTCAATCTCGTTGGGTCGCGACAGCAGGTAGCGCAGCTTCGCATAGATCTCGCGCAGGCTATCGCCACCAAAACCGACGTTATACGCATGGTCGGTCAGGTACTCGTTGTCGATCTGTGCGACGTGCGAATCGCCGACGAATATCGCCTTGACATGATGATGCGTATAAAAATTCTGTACGACGGCATGGTATTCATTTTCGCGCTGGAAATACCCGCTCGTCTGGTAGGTGATGAGATTCGCTATGGCGAATAGCACGACTCCGAGCGCGCCTTTGACAAGAATCGTCCGCCATGAATCGTGGGAGCGCATGATCAGAATTGGAAATAGATGAAGTCGAGCGCGGATCCGGTATACCGGAAGCACAAAACGAGGCCGATAATTCCTGCATACGCGGCCCAGCGGGTGGATGACGGCCTCGACTCAACCTGCAGCGCGAATCCCTTGTCGCGCTGCAGAAACTCAAGCGCAACCAGCACTGCAATCGCCGCACTCGCAATCAATATCGGGTTGAGGAGGCCAAGGTCGTGCAGCAGCGCCGCTGGATTGGTGGCGATTGAGGTCGAGAAGACGCTGCCTGCCATGACGAGGGCCGAATGGATCGTTTTGGCGCGGAAAAAGATCCAGGCAAGCACTGTCAGGAAAAAGGTCAGGAGAACACGCGCCGCGATTAGCGCCGCGCCGCGGGCTGTGGACTGCAAGGTTCCGGAGGAAGCGAATCTCTTCGCGAAGAAGATGTGCGGCAGGTAGTAAAGGCCGTTCAGGAACCCCCATGCCACGAATGTCCAGCTTGCCCCGTGCCAAAGGCCGCTAATGGTAAACGTCAGGATAATGTTGAATGCGTAGCGCAGCGTGCTGACTCTGCTGCCGCCCAACGGAATGAAGACGTAGTCGCGGAACCACGTCGACAGCGAGATATGCCAGCGCCGCCAGAATTCCGGAATACTCTGCGAGAAATATGGAGTGGCGAAGTTCTGCATAAGCTCGAAGCCGAAGAGACGAGCACTGCCGAGCGCGATGTGCGAATAGCCGGAGAAGTCGCCATAGATCTGAAAGGCGAAGAAGACCGCGCCCGTCAGCGCCACACTGCCGGGGAGGTGCCGGTGGCTATCAAAGATGGCGTTGGCGACTATCGCGCAGTTGTCGGCCACCACGAGTTTGCAGAACAAGCCCCAGGTGATCTGCCGCAGGCCGCTCGCGAAATTATCCGCCGTGACCTGACGCGGACGATTGAATTGCGGCAGCATGTGGCCGGCACGCTCAATGGGACCGGCAACCAGCTGCGGAAAGAACGCCACGTATGCAAAGAAGGCGATCGGGTCGCGCTCGACGCGAACCTGTCTGCGATAGATGCCAACGGTGTAGGTCAAGGCCTGAAACGTATAGAAGCTCAAGCCCACCGGCAAAATGATGCGCAGAGTCGGCGCCTGCAGATCAATCCCGAGGGTGGCGCCGGCGGCGACGAGTGATGTGATAAAGAAATCGTAGTACTTGAAGAATCCCAGGATTCCGAGATTGACTACCAAACTTGCAAGCAGGATCAGACGCCGTGCCCGATTCTCGCTCGTGACATCCAGCGACAGGCCGACGACATAATCCACGAGCGTACTCAGCGCGATCAGTCCAAGAAAGCGCCAGTCCCACCAGCCGTAAAAGAAGTAGCTCGCGGCCAGCAGCACAAAGTTCTGTGCGCGCACCGACACGCGCCCGACGAGCATGTAAAGAAGCCATACGGTTGGCAGGAAGACGGCGTAGATGACGGAGTGAAAAAGCACGAGGCGCGCGCCTTAGCGAGATCCTGAGGATCGGCGCTTAGAGCCAACGGCATGCAGCGAAGCGGGCGGCTGGCGGTGGCGATGAATGCAGTTGCTTGCGCGCCGCCTCTCGGCCGAGTACTGCGACAACCGCAGCCGCACGTAGGGCGGCTTCAGCATCCGCCGTGAAGCCGCGGTGCCGCCGCGGGTGGCGCTCCGGAGTTCGATACAGAAGATGGGGGGCGCAGCTTCTGCGCGCAGGCGCTCAATCTCGCAGCCTTTCATCAGCTTTTCATAATATTTCAGCCTGACTTTCACCATCCTTTCATGATAAGGCTCTGCTTCGGGTCGTTACGTCGAATGACTCACAGATGCCGATGGTGAGCGGCCCTGCAGACCCGGATGATCAGTCTTGTTGCCACCGATGCCGGAGGAGGTGGAACGGGACGCGACGGCCGTCACGTCTGCGCGAGCGTGCAACTATTCGGTTGCCGCCAGACTTAATTCGACCCTGACGAGGTTGAAGGAATCCATTGCTGTCCCCGCAGGCGGAAACAGGGCGTCAGCGGGCGCGGTGCCGCTCGATGAATAAGTTGCCCATAGCGTTTGTCCGCTCGAGCTCGTCCAGGCGTTCACGAAGTGAACACCGAGCGATTCGCCGGCCGCGGTGCCGAGGTTGCCCCAGCCACCGCTGCCGGTTGCCGCGTCGATGTTGTTGTAGGCGATGACCGCCCAAGGCCCCCACGGACTGGGCGCTTCGTAGAAAGAAGTCTGTGCCGCATAGCCGCCCTGCGCGACAGCGATATAGCGCTTGAGAGCCGGGACATACACGGCTTCTGCAATCGGGGAGCCCATCGTGCACACCTTCTCACATCCGGGCTGGTCAACATTGCGGTCGCTGAATACCGGCTGCATCTGGCCCGCGTCGGAACTCCAGATGGGAGCGCCGCGGGTGTTGAACCCGGAAAAGTATTCGTACGCCGATGGAGTCACAATCTTATCGTTCGGCACTCTTGCCAAATACGTATTGGTCGGCGCCGGGTTATGGGCGCCCCAATTGCTCGCGGCGTCCATCCCAAAGACATAGATGTAATCGTCCGCGGCGCTCGTGTTGCCTGGCCCGTAGCTGACAAAGCCCTGCGGGCAGAAGACTCCGCTCACTAGGTGTTCGCCGCTTGACTGCATGCCGCAAAAGGTCCACTCGCTGACCTGCCATGAATATGCGTTGCCGATGGAATAGGCGATCTCCAGGTGATTCGGGGTGCCCGAAGGTTGGTGCGGGTATTCGCTCTTGAGGTCGGTTGGCCGATAGATTCCCGCAATCGCATAGAAATCGGCGCCGACTGCAATCATTGCACTCGCCTTGCCAGCGATGAGAGAGGGATGCTCCGCTTCATAGCCACCGTAGATATTGTGTTCCGTCGCGCTTGTGGGCGGTGGTGCGCCGCTCAGCATCGCGACGCCGAAGCTTGCACGGCCGCGGACATTGTCGCCGCCGAATCCACCTCCATCGCCAAAGAAGGTATAGACATTGCCGTCATCACCCCACGCTACCGGCCACAAATCGCTGCCGTTTGCCTGTGTATAGCCGCCTGACCAGTCCCACGTCATGCCGGCGATGAGGGTACTTGCGCAGTAGGGCGCATCTCCTGCGGCGGAAGTCGCAGCGGTAAAGGTCTGCAGAGGGCTTGATGCCGCGCCATTTCCTGTGCTGTCGAACGCGGAAATGACGTAGGTGTAGGCGGTTGACGCATCCACGGACGTGTCGGAAAAATATGTATTGAACGTCGTGCCGATTACCGCGCCGTCTCTTGAGATCCGATACCCTGCGATCTGTGCGGAATCCGCCGGTGGCTGCCATTGCAGACCGACCACAGCCGCCGTCGCACACAGGATCTGCGTCGCCGCGGGCGCTGCGGGCGCGGAAGCTGCAGGGCCCGCAGGCACGACAATCACCGAATACATATCGCCGGAGCTGCTGCCGCTCCTGACGATGTTGCTTCCCAGGGACACGATGGCGTGACTCGGATAGATATTGCTGTAGAGCTCGTAGGCGACCGGGCCGACCCGAAGCTGCATGCCCGTGTCCATGAAGTTGCTTGCAAGCCAATGCGGCTTCGGGGCGATTCGCGTGTCATGAGCGACGTACACCGTCGAGCTCTGCACCACTTCAAAACTTAAGAAGTCCGAACTGCCGGCGGCGGCCCCTCGGTCGCCGTCGGCGGTGCGGATGAACGTCTGGCCGCGCAAGAACGGCGGCATTGAGACCGGAGCAGATGCGGCTCGATCGACATACTGCCGCTGTCCCGGTGTGGCATCGAGGCCCGGCGCGAGGCGGTAGGTCTTCCCGCTTCCTCCCTGCGATCCTGCATTTTGCACGGTGACGCCCTGAATGAGCGCAGGGCCGGGACCTTGCGGCATGAAGGACACACACCCGCAAATCAAGGGAAGCGCAACGGTGCCGGCAAATGCTCTTCGAAAAAACCTCATCGAGCGCTTAGTCTACCTCCGCCAGGGCGACATCGTGGCAGGGTTAGGGGCTCGCTGCGGCGCCAGGGGAGCGCACATTCATGCGTCTATCCAAGACCGGCTCGTTGGCGGGGCAGGTGAGTGCCGCGTCCCGCGAAGAGCGCACCTTATTGGACGCGCCAGCCAATGACCGGAGTCGAAACAAGTGCTTCCGTCACAGCCTGAATTGCGGTAAACGTAGCCCGAGCGCCGCGCGGCTCGAAAGGATTGTTGCCGGCAGGGCGGTTCCGGCCGGAACTGCACATAACGACTAGGTCACAGTATCGAGCCACAGCCACGAATATTGTTGCGTGATCGAGCGCCCCTGCCGAAAATAACTTATGACTGAAAACCCAGCTCTTTCCCCGGAAGCGCGCTTCAAGAGGGACGGATATCTACAGATCGAATCCCTCACGACGGCCGAGGATATTGGGCGCATCAGATCTCTCCTCGATCCGCTCTTCGATAGGTTCGAGTCGATCGGACCGAACGCTATAGATATTGGCGGGCCGCAGGAGCGCGGCGCGCCGCCGCGCCAGCCGGAGATCAATGAGGCGATTCATTTTGAGCCGGCACTGCGCAGGACAGAGGCTTTTGAGCGCTGCCGGGACCTTGCGCGGCGTATCCTCGGCGTGCCGGTCGGCTATGTTTTCGATCACGCCATCTACAAGCCGCCGCACAACAACACGCCCACGGCGTGGCATCAGGATGAGGCTTACAACAAGCAGCCAATTCCCTTGCGCTCCGTGCATTTTTGGATTCCACTGCAGCCGGTCAACGTTGAAAATGGCTGCATGCAGTTTGTGCCGGGTTCCCAGCTCGAAGGCCTGCTGCCGCATCACGTGGTCCATAAGCGGCCCGGCGGTCCGACTACCCACAGCGTGGGTGCCACCATTGCCACCAAAGCTTTCGACGCCTCGCGGGCGGTCGCATGTCCGCTGCCTCTCGGAGGCGCTACGGCACATCATCCGTTGACGTTGCATTACACTGGGCCAAACCAGTCCGACGGCTATCGGCGCGCATGGATCATACATTTCGCAGCATTCGGGTTCTTCCGCTTCCGCCTCCATCCGAAGTGTGTGGCGAAGAGGCTACGCGCTCTCGTCAGCGCGCATTAAATGACCGATGAGAAACGCGCCGGCAGGGCGCTGCTGTGGAAGGGGATGCAGCTTGGTGTCTCAAAGCTGCTGTATCTAGTCGGCACCCTGATTCTCGGGCATCTGCTGGCGCCGAAGGAATTCGGACTCGTGGCGATCGCGACCGTCGCCATCACGACGATCATGACCGCCACCGAAACCGGCATGACGAGCGCCCTCGTGCAGGCCTCGGAGCGCGAGCAGGCGCACTACGACCTCGCCTGGACCGTCGGGTTTCTGCGCGGCCTCATCGTATGCGTAGTGCTGCTGCTCGCGGCGCCGCTCGTTGCGCGGCTCTTTGGCGAGGAGCGCGCGGCGCCGCTGGTGCGTCTCATGGCGTTTCTGCCCCTGATCAGCTCCGCCGCAAGTCCGCGCATGGCGGATCTGATCCGCGAGCTGCAATTCTCCAAGCTCGCCCCGGTCGCGCTGGTCGCCGTCATCGTCGAGATCGGCCTTGCCATAGCGCTCGCAAGCCGGCTCGGCGGCGCCGCGATCATTCTCGGTAAGCTCGCCGGCGCCACGACGGCGACGTTTGCGAGCTACTTCCTCGCACCGCACCGGCCGAGATTCAGCCCGAATTATGCGTCAGCACGGCATTTACTTGCCTTTGGGCGCTGGCTTTTTGCCATTGGCCTCACCGCCGTCGCGTCTGATTTATTCATCAAGGTGCTGATCGCAAGACGCTTGAGCGTCAATGATCTGGGCATGTTCTCAATGTCTGACAAGCTCGCCGAAGTGCCGAGCCAAGCAGCGAACGAATCCATCGGCGCAGTAGCATTTCCGCTCTACGCACGGCTGCGCTCCGATGTGCCGCGGTTGCAGAATGCCGTGCGCGCGCACCTCACGGGCCTCATGTTTTTTCTCTTTCCAGCGACCGCCATCATCATTGCGCTTGCCCAACCGCTCGAGGTGCGGGTGCTCGGTCCTTCCTGGGCTGGAATCTCGGGGCTCATCGTGCTATTGGTGCTTGGCTATCTATTCGAATTTGTGTTCAACGTGGTTTATTTTTTGCTGCAGGCCCTGGGTGCAGGTGCACGCTTGTTTGTGGTCGAGTTGATTCAATACATTATCCTCATTGCTGCAGTGATATTACTGGCCGGCCCATTCGGGTTGATGGGTGTCGGCGCTGCGCGGATCATTACCGGGATTGCCGTCGCCATTGCCGCGGCGATCGCAGCCCCGGCGATGTACCGGGTGACGCTGCTTAAGATCTTCCGTCCTGGCGTCGTTCTCGTCTTATGGGCGACGTTGGCGGGTATTACGTCTCGCCTCTGCGCGTCGCTCGTGCCGGGAGCCGCCGGGATTGTCGTCGGCGTCGCCGCAGGGGGCGCGATGTTCCTCGCTCTCGCCTGGGTAACCGATGAGAGGCTGCGTACTGGTGTGCGCGAGTGTTTGTCGCTTTTCTTTCCGGTCCTAGGTCCAAATCGCGCAGGCTATTCCGTAGAGCTGCCGTGAATTCAAGCTTGCTCAGCGGTTCGCACGACGCATGGCGCGAACGGCTGCTCAAACGCGTGGTCGTGGTATCGCCGCACCTGGACGACGCGGTCATGTCCTTGGGCGCAACCATTGCCTGGGCTGTACAGGCAGGCGCGAAGATCGAAGTCCTGACGGTATTCCCCAGCATAGCCACTTCAACTGCACCAGCGGGCCCCTGGGACAGGGACTGCGGCTTTGACACCGAGGGAGAACAGGCTACCGAACGGCGCGAAGAGGATCGGCAGGCGTGTCTGCTCCTGGGTGCGACACCGCGCTGGCTGAACTTCGGCGCCGAACCGTACGAGCGGCGCGGTTCCGACGATGACATCTGGTCCGCCGTTCAGGCTGCGACCGAGGGCGCGGATCTAATACTCGTTCCGGGCTACCCGCTGCTGCATCCCGACCATGCCTACTTGAGCGAACTTCTGCTGCGCAAGGGCTTGAGCGGCCGACGCACCGTGCTCTACACCGAACAGCCCTATGCATATACGCACAATATGTCGCCGCTCGGCTCCGCAGTCGCGCCGGCCATCAAGCCGCTGATTGGCGCCCCAATTTCCTGGACCCGAGTGCGCACCGAGCGCACGCACCGTCAGGTCAAATTGAAAGCCGTGCGATGCTATAAAACCCAACTGCGTCATCTGGGATTGCGCAATATCGGCCTCTATAGAATGCTCTGGCGCGAAAGAGCACAGGGCGGCGAGGCGGTTGCGTGGTTGTCGTGAGGCACCCATTGGCTGCAAAGAGCCACTTTCGGCGCGATCACGGCTGCGGCGGCTTACTCGTGAGATCGCGACACAGCGCAAGATACTGATCGGCGACGACCGCGAGATCAAAGCGCGTGACGGATGCGCGCGCAGCGGCGCCGATCTCGGGCCAGCGCGGCCGCGCGGCGAGCGCCGCTTCAATGGCGGCCAGCATGGCTGCGCTGTCCTTAGGCGGAAAGAGAAATCCGTTTTGACCCTCGTGAATGAGATCGGGCGCTGCTCCGACGGCTGTCACCGCGACGGGGAGGGCACAGCCGAGTGCCTCGACCAATGCCAGACTGAATCCCTCGTACTCGGTCGGGAAGATGAACAAGTCGGCAGCCTGCAGGTACTCATGCACGTGCGCACTCTCGCCGAAAAACTGCACATGGTTTTCCAAATGATGCGCGCGCACGAACTCCTTCACGTAGTCCTCGCAGTTGTCGAAGGAGATCCTGCCGGAGCCGACGATCAGCAGGCACAGCTCTGGGTGCTTCTCGATGACCGCCGGCCACGCCTCGATGAGCATCGGCAGGCCCTTGGCGCGCGATAATCGGCCCGCGTATATCACCAGCGTTTTGCCGCTTGGAAGCTGCAATTTTTCACACAGGCGCCGCTTCTCCTCGGCCGCCGCTGGGCGGAATTTCTTCAGGTCCACGGCATTGGGAATGTCGTGAATGCGCGCGGCGCTGATGCGCCGGGTTAACAGTGCGGCGCGGATTTCCGCCGAGATCGCAATGACGGCGTCAGCCTTGCGCAGCAGAGAAAGCCGCACCCCATCGATGCCTGCGACCAATGTGCGCGCCGAGAAGCTGCCCATGTCGCGCAGACTCTCGGCGGATACGGCTTCCTTGAGCTCAAAGAAAGACTCGACCCGCAGAATGCATTTTTTGCCGGTGAGGCGACACACGGGCACCACGATCATCGGCATGACTTTGGCGCCCGATACCACCACGATATCGTAGCGCCCGGCTTCTTTGAGCAAGAGCAGCGCCAAGCGCGTGAGATACCCCAATATGGGAAATACCGCTTTCCATCCCTTGCCTTTAAGATTCCCGGCGGGCGGAAATCTGCGCACCTTCACCAGTCCCAGCAGCTCTGCGGCAGGTGACGGAGGATCGCTCTGGCGGGTGATGACACTTGGGTTCACGCCCTTTAGAGCCAGCGCCTGGACGATCTGCGAAGCAAACAATTCCTGGCCCCCGACGATCGGCGGATAGAACGCCTCGGTCAGCCAGTAGATGCGGAGCATCTGCGCTTCCGCGGATGCTTGAGCCGGTGCCCTCTGCTCGGACAATGCTGCGGGCGGCATAGGGGTCAGGTGGCGCGCTGGCGCGATCGCTTGAATGCGGACGCGAGCTTCTTCAGTAGCACACGCCTGAATTCGGCGGGCACGAAGATGAAGCGTTTGCCGTCAATCAACGTCACGTTTCCGGCTTGTGAGAGCGTGTGCAAACCGTTCGGATACGGGCCCGCGCGCTCGGGGTCCACGGCAACAAATGCCTCCTCGCGAAAGTCCGAGGGCGTGAGCGTGAGAACGCGGTTAATGATGACTCGCGCGCCATAGGTTCGCGAGCAATCCTGGGCGGGGCGATACAGAACTCCATCCTGAACGAACGGAGCTCCGGCCGGCCGTGTGGAGCGGATATCAACCTTGACCGGATTGCCGGGATGCGCACACCACGGGCCCGTGATGCTCTGGGCGTACCACAGGTGCAGCTCGCAGTTGGCACCAAAGGCCGCGTCTTCCGAGCCCGCGAGCCACCAATGCCCGCCGTGATGGAAGAGCGTAGCGTCGACGATGGCCACGCCCGTGACCAAAGTTGCAACCTTGGTCCAGCGATCCGGAAAGCGCTCGCTCGCATACAGTGAGATCTCTTGCGCGGCACTCGTTTCCGGAATACAGAGCATGCGCTCGTCCGCCTCGAGCAGGAAAGGATACGACATGTGAACTGCGGGCACGGGGCCAATGGCCACGCGAACGCTGTGCGGATCGCTCATGGACTCGATTGCGACGATGAATCCACGGTGATCGTGGTAGCTGAAATGCTCGCAGAGGATGGTCAGTCGGCCGTCGCGCAGCATCCCGAAGGGATCGGCGCGCAGTTCCGCACGTTTGGTGGCTGGCAGCCAGCGCACCGGCGCCCGCTTCTGCGGATTCAGGAACGCGGCGACGGGCTGCTCGACGACGCCCACATTCCATTGGTCGTGCCGAAAGAGCGACCGCCATGCGACTCCCACCGTGCGTGCAGCAATGCGGCAACGGCAGGTGAAGAGCGCCCGCCGCGTGGGCAAGTTGCGGACTCTGGCGGCCCCGCGCACCGCGTTCTGGCTGAATCGGGCGGTTGCCCCATGCCTGATGTCCACGCAAACCTGCGCCGGCCAGCGCGTGACGCGTGCCAGGAGGTTATTTCGATTGGCGGTGTACGAGAGGGCTGCGGTGCGGACATAGCCGTCGCGCAAGATGATGACCGTGTCGCGGCTCGGCAGCACGCGGGTCAGGAGCGCGCCGGAAACGCTCTCGCCGTCGTATACCTCCCAGAAGCCCGCAGGGCCGCCGCGGTAGCGAGTCCAATCGCCGAATTGAAACTGCCACACGCCGTAGCGTGCGGCGGCGAGGAATTGCGGCGAGTGCGGCCTGTCGACGAAGGTCAAGACGAAGTCAAGATTGGAGCTCCTGAGCTGCGCCACGGCAGGACTTTCCCCTGATGATGCGTCATCGGCGGCGGCCGGGCGCGGCAGCAGAATCTGTTGAACCCCAACGAGGCTCTTCGGCAGATCAGCGGGCGGACCCTTCAGGGTTAGCAGCAGCAACGCTCGCACCTCCCGCACTGCGGCGAGCTCCTCCAAGCAACGTATCTGCCAGTGCTCGAATATTGCGTCGTCGTGCAGAATCGCAAATCGAAGCGGCGCTGCGTGCATGGCCTTGCGCTAAGCCCCTCAGTGGCTCAGGGTAGCAAACAGCGCCAATAACTCCCTGCTGCACTTCTCCCAGCCGAAGTCCCTGGCTCTTTCAATTCCCCTGCCGATCATGTCAGCGCGAAGACTGCGGTCGGCGATGACTTTGCGCATCCCGAGTGCGATATCGTCAATATTGAGCGGATCGACCAGATAAGCCGCTCCGGCTGTGACCTCAGGCGGCGCACAGGTGTTTGCGGTGACAATCGGGCAGCCGCAGGCCATGGCCTCGAGCAGTGGAATTCCAAAACCTTCGTAAAGCGAGGGAAAAGCAAATAAATCCGCGAGACAATACACCGCAGGCAGGTCGCTGTGCGTCACCCAGCCCGGAAAGCATACTCGATCGGCTATACCTAAATCCTGGATCACGCGCAGTTCGGAGTTCGTGCTCCAGCGGTGTTCGCCGGCCATGACGAGCCTATGCGGGACGGTATCCTTGATGCGCGCGAAAGCCTGCAGGAGCCGAGCGACATTCTTCCGGGATTCGATCTGGCCTGCCCAGAGGATGAACTTCTCGGGCAGTTTGTAGCGCTCGCTTACCGCTCGCAGCCGATCGGCATCGCGTACGGGCTGGAAGACCTCGGGATCGAAGCCGTTATGGATCGCGAAGACCTTCTGCGCAGGCACGCCGACGTATTTCACAACATCCGCTTTGACGGCGTTCGAAACCGCAACGAAAGCTGCGGCACTGCGGCAATACAGTGGCACGAATCTCTTGAAATACCACTGATCGTAGAGAAGAAAGTGCTCCGGAATCACGAACCATTCCGAGCCGTGCAGCACAAATACGGTCTTCGCTTTGCAGATGAACGGCACCGTAAATTTTGGATTGAAGAGCACGTCGAGCCCGTGCTTGCGCACAGCCCACGGAACGGCGATCTGATCCCAGGTCACCGTGCCGGGCATGGTGGCGACGATCTCTTCGACGTTCGGGTAGCTCGAATAGGTTCCCAGGAGTTTGGGATTCTGATAGATCAGCACATATTGATGTTGTGACCCGAGCGAGAACAGGAGCGGCAGCACCTTCTTCGTATAGACCTTGACGCCGCCTTCCTGTTGCTCGTAGTGCCGCAGCATAATGCCAATCTTCATCGTTCCTCCGCACCGTGCGCCCTTTGGGCGCGCGCCCTTCGTTAAGCAGAGACCCTGACGGGCGCCGCGGTGAGATCGAGCCGCAGCTCCTCGCGCGACTGTCCCAGAATCATCATGCGATACCAGAGCTCCGAATTGATGAGGAGCCAGAGCCGGTTACCATGATCGACGTGTCCGGCAAGGTGTGCGCGCAAGAGTTCCTGGACCGGGGCGCGGCGCAGAATGCCGGCCTTCATGAGCTCGGCGTCCTCGAGGAAGCGTGCGTAGAGCATGCGGTACTCTTTGCCGAGCACATACGGCAGAGCGGAGGAGAAGCCCTGTTTGGGGCGCGCCAGGATTTCCGGCGGCAGGTAGCGCGCGGCGAGCTTGCGCTGGATGTAGCGCAGGCTTCTGCCGCGGATCTTGAGCGACGACGGCAGACGCGCCGCGAACTGCGCCACGCAATGATCCATGAAGGGGCTGCGTGCTTCGAGGCCGTGCGCCATGGTCATCCGATCGGTGATCATCACCGGATGATCCGGCAGACGGATTTGGCTGTCCGCATACAGCATCCGGTCAAGCGGATCGCCCTCGAGTCTTTCGTACGGATCCTCGATCGCACTTTCCGCGTGCGCGTCCGTGAGCTCTGCCAGCGCTCCGGGCGTAAAGAGGTTGGCACGCATCGCCGGATCGAAGTAGAAATAGTTCAAGCTCGAGGCGTAGCGCTCGCCTCCCGATAGAAACGACAGCCGGTGCAGCCAGCGCAGCTGATGGCCGAGGCTCTTGTACCAGCCGGCGGAAGGGATGAGCTCAAGTGTGGGGCCGAGCACATAGCGGCGCAGAGTTTGGGGCACGCGCCCGTAATGGTCCGCGTACAGATTGCCGTAGTAGCGATCGTAGCCGCCGAAGAGCTCATCGCCACCGTCGCCGCCGATTACGACCTTGACGTAGGCGCTTGCAAGCTTCGCGACGTGATAGGCGCACAGCGACAGAGGATCGGAGGGTTCATCAAGGTGCCAGACAAGATCCGGCAGGAGCTCGCTCAGGCTAGGTTCGATCGTCTGCTCATGGTGGTCGGTGTGGTATAGCTTGGCCACGGCACGCGCGTGCGGTGCCTCATCGAAGCGCTGATAGGGCAGGCCAATGGTGAAAGTGGGTAGATCTCGCACCCCGATGCGTTTGGCAAGCATTGCGACGAGAAGGCTTGAATCGAGCCCGCCGCTGAGGAATGCCCCCACGGGCACGTCGCTCACCATATGCAACCGCAGCGATGCGTCAATCTGCTCCTCGAGCTGATCGGTCAGATCGTCCTCTGAGCCTGCAAGCTTCGGCAGGTAGCGCAGATCCCAGTAGCGTCGGACTACGGCCCGGGCGCCGCGTTCGACCACGAGCAGATGTCCGGGGGGCAGCTTGTGCACGCCTTCGAACATGGACAGCGGCGGGGCGATCAGGCGCAGCGCAAGATACTGGTCCAACGCGCGCAGATTCATCTTGCGGCGCGCAGGATCCAGGGCGAGCAAGCCCTTAATCTCCGAGGCGAAGGCAAATCGTCCAGGCTCGTCGGTGTAGTAAAGCGGCTTCTGTCCGAGATGGTCACGCGCGGCCAGTAGCCGCTCCTTGCGCGCGTCCCAGAGCACGAAGGCGAACATGCCGCGCAGGTGCTCCAGAAGGCGATCGCCGTGCATTTGATAAAGGCCGATGATGACTTCGCAGTCGCTCTGCGTGAGGAAGCGCTGCCCGGCCGCCTCGAGCTTCTTTCTCTGCTCGACGTAGTTGTAGATCTCGCCGTTGCAGACGAGCCAGATGCTGCCGTCGACACTGCGCAGCGGCTGCCTGCCGCCTGCGAGGTCGATAATGGACAAGCGCCGATGGCCGAGCGTGACATGTGCGTCGGTATGCACGCCTTCCCCGTCGGGACCGCGATGCCGTAGCGCCTCGAGCATGCGCTCAAGATCGCGGCCCTCTCGGTCAAAACGGCCGAGGATTCCGGCTATGCCACACATGCAGCCTCCGCGTTCAACTTGCCACCCGGCGTCGGCGCCGCTCGCAGACCGTCGTGAACACGCTTTCATAGCGCTCGGCACAGCGGTCGATGAAAAATGCCTCGACGCGCTGCAGATTGTTCCTGCCGATCTCGCGGCGCATGTCGGGCCCATCATGCAGCTCGACGAGCGCGCGCGTGAAGTCTGCAAGGTCATTCAGCTTGATGACGTGACCGGTTTCTCGCGACTTCAAAAAGTCGGTCTGCCCGCCGCGGTCGTAGCAGACCACGGGAAGTCCAAAGGCCATGGCCTCGAGGAATACCAGACCGAACCCCTCGTGCTGACTCGTCGATACGAAAATATCCGCAGCGGCGAGCGCCCGGTACTTCTGGGCGTCCGTGACGTGCCCCAGGAGATGCACTCGCTCGGCGACGCCCGCGGCGGTGGCCGCATTTTGCAGCGCCGCAGTGTCCGGACCGTCGCCTACGATGACAAGATGCGCATCCGCGCGCGCGCACGAGGAAAGGGCGTGGACGAGCTGCAGGGTGCTCTTGCGCGCGACCAGCCGCCCGATGGTCACCATGACGAATGCGTCACGCGCCAGGCCCAGCTCCTCCCGCGGATTTCCCGTAACGGCCGGGGGTCGTTCGATGCCGAGTGGAATGAGCTCAATGGGCCGCTGGACGCCGTAGATTTCGGAGACGTGGCGCACGGTATCGCGCGATTGACCCACGACCTCATCCGCGGCGTTCAGCATGTAGCGGATCGGCGCCCGCAGCCACGCGTGCCGGTGTGGGGAGCTTTGTTTGCTTGGATCGAAGAGATCCCCGCCATGCACCGACAGAACGTTTGGAATCCCATTCACTCGAGCGAGGAATTGCCCGACCGGGCCTGACGGAACGACAAAATGAGTGTTGATGACATCGAAGCGACCCGAACGCATGAGTGAGAGTCCCCTCGCTCCGGCGCTCGGCAGGAACGCCATCATCGAGGGAAAGTTTGCGACCGCGAGCTGCCGCCTGAAGAAAACCGGCGCGCGGATGATGCTCACACCACCCTCGACACTTGCGCTCGCAAGCCCGAGCGCCTGCGAGGTGAGGACGGTGACCTCGTGGCGATGCGCCAGTTCCCGCGCGAGCGCTCCCATCACCACCCCGCCACCGCCGCCGAGCGGCGGGTACTCATAATTGAGAAACAGGATCTTCAAGCTGCCAAGCTTTGCAGGGGGTCGCGCCTATCAGCAATACCGCGGGTCATGTCACATTATGTCGGTCGGGACAGGGTAGAGGTGGCCGTGTGTTGCACTTCCACTATACTAAAAGACTGTTCAGGAGTGTCGCATGTCAGGAAACGTACCGATTACCAGTTCAGTCTCGCGCCTCGAACCCCTGCCGGAGCGCAGCGGCTCGCCAGTAGCCGCCGTGGGTGCAGGGCGCAGGCTTGCCGCACGACTTGAGCCTTTCGATTCGTACTGGCAGGCGCCCGAAGACGTCGACAGCGGCTATCGTTCGTTCAGCGCCTATTACCGGGCCAACTATCTGCCGCGGTTGCCGCAGGATCGCGCGGCGCGGATTCTCGTCGTCAGCTGTGGTCCGGGCTACCTTGTGAGTCTTCTCGCTGAGGTCGGATACACCAATGTGATGGGAATCGACTCGGACCCCGGCAAGGTCGAGCACGCCCGGCGCAGGGCTCTCGCCTGCGAGGTTGCCGAGGCTTTTCCGTTCCTCGAGGCGCGCCAGTCGGCGCAATTCGACGTGATCATCCCCGAGCAGGAGCTGAACCACCTGAGCCTCGAGGAGACGATCGACTTTCTCAAACTGTGTCGCGGCGCGCTTCGCCCGGGCGGGCGTGTAATCGTTTACGCCATGAACGGTGCCAATCCGCTCGTGGGCTCGGAAAACATCGCGCACAATATTGATCACTTCTACAACGTGACCGAGCACAGCCTGCAGCAGATTCTGAAGCTTGCAGGCTTCGCGGACATCAAGGTGTTCGCGCTCAAGCTGTACGTCTTCTGGAAGAATCCGCTCAACTATGTCGGGCTTGCGGTGACCGCAACGCTTGAGCTCTTTATGCGCGTGATATTTGTCCTGTACGGCAAGAAAGTACGCGTCCTGAGTAAGAAGATAGCGGCCGTCGGCTTCAAGGCATCGCCGGCCGCGTAGCGGCTGCGTGCAGAAGTTGGCATTGACCGAAGGCTAAGCTCGGCGCTCAGTCATTGCCCGATCGCGGCCATCTGCCCCGCATCCGGCCCGAACCTATCTGTGGCGCGGTACCAGGAGGACACCCACATCGGAATTGATGTAAGGCCGGTAGTTCTCCTCCATGATCTTATTACAGGCCTCCGGTAATAGATCCACGCCGTGACGATTGACGGACTGCAGCTGGATGAGAGGCAGCGTCGCGCCCTGGAATACGGAACTGCACGATTCCATAGGCAGCGCGCCAGTCGCAAGCTTCTGGCCGAAGATGAATAGATCGAGTGTGAACGGAGTATTCGCCCAGTAGCAAAGGCCCAGCATCTCGCAAACCGCGCGCCCGTGCCCCCGATCCCTGATTAGGCTTACATAGTTCGAGGACTCCTTTTCAAGCAAGTCCAGGTTATTGATGTTGGCGAGCGCACGGGGAAGCTTCGTGGTCGAATAGGCCGCGGTGCAGAAACCCAGGAGCACGATGGCAATCGGCCCCAACATGGGTGCGAACCTCGAATCGGCCGCAAAGATTCTGCGCGTCAGATTCCCCGACCACAGCATCTCGATGGCGAGCGCCGCCCCCAGGCTTGAAGCGATGAGGAGGTCGAAAAATGCGTTGACGTCGACGCCTGCACCGCCGGCGGCTAAGGCGCCGATCGCGGCGGCGGCGAGCAAATACACGACAAGGAACATGGTGCGCTCGCTGCGCTCGGCCGCGCACGTAAGGAGAGTAAGTCCGATGAGCGGCGCGAAGCATCTGAGGGCTGCTGCGCTTGCGAGCAAGGCATGATGCCTAGAAAAGAGCCTCGCGGTCCGCACGCTTGCGAAGAACGCCGGCCCATAGAGCGACCAAAGGAGGACAAAGGCCACGCCGAGGACGATGGCGCAGGAGACAATCCAGGTGATGAACGCGGCCTTCGAGCGCCTCATGAGCCAGAACGTCGCCGCGATGGGTATGGGAATCAGGAGGTGTTTGGTGAGGCCTGCTGCGACCATCAATAGGGACGCGGCAATGATGGCGCGCGTGCTCGCCTTGCCGCGCCAGAGCACGACGAGCCCCGTGGTCATGATGGCATGGGCGAGCCACTGCGGATCATCTATCGCGACGTATTCTCCGCCATAGGTGACCGCGAACGCCAAAAATACCATGGCGCCTAATAGCGCGAAGCGCGCCGCTGAGCCGGTGGCGCGCAGCCAATAGTAGAGATTTGCGGCAACGACCAGCATGCTCAAAAGAGCGACCAGGCGTCCGGCGAAGATATTGTCGCCGGTCATGAGGCCGACGATGCCGACCACGTAAAACGACAGCGGCGGATAGTTGTTGGTGATCAGGCTTGCGCCGCCCGGGTACAGATTACCGCCCGCGAGAGCAATCTGACTGAAGAATGCGTTCCAGCCTTCGTTCGGATCGAGCGGAATGAAGCGCCGCAGCGTCAGCAGCGGTTCAATTAATCCGCACAAGACGACTGCACTGATGAGCGCGAGAATGCACCAAAAAAGGGCTGTGTTCGCTGTGCTATTTGGAGGTTCGCTCATCGGCGGCTTTTGTTGAGTGAGTGGGCTGCGCCTTCGGGCCGCAGTATCACCTCAGCTGCATCTTGTTGGCAATGCAGAACCCGCTCAACACAATCGTTACCCGGCGCGATCGAGATAGCCACGGGCAGGCCGCCGCGCATCAAAGAAAAGCGTTTGCGCGGTACCACTCGGCGGTGCGGCGCGCACCTGCCATGAAATTCGTCTCGGCGTAAAAGCCGAGGAGCTGCTCCGCCTTCGTGGTCGAGAATCTGAATGATTTGCGAAAGAAATCCAACCGGCGACGATGCAGTGGCGGTTTCAATCCCAGCGGGCTCATGGTCGATTCGAGCACGTACGCGGCAGCCACGAACGGCCACATCGGCGCATGAAAAACGCGCCGGCGGCTGCCTACCGCTGCTGCGATGGCAGTGACCATGGCATTCGTGGTCACTCGCTCGGAACCTGCAAGTATGAGTGTCTCACCGTTCGCCTTGGGGGCGGCCGCCGCCAGGAGGAGACCCTCTACGAGATCATCCACGTAGATCAACTGGTGTTCGTTGCTGCCGCGGCCGAGGGTGAGGTAATGCCCGGTCTGCACGCCGCGAAACAGTTTCAGCAGACGCATATCGCCGGGGCCGTAGGTCTCGGAGATGCGGACGATGCAGGTCTCCATCGGACCCTCGTAGGCGCGCACCACCGTCTCAGCCACGGCCTTCGTGCGCCCGTAGGGATTGTCTGGAGCCAATTTGCTCTCTTCGCTGAGGATGCGGCCGGATGCCGCTCCGTAGACGCCGATGGTGCTGCCATGAACGAAGCGCCGCACGCCTGCGCGCGCTGCGAGACCGAGTAGCCGGCGCGTTCCCTCGACATTGACCTGATGGAAATGAGTCTCACCCGCCTGCGCTTCGTGTTGAGCCGCGGCCAGGTGGATCACGATCTCGTGGGCGATGAGCGCGCGCGCCAAGGCGAATGAGTCTTCAAGAGGCGCCACTTGAACCGTGATTCCGGCCTGCGCGAGCGCATCACAGCGCGCACGTTCGGCGGCGTTGTTGACCGCCGTTACGACGGTCACGGGGTGACCGCGTTCAACGGCGAGCCGCGCGAGTCGGCTGCCGATGAAACCGGAGCCGCCGGTGATGAAGAGGCGTGATAGACCGGTATCGGTTGCCATAAGTATCAGGCGCTGCGCGCCGAGCGTTCCTCTTCAAGCGGCGCGCTTGCAAGGTATCGGTCAAAATGGCGCTCGAGGAGCGCGCGTTCCTCGCTCACGCGCTCGTCGGACCAGTGCAATTCATGTTGTAGCAGATCCTGGATTTCATCGAGTGCGCGAAGTCCCGGATGTCCGTTCGTGCCCATGCCGGTGCGTCGCAGGACGACGTCCGTCATGCGCTGCGCCATCTCGGCGCGCACCGCATAAAGCGCCTCTGCATAAGTCACCTCAGTACCAGAGAAGCATCGCGCAAGCCTGGGCTCGCTCTCCGCGAGCGTCAATATGCGCGCGGCGTGCGTGCCGTAGTTGCGCAGCAAGGACTCTACAGCGGCGAGCGGCAGCCATCCGGGACGCCGTGCGGAAAGATCGCCCAAGGCCTTGACGAAATCGTCAATGTCTCCCCCGGGTAACGGACGGGTGCTCGATTCGGTTCCCAACCTCTGGCCTCCGAGTTGTGCGCCGGCAAGATCGAGTGCCTCGACCGCGTCCCGGCGCGCCACCGTGTAGCGTACGCTGATCAGGGAAATGAGGCCGCTCGTGCCGCCGTGTTGACGGTGATCGATCAGTCGCGACTGCTTGCCGAAGCTGAGCCCGCCGTTCTGTCGCGATGCCTCACCGAACGGCACCAGCCCAAAATCGGACCTGCGTACGTCGGCTTCCCGCAATCCCAAAGCCGGATAGCTCGAATTGAATTCCGCGATGAATTGGCGCAGCTCATCGCGAGGCAGCCGCACGGCGTCGGGGTCGCGCGGCACGACTGCATGCCAGACACCGACCAACGTACAGTCGCGCCAGGGGACGAGGAAGAGGTGACGGCTGTTGCGCGCCAGGAGCGCATCCGAATCGCGCGTGCGACCTTGCACGGCGAGTGCCATTGGGGCTTCATACTTGCGGGCGACCACAAAACAGGCATCACGAGAATAAGTGCCGGGCGCGCCGTAGGACTGCGCGAATGGCTGCAGAAGACCCTCCGCCCACGGGCCGGCGGCATTGATGACGATTCGGGCGCGGATTTCGAAGCGTTGACCGCTCAGCCGATCGCGCGCGGCTACACCGACGACGCGTGAGCTTTCCGTCAGCAGGCGCTCGGCTTCGACGTAATTTGCGACGCTAGCGCCAAGTTCAGCTGCCGCGCTGACGAAGCCGAGCACAAGGCGCGGTGGATTGTACATTTGGCCATCCTCAAACACCGCCGCGCCGGTGAGATCGCGCGGTTCGATGGAGGGAAACAACGCGAGTGTCGCCGCACGCCCAAGGAATTTTGTGCGGTGGATGCGCCGAGCCGGGTCGATGACGTGTCGGTTGAGGTCCGCGGTCAAGGCGTCGTAGAGCAGCATACCCGTGCCGAGAAACCACTTGCTGCTCTTGGTCTGGCCATAGGTCGGAATGACGAACGCCAGAGGCGACACGAGATGCGGTGCGATGCGCAACAGCACGGCCCGCTCGCGACAGGAGGCGCGCATGCGCCGCACATCGCCGTGCTGAACATAGCGGATGCCACCGTGCACGACTTTGAAGCAATGCGCCGAGGCGCCGGCAGAGAAGTCCTCGCGCTCGATGAGCGCCGTGCTGTAGCCGCGTATCGCAGCCTCGCGCGCTGTCGCGGCTCCGGAGGCTCCGCCTCCGACGACTAGGACGTCGAATGACTGACTGGCCAGGCGCCCGAGGTCACGATAAAGACTTGCTGCCAATCCCATCCGACGATGTTAGCCAATTTTCGATCGCGCTATCCGAGCGGCGCGTGAGCGTCGAAGAGTGCGTCACACGAGAGATCTCTGCGTGACGCCGATTTGTGCGAGACTTACGCCACTTGCTAGGATGCCGCGCGCGCTCAAGCGCGCTGGCCCTGATTGCAGGCACAGCCATGTCGTCTCGCAGTCCCCATCGTCTAGAGGCCTAGGACATCGCCCTTTCACGGCGGTAACAGGGGTTCGAATCCCCTTGGGGACGCCAATATAATCAATGTCTTAGGATCTGCTGAGCTGTCTGCTCCACCAAGCTCAGGGGTAAGCTTGCCTACCGTCCAATCGCATCCAGCAGGGCCGACCGCCATGTTCTCTTTGCGGAGCCTGCTCTGGAGCGGATTTCGATTAACGGCCAGACGCAGCCGAGATCCGTTGAGGCGGTAATCCGATGGATCGCCACTTAGCGGCCAGCGTTGCCTTAGCTGATATAATTCGCAAGCCAGTCGCGGCATCATAGTGCATACACCAAGACATGCTGTTCGACCGCAGAACCGTGATAATCGGCGCGGCCACATTGGCCGCCGTCAGAACTGCTGAGAGTGCCACGCCTAACACATTCGAGGTGCAGATGAATACGCCAACCGAACGCGTACTGGGAATCGGCGGACTATTCTTCCGGAGCCGCGACCCCAAAAAATTGGCGCAGTGGTATGAACTCAATCTCGGGATTGACCATCGAGTGTGGCAACAAGACGCCGGCAAGACCGCATTCACTCCTTTTGCGATGGATACGGACTATTTCGGATCGAAGCAGCAAGCGTGGATGGTGAACTTTCGAGTTCGAAGTTTAGACGCCATGGTCGCGCAGCTGCAGAAGTCCAACATTGAGGTGAAGGTGGATCCTGAAAAATCTCCTTACGGTCGATTCGCCAAACTGCACGATCCGGAAGGCAATCCGATCGAGCTATGGGAACCGGCAAGCCCGGCATAATCATTTGCCTAGGAGGTGAATGCCCGGAGGCGGCCGCTCGCGTCCGACCGCCTTGGGTCAAAAGCGGCAGTAGGGCCAATCCGGCGGCAGTCGGCCACCACTACCGGCCAGTGCGCCCGACTCCGCAAATTTCCGCGGACCGGACGTTCGGGCGTGACGGAAACATCTCCGAGCAGTCGGCCCGACTCAATTAGCAAACATCAACTCCCGCTCGACCGTCAGGAAGCGCGGCTCGTTGCGCAAGAGCTCAATGACCGGATCGGTCTTGATAGTCCATACCGGGATCAGGGAGACGCATTGCTGCGTTGACCCCGGCGAGCAGCCATCTACGGACCCGGTCAGATGGGCTGGCGTTTTCGTCAAGACCGCGAGCGGCTGGTCGCATTTCATCACTAATTATTACGCCGTACCCGGGCTGGGGTAAGTACTGAAGAAAGGCAAGCATGGCCGTTCGTCGCCATCCAATGGCATTGGTCGATTGAAGTGCGCGAACCCTCTGGATATCGGTCAGACACCATCGTCGCCTTTGGGTCAACACCAGTACTGAAAGCCGATCCGGCAGCAGGCGGCCAGGAGCGGCATCCCGATGGTCGAATTGCCTGCCGCAAAGCAGCCACGCGTGACTTTCGATACTCTCGTCACCAGAGCGGCGCCATTTTGTCCGGACCGATGTTAGTGACCGCCGTCGTTGGATTTCGATTGCCTTGCTGCGGCAGACGTGGGGCCTAATTTGCGGTTGA
>Ga0302326_10004834_pt1 | contig 31002 bp, 28 predicted proteins | sample Palsa_T0_3_FD_202264 | JGI IMG/M metagenome (GOLD analysis project Ga0302326, IMG submission 202264) | Peat permafrost microbial communities from Stordalen Mire near Abisko, Sweden - Palsa_T0_3 | ecosystem: Environmental > Terrestrial > Soil > Palsa > Peat permafrost | place: Sweden: Abisko... | reverse complement strand
GGAGCGACCGAAGGCGGAGGGACGGTCGTCGACGTCGTTGCGGTCGTCGAGGTGGCCCGCGCCGTCCGCTGGGCCTTCACCGCCGCCGGTCCGGATGAACCGCAGGCGGCAAGTACCACCAAGGGCACGGTCACGCCGACGACGGCCAACGAACGGGCGCGGCCTCTCCCCGAACGAGCCTGTGCTCGGAGCCCACTGCTCCGATTCTTGGCGGTAGAGAGAGAAAGCATCACGGAGCCCCGAGCTTGTTCGACCTGCACAAGGTACCCGAGCAGTGGTCGACCCACACGGGCGGGGAGTAGATTTCGGCCCGCAAAGGACTCCGAACGGGAGGAGCGGTCATGCTGGACGTGCGCAGGGGACTCTTGGTTGCCGTGGCTATCGGCGCCCTGGCCCTGGCGGGTTGCTCGAGCAGCCCCTCGGCGTCGACCGGGTCCACGACCTCCTCGGCGAGGGCCGCTGTCGCCGGCTGCACGCGGTCCGCCATAACGGCCGGGGCGAAGGGAACGCCGAGCGTCGGTCCCGTCAAATCGGTGAGTGGGTACGGCTGCTCGGGGTCCTGGGCCTACGCCGACGTCGTCGTGGGCACCACCAACTCCTTCGAGGCGGTCCTGGTCCTACAAGCCGTCGGGTCAGATTGGACCGTGGCCGACCGGGCCACGGCGTGCTCCGACCACCTGGTGCCCTCGGCCATCTACACGAAAGCGTGTACGACGAGCTGAGGGGAACGGTGCAGTCCTACCGAGGACGATCCTCCAACGCGAACGCCTCGAGGCGCCCGCCGGTCCGGCGCCCGAAGGTCCGATAGTGGCGGAGGGAGAACCGCCATGAGCCCTCGAACAGCTTGTACTCGTCCCGATAGACGCCGTAGAACTCGACCCAGTCACCCGTATCGCCGTCCTCGGCCACCTCCAGCGAGTAGGACCGGCCCTCGGCCGTTCCGTCCGAGCCGATCGTCACCACGAAGTTCAAGGGGATGTACTCGTAGAACGTGAAACTCCCGGTCATGCTGGCGCCGAATTCGCCGAAGGCCACCGGCCCCTTCATCTCGAAGACCTTGCCCGAATGCGTATCGAACGAGAAGCTGGCGTCGGGAGTGGCCAGCGAGGCCACCTCGTTCCAGGCCGCCCGGGTGGCGATGTCGGCGTACGAGCGCTGCAACCGCATGATGGCGAGGTAGTCCGGCGTGTCGTCGTTCATGACGCAACTCTGACACGTTCGGGCATGTCCCCCGTGTACGGTTGTCCGTGAGGGCGCACGGTCCCGACAGCCCACCTCCACCTCGAGGAGGAGAACCGAAATGTCGACTCTTACCGATGACGTCCGCGCCGCCCTGGAAGCGGGCCACCTCGCACACCTGGTCACCCTGAACGAGGACGGCAGCCCGCACGTGACCGTTGTCTGGGTGGGGCTGGAGGGTGACGACATCGTCTCGGGCCACCTCGGTTCCTGGAAGAAGTTGCGCAACGTCGGACGCGATCCGAGAGTGACGCTCTCGATGGAGACCGGCGGGGTCAACCCGCAGGGGCTCGCCGAATACCTGGTGATCGACGGGTCCGCCCGGGTGACCGAGGGCGGTGCGCCGGCGCTGTTGCAGCGGCTCGCGCATATCTACCTCGGGCCCGACGTGCGGTTCCCGCCGATGGACGACCCACCCGGTGGCTTCGTGCTACGCATCACGCCGGTTCGTGTCGGCGGGGTCGGCCCGTGGACGGCCTAGGCCCGGGAAGTGACGCTCGGTGAGCTTCGCCCGCACTGACCCGACCCACGACGGGACCGAAGCCTGGCACCGTCCCCTGCACCACACGAGCTCCGACGAGCTGAGCGAGGACACCGCCCAGACGACCGGGATGCGCCGGCGAGAGGCCATCTCCGGCCGGATGGGGGGGTCCTCGAAGATCTGGATGGGGGAGACCCATGTGTCGCCGGGGACCCGGTCTGCCGACCACCACCACGGGGGATCGGAGACCGGGATCTACGTGGTGTCGGGAAACCCGGTCTTCGTCTTTCTCGAAGACGGCACGGAGACCCGCATCGAGACCGGTCCGGGTGACTATGTCTACGTGCCGCCCTACGTTCCCCACCGTGAGGAGAACCCCGACCCCCAACGACCGGCCGTGGTCGTACTGGCGAGAAGCACCCAGGAAGCCGTGGTGGTCAATCTCAAGGATCTCCTCGACCCGGCCGGACGACCCGCCGGCGCGGACTGATCGTTCACGGCGCCATCTTCATGATGGCCCGCTCGAGGTACGGCCGGTCCCGCGGTGCACCGATTTGTTGACAAGAGGCGCGGCCCTGCCTAGCGTCGTGCCGTCGGTCATCTGAGCGATCCATCGGAGGGTTCCAGGGGCGGTGGGGGAGGGAGATCGGGAGCGCTTCCCTGTGGTCGCCCCGTGCGGTGTGGCGCCATCGGAGTCGGCGATGACGCGGACGGCGGTGACCCCGTCGGGCCAAGAAGGGGACGTGACGGTGACTGTGCACTACGAGCAACGCGGTCATATCGGACTGATCACCATCGATCGGCCCGAGCGCATGGGCGCATTGAACGGCGAGGGCTACGCCCAGCTGGCCCAGGCCTGGAGAACCATAGAAGCGACGGCGTCAGTGCGGGTTGCCGTGGTCACCGGCGTCGGAGACTCCTACTGCGCCGGCTCCGATCTCAAGGAGCTGATCCCCCAGGTGACGCAGAACGCCAGGGCGACTCTGGGTGACGACGGGTCGCGCCCGAACAGCGGGGAGGGGCCGGTGGGAGACGGGGAATTTGCCGTCTTGCGCAACGTCGACTTCCCCAAGCCGATCGTGGCCGCCGTGAATGGCCCGTGCGTGGCCAGCGGGATGGAGATGTTGCTGGCGACCGACATCCGCCTCGCCAGTCCCGACGCGATCTTCGGTCTCCCCGAGGTCCGCCGCGGACTCTTCTCGGGGGGAGGAAGTTCTGTGCGGCTCCCGCGACAGATCCCCTTCGCGCCCGCCATGGAGATTCTCCTCACCGGCCGCTACTTCTCCGCGGAGGAGGCGCTGCGGATCGGGGTGATAAATCGGGTGGTGGACAAGCCGCTCCTCGTCGACAGTGCCATGGCGATGGCCGAGATGATCGCCTCGAACTCGCCCGCGGCGGTGAGGGCGACGAAGCTCAGCGTCATGCACGGCCTCAAAGTCGGCGTGCGCGAGGCGTACGACATCGAGCTCGCCTACGGCAGGGGGGTCTTCGCCACCGACGATGCCATCGAGGGCCCCAGGGCGTTCCTCGAGAATCGCACCCCGCAGTGGTCCGATGGGTGAGTCGCGCGCGCTGAGCCACCTGACGATCTGCGACCTGACCGGCCAGCTCGCCGGGGCGGGCTCGACCCGTTATCTCGCGGCGTTGGGCGCCCGGGTGATCCGGGTCGAAGACCCCGTCCGCCAGGGTCGATGGGACATACTCCGGGGTGCGACGCCCCACGTCGACGACCGCCGCGGGATTGAGCTCGGCGGCGCGTTCAACAACCACAACGTCGAGAAGATGGGCGTCACCTTGAACCTGCGTCTGGAGTCCGGCCGCGACCTGCTCCGGCGCCTGGTGGCGGTCTCCGACGTCGTCACGGAGAACTTCGCTGCCGGGGTGATGACCAAGCTCGGCTTCTCCTACGACGAGCTGCGGGCGATACGGCCCGACATCGTCTACGTCTCCAACTGTGGGTTCGGCCATGTCGGTCCCTACTCGCACTTCAAGACATTCGGCCAGGTGGTCCAGGCCGTGTGCGGACTGTCGTTCGGCGTCGGGGCGGCGGACCCTCCTCCCGCCGCGTGGGGCTTCTCCTACATGGATCACATGGGGGCCAACATCATGGCCGTCGCCATCCTGGCCGCCGTGGCCCATCGCAACCGGACGGGGGAGGGCCAGTGGGTGGACATGTCCTGCACCGATGCGGGTCTGGGCCTGACCGGACCGGACCTGTTGGACTACACGGTGAACTCCCGACCGCTGCGCCGCGCCGGCATGCCCGACTCCAATCACAGCGACCAGCCGGCGATGGCACCGCACGGCATCTACCCGACGGAGGTGGACGACCGCTGGGTCGCCATCGCCTGTCGGGACGACCATGACTGGGTGACACTCGGTGAGGTGTGTGGAGAGCCGTGGGCCGGCGACGCCCGCTTCGCCACGGTGTCCGGCCGGATGGCGCGACAGACGGAGCTCGACCACCTGGTCTCCGGATGGACCTCCCGGCGCGGCGGGGACGAGGTTGCCCGCAGGCTCCGTGCCGCGGGTGTGCCGTCGTCGACGGTCGCCATGTCGGAGGACCGCATCGACCATGATGCGGACAACGCGGCGTGGGGGATGTTCCCCACGGCCCACCACGCCGTGATCGGCGACCGGCGCGTCGACGGGGTGCCCGCCCACTTCTCCGAGACGGACTGGAGCATCACGCGGGGCGCTCCACTCCTGGGCGAGCACAACCGCGAGGTGTTCTGCGGTCTGCTCGGCCTGAGCGACGACGAGTTCGCTGCGCTGGCCGTCGAGGGTGTGGTGTGAGCGGTCCGCTGCACGGGGTGCGCGTCGTGGAGTTGGCCAGTTTCTGGGGCGCGTGGGCCGCCAAGACGCTGGCCGACCTGGGGGCGGACGTCGCGGTGGTGGAGCCCCCGGGCGGGCACTTCACCCGCACGCTCGGACCCTTCGTCGACGACGAGCCCGGGGTCGATCGCAGCCTGTGGTGGTGGTACTACAACACCTCCAAACGCAGCGCGGTCGTCGACCTGGAGACGGACGACGGTGCCGAGGCCTTCCGCCGTCTGGTGGCCGGGGCGGACATCGTTCTCGAAGGCGAGAAGCCCGGGCGGCTCTCGGCGCTCGGGCTCGACCATACCGAGTTGCGGGCCGAGCGCCCCGAGCTGATCTGGACGTCGGTGACCAGCCATGGCCGGGCCAGTGAGCACTCCGGCGAACCCTGGACCGATCTGACCATGGCCGCCGCGTCGGGTCTGGCCTGGCTGAGCGGTTACGACGACCACGCTCGTCCCCCGATGCGTGGCCGTGGCAACCAGACGCTGCAGATCACCGGCACCCACGCGACGATGGCCACCTTGACCGCCCTGCTCCATCGGGACGCCACGGGCGTCGGTCAACATGTCGACGTGAGCGCGTTCGCGGCCTGCAACGTCACCACCGAGACCGGCACCTTCATGTGGACGGTGCGAGGCGAGACGGTGCAGCGTCAAACCGGGCGCTTCGCCTGGCCCACCCCCACCCCGCCGGTGCAGGCAGAGGCCGGGGATGGCCGCTTTGTGACGACCGGGTTCCCGCCCCTGGAGGCCAAGGACTTCCGGTCGCTGCTCGAGTGGCTCGACGAGCTCGACCTGCGCGAGAGCTTCCCCGACGTGCACCTCCTCGAGCGTGCCGTGGCGCGCGGCGGCATCGACATCGCCAAGGAGAGCGGAGACCCCGAGGTCCTGGCCATCTTCGCCGCCGGTGGGGCGGTCCTGGTCCACATCGCAGAGAACGTCCCGGGCTTCGAGTTCTTCGAGGGAGCGCAACGGCGAGACCTCCAATGTGGGGTCATGTTCTCCCCGGAGGAGGCCTTCGAGAACCCCCACTTCGTGGCGCGCGGCTTCCAGGTGGAGGTCCGGCACGACGAGCTCTCGCGCCAGGTCCGCTACCCCGGAGCTCCCTTCACGATGCGTGCGTCGCCCTGGGCGATCACCCGGCGGCCGCCGTTGGTGGGCGAGCACACGGGGGAGCTGCTCGACCGGGGACAGCAATGAGCGGCGTCGAGGTGGCAACCAGCAGCGGGACCGTCCGTGGCCTCGAAGAGGCCGGGGTACGGGTCTTCAGGGGGGTGCCCTACGGAGGGGACACGTCGGGCGAGGGCCGGTTCCAGCCCCCCCGGCCGCCCCGGTCCTGGCGCGGTGTCCGGGACTGCATCCGCTACGGGCCGTCGTGCCCGCAGATGACGGTCGAGCAGATGCTCGGCGTCCCCGTGTCAGCGGAGAGTGACGGCCTGATGGGCACGCGCAGCTCCGAGCCGCTCACCGGCGAGGACTGCCTCGTGCTGAACGTATGGACGCCTGCGGCGCGACGGTCTGCCGGCCTGCCCGTCCTGGTCTGGCTGCACGGGGGCGGTTGGGGCACCGGGTCGGCGTCGTGGCCCTTGTACGACTTCACCAACCTGGCGCAGCACGGCGACGTGGTCGTGGTGGGCATCAACCACCGGGTCGGGCTGCTCGGGTTCCTCGACCTGTCCTTCGTGAGCGAGCGGTTCGCCGACTCGGGCAACGCCGGCATGCTCGACGTGGTGGCCGCGCTGGAGTGGATCCGCGCCAACATCGCCGGCTTCGGTGGCGACCCCGGCAACGTCACCGTCTTCGGTGAGTCCGGTGGTGGCGCGAAGGTGGCGACCCTGCTGGCGATGCCGGCCGGTCGAGGGCTCTTCCACCAGGCCGTGGCCGTCAGCGGCTCGATGCTGGCCGCCCAGCAGCCCGACCACGCGGCGGGCACCGCCGAGGTTGTGCTGGCGCTGGTCGGTGTCGGCCAGGACGTGGAGAAGCTGCAGGCCGTCGACGTCGAGCAGCTGATCGACGCCGAGATCGCTCTACCCGGGCGGGAGGGGAGCGCTCTGGTGCGCCGGCGAGGCCTCAGCCCGGTGCTCGGCCCCTCGCTCCCCGAGCATCCAGCGCAGGCCATCGCCGGTGGCCTCAACAGCGAGGTCACCCTGCTCAGCGGCTGTAACCGCGACGAGTCGCTGGGCTTCCTCGCCCACGACCACGAGCTGTGGACCCTGAGTGCCGACGCCGTGCTCCATCGGCTCCGGCTGATGCTGGGCGACCGGGCCGAGCGCATGTTGGCCGCCTACGGGGCGGCGCACGGTGCCGACACCCCGACGTCGACGTTCATCGCCATCAGCACCGACGCCATGTTCCGCATCCCCCAGATCCGGCTGGCCGAGGCCAAGGTGGAGGGCGGCGGCCGGCCCACCTACATGCACCTGTTCACCTGGGGCCCGAGGGATCCCCGGGGCCGCGTGCGCTCCCCCCATGGCATCGACATGCCGTACTTCTTCGACAACGTCGACAAGGCCCCCATGTCCCAGGGACCGCACGCCGGGCCGCTGGCCTCCATGATGAGCGGGGCGCTCAGCGCCTTGGCCCATACCGGCGCGCCCGGCCACGACGGCCTTCCCCCCTGGCCGCCGTACACCCTCGAGTCCCGGGCGACCATGCTCTTGGGCCTCGAGCCGGTGGTCGAGCACGACCCGGGCGGCACCGAGCGCGCCAGCTGGAGCGAGATCAAGCTCCCGGGCCTGCGCGGCTGAGCGCCTCGTCGATGGCGTCGCGCAGGGTGCGGGCGGCCCGTCGGGGTTCCCCGGCCTCGGTCAGGTAGCGCACGACGACGAAGTGGCGGGCGCCGGAGCGCGCCAAGGCGGGGACCCTCTCGGGAGTGACCCCCCCGGTCACGAAGACCGGGAGGAGCGACCGCTCGGTGGCCAGCCGCAGGTAGTCCAGGCCGGTACCGGGACGGCCCGGCTTGGTCGGCGTGGGTTCGACCGGTCCGGCGGAGAGGTAGGAGAGGACCGCGGCCGACTGACCGGTCGCACCGGCCAGATCGCTCGGGCCATGGGTCGAGAGGCCGATGACCGCCTCCGGGCCGAGGATGCGCCGGGCGAGTGCGGCCGGGGCGTCGTCCTGCCCCACGTGGACGCCGTCGGCACCGGCCTCGAGGGCCAGGTCGGGTCGGTCGTTGAGGATGAAGGGCACCCCGTGGTCGGCGCAGACCGAGCGGGCGAGGCGAGCCCGCTCGACGAGCGGTCTGGCCTCCAGACGCTTGTCGCGCAGCTGCACGACGTCCACCCCGCCGGCGATGACGTCGGCCAGGAAGTGGGCGAGATCGGGCCGGTCGGCAGTGCAGAGATAGAGGTGGAGGTCCGCGATGGCGCGGGGCGACGTCACGCCTTGGCGCGCGCCTTGGCCTTGGCGGCCTGCTTGTGCGCCCGCACCTTGTCCAGGCTCTCGGCATCGGTGATGTCCGCCACGGAAAGGTACGAGCCCGCTTCGCCGAACGGGGCGGTGGCGGCGCGCCACCCGTCGGGTTGCACGCCGAGCTGCTTGCCGAGCAGGGCGGCGAAGATGCGGGCCTTCTGCTCGCCGAAGCCGGGCAGCGACGTGAGCCGCTCTATGAGCGCGTTACCGTCGGGCAGCTTGCTCCACAGGGCACCGGCCTTCCCGCCGTACTCGTCGACCACGATGCGGCAGACGGCCTGGACCCGACCGGCCATGGAGCCGGGGAAGCGGTGCAGCGCGGGCCGTTCCTTGAAGAGCGCGCTGAATTGCTCGGGATCCATGGAGGCGATCTCGGCGGCATTGAGCGAGCCCCCCATCCGTCGGGCCAGCTCTGCCGGGGCCCAGAATGCTCGCTCCATCGGTATCTGTTGGTCGAGCACCATCCCGATGAGGAGGGCCAGGGGGTCCTTGCTGAGCAGAGCGTCAGCCTCCTCGTCACCGGTCAGGTGGAGTGCCGATTTCGCCATGAGGGAATCTTGGCATGCAATGAACGTGCCCATGGCCGGCCGGAGGGGCAGAATCGCACCATGCACATTCCGGCCAAGGTCGACTACGGCATTCGCGCCCTCCTGGCTCTGGCGGCAGCAGGGGCGCCCCAGACCGCCGAGTACCTGGCGGCCGAGCAGGGCCTTCCGCCCCGGTTCCTCGGCGCCATCCTGGCCGATCTGCGCCGCGCCGGCGTGGTGGCCAGCCAGCGGGGCGCCGAGGGCGGCTATCGCCTGGCCCGCGCGGCTAACCAGATCACCATCGCCGACGTCATCCGGGCCCTGGACGGACCGCTGGCCGAGGTCCGGGGCTACCGGCCGGAGATGACCACCTATGGCGGTGCGGCCGAGAACCTCCAACAGGTGTGGGTGGCCGTGCGGGCCAGCCTCCGGTCCGTTCTCGAGAAGGTCACCCTGGCCGACGTCATCGCCGGCACCCTTCCGGCCCACGTGAAGAAGATGACCGCGGATCCCGACGCCTGGGTCGCCCACTGACCGCCGCCTGGTGGCCGGCGGGTCAGATGACGAACGGGGCGACCCGCGAGGCGTCGATGCCGAGCTCACCGACGGCGCTCTGGACGACCGAGGGCTCCAGCCGACCCGCCCGGGCCAGCTCGTGCAGGACCGCGAGCGCCAGATGGGCGGCATCGACCTCGAAGTACTCCCTCAGGGCCTGGCGGGCGTCCGAGCGCCCGAAGCCGTCCGTCCCCAACGAGGTGTAGGGGCGGGCGATGAACCGGGCGACCTGGTCGGGGATGGCGCGCATGTAGTCGGTGATCGCCACCACGGGATGGGGACCGGAGCCCAGCACATCGGTGATCAGGGCGCGCCGGGGCGCATCCGCGGGGTGCAGCCGGTTCCAGCGCTCGGCCTCCAGGGCATCGGTCCGCAGGCTGCTCCACGAGGTGACCGCAAACGTGTCGGCCGAGACCCCCCAGCGCTCGGCCAGCAGCTCCTGGGCCTGCTGGGCCACGCTCCACATCGGCCCGGAGAAACACAGTGACGCCCGTAGCTCGTTCCCGGTGTCCGGACCGTCCGAGAACCGGTAGATGCCCTCGACGATGCCCCGGCGGACCTCCTCGCCCCGCGCTCCTTCGGGAAGGGCCGGCATGGGGTAGGTCTCGTTGTAGAGGGTGAGATACCAGAAACGGTCCTCGGGATGCGGGCCGAGGATGCGATTGATGGCGTCCTGCATGATCACCGCCACCTCGTAGGCGAACGAGGCGTCGTAAATCACGGCGGCCGGGTTGGACGAGGCCAAGAGGGGCGAGTGCCCGTCGTCGTGCTGCAGGCCCTCGCCCTGCAGCGTGGTGCGCCCGGCCGTGCACCCGGCCAGGATGCCCCGTCCCCGGATGTCGCCCAGGGCCCACGCCAGATCACCCACCCGCTGGAACCCGAACATGGAGTAGAAGAGGAACACCGGGAGCATCGGGTGCCCCCAGGTGGCATAGGCGGTGGCCAGCGCGGTGAACGACGCCAGCGCACCGGCCTCGGTGATCCCCTCTTGGAGGATCTGCCCCGAGGTGCTCTCGGCATAGTGCAGGGGGAGGTCGGCGTCGACCGGCACGTAGTGCTGTCCCTCGGGGGCGAAGATCTTGGCTTCGGCGATGATCGACTCGAGGCCGAATGTGCGGGCCTCGTCGGAGACGATCGGCGCCACCAAGGAGCCGATCGTGGGGTCCCGCACGAGGTTGCGCAGCAGTCGGGCGAAGGCCATGGTGGTCGAGACCGACTGCCGGCCCGAGCCGGAGGCGAACTCCTCGAAGACCTTGTCGTCGGGGAGGGTGGCCCGGACGGAGCGAACCACCCGGGTGGGGACCGGTCCGGCCAGCACCCGCCCACGGGCCCGCAGGTACTCCATGGCGTCGGATCCCTCGGGTGGACGGATGTACGGCGGGTCGCCCTCGAGCGCCGAGTCCGGGATGTCGTCGGTCAGGTAGAGCCGGTCCCGCAGGGCCATGAGTTGGGCGCGGGTCATCTTCTTGATCTGATGGGTGGCGTTGCGCGACTCGATCTCAGGTCCGAGCGTCCACCCCTTGATGGTCTTGGCCAGGATTACGGTGGGTGCACCGCGCTGCTCGGTGGCCAGCTTGTAGGCCGCGTAGAGCTTGCGGTAGTCGTGCCCCCCGCGGGGCAGTGAGACGAGCTCGTCGTCGCTCAGGTCGTCGACCAGCTTGCGCAGCCGCGGGTCGGGGCCGAAGAAGTGCTCGCGGATGTAGGCACCGGACTCCACGGCCAGCTTCTGGTACTCGCCGTCGACCGTGGTGTTCATGCGGTCCAACAGGACACCGTCGACGTCCCGGGCGAGCAGCGCATCCCAGCGCGAGCCCCAGATGACCTTTATGACGTTCCAGCCCGCCCCGCGGTACATGGCCTCGAGCTCTTGAATGATCTTCCCGTTGCCGCGCACCGGTCCGTCCAGCCGCTGCAGGTTGCAGTTGACGACGAAGATGAGGTTGTCGAGGTGTTCCCGGCCGGCCACCCCCAGCGCGCCGATCGACTCCGGCTCGTCCATCTCGCCGTCGCCGACGAAGCACCACACGCGGCTGGCGCTGGTGTCGACGAGGTGACGGAGGTTCAGGTAGCGGTTGATGTGCGCCTGGTAGATGGCCGTGATGGGTCCCAACCCCATGGACACGGTGGGGTACTCCCAGAAGTCGGGCATGGACCGCGGGTGGGGATAGCTGGGCAGGCCCTCGCCGCCCACCTCGTGGCGGAAGTTGTCGAGCTGCTGTTCGGTCAGGCGTCCCTCCAGGAAGGCCCGGGCGTAGATGCCGGGCGAGGCATGTCCTTGAATGAAGACCTGGTCGCCGTGGCCTCCGTCGCCCTTGCCGCGGAAGAAATGATTGAACCCGACCTCGTAGAGCGCGGCGGAGCTGGCGTAGGTGGAGAGGTGCCCGCCGATGCCCTCGGTGCGGGTGTTGGCCCGCACCACCATGGCGGCGGCGTTCCAGCGGATGTAGGCCCGTATCCGGCGCTCCTGGTACTCGTCACCCGGGAACCACGGCTCGGCGTCGGCGGGGATGGTGTTGACGTAGGGGGTCGACACGGCGGCCGGGAAGTCCACCTGCTTGGTCCGTGCCCGCTCCAAGAGCTTCATCAGCAGGTAGCGCGCCCTGGCCCGGCCGCGGACGTCGACGATGGCGTCGAACGAGTCAAGCCACTCCAGCGTCTCGGCCGGGTCGGTATCGGGTACCTGGTGGCTTATCCCGTCGAACAACATGCCTCCACGGTACCGTGCCGCGCACCACCCCCCGTGACCGCGCGCGGGGGGTGTTACACATAAGGGATGGACAACCCGGAGGCTCCCGTGACCGTCTACACCGACGGGGCCTGCCGGGGGAATCCCGGCCCGGGCGGATGGGCGTGGGCCGTGCCGAATGGACCGTTCGCCAGCGGGGCCGATCCGGCCACGACCAACCAGCGCATGGAGATCACGGCGGCACTCGAGGCGCTGCGCTTCTTGACGGCGCGAACGAAATCGGACATTGAGGTGAGGAGCGATTCGACCTATGTCGTCAACTGCTTCAAGGACCGCTGGTGGCAGGGATGGCAGCGGAGGAACTGGCGTAACTCGCAGAACAAGCCGGTGGCCAACAGGGACCTCTGGGAGCCCCTGATCGAGCTGGCGGTGGCGTCCGACGCCCGGGTGAGCTTTCGATGGGTCAAGGGTCATTCGGGCGACCGCTGGAACGACCGGGTCGATGAGCTCGCCACCACGGCCGCCGACCTGGGCGTGGGCGAACGCCGTCTGGAGATGTAGCGCGCGCCCCGGAAACCGGAGTGGCGGGGGGAACGTGAACGGTAGTCTGGTCCCGGCCACCCCTATGGTGTGCCAGCGAAGGCTCAATGTCGCAGGGTCAATGGCGCGGAAGGGGAAGCAAGGGGGGACCGGTCGCGCGGTTCGTGGAGAGGGAGAAGGGACGCCGATGAGTGGAGAGGACGAGTTCGACATCGTCGTCATTGGCGGCGGGCCCGGCGGGTACGCCACGGCGCTCTACGGAGCCGCAGCCGGGCTCTCGGTGGCCATCGTCGAGCGGGACAAGGTCGGCGGCACTTGCCTGCATCGGGGATGCGTCCCCGCCAAGGAGTTCCTCGAGACCGCCGCCGTATACCGCACCGTCGGTTCGGCCGCGGACTTCGGCGTCCACGTGGGCGAGCGCGCGCTGGAGTTCTCGGTCAGCCAGGACCGGAAAAACGGCGTGGTGGACAAGCTGTTCAAGGGGCTGTCGGGGCTGTTGAAGGGTCGCCGGGTCACGATCCTCTCGGGCACGGGCACGCTCGAGCCCGATCGCCGGGTACGCGTCCTCGACGGCGAGGACGCCGGAAGGGTGCTGATCGGAACGAACGTCGTCCTGGCGGCGGGGTCTGTGCCACGAACCCTTCCCGGGCTCGAGGTGGACGGTCGTTGGGTGATGACCTCCGACGAGTTCCTGGACCTCAAAGAGGTGCCCTCGCCGGTGGCCGTCGTGGGCGGCGGCGCCATCGGGTGCGAGTTCGCCTCGCTCCTCGCCGATCTCGGGTCCAAGGTGACCGTGCTCGAAGCCCTCGACTCGTTGCTGCCCGGGTGCGACGAGGACATCGTTCGCCTGATCGCGCGCTCCTTCAAGAGGCGGGGGATCGACATCGTCACCGGGGTCAATGTCGAGAGCCACACGCCGAGCCCGGACCGCGGCCTTACGACGCTGGTGGCGGGCGGTGCGTCCTACGACGTGGAGGCCATCGTGGTCTCGGTGGGGCGCCGTCCTCGAAGCGACGACCTGGTGGCCGAGGGCGTCGGCGTCGAGATTGACGCCCGGGGCTTCGTCGTCGCCGACGAGTACCAACGCACCGCCGTGCCGGGCGTCTGGGCCGTGGGCGACGTGGTGGCCGGGAGCCCACAACTGGCCCACGTCGGGTTTGCCGAGGCCATCGTGGCGGTCAAGGGCATGCTCGGGGAGCCGGTATCACCGGTCGACTACGGCAAGGTGCCCTGGGCCATCTACTGCCATCCCGAGGTGGCCTTCTGTGGGATGACCGAGGCCCAGGCCGTGGCCAAGGGCATCGCCGTCGTCACCAAGAAGGACCCGTTCGGCGGCAACAGCCGCGCCCAGATCATCGGTGACACCGAAGGCGTGGTGAAGGTCGTGGCCGAGCAGAGGCCGGACGGCTCCGCGGGGCAGATCCTCGGCGTCCACATGGCCGGTCCGTGGGTGACCGAGCAGCTGGGTGCCGGGTACCTGGCGCTCAACTGGGAGGCCCTGCCGGATGAGGTGGCGTATTTCATTCAGCCGCACCCGTCGCTCTCGGAATCGTTCGGCGAGACGATGTTGGCGCTCACGGGAAGGGGTCTGCACGTTGGCTGACGTCACGATGCCGCAGTTGGGCGAGACGGTGACCGAGGGAACCGTGACGCGATGGATGAAGGCCGTCGGCGACACGGTCGCTCGCGACGAACCCCTCTTCGAGGTATCTACGGACAAGGTGGACTCCGAGGTCCCATCGCCGGCTGCCGGGGTCGTCACCGAGATCCTCGTTCCCGAGGGCGAGACGGTCGAGGTCGGTGTGCGCCTCGCCGTGATCGGCGAGAGTGCGGGCGCGGCGCCACCGACTCCTGAGGCCGCGGCCCCGGCGACACCCCCCGCAGCAGCCGCTCCACCCCCGCCTCCGGCCGCCGCCCCGGCGCCACCGACTCCTGAGGCCGCGGCCCCGGCGACACCCCCCGCAGCAGCCGCTCCACCTCCGCCCCCGCCTCCGGCGGAGGTCGTGGATGCCGCCCCGGCGCCAACGCCGCCCATCGACGCCGTGTCCAGCGACGCCGTGTCCAGCGACGGCGCGGCCAGCGACGGCACGGCCGAGTCGCTCCTGCTTTCCCCGATCGTCCGGAAGCTGTTGGCGGACAACGGGCTCAGCACGTCGGAGGTGACCGGCACCGGGGTCGGTGGCCGGATCACCCGCGAGGACGTGCTCAAGGTCGTCGACACGCGTCACGGTGCGACGCCGGCCCCGCCACAAGCCGCGCCAGCCCCGCCAGCAGCCGCGCCGCCAGCCCCGCCACCGCCGCCTGCCGCGCCACCACCAGCCGCGCCGCCCCCAGCCGCGCCCCCCCCAGCCGCGCCGGCGACCGTTTCGGCCTCCGTGGTGCAGGCCGCGCCGGCGCCCTCGACGACGATGGCGGCGTTCCGGCGCGCCGGCGACCAGGTGGTGCCCTTCTCGAACATGCGGCGCCGGACCGCCGAGCACATGGTGCGCTCCAAGGCGACGTCGCCGCATGCGTTCATCGCCAACGAGGTCGATTTCGAGACCGTGGAGCGGGTGCGCAAGGCATGGGGGGAGCGGTTCAAGGCGGAGGAGGGGTTCTCGCTCACCTACCTGCCCTTCATCGCCCGGGCCACCGTGGAGGCCCTGCGGGACTTCCCGCTGCTCAACGCGTCGGTGGCCGATGACTCCCTGGTGGTCCACTCCGAGATCAACCTGGGGATCGCCGTGGATCTGTCGCACCAGGGGCTGATCGTGCCCGTCATCCATCGGGCCGAGGAGGTGACCCTGCGCGGCATCGCCCGCCGGATCCGCGATCTGGCCGAGCGGGCGCGGGGGCGCCAGCTGAACGCCGACGACATCACCGGAGGAACGTTCTCCATCACGAACGACGGCCCCTTCGGCACCTACTTCACGGTGCCGATCATCAACCAGCCACAGGTGGCGATCCTGGCCACCGACGGCATCGCCCGCCGCCCGGTGGTGGTCACCCAGGCCGACGGATCCGAGTCGATCGCCATCCACTCGACCGGGATCCTCGGGGTGAGCTGGGATCATCGGGCGGTCGACGGCGCCTACGTCTCGTCCTTCCTCGCCCGGGTGTCCGACCTGCTGGGCGGCCGCGACTGGGCCGCCGAGCTCTAGCTCCGTGCTTCGCGTCCGGACCCTGGGGGTGGTGCCCTACCACGAGGCCGCTGCGCTCCAACACGCGCTGGCGACAGGGTCCGGTGACGACTACCTGCTGGTGCTGCAGCACCCGCCCGTCTACACCCTGGGCGTCCACGCTGACCCGGCGCACGTCCTGACCGACCCTGCGTCGGTCGGAGCCACGCTCGAGCAGACCGACCGTGGCGGCGACGTCACCTACCACGGTCCCGGACAGCTGGTGGCCTATCCCATCGTCTCGGTTCCGGACCACCCCTCGGCCGGACCGGCCCACGTCCATCGTCTGGAGCAGTTGATCGTCGACACGTTGGGTGACGTCGGCCTGGCCGGGGCCGGGCCGCTGGACGGCTATCCGGGGGTATGGATCGGTGCCGAGGGCGCCACACCCCGCAAGATCGCCGCCGTGGGCGTGCGCACGGTCCGATCGCCCTCCGGCGTGCGGCGCACGCTCCATGGTGTCGCCCTCAATGTCGAGTGTGACCTGGCGATGTTCGGGCACATCGTGCCCTGCGGGATCGCCGACCGTCCTGTGACCTCGCTGCGGGCCGAGGGGCTCGAGGTGCCGCTCGCCTCGGTGGCCGAGGCCCTCATCACGCGCGCCGTCGCCATGTTCGGTGCGGGAGCGGTCGACCGCCAGGACGTCATGACCGGGCCGGCGATCGGCGGCGACACGACGCCCGTCGAGCGGCCGCTCCTCCGGCGCCTGCGGCAGGCGGGGGTGACGCCCGAGGCCGGCCTGCAGATCTCGCGCCGCAAGCCGGAGTGGCTGCGGGTGCCGGTGCACATGGGCAAGGAGTACCTCGCCCTGGGCAGGACGGTCCACGACCTGGGACTGGCCACGGTGTGCGAAGAGGCGGGCTGCCCCAACATCTACGAGTGCTGGTCGGAGGGAACCGCCACCTTCATGATCAACGGGGAACGCTGCACCCGGGCCTGTGGGTTCTGCCAGGTCGACACCCGCCACCCCCTGCCGCTCGCCCCGGACGAACCCGATCGGGTGTCCCGGGCGATCGAGCGCATGGGGCTGGGACACGCCGTCGTGACCTGTGTGGCCCGCGACGACCTGGCCGATGGCGGGGCGGGCGCCATGGCGCAGACCATCGTGGCCATCAGGGAGCGGTCACCGGAGACGACCGTCGAGGTGCTCATTTCGGACTGCCGGGGCGATGCCACCTCGCTCGAGGCGATCTTCGCCGCCCGGCCGGACGTGCTCAACCACAACATCGAGACCGTGGCCCGCCTCCAGCGTGCCGTGCGGCCCTCGGCCGGCTACGCCCGCAGCCTGGCCGTGCTGGCCCGGGCGGCCGCCTCGGGTCTGGTCGTCAAGTCGGGGCTGATGGTGGGACTGGGTGAGGACGAGAACGAGGTCACCGCCACCATGGCCGATCTGCGAGCGGTGGGCGTGTCGATCATCACCATCGGCCAGTACCTGCGACCGAGCGCCGCGCACCTTCCGGTCTCCCGCTACTGGACCCCGGCGGAGTTCGAGCGCCTGCGGCAGGTCGGAACCGAGCTCGGTGTGGTGCACGTGGAGGCCTCGCCGCTCACCCGGTCCAGCTACCACGCCCGCGACGCCGCCGCGGCGGCGGGCGCCCACGGCTAACCGGTCGTGCTGCGCTGACGAACGCCTCAGAGAGAGGGCAATCCCGATCCTCAGGCCACGAAGTACTTGGCTGCCGGATGGTGGCAGATGATGGCATCGGTGGTCTGCTCGGGATGCATCTGGAATCCCTCGCTCACCGTCACGCCGATGCGGTCCCCGCCCAGAAGTTCCACCACTTTTTCGTTGTCCGTGAGGTCGGGACAGGCCGGGTAGCCCCATGAGTAGCGCCCGCCCCGGTATCCCTGGCGGAGCAGTACGTCGAGGGGTGGCCCGTCCTGGTCGGCGAAGCCCAGCTCCTCACGGATGCGGTGGTGCCAGTACTCGGCCGTGGCCTCCGCCATCTCGACACTGAGTCCGTGGAGGAACAGGTAGCTCTGGTATTCGTTCTCGGCATGCAGCCGCGCCGCCTCTTGCGAGGCTCGGGGGCCGATGGTGCACAGCATGAAACTGGCGAAGTCCTCGTCGCCCGATTCGCTCAAACGGAAGAAATCAGCGATGCAGAGCCACGGTTCTTTGCGCTGTCGTGGGAAGGCGAACCGCATCCACTCCGAGTTGCGTGACTCGTCTTTCCATATGACGAGGTCGTTCCCCTCGGCGTTAGCGGCGAAGTGACCGTACGCCACCTGGGGGATGAGGAGATCACCTTCCTTGGCCTTGGCCAACTCCTCGCGCAGAACGGCCCGCACGCGGTCCTTGAACGCCGGGTCGTCCTCGCCGTTCTCCGGCTTGAACCCCCACTGGTTGCGGAAGAGCGCGGTCAGGTTGAGATACTCGGCGATGTCGTCGAGTGCGATGCCCTTGGCGATGCGGCTGCCGACGAAGGGGGGTGGGAAGAGTTGGTTGTCCGATGCGATGTCGGCCCGGGACGGCTGGCCCTCGACCGGCGTGGTGTCCTGGGGGTCGAGCCGGCTGCGCTTGGGCACGTTCTTGGTGGAGATCTCCCGCCCGAAGAGCGGGTCGTCCTCCCCGGTCTTCTTCAGCTCCACCAGGCGGTCCATGGTGCGCAGCCCCTCGAAGGCGTCGCGGCCGTAGAAGAGGCGGCCGGCGTAGACCTCCCGCAGGTCGCGCTCGACGTAGGTGCGGGTCAGCGCGGCGCCGCCCAAGATGATGGGGTAGTCAGCCAGGTCGCGCTCGTTGAGCTCGACCAGGTTCTCGCGCATGATCAACGTCGACTTCACCAGGAGCCCGCTCATCCCGATGGCGTCGGCCTTGTGCTCCTCGGCGGCGGCGATCATCTCGTTGATGCCGATCTTTATGCCGAGGTTGACGACCTCGTAGCCGTTGTTGGTCAAGATGATGTCGACCAGGTTCTTGCCGATGTCGTGGACGTCCCCCTTCACGGTGGCCAGGACCACGGTGCCCTTGCCGCCCTGATCGGCCTTTTCCATGAAGGGCTCGAGGAAGGCGACCGCAGCCTTCATGGTCTCGGCCGACTGCAGGACGAAGGGCAGCTGCATCTCGCCCGAGGCGAAACGCTCGCCGACCACCTTCATGCCTTCGAGCAGCACGTCGTTGACGATGGCCAGGGCGCTCAGGCCGGAGTCGAGGGCCTCGGTGAGATCGGTCTCCAGGCCGTTGCGGTTGCCGTCAATGATGCGTTGCGACAGCCGCTGGTCCACGGGCCAGTCGAGGTGCTCGTCGGCGGCGCCGGCGTTGACCTTGACCCCATCGAAGAGGGCGAGCAGCTCCTGGAGTGGGTCGTAGTCCGCGGTGCGCCGGTCGTACACCAGGTCGAGGCTGAGCTCCTTCGCCCGCTCGTCAATGCGGGACAGCGGGAGGATCTTCGACGCGTGCACGATGGCCGAGTCGAGGCCGGCCTCGACGCACTCGTGGAGGAAGACCGAGTTGAGGACCTGGCGCGCCGCCGGATTGAGGCCGAAGGAGACGTTGGACAGTCCCAGGATGGTCGAGACGCCGGGTAGCTCGGTCTTGATGGCCCGGATGCCCTCAATGGTCTGAATCCCGTCGTTGCGGCTCTCCTCCATGCCCGTGGAGAGGGGGAGCGCCAACGGGTCGAAGAGGAGGTCCTCGGGGGCGAGGCCGTAGCGCTCGACGGCGATGTCGCGGATGTTGCGCGCGGCACGGAGCTTCCACTCGGCGGTGCGGGCCTGCCCCTCCTCGTCGATGCAGGTGCACACCACCGCGGCGCCGAACTCGCGGGCCAGACGGAGGAACGTATCGAGCCGGGTGCCGGCACCGTCGCCCTCTTCCAGGTTGACCGAGTTGAGGATAGGACGCCCGCCGATCCACTCCAGGGCGGCGCGGGCCACGGGGCCCTCGGTCGAGTCGACCATGAGCGGCACGCTGGCCTGGGTGGCGAACCGGCTGGCCACCTCGGTCATGTCGGACACGCCGTCGGCCCCGGTGTAGTCGACGCACACGTCGATCACGTGTGCGCCCTCCTTGATCTGGTCCCGGGCCATGGTGACGCAGGTGTCCCAGTCGCCTTCGAGCATCGCCTCGCGGAACCGTTTGGAGCCGTTGGCGTTGGTGCGCTCGCCCACCACCAGGAACGACGTGTCCTGGTGGAAGGGGACCGCGGTGTAGATGGAGGCGGCCGACGGCTCCTCGACCGGCGTGCGGAGGGCCGGGGTGGCGTCGGCGCAGCGCTGCACCACGGCGGCCAGATGCTCGGGTGTCGTCCCGCAGCAACCACCGATGGCGGCGACCCCGAACTCGGTGACGAAGCGGTGCAGGTGGTCGGCCAACTCGTCCGGGGTCAGGTCGTAGTGCATCTTGCCGTTGACCACCGAGGGGAGGCCGGCGTTGGGGATGCAGGAGATCGGGACCAGGCTGGCCGAGGAGAGGTGGCGCAGCGCCTCGCTCATCTCGACCGGCCCGGTGGCGCAGTTGAGGCCGACCACGTCGACCTGCATGGCGCTCAGTACGGTTAGGGCGGCGCCGATCTCCGTGCCGGGCAGCATGCGCCCGGTCAACTCGATCGTCACCTGGACCTGGAGGGGGACGACGCGGTCGAGTGCCACCATGGCCCGCCGGGCACCGTTAATGGCCGACTTGGCCGAGAGCAGGTCGAACACGGTCTCGATGAGCAGGAAGTCGGCGCCCCCCTCGAGGAGACCGAGCGCCTGCTCTTCGTAGGCGTCACGCAGGTCCGCATAGGAGATCTGGCCCAGGGTGGGGAACTTGGTTCCCGGGCCCATGCTCCCCGCCACCCAGCGGGGGCGTCCGGGCGTCGAGAACTCGTCGGCGACCGAGCGGGCGATTTCGGCACCGGCGCGGCTGATCTCACGGGCGCGGTCGGCCAGCCCGTACTCGGCCAGCGTCACCGGCGACGAGCCGAACGTGCCGGTCTCCACCACGTCGCAGCCGACCGCGTAGAAGGAACGGTGGACCTCGGCGATCAGGTCCGGGCGGGTGATGATGAGGTACTCGTTGCAGCCCTCGAGGTCGGGACCGCCGAAGTCCTCCGGGCTCAGCCCCAGGATCTGCAGGTTGGTGCCCATGGCGCCATCGAAGATGACCACCCTCTCGCGCAGTGCCTGGAGATAGGTGGACGAGGCGGGGTCGAGGCGACCGAGCAGTTCCGGTGAGGTCGACATGATGACACCAAGGATACCGGCGACTACCTGGCATTCCGTGACGCCCCCGCTAGCATGCCCCCGATGACGCCGAAGATCTACACCAAGACCGGCGACGACGGGTCCACGGGCCTCTACTACGGGGGACGGGTGCGCAAGGACTCGGCGCCCATTGAGATCAACGGAGCGGTGGACGAGGCCCAGGCGGCGCTGGGCCTGGCCCGGGCCGAATCAGCGCCCGGGTCGGAGCTCAACGAGCGGCTGGTGGCCCTGGAGCGGGAGCTCTACGTCCTGATGGCCGAGGTGGCCACGGCGGCGGAGAACCGTCACAAGTTGAAGCCGGGGGCGTCGCTGGTGACCGAGCAGATGGTGCTGGCGCTGGAGGGGGCGATCGACGAGCTCCGCGGGCGGCCGGACATCCCGAGCGACTTCACCGTCCCGGGCGAGAACCGTGGAGCGGCGGCGCTGGACTTCGCCCGGACGATCGTGCGCCGGGCGGAGCGCCTGGCGGTACCCCATCCGGTGGAGGGGTCCTACGTCCTGCCCTACCTCAACCGCCTCTCAGACCTGCTGTGGGCCATGGCCCGCTGGCAGGAGGGGCCGGATCACAAGCTCTCGCGGTCGTAGATCTCGACGGCGCGCACCAGGTCCTCGGCCGTCAACTCCAACCCGTTCGGCGTGCGCCGAGCCTGCAGGTCGTGGGAGGTCAGGAAGGTCGAGACCCGCTGGAGGCAGTTCGGCTCACCGCCGATGCAGATCGTCTCCAGCCGGACCGTGGCGGACTTGCAGCACGGATGCTGCCGCTTGAACGCGTTGAGCAGTTCTTCGAGATCGGCGCTCACCACCCGAAACGGTAGCGCCGAGAGGCGCCGGCCAGGTGGACCGGCTCGCTCGAGCGGCATTCTCCGGACACGACAGTGCGCCGGCGCAAGCCGGCGCACTGTCGTTGTCCCTGTGACGTCTTCAGTTCCCCCTTCGGGGGAGCGGCTACGAGGAGGCGCAGAACGTCTTGAGCCCGTACGGGGTCGAGTACTTGCCGTTCTTGAGCAGCGCGTAGTACCAGCAGTCCACTGGGTGGGGCTTGCCGGCGGTGTAGGTGAGGTTTGGGGCGAGCCCGTCGAGCGTCTGGTCATGGAAGGAGTCCAATCCCTTGACTATTTCGGCGGAGGTCGGTGCGCCACTTACCTTGGCGGCGGTCACGGCCGCCTGAATCTCCTTGCCCGACATCCACGCTTCGGCGGCGAGCTCGTTGTAGTTGGAGTTGGTCAACACGCTCGCGCCCGAGTACTTCTTGACGGCCGAGTCCATGGCCTTGATCGCCGAGGAGTCGGCGAAGTAGGGAAGGTTGGGCACGGTGAAGTAGGTCGCCACGTTGAACCCCGTGCTGGTGGCCATGCTCGGGCCGATGGTCTCGCCGTCGACCACGACCTTGGGCTTGTAGCCCTGGGCATAGCAGTCCTGGATGATCTTCTCATCGACGGTCTGCACGTCGGCGACGAAGGCGACGGTGGCACCGGCCTGCTTGGCGGCCAGGCACTGGGCCGTGTAGTTGGGTGCGCTCGCCGACACCTCGAGGGCGGCGACGACGTCCTCACCGGCCGTCTTGGCCTGTGACTCCAGCGGGGCGATGCCCTCCTGGCACTGGACAGCCTCGGCACAGTAGAAGAGGGCGAAGTCCTTGCCTCCCGCCTGGTGGACGGCGGCGGTGATGCCGAAGAAGAGGGAGTCCTCGGTCTGTCCCTCGGGATAGAAGTCCGAGTTGGTGTAGAACGGCTCGGTGGACGTGTTCAAGCCAACCACCGGGACACCCTGCGCCTGGACGTAGGAGGCCCACGAGAAGTCCTCCGAGGTGGCATCGATGATGGCCACCACGTGGTCGGTCCCCACGAGTGTCTGGGCCTCGGAGGTCGACTTCGACGGGCTGCTGGTGTCGTCCTCGACGATCAGGTCGATCTTGTGGCCGTTGATTCCTCCCGACGCGTTCACCGAGTCGACCCAGGCCTTGGCGACCGGCGGGACCTCCTCGATGCCGGCCGATATCGGTCCGGTGCAGGCGCAGAGCAGCCCGATCTTGACCGGAGCGCTGCTTGCCCCGGCGACCCCCGGTCCGGCCAGGGCTGCCGTCGCGGCCAACCCTCCCCACAAAAGCACCACCGCCATACCGGCGGTGACCTTACGTCGCAGCGTGCCCATGAACCGTGCCCCCCTCTTACGCTCGATGTTTGTTGCAGTTGGATGTCTTTTTAGCATGGATCGATGTCAATGTCTAGGAAGCCTCGTCAGCCTTTTCCGGAACACCCCAGCGACGTTGTTCCGGTTGCCTCGCGAGGGACCCGGAGTCCGAGTGTGGCTACTTGGCGGCGCAGAAGTCCTTGAAGCCGTACGGGGTCGTGAACTTGCCGTCCTTCAAGACCGCGTAGTACCAGCAGTCGACCGGGTGGGGCTTGCCGGCGGCGTAGGTAAGCGGCGGGGCCAGGCCGTCGAGCGTGTCACCTTTCAGGGAGTCCAACCCCTTGATCACTTCGGCGGTGGTCGGCGCACCACCGACTCCGAGGTGACCGGCTGCCGCCGCCGCCTGGAACAGCTTTCCTGACATCCAGCCTTCCGCGGCGAGCTCGTTGTAGTTGACGTTCTTCAAGGTTCCCGGTTCGTATTTGTTGATGGCCGTGTCCATGGCCTTGATCGCCGAGGTGTTAGCGAAGTAGGGGAGGTTGGGCACGGTGAAGTAGGTCGCCTGGTTGAGCGCCGCGCTGGTCAACATGGCGGGAGCAATGGTTTCGCCGTCAATCACGACTTTGGGCTTGTAGCCCTGGGCGTAGCAGTCCTGAATGATCTTCGAGTCGACCTGCTGCGAGTCGGCGGTGAAGATGACGGTGGCACCCGCCTGCTTGGCGGCGAGGCACTGGGCCGTGTAGCTGGGAGCGCTCGCCGATACCTCCAGCGCGGCCACGACGTCCTCACCGGCCGTCTTCGCCTGTGCCTCGAGCGGGGCGATGCCCTCCTGGCACTGGACGGCCTCGGCGCAGTAGAAGAGGGCGAAGTCCTTCCCGCCCGCCTGGTGAACCGCCGCGGTGATGCCGAAGAAGAGGGAGTCCTCGGTCTGGCCCTCCGGGTAGAAGTCCGGGCTCATGTACATCGGTTCGGTGGAGGTAGTCATGCCAACCACGGGCACGCCTTGCGATTGGACGTAGGAGGCCCACGAGAAGTCCTCCGAGGTGGCATCGATGATGGCTACCACGTGGTCGGTCCCGACGAGTGTCTGGGCCTCGGAGGTCGACTTCGACGGACTGCTGGCGTCATCATCGACGATCAGGTCGATCTTGTGGCCGTTAATACCCCCCGACGCGTTCACCGAGTCGGCCCACGCCTTGGTGGCAGGCGGTATTTCGAGAACTCCGGAGGCCAACGGCCCGGTACATGCGCAGATGAAACCGATCTTGATCGGGGTGCTCGAGCTGCTTGCCCCGGCCACCCCCGGCCCAGCCAGGGCCGCCGCCGCGGCCAATCCGCCCCCCAACAGCACCGCCGCCATACCCGACACGACCTTACGTAGCAATGTGCTCATGAACCGTGCCCCCCTACCCCCTGCAGTGTTGCAGTTGTATGACGTCATAGCACGGATCGATCTGAGTGTCTAGGCATAACCCGGGAGGTCTCGCGCTCACCAGGAGTGGCGATGGATCCGGCCCTTGGTCTGGGGTCCAGCGCGGGTCAACGACCGGGAGGGGTGGTCGTTCCCGTCGGGGTGCCCGAGGAGTACGGCGCAGAACAGCCGCCACGTCCCGGGCACGCCCAGTGCTCGGGCCAGTCCCGCCTCTCCCCGGAAGTTGCCCAGGATGCAGGCTCCCAGTCCGGCGTCCACGGCGGCCAGCAGCACGGTCATCACCCCGAATGCGGCGTCGCCGGTCCAGTAGGGGACCGGCCAGCGCGCCGCGTCGACCCCGAGATCCGGAGGCGCGCCGGCCTTGTCGGGCTCGGCGTAACGGGAGACGTAGGCCTCGGCCGAGGAGTAGGAGAGGAGGATCACCGGGGCTCGGCGGAGCCCCTCCCACCGGGGACTGAGTGCCCGCCACCCCTCGTCGGTCGTGGCCTCCCAGTAGCCGGAGGTTTCCGCCTCCCCGGCGAGGACGACCCACTCGGTCCCCCGGGTGTTGCCGGCGCTCGGCGCCCGCAGTGCCGCCTGCACGATGGTGTCGACCACCGCAGGGTCGACGGGGTCGGTGGCGAAGCTGCGCACCATGGCCCGGCGTCGAACGACCTCGTGGAACTCCACGATGACAGCTTTTCAGGCAGGACCGCGCGGGGTGGCCTTCCACCGGGGGAATGTTGACCCCGCTGGTAGTGTTTTACTTTTCGCTGCAGTACAGCCGGCCTGGAGGTAGAGAGTGCCAACACCGCGAGATCTTCTGAACGAGGCGAAGAGAACCATCCGTGAGGTGGAGCCACCGGACGCGGAGGCGACCCTGGGCCAGGGTGGCGCGACCTTCCTCGATGTGCGGGAGCCCGACGAGTACGAGCAGGGCGCCATCCCCGGAGCCGTGCACCTGCCCCGTGGCCACCTTGAGTTCCAGGTGGAGGGCAAGCTTCCCGACAAGGAAGGGCCGATCGTGGTCTACTGCGCCGGGGGCGTCCGCTCGGCCTTCGCCGCCAAGACGCTCGGCGAGCTCGGCTACACCGACGTGCAGTCGCTCATCGGTGGCTTCAACAAGTGGAAGGACGACGGCCGGCCGTGGGTCGCCCCCCGCACGCTGAGCCCCGCCCAGCGCAACCGCTACCAGCGTCACCTGCTGCTGCCGGAGATCGGCGAGACGGGGCAACTGAAGCTGCTCGACTCCAAGGTGTTGCTGTTGGGCGCCGGGGGGCTCGGCTCGCCCGCAGCGCTCTACCTGGCGGCCGCCGGCGTGGGCACGTTGGGCATCATCGACATGGACGTGGTCGACGAGTCGAACCTGCAGCGCCAGATCCTGCACAACATGGACCGGGTCGGAGACCGCAAGGTCGACTCGGCCAAGAAGACGCTGACCGCCCTCAACCCCGACGTCAACGTCGTGACCTACGACGTGCGGCTCGGGGCGGACAACGTGCTCGAGGTGATTGACGGCTACGACGTCATCGTCGACGGGACGGACAACTTCCCCACCAGGTACCTCGTCAACGATGCGTCACTGGTCAAGAGGATCCCGGTCGTCCACGGCTCGATCTTCCGTTTCGAGGGTCAGGCCACGGTCTTCGATCCCTACAACGGCCCGTGCTACCGCTGCCTCATACCCGAGCCCCCTCCGGCCGAGCTGGCCCCCTCGTGCGCCGAGGCCGGGGTGCTCGGTGTGCTGCCGGGCATCATCGGATCGATTCAGGCCATTGAGGCCATCAAGATGCTGCTCGGGCTGGGCGACCCTCTGATCGGCCGGCTGCTGGCCTACGACGCCCTGGAGCAGTCGTTCCGCACGTTCAAGGTGCGGCGCGATCCGGCGTGCCCGGCCTGCGGGCCCGACGCCGGCGAGATCGTCATTGCCGAGTACGACGATCTCTGCATGCCCCACGCCCATTGACGGACCTTGCGCAATTTTGAACTGAGACCTTAAACTACGAGTCCGAAGACTCGGGGGTTTCCGCATGCGTCAAGTTCCGCCGACGACCGCACTCAAGCTCATGGCGGCCGCGGATCTCATCGCGGACCGCGGCCTGGACAGCACGAAGATCGAGGACTTCTCCTCGGTCACCGGCATACCGAAGGCCACGCTCTACTACTACTTCGACGGCAAGGAGGAGATCCTCTCCTACATCTTCGGCGTGGTTCTCGACGAGCTCGGCGTGGCCGTCGCCGGGGGCCTGGCCACCGACGGCACCGCCGCCGAGCGTCTCGTGCGGGTCCTCGAGGCCCATCTGGCGGTCTTCGAGAAGTACCCGAAGGCCAGTCAGGCGCTCTACTTCGATCTGGGCCGAGCGGTTCGGCGGTCGGAGCTCGCCAGCCGCATCCGGTCGTCGTACGTGGACCCGGTGAGCGACCTGCTGGCGGAAGGGGCGTCCGACGGCAGCCTCCGGCGGGTCGAGGACGCCGGTCTGAGCGCCGTTGCCGTGCTCGGGGCCACCTGTACGGCGGCCATCCATGTGCTGGCGATCGATCCGACGGTCTCGATCGGGAGGGTGTCGCAGGTGATCGTGCCCTTGGTCCTCCAGGGGCTCGAGTCCGAGGAGTAGGGGGCTCAGGTGATTCCGGTAGTCGTAGGTGGGGGTTCGGGGATTGGCCGGGCGATCGTCGAGTCGTACCGGGCGCGGGGCGCATCCCCGCTCGTCTGGGACATCGGCGGTTCGCACGACGTCGAATGCGACGTTTCGGATGCGGACTCCGTGCGTGATGCGCTCGCCCAGACACTCGAGCGAGTGGGTGTTCCAGACCAGTTGACGGTCACGGCGGGCATCGGCCACTCCGGCCTCCTCCTCGACTGCCCGGTCGACGAGTGGGACCGCGTGATGGCCGTGAACACCCGAGGTCCCTGGCTCGTCATGCGAGCCGTGGCCCGTGCGCTGGTCGAGGAGAAGCGCACGGGTTCGATGGTCGCCACGTCGAGCGTGAGCGCCCATCTGGTCGACCGGGCCATGGGCCCGTACTGCGCGTCGAAGGCGGCCCTGAGCATGCTGGTCAAGGTGGCAGCGTGCGAGTGGGCACCCTTGGGGATCCGGGTCAACGCAGTCGGGCCGGGTGTGACCGAGACGCCGATGCTCGGCCGGGCTCCCACCGATGGCGGGTGGTTGCGGGCCGTCGCGGAGCGGACCGCCCTCGGCCGGTTGGGCCGGGCGGCGGACATCGCGCAGGCCGTCCTGGCGCTGCACGATCTGGAGTGGGTGACCGGCCAGGTACTCGACTGCGATGGTGGGCTCTCTCTGCACAGTCCCATCGATGCGTTCGGCGAGGCCACGCGCACGAGGGACCCCGTGGGATGAGCCGCGTGGCCAAGGCCCGGCCTGATCCCACCATCGCCATCATCGGCGGCGGCTTCGGTGGCATCGCCGCCGGCGTCAAGCTGAAGAGGGCCGGGATCGAGACCTTCACGATCTTCGAGAAGTCGAGTGGTCCGGGAGGGACCTGGTGGGACAACCGCTACCCGGGGGCCGAGGTGGATGTCAACTCTCACCTCTACTGCTACTCGTTCCGGTCCAACGACTGGGCCCGGACCCACGCCAGGCAAGCCGAGCTGCAGCGATACCTCGAAGAGGTGGTGGACGACTACGGCCTGCGGCGGCACTTCCGCTTCAACACGGCGGTGGAGCGGGTCGTGTGGGATCCGGACGCCGACGGCTACGCCCTGCACGCCGCCGACGGGTACGGTCAGACCTACCGGGTGGTGATCAGCGCGGTCGGCATGCTCAACGTCCCTTCGTATCCCGACTGGCCCGGACTGGACGCGTTCAGGGGGGCCAAGCTTCATACGGCACGGTGGGAACCTGTGGATCTGGCCGACAAGAGGGTTGCCGTGGTGGGGACCGGCTCGACCGCGGCGCAGCTCGTCCCCGCGATCGCCGGCGATGCCCGGCAGGTCACCGTGTTCCAGCGGGAGCCCGGCTGGGTCATTCCCAAGCCGGATCGGGACTTCACCGACGACGAGCGCACCACGCTGCGGAGCCCGTGGGCCCACCGCAAGGAGCGGCTCCGCCTCTTCTGGCAGATCGAGAAGGGGCAGATGTTCGGGAGCATCCATCGGCCCGGCACCAAGACCAACGCCCTTCGTGAGCAGCAGTGCCGGGCCTATCTGGCCGCGAGCTTCAAGGATCGCCCCGATCTGGCGTCCGCCTTGACCCCGGGCTATCCCTACCCGGGCAAGCGGCCGATTCTGAGCAAGGACTTCTACCCGTCCCTGCTCAGGGAGAACGTGGCGCTCGTCCCCCACGCCGTGCTGTCGGTGACGGCCACCGGCGTGGTCGATGTGCGCGGCGTCGAGCATCCGGCGGACGTGCTTGTCATGGCGACCGGATTCCAGCCTTCGAAGTACCTCGCCTCCTACGAGGTCGTGGGCCGAACCGGCGTCACCCTCTTGGACTTTTGGAAGGGGGAGCCGCAGGCGTTCGTCGGCATCACCGTGCCCGAGTTCCCGAACTTCTACATCCTCTACGGACCCAACACCAACGGCGGAGAGATCGTCTCGCACCTCGAGCGGCAGTCGGAGTTCGCCGTGCGGTCGATCAAGAGGCTCCGCCGAACTGACGCGGCCAGCATCGAGGTGCGACCGTCCTTCTACCGCCGGTACAACCGCTGGGTCCAGGGTGCCATCGCCAAGACGGCCTGGGTGAAGTCCAACAACTACTACAAGGCCGACTCCGGCCGGGTGGTGACGCAGTGGCCCTACGGGGCCCTCGTCTACGGCGCGCTCACCAAGCTTCTCGGGGCCCCCTCGGAGAAGGTGACCCGCCGTCGCCCGTCGTCGAACGGCGGGCGATGAGAATGGAGCGAGCACGCAATGACCCGCTCGTCGTCGCATTCGACCACTACAGCCACCGCAGCCTGCAGGAGTCAGACCGGGCCTGGGACGCGCTCCGTCGGACGTGCCCGGTCGCGTGGACCGAGAGTAACGGGGGGCACTGGGTCCTGTCGGACTACGCGTCGGTTGCCGCAGCCTTCCGGGACTGGGAGACGTTCTCGTCGGCGCGGACCGATCCCGAGGTGAGCTCGCTCACCATCGCGCCGAACAAACTGCCTCCCCTCTATCCCGAGGAGCTCGACCCACCTCAGTGGCATCCGCTGCGCCGGATACTCAGCGAGCTCCTCTCGCCCGGTGCGGTCGAGCGGCTGCAGCCCCGTATCGAGCACTGGGTGTCCCACTACATCGATGAGTTCATCGAGAGCGGCCACTGCGAGATGGCGCACGACATTGCCTGCACGGTGCCCGCGGCGGTGATCCTCGAGCACCTCGGTTTCCCCGAGCACGAGTGGCCCCGGATCTCGGGGGCCTTCCACGGCATCGGCGCGTTCCCCCGCGTGAGCCCCGAGTTCGCCCGCGCCGTGGCCGATATGGGGTGGGTCGCCTCGCGGGTCTCCGAGGAGGTTGCCCTGCGCCGGGGGTCCCCCCGGGACGACGCCCTGTCCTTCATCGCCCGCCACGACGTCGACGGTCGTCCCATGGCGCAGGAGGAGGCCGAGGCTGTCGTGATGCTGGTGATCGGCGGAGGGGTGGACACGACGACGGCGCTGACCTCCGCGGCATTCGTCCATCTGGCCCGCCATCCCGATGACCGGGAGAGGCTCCGGCGCGACCGCGGCCTCCTTCCGGCGGCGACGGAGGAGTTTCTGCGCGTCTACCCCCCGGCCCGCTCCCACGCCCGGACCGTGGCCAAGGACTGCGAGTTCGGCGGTCAGCATCTGGCCCGGGGAGACCGGGTCCTGTTGAGCGAGGTCTCGGCTTGCCACGACGAGCGCGCCTTCCCGGCCGCCGGCGGCTTCGTGATCGATCGTTTCCCCAACCGGCACCTGGCGTTCGGGGTCGGTATCCACCGTTGTCCGGGCTCGCACCTGGCCCGTGCCCAGTTCGTCGAGATCATGAACCAGGTCCTCGACCGCCTGCCCGACTACTCGGTCGACGACGAGGGGATCATCGAGTATCCGAACTGGGCGTCCATCGGGGGATGGGCGGCCATCCCGGCGCGGTTCACTCCGGGTGCGCGCCGTTCCCCGCCGGAGCCCTGAGATGCGGATCCGGGTCGACGTCGCTGCCTGCACCGGCCACGCCATCTGCCGGCGCGAGGGGCCCGAGGTGTTCGTCCTCGACGAGCTCGGCTTCAACGTCACCGAGCCCGGTGAGGTCCCGCCGGAGAAGGAGGGACAGGCCCGCCGTGGAGCGGCGGCGTGCCCCGAGCAGGCGATAACCATTGAAGAGTGACCATTGAAGAGTGAACCGCTGCGCGGAGGAGAGATCACATGCACGACCTGGTGATTCGGGGCGGAACCGTCGTCGACGGTTCAGGGGGTCCGGGGTTCGTGGCGGACGTTGCCATCGACGGCGACATCATCGTCCACGTCGGAACGGTCGACACGCCGGGACGCAGAACCATCGACGCCGACGGTCTTCTGGTCACGCCCGGCTTCGTCGACATCCACACCCACTTCGACGGCCAGGCGACGTGGGATCCGCATCTCACACCGTCGTGCTGGCACGGGGTGACCACGGCGATCCTCGGCAACTGCGGGGTCGGCTTCGCGCCGGTCCTCCCGGAGGGCCAGCAGCGCCTGGTCGAGGTGATGGAGGGTGTCGAGGACATCCCCGGCACCGCACTCTACGAGGGGATCCGCTGGGAGTGGGAGTCATTCCCCGAGTACCTCAAGGCTCTGGAGCGCACGCCGCGGGCCCTCGATGTGGGCGCCCAGGTCCCCCACGCCGCGGTCCGGACCTACGTGATGGGCGAGCGCGCGCTCGAAGACGCCACCGGCGACGATCTGGCGGCCATGCGC
>Ga0302326_10004832_pt1 | contig 31017 bp, 27 predicted proteins | sample Palsa_T0_3_FD_202264 | JGI IMG/M metagenome (GOLD analysis project Ga0302326, IMG submission 202264) | Peat permafrost microbial communities from Stordalen Mire near Abisko, Sweden - Palsa_T0_3 | ecosystem: Environmental > Terrestrial > Soil > Palsa > Peat permafrost | place: Sweden: Abisko... | reverse complement strand
CGGGATATAGCACGGCCCAGTTGGGCTCGCTGGCAGGGGCGGGACAACTGAACTCCTCGGGTCTGATACCGCCAGTCATCGCATTTGGCGGCGGCTTGTCCACATTCCTGGCCACTCTTCCGGGCGCATCCCTTAATTTTGCCACCATGCTTTCCACCGTGAAGAGCGGCCAGCGAGTGTTGCTGCGCGCACAGGACGGGGATCCGGCTACATTTTTTGTGGGTGATCGCATTCCGGTTTCGCTGGCGAGCTTTTCCGCCAGTGGGACGACGGGCACATCGTTCACTCCGGGGGTCAGCGGAGAACAGTTTCCAACGACCAATTACGCTTCCGGCGTTGGCCCCGCGGGAATTGCTTCCGCGGACTTCAACAATGACAGCGTGCCCGACCTGGTCACCGCGAATCAAACCGCCAATACGGCTTCAATTCTGCTGGGCAATGGCGACGGCACGTTCCAGACCAACGTGGACTATCCGGTGAGTCAACTGCCTGTGGCGGTGGCCACCGGCGATTTCAACGACGACGGCAATATGGATATCGCGGTGGTCAATTCCTGCGGGTCTGATTCGACGTGCAAGAGCGGCGTAGGGAGCGTCTCGATTCTATTGGGCAACGGGGACGGTACATTTGGAGCGAAGACAGATTTTCCTACTGGAAATTTTCCGACGTCCATTGCCGTCGCGGATTTCAATGATGACGGGTTCCTGGACCTGGTCGTCACAAATAACAAGGGCAACACCGTATCCATTCTGTTGGGCAACGGTGACGGAACATTTCAGACGCAAGTTCCCTATTTTACGGCGACCGGACCAATCTCCGTGACCACCGCCGATTTCAATCTGGACGGATTCATTGACCTCGCCGTCGCCGATAACACCGCCAATACCGTTTCGATTCTCCTGGGCAATGGTGATGGAACGTTCAAGGGCCATGTCGAGTATCCTACTGGCAACGGTCCTACCGCCGTGGCCACCGCCGACTTCAATCTCGATACGTTCCCCGACCTAGCCGTCACCAACGGCACGGACAACACGGTTTCGATCCTTCTCGGGAATGGCGACGGCACATTTGGCCTACAGACGGCTTATCCTACGGACACGGATCCGGTTGCGATCGCCATCGGTGACGTCAATGTGGACGGTCTCCCGGATATCGCTACGGCGGACAAAACCGCGAATGACGTTTCCATCCTGATCAATGCGGGAGCCGGAACGTTTACACCGCCGCTGCTTATTCCCGTGGGAACCACGCCGGAAGCGGTTGTCAGCGCCGATTTCACCGATAACGGTCTTCCCGATTCCGCCACCGCAAATTTCGGATCGAACAACGTTACCGTTCTTCTGGATTCAACCTCGTCAACTCCCAGCAACTCGAGTATCTCCAACCCCCAAACGGCTTATCCGGGCGGACAATACGAGGATATCGGGATCAAGATAAAAGCCACGCCGCACCTGCACGCCGGAGGCGAGGTCACTCTGCAGTTCAGCGCGGAAGTGAAGAGCCTGTCGTCGCAGACATTCAATGGCATTCCTGTGATCAACAACCGGAGCATCGAGCAGACCGTTCGCGTGAAGGACAATGAAACCAGCATCTTGGCGGGATTTCTGGATGATCAGGAAACGAGGACGGTGAATGGCTGGCCTGGGGTAGCCAACCTCCCGGTGCTTGGCGATGTGCTGTCCAATCATTCCAAGACGGATGAAGCCACGGAATTATTGATTCTCATTACTCCGCATCTGATCCACCAGGCGCCGCGAGAGAGTCGCATGTTGTACGCGGGACACGGCTCCGCCGGCGCGGGAGTGCCTGGACTTTTTCCTTTGCGGCCAGGTGGATTTCCCCCGGATCGTTTGCCTCCGCCTGCTCAAGGACAATCGCCACCTAGCGGTGCCCCTTCACCTAGCGGAGAGCTTCCCGGCGTGGTACCGGAACAGGGGGCGATTCCCGGACGAGCGCCCGTCCTACCACAGGAGGGGTCGCAAGGCCCTCCAGCGGGTGTGCCGTAGCATCCCGGAGAGTCCAGGTGCCGGTTTTGCTTCCGAAAGCGCGCGCATCGGCTTACAATTTGGGTTTCACTTCAGGCAGAAATTCGAGGAGCAGGGCGTGAATCTGGAATTGACACCGGAACAGAAACTGCTGCAGCAGACCGTCCGCGAATTCGCAAATGCCGAAGTGAAGCCGCTGGCGCGCGAACTGGACGAAACAGGCCACTTTCCCCGCGAGACGTTCCGGAAAGCGGCGGAGTTGGGCCTCACGGGTGTGTCGTTTCCCGAAGAGTACGGCGGCGCAGGTTTTGATCACGTGGCTTACAGCATCGTAATCGAGGAAATTTCCCGCGTCTGCGCCTCCACAGGCGTGATTCTGTCCGTTCAGAATTCTCTTTTCTGCGACCCGATTTATCGTTTTGGTGACGATGACCAGAAGAAACGGTTCCTCGTTCCCTACGCCAGCGGCAAAAAAATCGGTTGCTACGCGCTAACCGAACCCCAGGCGGGTTCGAACGCCGCCGCCTTGCGCACGGTCGCGGTGCGTCGCGACGATCGGTACGTCATCAATGGGACGAAGGCGTGGATCACCAACGGCGGCGCGGCTGATGCGGCTATCGTTTATGTGAACACTCAGCCTGAGAAGGGTGAGAAGGGCATCACAGCGCTGGTGGTGGAAAAAGGCACGCCCGGCTTCCGCGTGGGAAAAGAAGAAAAAAAGCTGGGCATCAATGCCACTGCCTGTTGCGAGCTTTCTTTCAGCGATTGCGAAGTTCCGGAGTCCAACCGCATCGGCGCCGAGGGGGAAGGGTATAAGGTTGCGCTCTCCACGCTGGATGGCGGGCGCATAGGTATCGCTTCACAGGCTGTGGGCATTGCACAGGGAGCGTTCGAGACAGCGCTGGCCTACGCCAAGGAGCGGCAAGCGTTTGGCCATCCCATTGCCGATTTTCAGGCCATCCAGTTCATGCTCGCGGACATGGCTACCGAAATTGACGCGGCGCGCCTGCTGGCGCGCAGGGCTGCCTGGAAGCAGGACTCCGGCGCACGCTTTTCGATGGAAGCTGCCATCGCCAAGCTCTATGCCAGCGAAATGTCCACGCGCGTGGCCCACAAGGCCATCCAGATTCTGGGCGGCAACGGCTACAGCAGGGAATATCCGGTGGAACGCGCTTATCGTGACGCGCGCATCACCGAGATTTACGAAGGCACCAGTGAGATTCAGCGGTTGGTGATCTCCGCCTGGGTCCTGAAGCAGTACTAAGAGTCGCGCGCCGCCGGGCCTGAAACTGTGCTGGAACTGGATCGCGCTTTGCAGTTTGAACCGGCGCGGGACGCGGAGTGTTTCGCTGAGGTCCCCGCGCGCCCCGGGGTTCTCCTGATCAATCTGCGCTCCGCCGGTGAAGCACATGGGGAGCCTTACCTGGTGCGTACGGCGAACTTGCGGCGTGCCGCCGAACGATTGCTGGGCCGGCCGGACGCATCCTCGCGGCGGCTGAATCTGCGAGATGTGGCTGCGGGCGTGCTCTTCCGCGTCACGGGTTCGCGTCTGGAACAATCTCTGACGCATTATCAACAGGCGCGTCGTCTTTTTCCGCAGCGATATGGCCATTTGGTTCGTCTCCGGCCACCAGTGCTGCTGAAAGTGAACCTGCGGAGCGAATATCCGCGTTGCTACGTCACCCGCAGAATCCCGTCCGACGGCGGTTTTTACATGGGCCCGTTTGCAGCGCGCAAAAGCACGGAAGAATTCGCGAGCCGCTTTCTCGACCTGTTCAAGGTGCGTCGCTGCCAAATTCGAATTCGTCGCGATCCACAGTTTCCCGGCTGCATTTATTCGGAGATGAAGATGTGCCTGGCGCCGTGTTTTGCCGGATGCACGGCGGATGAATATGACGGGGAAGCGGCAAGAATGGTCGAGTCGCTCGCGAGCCGAGGGCAGACGTTATGCCGCGCGCTGGAACTAGAGCGGGATGCCGCGAGCGAGGCATTGGAATTTGAGCGCGCCGCAACGGTGCAGAAGCGCATCGAAAAAATGCAGTCTGCTTTCCGCGGATGGCCGGCCGTGGCCCGGCGCATCGAAGATCTGCATGCCGTGATTCTCCAGCGCGCGGCGGAAAAGAATTCAGTCGCCGTATTTCCCGTACAGGCGGGCGTGATTGCGGATCCCTTTTTCCTGAATTTCAGCGAACATGCCAGCCAAGAACGTCCAGCCGAAGTCACTCTGCGGGAACATCTGGAGCAGGCAGAAGCATCAAGCATGGAAGCATTGACACCGCGAGGTGCCGCCGCGGAAATTCAAGCGCCCCAAGGCCTCGACGAATCCTTGACCGCGGCAGATCAATCCCCGCCGGGATATCGCCAGCGTTTTGCCCTGAAAGCGCCTGCTGCGGACTTGCGCGAGCATCTATCGCTGCTGGCGCGCTGGTATTATTCAAATCCTCGCGAGGGTAAAATATTTTTTCGCGATTCCAGGTGGCCCAGCCGGCGCATTTTGCGCGCCTGCTCTCGCATTTTGGGCGCCGGCGGCCAAGAGCCGGAAGCGGCGGGAGTATCACAAGCTCCCGAAGCATAGATTCTCGTTGTACCGCGCTGTACCGCTGCCTCACCGCATCCGCTGGTCGAACAAACCACCCTGCACGAATCGGAAAAATTAGCGGGGCGTCTTACAATGGAACATGATGATGCCCGCCGTGCAGACGCCGGAATCCCCTCCTTCGCGTTCGCGCATACCCGACGCATTACGCGCGTTGCGTCACCGTAATTTCCAGCTTTTCTTTAGCGGTCAGTTAATTTCGCTTATCGGCACATGGATGCAATCCGTAGCCCAGGCATGGCTCGTCTATCGCCTGACGGGGTCGGCGCTGCTGCTGGGTACGGTCGCATTCATGAGCCAGTTTCCGGTCTTCCTGCTGGCAACCCTCGGCGGAATGGTGGCAGATCGAAAAAATCGCCACCGAATCGTCATCACCACGCAGACGATTTCCATGATTCTCGCCTTGATCCTGGCGGCGCTCACGCTCAGCGGACGTATCCGCGTTTGGGAAATTATCGTGCTGGCGACGCTTCTCGGCGTCGTCAATGCCTTCGACCTGCCCGCCCGGCAGGCATTCCTCGTCGATATGGTGGGCAAGGATTACTTGATGAACGCGATCGCGCTGAATTCTTCACTTTTTAATGGGGCCCGCGTGATCGGTCCCGCGATTGCCGGAATCCTGGTGGCATGGATTGGAGAAGGGTGGTGCTTCTTCGCCAACGGCGCCAGTTTTATTGCGGTCATTGCCGGATTGCTGATGATGCGCCTGCCGCCCTTTCAGCCTCCCCAACGGAAGTTGTCCGCTCTGGAGCACGTTTCCGAAGGATTTCGGTTTGTGCGCGAGACAGGCCCCATTCGCGCTCTGCTTCTGCTGCTCGGCTTGGTAAGTTTGGTAGCCATGCCTTATGCCGTGCTCATGCCGATCTTTGCCGACCGCATTCTTCATGGCGGTGCTCGCGGCCTGGGCATCTTGATGGGCGCGACTGGAGTGGGAGCCGTTTCCGCGGCGCTGACGCTGGCGGCCAAGAAGGGATTGAAAGGACTCGGCCAATGGGTGCCCATTGCCGCGGCTTGCTTCGGGCTAAGCCTAATTCTTTTTTCCTTTTCCCGAATATTTTGGCTGTCCGTGGTTTTGCTCGTGCCCGTCGGATATAGCGTGATGTTGCAAATGTCTTCCACGAACACATTGATTCAGGCGATGGTGCCGGACCATCTGCGCGGGCGCGTGATGGCTGTCTACGCCATGATGTTTATGGGCATGGCGCCCATGGGTTCTCTGTTGGCGGGAGTTGTGGCACACCACATCCAGGCGCCAATGACGGTTGCAGCCGGTGGAATGCTCGCAATCCTGGGAGCGGGAATCTTCGCCCGCAACATGCCCAAGATCACGCAACAAGCGCGCGAACTGATGACCGCTCAGGGTCTTTATGCCGCCGAGGCGCCGGCGGAGCTGAGGGCGCGAAGTATTTCTTGAGGTCGCGCCCAGGCGGGGCTTGTTACCTGCTAGAGGATTGGCGTCAGTCCGTGCTCATGCCGCCGGGGCCGGCCGAAGCCGATTGCGAATCCTCTGGGCGCGGTCCGAAACGCTCGGAAAGCCACATCTCAAGCGCCGCCGACATTTTGTTGATCCGTCCTTCAAAAAAGTGATCGGCTCCTGGAATAACAACAAGCTGCTTCGGCTTCGGCATATTCGATACCAGCACTGCCACCCCGGCCAATGAACCGAATTGATCGAATTCCCCCTGCAGAAACAGCTTGGGCTTCACGCAGAGGGCAAGCGCCGACAAATCGGAAGCGTTTACGGGAAGCCCCAGTCCAATTACCTCCGAGACTCGTGCATCCTGGCAGCCAACGCGTAAGCCCACCGCCGCGCCGAAGCTGAAACCGGCTAATACGATTTGCTTTCCTGGAAAGGTACCCGCCAGGTAATCCAGCGCGGCGCGGACATCGTCCATCTCGCCACGGCCCTCATCGTGATTTCCCCGGCTCAGTCCGGCGCCGCGAAAATTGAAACGCAGAACGGGAAAGCCCTGATTATGCAACGCGCGCGCCACGTGAAATACGACCTTGTTGTGCATCGTGCCGCCAAAGAGAGGATGCGGGTGGCACACGAGTGCGACGCGCCCTGGCTCCAACACTGGCGAGGTCCAAAGCATGGCCTCAAGCCGTCCGACGGGGCCCTTGAGAAAAAACGTACGGTGGAAAGTGCTGCTCACTAGATGTGAATAAATTCTAGCGGAGCTTTCCCTGACAGGCAAGTTCCCGTTGGACTGCCAATGAGGCGAAGAGGGCCTAGCGGAGTAAAATGATCACGGGATGCGCTATCCGGGAGGAAACTGTGTATCACTATGATCCAAAGACGGCACTGGATGAGCTGCGGGACGAGGCTGCGCTGCCGCAGGTTGTGCATCTGCGAGATATGATTCTGCGGACTCGCCTCGATGCAAAGGAGGCGTTGAATCTGAACCGGGAATTTCAGGAATATCTGTCGCTCTACGGCGAATTGCACAAGCTGGGTCAGCAGATCCTCGAAAAACTGGCAGCCGGCTCTCCAAAAAACGGCTGACCTGCCCACGTCGAAGGCAAACCGTGGCTCGAAAGACAATCTTGATCGATGCGGACGATACGCTCTGGGAGAATAACGTCCATTTTCAGCAGATGATCGAGCATTTCATCGAGCGCATCGAGCCGCTGGGATATGCCCGCGAATACATCCGGCATATCTTGAACGAGACGGAACTGCGCAACATTCGCCAGCACGGATACGGAGTTAGTTGTTTTCGACGCTCCCTGGAGGAAACCTATTCAAAACTTGCGGGTAGCGTGGCGAGCCGCCAGATGCTCCAGGAAATCGCGGAACTGGGAGCGGAAATGGAATCGGCCACTCCGAAAATCATGGATGGCGTTCCAGAGACGCTGGCATATCTGGCCTCGCGCCACAGGTTGATCCTGCTGACGAAAGGCCAGCCGGCGGAACAGGCCGGAAAAGTGGAGCGCTCGGGCCTGCAGGTATATTTCGACGCGATTGAAATCGTGGCGGAAAAGAACCCGGAAGAATATTCGCGCATTGTGGATCATTTTCACATCGTGAAATCGCACGGCTGGATGGTCGGCAATAGCCCTCGCAGCGACGTGAATCCGGCTTTGCGCGCCGGACTTAATGTGGTTTTCATTCCGCATGCCGGCACCTGGGAGCTCGAACACACGGAACTGGAAAGCGGTACGGGCAGGCTGCTGATTATTTCCAGCTTCCGAGATTTGCGCAGGCACTTTTAGTCATAGGCCGCTTCCTACCGCGGAGGGATTTGAGGACCCGTTTGATAGCTAGACATTTTGTTGGCAGGCGTCAAAGCGGCGCGTTCGCACGGAACGGAATGCGGACAACGCTTTCAAGTTCCACAGGTTCGTTGTGGCGCAGGGCCGGGCGGAATTTCCACCTGGAAAATGCCTCCATGGCGTTGCGGTCCAACTCCGGGTCTATTCCTTTTATAAGCTGAATGCTATCCACCGAACCATCCTTGCGAATAATGGCGTAAAGAATCACCTCGCCCTGCACATTTGAATGCACGAGGTCCGGCGGATATTTCGGGTCTACCTTGCGCCACGGCTGGGGGCCCGAAAGCCCATCGGTTGTGAGGGCAGGCGTGCCGTCCGCGGTCAACTCCGCAAAATTCAAAATCCAGCTTCCGGTGGCGCTGGTCAAATTCGGCATATTGACGTACAGCGTAAAAAATCTCTTGGTTCGCAGAATGTCGGCGGCTTCCAATAGAGGCGCCGAAGGCGGTGGCGGCGAGGCGTCCGGCCTGCCACGAGAGGGTTTGGAATTACCTACAGAGGAGTGGGTGGGCGTAGCTAGACCGCCGGGCATAACGTGAAGCCCGCCGTCCCCCGATAAACCCGCGCTGCCGGGCCTGAGTCCCGACACCGGCGAAGCAACGCCACCGCCGCTGATACTGATGTCCGCGGGACCTCCTCCGTTGCCGATGCCTGCACCGTTGTTACCTTCGCCCGCGCCATTCCCTTCTTTTCCGCTTCCGCCGCCGTTGCTCGCGCCGTCAGGAGCGCCCGGGCGCGTGCCGTCGGGAGAAACGGAAAAACGGGCGGACAAATTTCTTTCGGGGGGAGAGGACGGAGGCGGCACGGGCCCCGGGTCCACAGAAAGCGCAATCCAATTTTGCGAACCGGCAGCGTTCGTAGCTCCTGCCGTGATTTGCGGGGGGACGGCCACGCTGTTGCGAGGTGCGGGTTGAACGGGACGCGCGCCCGCGGGTGTCACGGGCAAACGCGGCCGGGGGACCACCGGCGTGTTGTCGGCAAAAATGATGCTGCGTGGCGGATTCTGCGCCGCGCGAATATCCGGCGTGGCGATCTTTTCCGTGTTGCGTTGTGGAATCACGGGAGCTTTTTGTGTGGTCTCCGGATTCAGCCGAGGCCGTGCAGGCTGTGCCTGCGGGAGTGCTGTCCACTGCACGATGTTCGGCAATGGTGGCAGGATCTTTGGCGCCACGGGCGGCGCGTCGGGACGTATCAGCGTCTGCCGCGGGTGATTCGGGGCCTCCGGCATGGAGAGAATTGTCTGCCGGGGATGAAAAGCGTCAGCGCCACGCGGCGGCTTCTGGTCATGGCTGCGCGAACGCGCTCCACTTGCCTCTCTGCCGCGCGGTGAAAGGCGAGGCAGGTCCTTCATTGGATACCAGATCAGCGTGTACGAAGGCGTCTCTTCCGCGTAGGCAACCTCTGTCTGCGTTGCTGGGGAATGACTCACCGCGAGCAAGAGCAGCGCGGCAATATGCAGTAGTGCTGATCCCGCCAACGCCATTCGAGCATGCGAGTCGGAAATCCATTTCGTCCCAAGATAGAGAGGCGCGACAGGTTCTTCCCGGGTCGGCCACGGCCCGCTCAGCAGAGCCTGCGCGCTTTCGCGCAAGTTGATCCAGCGGGATTCCCATTTCACGCCGAGGTACGAATTTTCCGGCGGCCCCAGCGTTCCTTGTGAACCAGCTTGCATGGAAGCGGTCATTATACGATGCGGACGAACCACAATCGGTAGTGAGTTGGAACAGTTTCAGGGACGGTTCTGCGGCGTGTGGCGATAAAAGCTCAGGGCGGCATCGCCCTGCTCCACCAAGCGCACGCGCGCAAGTTGTGAAAAATGTTCCCCCAGCGGATGCCGACGAGCATGCTCCGCGATCACTAGGCCGGATGACGCCAGCACGGGCGAGCCTCCCAGAAATCGCAGGGTGCGATCGTACTCGTCCACCAGTTCATACGGCGGGTCCAGAAAAACAATGTCCGCCATAAATCCGCGAGCCGCAAGCCGCGCCAGTCCAGCGCGAGCATCGGCTGCAAATACCGTGGCCTCGTCGCCGATGTTGAGCGCCACAAGATTTTGGCGGATCAAATTCGCGCCGTGGCGATGGTTTTCGATGAAGACGGCCTCGGCGGCACCCCGGCTGAGCGCTTCGATTCCCACCGCGCCGGAGCCGGCGTATATGTCCACGAACCGAGCGCCTTCGACGGACGCACCGAGAATATCGAATAGCGTCTCACGCAGCCGATCACTGGTGGGGCGCAGCGCCAGTCCGTGAAGCGTGCGGAGTGTGCGGCGACGGTATTTTCCCCCGATGACGCGCATTCTAGCCGACCGACGCCAGGAGATATCGATTTTCCCAAGCCGGGCCGAGGCCGGCGTGGATTACTCGCAATTCCTCCGTGCGAGCGGGATCGTCCGCTAGGGCGAAGGCTTCGCGGCGCGCCAATTCCAGAAGTTCGCGGTCACGAAGAGGATGAGCGACCGCGAAGGCCAGATCGCCATGCTGCCGTGTGCCGAAGAATTCGCCCGGTCCGCGCAACTCCAAATCCTTTTCCGCGATTTCGAAGCCGTTGGTTGTGGCAACCAGAACTTCCAGGCGTTCGCGCGCCACTTCGGAAACATTGGCGGGCGCAACCAGAATGCACGTGCTGGGATTCCGTCCACGGCCAATGCGGCCTCGCAACTGGTGAAGCTGCGCCAGCCCGAAACCGTCCGCGTGTTCGATGACCATCATCGTCGCGTTCGGAACGTCCACCCCCACTTCGACCACGGTTGTAGCCACCAACACCTGCAATTCACCATTCCGGAATTTTTCCATCACCGTGTCTTTTTCCTCGTTGCGCAGGCGTCCGTGCAGCAGGCCCACTGTCAAGCCGCGAAACTCGGAACCGGCCAACCGCTCGAACTCGGCGGTCGCAGCCTTCAAGGATTTCAACGATTCCTCGATCACCGGATAAATGATGTACGCCTGGTGTCCACGGGAAATTTCCCGGCGCACCATTTCCCAGACGGCGGACAGCTTCTCAGCGGCCGTCCAGCGTGTTTCAATCGATGCCCGGCCTGGGGGCATCTCATCGAGAATAGAAACCTCCAGATCGCCATAGATCGTGAGCGCCAGAGTTCGCGGGATGGGTGTTGCGGTCATGACCAGGACGTGTGGCGCCATTCCTTTTTCGATCAAATGCTTCCGCTGAAGCACGCCAAAGCGATGTTGCTCGTCCACGATGACGAACCCCAGCTTCGCGAAACGCACGGATTCTTGAATCAACGCGTGCGTGCCGACCAGAAATTGGACATCTCCGCTGGCTACGCGCTCCAATACCGCGCGTTTTTCCGCTGCGCGCATTCCGCCGGAGAGTGACTCGACGCGATATCCCGCCGAGCCGAGAACGCGGCGAGCGGAAAGAAAATGCTGGGAAGCAAGAATTTCAGTGGGAGCCATCAGCGCCGCCTGATAGCCGTTCTCCATGGCGATCACGGCGGCTTCGAACGCCACCAGCGTTTTTCCGCTGCCCACGTCGCCTTCCAGCATGCGGTTCATGGGCTCAGCGCGTTCCATATCCGCCGCGATTTCCCCAAGCGCGCGCTTCTGCGCGTTGGTGGGCTTGAAAGGCAGGATGCGCTTCAGCGCTTCCCGAATGGGGCCTTCACGGATGCGCATGGGGATTCCCCTCTGCTGCCGACTTGCGCGGCGCCGCGCGGCCACGCCAAGCTGAAAGTAAAAAAACTCCTCGAAAATCAGGCGGAGATGGTCCGGCGTGCGAAACTGGTTGAGCTTTTCGAGCGCGACGCCCTTTGGGGGAAAATGGACCTCGAGGAGCGCATCGCGCCGAGTGGGAAGCGCCAGACTCTCGCAGAGCGCGGCAGGGAGAAGTTCGGGAACTTCGCGGGTAAGGTTGTTGAGCAGGGAGAAGTTGATGCGCCGCAACATTCGCGAGGAAAGTGCTCCGATGGCTTCGTAAATGGGTACGATGCGACCCATTTCGGTCGAATCCGGCGGCGCGTCGTCTCCGCTGAGGATTTCGAATTCCGGATTTATCATTTCCAGCAGCGTTGGGCGCTGGCGATCCATCTCCACCTTGCCATACAGAATGACGCTCTGACCGGGGCGAAATCGGCGTTCGAGGTAAGCGCCATGAAAGAACCGAGCGTGCAACGGCCCGGTGGCATCAAAAAGAGAGAGGAGATAAATCGCGGCGCGCTGATGACGAAATCTGACGAGGCTCCCATTTTTCACCACGGCGTTTACGGCGTAAATGCCGCCGGGCTCCAGTTGCCGCAGGGGAGTAAAGGACGTGCGATCTTCATAGCGAAAGGGCAGATAGAGCAGCAGATCGCCCACGGTTTCAATGCCCCTCTCGGTCAGGAGTGCGGCTCGCTGGGGACCTACGCCGTGCAGATATTTAACGGAATCCTGTAACGAAACCGGCATTTTCGGGGTCCACGCCCAGTTTTCTTATAACATTCCCCGCGCCGGCAGCATAACCGTGCGTGTATGGCGCATCTTAGAGGGGAGCGCCCGCAAGTGGAGCATTGGCGGCGTGGCAGGGTCAAGCGTCAGGCAGCTTGGATCCTGCCCCGCGCATCGGTTTGAGTACGGCTCAAGGTCGGGAAATGGAACAGAGGATGAAATACCCAAGCGGCAGGCGCCTGCTGGAATATCTGGTTGCCATATTGCTGGGTAATGCGGTTTATTTCCTTTGTTTTGTTCCACATCTTCCGGTGGAGCTTCGGCATCAGGCCTTCCGGATAGATTTGGGTCGCGTGCTCGATTTTCTGATTTGTGCCGGCATGTATGGGCTGATACGGCTGGGGAGCCGGGTATAGGAATGCTCACGTGAAGCGATCTGGCACGTCCAACGATAAAGAGTGTAAACGCGCGGCTGCCGCAGTTCCGGACGACCGAGAGACGCTGCCGCCAGGCGAGGCAAAGGGCGACGGCGAGAATGCCATTCCGAATGGAAGGGTGGAGATGGGAATTAGCGTTGCCATTGAATCCGGTGTAGGGCAGGCAGCGGCCAATCGAGCCGAAGAATTCGCGCTGATACGAGAGGCCCAAGCTGGCGGTCGCGGGGCCTTTGAGGAGTTGGTGCGCCGCTATGATCGTAATGTTCTGCGTCTGGCGCAGAGCCTGTTGCGCAGTTCGGAAGACGCGCGGGACGCGTACCAAGAGAGTTTCCTGCGGGCCTATCGAAATATTGGACGCTTCCGCTTTGAATGCAGTTTTTATACCTGGCTTTATCGCATCGTCACCAACGTCTGTCTGGACCATATGCGCCGGCGCATGGCTAGGCCCGAGGATCAGGCGCCAGCGCCAGCGACCGAAGATTCGAAGGAGAGCGACTTTTTCGACCGGCAGCCGGAAGTTCGCACTCAGGAGAATCCGGAAAAGCACCTCCTCGGCAGCGAAATCGGGCAGCACATCAGCACCGCGCTGGAACAACTCTCTCCGCGTGAACGAATGGTTTTCGAGTTGAAGCACTACCAAGGCCTTCGGTTGCGTGCCATCGGAGAAATGCTGGGCACCACCGAGGAAACCGCCAAGAACTCTCTTTTCCGGGCCACGCGTAAATTGCGCGCCAGCCTGGCGGGAATCGCATGATCGAAGAAACGCAGATGCGGCCGGACGAATCCGGCGGCGAAATGATCGAAGTTTGCCGGGCGATGCAGGAGCGTCTCGTGCTGTACGCCGCCGATGAAGCCGACGAAGCGGAACGGCGGGGCGTCGAGGCGCATGTCCACACTTGTGCTTCCTGCGCGGCGGTGCTGATCGAGGAGCGGCAACTGATGGCGGCCATCGCTGGCACGCCGCCGAAAGCTCCGGATGCGCATCTGCTGGCAAACTGCCGGGCGATGCTGGGAGAATCTCTGGACCGGGAAGAGGCCAGGCGGCCGGCAAATCGTCTCGCTAGGCTGTTCGGCCACGGGTGGTTTGGCATGCGGCTCGCGGTGAGCGCCGCGCTTCTGGTGGTTGTAGGATTTCTGGCAGGCCGCATAGCTCCCGTTCGAAGCCTTGACCAAAGCTCCCATTCAAGCCTCTTAAATACAGTCTCCGAAACAGGACAAATCGATACGGCGGTAGGCACGCTCAGCCCCCAGGAAGTGCATTCGGCCAACGTGGCGGGGATTTCGCTAACGCCTTCCTCCGGCGACGCTCCGCCCAATGTGCGGGTTCAGTTGGATACTCAGCGGCCGGTACTGGTGCAGGGCACGGTAAACAACGATGATGTGAAGAACGCGCTGCTCTCCACTCTGCAGGCCGGCAATCGTTATGGACCGGATGTGCGCTTGCAGTCCGTGGAATTGCTGAAGCCGCGCTGCGGAGACGCCGACGTCAGTCAAGCCATGTGCCGCTTGCTCCGTACGGACCCCAACGCGGCCGTGCGGTTGAAGGCCCTGGACGCGCTTCGCGGCGCGCCGCCTTCGGAAGACATCGAGCAGGCGATGCTGAACGCTTTGCGCCAGGATTCCAATCCCGGCGTTCGCGTCGAAGCCATCGATGCACTGTTGGGTATGGCCCAGAGCGGCCAGCCGTTGCGCAATCCCGAGGATATTCAAGTTGTGCGCGATCGCATGCAGCGCGATCCCAACAATTACGTCCGGTTGCAAAGCGCGGCCCTGGTCCAGGATGTTGGATCTCGCTGACAATCCCACGGAAAATGTAATGAAGCTGGTCGCAAACATCCGCCATTGGCGCGCGGGAATCGTTGTAGCTTTTTTTTTATTCGTGTACGGCCCAGCAGCCCGCAGTGCACACCGTGCCGGCATCTCTCAGGCGCATGTAGATCAAAAACGACAGATCGTTGCGGAAAAAAGCGGTTCATTCCCCACGCGGCAGGGAATGACTCTCCATTTGATTTTGGATCGCGGCGATGTAGTCATCCGCACGCAAGATGCGCCACGCGTGGATTACCACGCGCGCGTGGAAACGTCTGCCGGAGCCGGAATGGAATTGGAGCCGGCGAATTCGCTTGTGGTGTCGGGTGGAAGCACTCCCGTCGGTGTGTTATTGCACGCACATGCTCTGGATCCTGCAATGTGGCGGACGACCTGCCTATGGATTACTCTCGAAGTCACCATCCCCAGGAATTACAGCGTAACGGTCTTCACACAGGGCGGGAGCATTCAGGCAGGAGATCTGCGGGGCCGGGTAAGCCTTGTGACGGGAGGAGGAAATATTTCCGTCGGTAATATTGAGGGGTTCGCGCATCTGACGACCGCCGGTGGGCACATCACGGTCATGAATGTTTCAGGAGATCTTGACGCTGAAACCGGCGCCGGCCACCTCACGGCCGGAAACATTGCAGGCAGTGCCAATCTTCATACCGCCGGTGGGCACATCCGGGTCGCCTCCGCGGCTCGTGGCGCCCGGCTCCAGACAGGCGGCGGAAATATTTCCTTGGGCAGTTCCGGCATGGGGTTAGTGGCGCAGACGGGTGGTGGGCAGATCGAAGTGGGCGAAGTGCAGGGTCCTATTCGCGCCTTTACCGAGGGCGGCGGCATTCACATCGTCAATTCGAAAGGACCGACGCTATTGCAGAGCGGTTTTGGGAGCATTTATCTGACCCAAGTAGATGACGGTGTTCACGCCCAAACGCGTGCGGGCGGAATCACGGCTTGGCTGAACCCCGATACACATTTGATAAAGCCATGCCTGCTGGAGTCAGGCCAAGGCAACATCGTGGTATATCTCCCCGCTCACCTGCCGCTCACGATTGACGCCACCGTTCAACTGGGCGATCAACGCCAGATTTTCGTGGATCCCGCACTGGGCGCGAAGGTAACCACGGGCCTCGGCGCTGGCAACACGCGCGAAGTGCGCGCGGAAGCGGCGATGAACGGCGGTGGGCAAGTGCTACGGCTAAGAACAGTTCAGGGCACCATTCGCATTCTGCTGAATGACACGAATCGCGAGGCTACGCTTTCCAGGCAACAGATGGAGGAACTCAGCAAACAGCTACAGGAACAATTGAAGGCCATGCAGAAGGCGAATCCGAATCAGTAATTACCGGCCGACAAAGCGCCGGGTTAACCAGGGAAGGATAGCTTATGCGCCTAACCCATTGGTTGTTAGCCGTGGAAGCGGTCCAAAATTCCCAAGGCCAGAATCTGTTCAACCACACGGGCGGGCTCGCGCTCAGTGCCCACGCTGTAGTCCGCCATTTCGTAGAAAGGCAAGCGCTGGAGGTAGAGATGCTGAAAGTTGGCCTCGTCGCGAAAAAGGGGACGATCCGTGATTCGCGCGCAGCGCCTCAGCAGCTCCTCCGTTGGGCAGCGTAGCCAGAGCAAGACGGCGCCGCTTTGCCTCAGCAGGGCCAGATTGTCGGCGCGAGTTATCGTACCGCCTCCCAACGAAAGAACAGTATTCCGCTCGTTGGAAAGCGCTTCGCCGACCGTGCGTGAGAGTTCCATCCGCTCCAGCTCCCGAAAACCGGCTTCTCCTCGCAGGGAAAAGATCTCCTGTATGCTGAGGCCGTTCGATTCCACGATGCGGCGATCCAAATCGACGGCGTGCCAGCCAACTTGCCGCGCCAGAAGCCGGCCGATAGTGGATTTGCCGCTGCCCATGAACCCTGTGAGCCCCAGGATTCGCACGAATTTTTTAAAATGGATGGAAGAAGGGCCAGTCAAGCCAGCGGCACCCGCGAAGAACTACTCCCGCTTGCGGATATTGATTGTGCCATCGAAGGAAGTTACTTCCACGCGAGCAGAGCCTTGGGTATTGGAGCCAAACATACCGGAAGCAAAGCGCGAAGATCGTGCGGGAGCCCGCACACTAGGCGTTAAGCGCGCCTCGTTATTGATTGCACCACGCAGAGACCCAGTTTGCAGCGTAAAGGAATCGCCGGGCGAAAAAAGCACGGCAATAGAGCCGCTGAAGGTTCTCAGCATGTAAAGGCCATTGGGTAGAAAATCACTGTCAAAAAAAATGCTGCCGTTGGCCGTAAAGGCCCGGACACTCGAGTTGTGGCTCTGCAGCAAGCGAAGATTTCCGGTGAAAGAAAAAACCTCCAGCCGGCCCGAACAACGGGTGCATTCCACGGCGCCCCCAATCGTTTTTACGCTGAGATGACCGCCCATGTCTTCCATGACCACCGGCGCCGTGGCAGTTTCTACGGCTGTGTCGCCGACAACGCGGACAACCTGGACGGCACCGCTATCGTTATGGATCTGAAGTTCGGCGTCCTCTGGGACGATCAGAGCATAGTCGGCGCGAAGTTGATCCGGACTGACACTTTGGGCAAGAAGCCGCGTACGCACATCGATCATATTGCCCTTCTGCATCGCGTCCACGGCGATTTCATCGCTGGCATGGTCGGCGACCACCTGCACTTCCGCCTTCGACCACGACTGAATTGTGAGCCTGCCGCTGGGATTGTGAATTACCACTACAGGATGCGCCTGCACAGGAAAATGCTTTTCCAAATGATTGGCGAACGAAGGAGCGGCCGCCAGCAGCAGAGCAATGGACACGAAATGCAAAGCTCGCACTGAAATGGACGGGACCGGAAAAGTGCACTTCATTGCAAGTTTACCCCGCGCTCGACCATGGTGGCCAGCAATTCAGCCTTTTGCTGGTAAGCATCGTTCAGGTAATCGCGCGCCAGCTCACTTTGTGGTTGCTCGCGCACGGTCTGCTGGCACAGGGAAATATGCTCATCCGCCAGGCTCAGATCGGTCTTGATTGCGGCGGCGATCTCCGGGTCCGGCTCGGACCACGCCAGCATGGTCTGATCCTCGGTGGAGGTAAGTTGGGTATTGTACACGGCGGCGCTGCTTGCCACCTCCGGCTCCTTGTCCCAGGCCGCGTGTTCCGTTTGATTGGCTTTGGAAATAACCAGTACGCCGGCTACGAGCAGCACTGCCGCGTACGCGAACGCCAGCGCGGGACGGGGCAAAGATCGCGCGGAAATCGCGCGCCAATTCCATCGTGGCGCGCGGATAATTCCTTCCGCCGCTAGTTGCGCCTTCAGAGAAAGCCAAATGCGCGGAGAAGGCTCCCATGGCTCGTTCCCCAGTTTGGTGGCCTCCGCGCAAATGGCTTCCGTCTCGGTCAGAGCGACACGGCACGCTTCACACCCGGCCAGATGTTCCGCGAACGCCGCGGAGCGCCGGCCATCCATCCAATTTTCAAAATCACCCGCAAAGCATGCGCATTCAGTGCCCGATATCATTGGTCATCCTTAGTTCTGCAGCGCGTCATCCGCCGCGCGCCGTTTCTCTCGCGCCTGATCCCGTTCGGCCTCGTGCAGCAGTTCTCTTAGCCGCATGCGTGCCTTGTGCAGCTGGGATTTCGAGTTACCGATCGAGCATCCCATGATGTCCGCGATTTCATTGTGTTCATATCCCTGCACATCATGAAGAATAAAGATAGCGCGGTAGCCCTGCGGCAATTGCTCCATCGCGCGCTGCAAATTCATGCGATCAATCGAACCGCTCAACCGCAGGTCCGGCCCGCCAAAATCCCGCCGCGGGCCGTTCCCTTCATCATCCGGCTCGGTGGCTTCATCGAGGGAGCTAACGGGAATGGTCTTCTTTCTCAGCCGCATTAACACCACGTTCACCGCCAAGCGATGAAGCCAGGTAGAAAACGCCGACTCGCCCCGAAATGTGCCGATCTTGCGGAAAAGTTGGAGGAAAGCCTCCTGCGTCAAATCCTCCGCCTCCGTGGTATTGCCGACCATCCGCAAACACAAGGAGTACACGCGCCGCCGATGCAATTCATAGATGCGCTCAAAGGCGGCCGGGTCGCCCTGCTGAGCCAAGCGGAGTACCTCCGCGTCGCTCAATTCCCCAGTTTCTGTTCGTCTCGCGCGGGCCACGTTTCCCGTCGGGACGCGTCACCTCATGCGATGCGCGTCTCCGCTCCAGAGTTGTCCTTGAATGATTGCTCAGCCGCGAATCGCGGGAGCACCAGCCAGAATTGTCTATTCTCTTAGTAAAAGACCGCCGCGTCTAGGTGGGGACGTGAACAGGCCAATGATCGGGGTGGTCCGGCGTAGCGGACGGCGGCCCGGTTAAACGGATACGGAGTCCTTCCATCTCACCATTGGGCACAGCACAGAGGAAGGATTTCAGAATCACCACCGTCTCCCGTAAACAGGTGTTCAAATCGAAATGCAACACGTCCAGCGCGGCCCAGCGGGCGCCGGGTTCGGTGCTTGTTCCATCCACGAGCACGGCCGCCGTGGCGCGGAATTCAGATGTCAACTCCTGGATCGCCTTGGACAACACACGCAACTTTTGCAGGAAGCGTGGGCGTTCGCGGAAAAGAACTCCATGCCAAAGTGAACTCCAGGAAGCGGCGCGATGCGCCGTGGCGCCCCGGAAAAACACCGGGTTCAGCGGCTCAACCCGCGAATAAGTCCCGTGTTCGCGCGCATGGTTCCCCATTGTCAAGAGCGCTCCCACAAGCGGCGGACCGAGCAGGCCGGCCAAGTCGGAAGCCACGGCGAGCTGTTGCCGCGCTCGCACCAATTCTCCGCGGGCACAAAGAGAAAAGGCATCATTCAACGCCACGCTAAGCATGGCATACGCAGCTTCCCAACGGCGAACCACGCCCTCGAATAACTCGTTCTTCTCCGGCGGGAGCTTCGACATCCAATCATCAGAAACGTTTCGCCTGCCGGATACGATTTCGCTGCGCCTTTCCGTACGATGCCACCTCCTCCGGTTCACAAAGTATAACAAAGCACGGCTCCGCCGAGCAGCTCCGAATGGCAATGTACTGAACCCGTCGCCCTGTTTGGCAGACTTGGTCTTGGGTTATATTTCAGGGTCATCCCTTCGCCCCGGGCGGTGTTATAATCCGCCGCGAAGGGGGCCCGCAACTGGTTAAGACCTCGGAATCCGAGGAATTCCGGTGCGGCCCAGGAGGCGCGGCGATGGAAACACTTCGCAACAGTATTCTATTCCCTCTGCTGATTGTGTGGGGCGGGATTACGGCGGTCCTGATCATTCTGTTTGCCTGGCGTGGATTGCTCGAAGGACACGAGGACGACCAGGTTTTTCTGGCTCCCGCCGAGGACCGCATCGCCCAGGAACAGCGTGTGCTGGTGGCCAAGATCGACCGGCTCACCAAGCCCATTCACTACCTGATGGTCGCATCCGGCGCTCTGCTGGCGGTCATGGCTGGCATCTGGCTTTGGCAGATTTATAAAATGCTATAGCGTCCCGCGCGGAACGCGAAGCTCGATCCATCCAGGCGCGTGTTTGGCGTGTTTGTGCAACCCTCGCGGTTCAGGGAGTTAGTGTGCCGCGCGATTGGCTCAGCAGGTTCACAAATAGACGGAAGGCTCCAGGAACGCCGGCAGGCAACTGCCGGAAAAAGGCGATCCCCGTGTAAATGTAAAATCCTTTGCCATCCCGCGCATAGACGATAGCTCCGCGCGCCGGTTCTTCCCCCGGGTCCTGGAACGCCAAGACCGGCTGGTAACGAGAGTCGAATTGGCCCCAATAATAGAGGCCGCGCTCCTGCACCCAACCTTCGAAATCGGCTTGGCCGATGTGATTTGGAAAGTTCAGCAGCGGGCTATCCGGCACCAGGAACTGCACGGGCGAGTTTTCATCCGTAGTTCGCGAAGTCACGTCTGGCATGCTGGCCGGGAATGGAGGCAGGTCTTTTTTGTTCCAGGCAAAATCTCTCTGATATTGCACGACGAGAGTTCCTCCGGATTTCACGTAGTCCAGCAGGCGCGAATTGGCGAGAACCAGTCCTGGCCGCAATTCGTAAGCCCGAATCCCGATGACTATAGCGTCGTAGCGGCTTAGATCACCGAAGGCGAGCTGCGCATCGTCAAGCAAATCCACGCGAACGCCGAGTTGCCGCAACGCATCGGGAACCAGGTCATTGTCCGCGGCCACATACCCAATGTGCAATCCAGCCGGAATCTTCAAATCCAATACGTGAACCACCGCTCCTGCCGGTCCCTGGTAAAGCTGTGCGGGCAGGCTAGGCAGCGACTTGGCCGACGTGCGAAACACTCTGCCGTCGAGGCGCGCGTAGGGATGCAGCGCATAAGCGCCGGGGGCAACGTGCGCGGCAGGTGAGAGTTCGAACCGCACGAGTTGATCGCCCGCGCTCGAAAAGTCGAGGGGGGCAATCGTGGTTACTCTCCAGCCCGGCGGAACGTCGAGCCCGGGAGTGACTCTTGTCGCCTTCTCGCCGTGGTAGCTTACGCGCGCGAGCAGCTCGATTTGTTTCGCCGCATTATCCATATCGGCGGCGGGCACCATTATTTGACTGGGATCAATCGCCAGGGTGACGGCGGGAATCAGCGTCAGGGACACAATTTCGGCGCTTGTTGAACTGGTTTGGAGCGAAACCGCGGGCTGTTCCACCGTGAACAAATAGCCATCCAACTTTGCGGAGAGACGAGCCGATATCAGCGGTGCAGGTTCGGGTTGAACCGCATCGGCGGATGAAATGGGAGCAACCGCGTCTGTCGGAATCGCTACGGAAAATCCCCGCGCGCCATCGGCGGAATCCTTGTCGGTCTTTGGCTGCGCAATCCAACCGGAGGGCACCTGCAGGTCTACGCTTCGAACATCCAGGCCGGCGTTGGGCCGATATTGCAGCCGTACGTTAACGTCCGCCGTCTCTCCGGCAACTAGTTCGCTGTGGTTCGCGCGCGCTTCCAATTCGATGGCCGCGGCATCGTCCAGGGCGGCGTCAATCTTCGCTCGTTCTTGAGCCAGCTCCCAACAGATCTCGGCAGTGGTCCCCGAAGGATTCGTGCACAAGTTGTTTTGCAGACTTACGGTTTCCGCACCAGCGCGGGCGATAGACTTGGCCGCTTCCGGCCATTGCAACGATTGTGCCTCTCTGCATGCTTCCGCGAGGGACACATCCACCTTGCTAAGCGAATCCTGCAACTGCGGCTTTTGGGTGGGCGCCAAATCGGCCAGCCACGCGAGCGGCTCAGCCAGAGTTTGCGGATTCAGCGTTTCGCCGCCGACAGGCATCAGATAGGGCGCACGCCGAAAAAAGGATGAACCCAGGAACTCCGTTATTCCCTGTGAGCGATGATGTGCGAAGGCGTCAAGCCCAATCTCGACATAAGTGCGGCCCCAGAGCGGCGAAATGTCGTTTACAGGCACTCGCCACCCCTTCTCCGGCGCGGGTTCGCCACGCGAAATCTGCAGAACTTGCCGGACTCGCCACTGACGCAGACCCTCGGCGATCTGTCGGGGGAATTCCGCCGGGTCCGCCGCCTTTTCCACAGCTTGCGGCAGGAGGATGCCGGTCGCCTGGTGATGCCCGTGCCCGGAATGGACGCCGCCCCACTGGTTAATCACCACCTCGGGGCGAAACGTACGCAACACCCGGACCATATCCTCCAGCGCGATGCCGTCCCAAATACGCATTGTCTCTTCCGGAGTTTTGGAATAGCCGAAGTCCGGCGCGCGTGTGAAAAACAGTTTTGCACCGTAGCCGTTCGTAGCCTCAAGAAGCTCGTGCGTGCGCAGAATCCCCAATTCAGGCGCCTGCTCGGGGCCGATCGCGTTTTGTCCGCCTTCGCCGCGCGTAACGGAAAGCAGCGCCACGTCCGCATCAAGTCCGCGTGCCAAGTAAGTGAGAATGCTGGACGATTCATCGTCGGGATGCGCGGTGACGTAAAGAATTCGCGTGACAACGCGCGCACGGGAAATCGACTCGACGGCATCGGGCAAAGATTGCGCCGCGCCACGCCGGCCACCAGGAAGAATCGCAGTTCCAAGAATCAGGATTGCAAACGCCAGCCGTGATCGCCTCATCGCGCTTCTTCCACGAATGGCCATTCATCCTGCTTCGCCGCGCGAAGGAGAAACGCCCCCGTTCCCAGAACGATCACTCCGATGCCTCCCAGTGTGAATTTCCATCCCAAGGCCACGAAAAGCGCCGCCCAGCCCAACAAGGTCAGCAATACCGGCCAAGGATAAAATTTCATCTTAAACGGCAGGCGCGCGGAAGGCCAGCGCCGGTGCAGCCGCATCAATCCCACTGCCTGGCCCATGAACTGCACCAGCAATCGCGTGGCCAGAATCGCGGCGATCACGTCGCGCAGGCGGAAAAAAAGGCTGAAGATCAATCCCAATGCGCCCAGTGCGAGCAAGGAAACATGCGGAAAGTGTTTCCTGGGGTGCAAGCGCCCGAAAACCGAGAAGAAATTTCCATCCCTGGCTGCGGCATAGGGAATTCGGGAATAACCCAAAATCAGCGCGAAGAGCGATGCAAACGCCACCCAAAGCACCAGCAGCGTCGCAAAGCGCGCCGCGCGAAGCCCGTACAGCCGCTCAAAAAATGTGCTCACGAGGAATTGCGACGAGGCCGCTTCCCTCCAGGGAAGCACGCCGGTCACGCTGATCTGCATGGAGATGTAGAGAATGGCGATGCCGATAATTGAAAAGAAAATTGCGCGCGGAATATTGTTTTGCGGCTCGCGAATTTCTCCGCCCAGATGGCATACGTTGTAATAGCCCCAATAGGTATAGATGGATTGGCCGGTAGCTGCTCCCAAAGCTGCGAAAAATGGCAGCGAGAGATTCCACGCCCCGGGAGGAAAATCAAATGCCAGCGCCGCGTGAAAATGCGTGGCCCCGGCGAGAATGATCCACAGCAGCGTACCGATCACCCCGGCCCACAGAAAGAGCGAAAGTCGGCCTATCCTCGTAATGCCTTGGTAGAGCAGCGCCACTAGGAACACAATCAGTCCCGCGGAAATAGCTTTTTGCTGCCACCAGTGCAGCGGCACGAGATACGAAAAGTATTGCGCAAAGCCGATCGCGCCGGAGGCGATCACCAGCGGCGCCTGAATCATCGTTTGCCAAACGAAAAGGAACGACATCAGGCGGCCCCAGTGCGCGTCGTATTCCTCGCGGAGGAAAACGTAACTACCACCCGCCTCCGGCATGGCCGCGCCCAGTTCCGCCCATACGCAGCCATCCAGCAACGCCATCAGCGCTCCGGCAATCCACGCCAGCAGACACTGCGGACCGCCCATTCGCTGAATCACCAGCGGCATCACGATGAACGGGCCGATGCCAACCATGTCCATCATGTTCAGCGCCGTGGCTTCCGCCAGACCCAGGCCGCGTTCGAGTTGGTTGGGCTTCTCCGCCATGTCCTCCTCGCGAATCTGCCAGCATAGCAAACACGGTGCAGGATTCTTTCTTGCATTGCCGTGTACGGCGGCCTCGTGTACGGTACGCCTAGCAGATCAATATGGAACGCTCTTCAAATCCGCATCTCCGACGCCTGAATCTGCTCATTGTGCTCGGTGCAGCGCTGCTCACTCTGCCTTTTTCGACAGGGTCTGCTCATTCGCAGCAGCAGCAGGCCCGCGCTCACACGATTGTCCTTCCACCCAGAGTGCCGCAGGCCATTGAAACGATGTACGGTGGCGATCCCGACACCGCGATAACAACGTTCCGCGCCCTGCAAAAGAGCGATCCCGAGAATCCTCTGGGCTTTCTCCTGGAAGCCGAAGCGCGTTGGTGGAAGATTTATTGCGAAGCCTGCGAAGTGAAATGGGGCATGGTGGACGCCTGGAAGCGCGGACCCCTGCCGGGCGATGACGAATATCTTGCGCTCACTGGTCGCGGCGTCGAGATCGCCGGCGCCCAGGTGGCGAAGCACGATTCGGCCGTGATGCACCTCTACGCCGGCATCGGCCTGGCGCTGCAAGCGCGGCTCTACGGCTTGCGTTATGAAAAGCGCGCCACTGCGAGGGCTGGCGTGGCCGCGCGCCAGGAATTTCTGCGCGCGCTGCAGATGGATCCCGGCCTCGCCGACGCCGATACCGGGATTGGCCTTTACAACTATTACGTGGACACGCTTTCATCCTTTGTGAAAATGTTGCGCTTCATGATGGGCATTCCCGGCGGCAATCGCGCCGAGGGAATCCGCCAACTCGAACACGGAATGATTGACGGAGAACTTACAGTCGTGGAAGCACGATTTTACCTGGCGAAGAATCTGCGCACCTATGACCACGATTATTCGCGCGCATTGGAAATTGCGGAATCTCTGGTGACCCGCTATCCGCGCAATCCCATTTTCTGGATGTTAGTTGGGAACTTACAAGCGGAGCTAGGTCGGAAGGACAAGGCGGTCGCCGCATTTCGCACCGCCGAAAATCTTTATCCTCGGGATTCGGAATGCGAGAAACGCATCCACGAAGTGGCACGGCAGGGATGGCCTTCCGGCGCGAACCCGCCGCAATGAGCGGCCTCAAACGGGAAAGAGGTTGGCAGGCCCCGTTAGCAGTGCGCGGCCTCTTCCTGTTCAAACGCGTGGTACGACGAGCGGACCAGCGGACCCGCCTCCACGTGGCGGAATCCCATTTGTTCGCCAAGCCGCTTGTATTCCACGAATTCCGCGGGATGGAGAAAACGCATGATCGGCAGATGTTCATGCGTAGGCTGCAGGTATTGGCCCAGTGTCAGAATGTGCGTGCCTTGCGCCGAAATTTCCTCCATTGCGCCGAGTACTTCGTCACGCTTTTCGCCCAGGCCCAGCATCATTCCTGTTTTTGTAGGAACATGCGGCGCCATTTCTCGGACGCGGCGCAATAATTCCAGGGACCGCTCCCAGACTGCGCCCTTGCGCACCTGGCGATACAGCCGGGGCACCGTTTCCATATTGTGATTCAGCACATCCGGCCGTGCGTCGAGAACAGTTTCCAGCGCCGCCCACACGCCACGAAAATCCGGGATTAGCACTTCCACGCGGCATCCTGGAACGCGGCGGCGGATTTCCTCGATGGTCCGCGCAAAAATCGCCGCGCCGCCATCCGGTTGATCGTCACGGTTCACGGAAGTGACGACGGCATAGCGCAGACCCATTCGCGCCGCGGCTTCTGCCACGCGCTCCGGCTCGTCTTCTTCCGGCGGTCCAAGGGGCTTGCCGGACGGCACCGCGCAGAATCCGCAAGCGCGCGTGCAGATGTTGCCCAAAATCATGAACGTGGCCGTGCGATGCTCCCAGCATTCACCCATGTTGGGGCAGCGCGCGCTCTCGCACACCGTATGCAGGTCCAGCGTGCGCATGATGCGCTTCAAATCCTGGTAATTCGGACCGCCGAAGAATTTCACTCGCAGCCACGGCGGCCGCGGATGCGCCACTGGCGGCGGAATCTCCGCAGTAGGTGCGGCGCTCGGCAGGATATGGAATGGTGTGGCCATGGCAGCGGTCTAAGAATTCCATTCTAGTCTCGACGCAATCCCACAGCAAGTTTGGGGGCCAAGTTGCATCCGCTAGTCAGCTAGTCAGCGCCCTTGCAAACGCAATGGAAGCCATGTCAGAACCCGCGGCTTTGGAAGAACACATCAAGAACTAGAAGTGTTGTATTATTGCCACACAATGCATCCGCGCGCCTTAGTATATTTGTTATAAAGTGTTATATTTCAGTACTGTATAATAGGGAGTCGTTCGGCATTCCAAGTGCTAATGCACTACTGGATGTCGGTCCACTATCAAACAACAATCCAACGACCCATTGAAGCTGAAGGCGTCGGCCTTCACACCGCAGTTCACTGCAAGATGCGGTTGCTGCCAGCGCCCGCCGACACCGGAATCGTTTTCCGCCGCGTGGACCTGGACAATTTTGAAGTCGAGGCGCTGGGGCGCAACGTCGCCCGAGTCAGCTATGCCACCAGCCTGATGAAGCAAGGCGTGTGGCTTTCCACCACGGAGCATCTTCTCGCCGCGCTTTATTCCTCCGGCATAGACAACGTGTGCGTGGAACTGGACGCGCTTGAACTTCCTATATTGGATGGATCCGCGCAACGGTTCATCGAAATGCTGGACGAGGCAGGCCTGCGACGCCTTCGCAAACCGCGGCGGTACCTCCGCGTGGCGCGGCCGCTGGAATTTTCCGACCGGGATCGCCGCATCGGCATATATCCCTGCGACGAATTTCGCGTGAAGTGTGTCATAGACTTCCCGCACCGTCTGATTGGTCATCAGACAACCGAGCTGATAGTCACCGCCGAATCCTTTCGCCGCGAACTTGCCTCGGCGCGGACGTTCGGCTTCGTCGAGGAGGTGGAACGCCTTCGCGCCCAAGGTTTAGTTCGCGGCGGCTCACTCGATAACGCAATCGTGCTGACGCGCCACGGCGTAATGAATCCCGAAGGGTTGCGATTTCCGGACGAATTCGCTCGCCACAAGACGCTCGATTTGATTGGCGATCTCGCGCTGCTGGGTCTGCCGCTACAGGCCAGCGTGGTGGCCCACAAAGCCGGTCACGCGCTGCATACGCAACTGGTGATGCGCTTGCTTTCTGATCCGTCGCTATGGGTTAAGACCACCGACAGCTCTTCCGCGGCTGATCACGCCGCCAGTGGAAGGCAATCCGCCTCTGTGCTGCAGGCATCTTCCTGAAACTGTCCTTGAAGCCTATTTCCGCGCATTGCCAAATACCTGAACTGAGGCGAGAATAGCGCCTCATGACTCTCTCCGATACAGTCATCGTGGTTCTGGCCGCCGGCAAAGGGGCCCGGTTGAAGTCGGGCACTGCCAAGGTGCTTCACAAAGTTGGCGGTTATTCCCTGCTCGACCATATCCTCCGTGCTTGCGAACCGCTGCACGCTCAGGGAACGATCGTAGTCGTCGGCCATCAGGCCGAGCAAGTGCTCGCCGTGGCCGAGGCATGGGGCGCGCGCCCAGTTTTGCAGGAGCCGCAAAATGGCACCGGTCATGCCCTGCTGGTGGCGATGGAAGCCATCCCTGCGGGTGCAGCCCGCGTCCTCGTTGTTGCCGGAGATGCCGCGCTTGTGCAAACAGCAACGCTGCAAGCGCTGGTTGAATCCCAAAAACAGTCGGTCGCGGCAGCGGCTATTCTCACCGCCAAACTGGAAAATCCCATCGGCTACGGCCGCATTGTGCGCGGCGCGAGCGACGTGGTGGAATCCATCGTCGAGGAGAAATCCGCCAGCGCGGAACAGCGCGCCATCCGCGAAGTCAATTCCAGCATTTATTGCTTCGACCTCGCCACGCTGGGGCCTTGCCTCGAGCAGATTCGCCCGGACAATGCCCATAAGGAGATTTATCTCACCGATGTTATTGGCCTCCTTCGCGCTCAGGGCCATCGCGTGGTGGCCAAATGTGTGGATGACACCCGCGAAATACTGGGCTGCAACACGCGCGCTGAGCTGGCGGAAGTGGACTCGATATTCCGCCAGCGCAAAGCCGCGTCACTGATGGAGGGGGGCGTCACACTTTATCTGCCCGAAACTATTTTGATTGATGCCGACGTAGAAGCCGGGCCCGATACCGTCATCCAGCCGGGTGTCCAACTCCTGGGCCGCACGCGCATCGGTGCGCGCTGCGTCATCGGCGCCGGATGCGTGCTGCTGGATGCCGACGTGGCGAACGACGTGGAAATCAAGCCGCACTCCCTGGTGCTGAATTCGCGATTGGCGGAGGGCACGGCCGTGGGACCGTTCGCGCATGTGCGTGACGGCGCGGAACTCCGCTCACGCGCGCGCGTCGGCAATTTCGTGGAGGTCAAAAAAAGCGCTATCGGCGAAGGCACCAAAGCCATGCACCTCACCTACATTGGCGACGCCACCGTCGGGGCGGGCACGAATATCGGCGCCGGCATGATCACCTGCAACTATGACGGCGTGCGAAAAAATACCACCATCATTGGTGACCACGTTTTCATCGGCAGCGGTACGGAACTTATCGCGCCCGTGCGCATCGGCGACGGCGCGTATGTGGCCGCCGGTTCAACCATTACCGGCGACGTTCCCGCGGGTTCGCTCGCCATCGCCCGTGGACGCCAGGTGAACAAAATCGGCTGGGTTTCCGCGCGGCGAGATGCGGCGCAAGACGAGAGTGCCGCTCCAGCTGGGACGAAGCAGTTAGATTCGCCTGGGAAGCGTCGCGCGCGCCGGACTCACAAATCTCCGCGCAAGCGTCGCTAGTTCGGACCCCCTTACGCGGTCCGATTCTCCGGGTTGGATGGTGGGCCACTTAGAAGTTATTTGCGGGGTTTCAAGCCATGGACCATGCAACAAGCACGGACATGAACGTCGTGCAGGCAATACCGTTTTTCAGGGTATCGAATATTGTGGAGTCTCTCCGCTTTTACGTCAACGGCCTTGGTTTCAAGATGACCAAAGAATGGATTGACGAGGGCAAGCTTCGCTGGTGCTGGCTTCAGCTTGGTGGCGCAGCCTTAATGTTGCAGGAATTCCGCAGGGAAGAGCACGAGTTCCTGCAGCCGAACGAAAAGCTGAGTGTCGGCGTATCGGTTTGTTTTCAGTGTAAAGACGCGCTGGCAATCTACCGCGACATCACCACACGCGGGATTCGTGTTTCGCACGCCCCGCTTGTGGGAAATGGGATGTGGGTCGTGCCCATGCTTGATCCGGACGGTTATAAAATTGAATTCGAAAGCCCCACGGACGTACCGGAGGAAACTGCGCTTTCGGAGGCGGAAGGATGAAGGCCCGAAAAGAATCAGAGCCAGCCGCCGTCGGCTCTTCCAATTTCATTCGGCACCCTCGCTGCTTGTGCTAGAATTATTTTGGGAGAAACCCCTGATGAAATTCGGCGTGGTGGTGTTTCCTGGCTCGAATTGCGATCACGATGCGCAGCACGCCATCGGTGATGTTCTCCGCCAGCCTGTAAAACTTCTGTGGCATCAATCCGAGGATTTGAGAGGGGTGGACGCCGTGATCTTACCCGGCGGATTCGCCTATGGAGACTATCTTCGCACCGGCGCGATCGCTCGGTTTTCTTCCGTCATGCGCTCGGTCCGGGAATTTGCCGCCGCTGGCGGCCTGGTTCTGGGCATCTGCAATGGCTTTCAGATTTTGCTCGAGGCAGGCCTGCTCCCCGGTGCGATGCTGCGCAATAGTGGTTTGCGGTTCATCTGTCGCCAAGTGCATATCCGCGTGGAGTCCACCGATACACCATTCACGTGCGCGGCGCAGCCGAAGCAGGTGCTGAAAATTCCCATCGCGCACAGCGACGGAAATTATTTCTGCGAGCCGGAAACGCTGACGCAGCTTGAACGCGAGCATCGCGTAATTTTCCGGTACACCACGCCGGAGGGCATAGTGAACGAAGCCGCGAATCCCAACGGCTCGCTAGCCGGCATCGCCGGCATCTGCAACCGCGAACGCAACGTGCTCGGTCTGATGCCGCATCCCGAACGCGCCGTCGAATCCGCGCTGGGATCCTCCGACGGTCTGGTGATATTCCGCTCCATGGTCGAAAGCCTGGTGCGCTCCGCGGTAACCGCGTGAGAGCCTGTTTTGCGCAGAGATGAGCGGCGTGCCTAAGACGTTTATCGTTGCGTTGGCATTTGGACTTCCGGTTTTCGGGATACTTTCTCTTATAGGGTGGTGCTCATTGGGGGACTACCACCACTGGTTTTTTGATCCACTTGCAGAAAGGGGGAAATTTGAGCCGCACGCCAAGAGGTATCAAACCATTGCCACTCTTATCGTGACTCTCTCGGCCGCTTCAGTCGCGTTTCTTGCCAATTTCCTTGTCAATATTCCGGCCGACAAACAATTGAGAAGTCCGTATAGTCTTAAGCTCGAAGCCGTCGCCCCGCAGGCCATGAGTTTTTTTGCCTCAGCATCCTATTTGCGCTCCTTTTTGTGATTTTGATGTCCTACTTTTATGAGCAGTATTCACACTCGAAAGATCAAGATTCGTATACGCGATGGAAGTATTCTCTCCAACTCGCAAATGCATGGTCTGGCCTGTTGTGGTTCATTTTCTCTTATGGGTATATCGCTTGGCATTTGGCCTGATACCAATACCAAAATGACGATGCACAAAGTAATCGGTACCGAAATCAAAATCACGCCGGAAATGGCCATGGAGCACGGCCTGAAGCCCGACGAATTCGACCGCATGCGCAAGCTCCTAGGCCGCGACCCTTCCATCACCGAGCTGGGCATTTTCGGCGTGATGTGGAGCGAGCACTGCTCCTACAAATCCAGCAAAGTGCATCTGTGCCGCTTGCCCTCGCGCGGCCCACAGGTAATTCAGGGTCCCGGCGAAAATGCCGGAGTGGTGGATATTGGCGACGGCCTTTGCGCGGTTTTCAAGATCGAATCGCACAACCATCCGAGTTTTGTCGAGCCGTTTCAGGGCGCGGCCACGGGCGTAGGCGGAATCCTGCGCGACATTTTCACCATGGGCGCGCGGCCCATCGCCGTCCTGGATTCGCTGC
>Ga0302326_10004831_pt1 | contig 31019 bp, 29 predicted proteins | sample Palsa_T0_3_FD_202264 | JGI IMG/M metagenome (GOLD analysis project Ga0302326, IMG submission 202264) | Peat permafrost microbial communities from Stordalen Mire near Abisko, Sweden - Palsa_T0_3 | ecosystem: Environmental > Terrestrial > Soil > Palsa > Peat permafrost | place: Sweden: Abisko... | reverse complement strand
ACAAGCTGCGTGCGCCCGGCCTCACGTGGTCACGGCTGCCGCTCTTTCTCTGGGCCATCTACGCGACGAGCATTCTCCAGGTCCTCGCGACGCCCGTGCTCGCCATCACGCTGCTCCTGCTCATGCTCGAGCGGACGTTCGGCATCGGCATCTTCGACCCGCACAAGGGCGGCGACCCGGTGCTCTTCCAGCACTTCTTCTGGTTTTACTCGCACCCGGCCGTCTACATCATGATCTTGCCCGGCATGGGCATCATCAATGAGCTCATCAGCACGTTCTCCCATCGCAAGATCATGGGGTATCGCGCGGTGTTCATCAGCTCGCTCGCGCTCGCGCTCTTCTCGTTTCTCGTGTGGGCGCACCACATGTTCACGAGCGGCATGAGCGAGTACGCGAACATGGTGTTCTCGGCGCTCACGTTCCTCGTGGCCATCCCGAGCGGGGTCAAGGTCTTCAACTGGACGGGGACGCTCTACAAGGCGTCGATATGGGCCGCGTCGCCCATGCTCTACGCGCTCGCGTTCCTATTCCAGTTTTGCATCGGCGGGCTGACGGGCCTCTTCCTCGGCATGCTCGCGACCGACATTCACTTGCACGACACCTACTTCGTCGTCGCGCACTTCCACTACGTCATGGTCGGAAGCACCGTCTTCGCGTTCTGGGGTGGGCTCCACTACTGGTGGCCGAAGATCACGGGCAAGATGTACGACGAGGGCACGGCGAAGAAGGTCTTCTGGATCGTCTTCGTTGGTTATAACGGCGTGTTCCTTCCGCAGTTCGTGCTCGGCTCGCGCGGCATGCCGCGGCGATACTACGACTACCTGCCGCAGTTCGAGTTCCTCCACAAGGTCTCGACGATGTTCTCGTGGGTCCTCGCGGTCGGCCTCTTCTGGATGCTCTTCATGTTCATCCAATCGCTGCGCAACGGAAAGAAGGCGCCACGCAATCCCTGGAACTCGGCGGGTTACGAATGGGGCACCCCCACGCCACCCCCGCTCGAGAACTTCACGTCGCCGCCGACGTTCACACGCGGCCCGTACGACTACCACCTCGCGACTGACGCAGAGATCGCGGAGGACTAGATGACGACCGAAGCGACAGCCGATCACGACGAGCACGGTGAGCACGGGGGCGACCCCGAGCACCCGCACGCCGACCACCCCAAGTGGCTCCAACACCACTGGGACACCCCTGCGCAGCAGTTCGACGCCGCGAAGCTCGGCATGTGGGCGTTCCTCGGCCAGGAGCTCCTCTTCTTCAGCGGGCTCTTCGTCGCTTATGCGATCTACCGGACGTGGTTCGGGGAGGCGTTCGCCGCGGGGTCGCACGAGCTCAATCGCACGATGGGTGCGGCCAACACGTGCGTGCTTCTCTTCTCGAGCCTCACCGCAGCGCTCGGTGTCCGCTCGTCACAGCTCGGCAAGAAGAACGAGACGACGATCTGGATCGTCCTCACGATCGGGTGTGCCTTCGCGTTCTTGGTCGTGAAGTACTTCGAGTACCAGGCCAAGTTCCACCATGGTCTCTTGCCCGGAACGTTCTTCGGGACCCCGCGCGACATGCTCACGTTCGAGCCGCTCGTGGGCGCGCACTCGCCCGCGGCCGAGCTTCCGAACCACACGAACGTGTTCTTCTCGCTCTACTTCATCATGACGGGCCTTCACGCGCTCCACGTCATCATCGGGATCGGCATCTGGATCTGGATCCTCAAGCGGAACCTCCGCGGAGACTTCTCGAAGCGTTACTTCACCCCGGTCGACATCACGGCCCTCTACTGGCACCTCGTCGACCTCGTGTGGATTTACCTCTTCCCGATGATGTACCTCATCGACTACGTGCCGCCCGGGCACAGGGGTTAGGTCATGAGCGACGCACACGATCACGACCACGATCACGATCACGACGAGGATGGCTACGGCAAGGACGAGGTGCACGCGCACATCGGCTCGTACAAGCAATATGGCGCCGTGTTCATGGCTCTGCTCGCCTTCACGCTGCTCACCGTTGCGGTCGCGAGCGTCCACCTCGGCAACGCGAACCTTGCCGTCGCGGTGATCATCGCGTCGCTCAAGGCCGCGCTCGTGTGCACGTTCTTCATGCACCTCAAGGACGACAACAAGTTCAACTCGCTCATTCTCATCGCCGCCGTCACGTTCATCGGTGTCTTCTTCGCGCTCACGTTGAACGACGTGAGCTACCGCGAGAAGCTCGACACGCAGAGCGGCAATCGCATCTACCTCGAGTCGGGTGACAAGGCCCCAGGCAGCTGGGACAACCCGATCAAGAAGGAAGAGAAGAAAGAGGGCGAAGCCGCCCCGCAAGCGAGCACGAGCGCGAGCGCCGCTCCTTCCGCTTCGCACGCTCCGTGATCCGTGCAGCCCTCGTCGTCATCGCGCTCGGCACCTTAGCGTGCAACGAAAGCGGGGCCACCGGTGCGGCCCCCAGCGCAAAGCCGTCCGCGAAGGCAGTGGTGTCTGCTGCGGCGCTCTCACCCAGCGACGAAGCGAAGCAGCTCGCGCAGGCACGCTGCGCGATGTGCCACGGGCTGGACGGAAAGGGTGACGGGCCTTCCGCCGCAACGCTCAATCCAAAGCCACGCGATCTCTCGAACAAGGACTGGCAGAAGTCGATGAGCGACGGGCAGCTTCGCACTGTAATCCTCCAGGGAGGTGTGGGTATTGGGAAGAGCCCGCTCATGCCGGCCAACCCCGATTTGGCGGACCGACCCGCTGTAGTCGACGAGCTCGTGAGGATCGTGCGGCGATACGGGAGCTGAGCTGATATCTTCCGAAGATGGTGCGTAAAAAGACCGTGCGCCTGGTCGGTGCGCTGTGTGCTTTGGGCACGAGCGCCTGGGGGTTTGGGGCAGTCCTCGAAGGGTGCGCGACGGCCGGTGACGGCGACGATGGCGTCGAAGACACAGGGTCGGGCAACGACGCGACCACGAACGACGGTGGCTGCGGAAGCCAGACGTCGTGCAACGGCAGCTGCACGAACACGCAGACGGACCCGAAGAACTGCGGGGCGTGTGGGCACCCATGCGATGACGCGAGCGTGTGCTCGCAAGGCCAGTGCGCGGCGTCGTGCAGCGGGGCGACGACGAAATGCGGGCAAGCTTGCGTCAACGAGCAGACCGACCCGCAACATTGCGGCGGGTGCGATGCATCGTGCGCGAGCGGAGACTTCTGTGACGCCGGCGCATGCATCCCCTCGTGCACGGCGCAGCAGGAGCTATGCAGCGACGGCGGCCTCTTCTGCGCGAACATCCAGACCGACAACGGCAATTGCGGCGGGTGCAACATCGCTTGCACGAACGGTTGGACGTGTCAGCAGGGGCGCTGCCTGCCGAACTGCATGATGCCGCAGACACTCTGCGACATCGACGGCAGCGCAGACGGTGGCCCGCCCTACTGTTCCGATCTGCAGACTGACAACGGGAACTGCGGCATGTGCAACAACGTGTGCCCGACCACCCAATACTGTGATGGTGGCGCATGCGTGAATCAGCCAATCAACACGTCGACGTGCAAGACGGTCAACGGTCTGACGTGGTGCTACCACCCGGGAACGTGCGGAGAGGCTTGCAACACGGTCTGCAACTACTTCTCGAAGACGCCCGTCTCGAACCAGACCGCGTGGACGGACGCACAAGCGACGGCCTCCGAGTGCCAGGCCATCGCGACGGCGTTCAACAACACGTCGACGCCGAGTCTCTCGAGCTACACGTACGCGTGTACCGAGGTCAACGGCAGCAGCAATGACGCGGGCACGCTCACCGGCCAGTTCTATTGTTCGAATTACGCCATGTGCCCTGCCAATCACCTCACCGACATGGACGGCCTCGGCAACGCATGCGGCACGGCGGCGTGGATCTCTCTTTGCCCGTGCCAGTGATCGTCAGCTGAGGTGGCGGTGGAATCGGGTGCGCTCGTCGCGGGGAGGTTCGTCATCGATCGCCTCGCGGGTGAAGGCGGGATGGGAGCCGTGTACCGCGCTCGCGACACCGTCACGGGTGAAAGCGTCGCGCTGAAGCTCCTACAAGGCGGGACGCACGACGCTGCACGCTTCGACGAGGAGGCGCGCGTCCTTTGCGAGCTTCATCATCCCGGCATCGTGCGCTACGTCGCGCACGGCGTGACCGTAGACGGGCAGCGATACCTCGCGATGGAGTGGCTCGAAGGGGAAGATCTCGCCAAGCGCCTCGAACGCGCGCCCATGACCGTGCGGGAGAGCGTAGAGCTCGTTCGGAACGTCGCCGAAGCGCTCGGCTACGCGCACGCGCAGGGCGTCGTTCACCGCGATGTGAAGCCGAGCAATTTGTATCTTCTTGGCGGGCGCATCGCTGACGTCAAGGTCCTCGATTTTGGCGTCGCCCGCCGTGGCCTCACGAAGAGAGCCATCACGCGCACGGGAGCGATGGTGGGCACACCGGGCTACATCTCGGTCGAGCAAGCCCGGGGCGAGCGCGAGATCGACGCACGCGCAGACGTCTTCGCGCTCGGCTGCGTGCTCTACGAGTGCATCGCCGGCGCTCCCGTGTTCAAGGGCGACACGGCGCTCGCGCTCCTCGCAAAGATCCTCCTCGAGGATCCCCCGCGGCTCGGAGAGAGCGCCGATGTCCCTCGTGCGCTCGACGAGCTCACGACCCGCATGCTCTCGAAGGATCGAGAGGCGCGTCCGCGGGACGGTGGCGCCGTCGCCACCGCGCTTGCGGAGCTGCTCGGCCATGGAAACCTACGAGGGTCGCTGCAACCACCTGCGGCCGCTCCCATGTCGCTGACATCCGCGGAGCAGCGGCTCGTCGGGATCGTCGTCGCCCAGCTCGGTACGACGTTCGACGTGGTCAACGCACCCACCGTACTATCGCTTGCAGGTCACGCCACGCTCGTCGACAAGATCGGTGCGCTTGGCGGGCGCGTCGATCAGCTCGCGGGCGGGTCGGTCATCGTGTCGCTTCAGAATACGGGCGCGGCCACCGACTTGGCGGTCCGTGCCGCGCAATGTGCGCTGGCCATGCGCGTCGTGCTCGCCGACGCGCCGATGGTGATCGCGACGGGACGCGCGAACGTATCGGGTCGCGCCCCTGTCGGCGCGGTGATCGACCGCGCGGCGAAGCTCCTCGGCGTGGCGCGTGGCTCGCGGCCCACCACGGGCAGCCTTCCCGTGCGCATCGACGAGGTTACCGCCGGCCTGCTCGATGCACGCTTCGACGTGAGCGGCGACGCGGGCGGTCTGCACCTCATCGGTGAGCGCGAGACGAGCGATCCCACGCGCACCTTCATGGGCCGACCGACCTCGTGCGTGGGTCGCGACCGAGACCTCCGGAATCTCGAGGGCATCTTCGAGGAGTGTGTGAGCGAGCCCGTCGCTCGCGCGGTGCTCCTCACGGGGCCAGCCGGCATGGGCAAGTCCCGCTTGCGTCACGAGCTCGTGCAGCTTCTCTCCACGCGTCGAGCTCCACCTCGTTTGTGGATGGCGAGGGGTGATCCCATCAGCGCAGGCTCGTCGCTCGGGCTCATCGTTCAAGCGCTTCGCCGCGAGCTCGGGGTTCGCCCACGCGAGGATGTGACCGTCGAGCGTCAGAAGATTCTATCTCGCGTATCGCGTCACATCGCGCCCGATCGGGCGAAGCACGTCGCGGAGCTCCTCGGGGAGCTCGTGGGCGTTCCGTTCCCCGAGAGCGGGAGCTTGCCGCTACTCGCCGCGCGCCGCGACCCAGTCGTCATGGGCCATAGCATGAGGCGCGCGTGGGAGGACTTCGTCTTCGCCGAGGTCGCGCAAGGCCCGCTGCTCATCATCTTGGAGGACATCCACTGGAGTGACGCCGCGACGCTCGCGTACGTCGACGGCGCGCTGCGTCTCTTTCACGACAAGCCGCTGATGGTTCTCGCGACGTCGCGGCCCGAGGTGACGACGCTCTTCCCCGACCTTTGGAAGGCCCGCGGCGTCGATACCATCGAGCTGAAGCCCCTCACGCGGAATGCGTGCGAGAAGCTCTCACGGGAGGTCCTCGGCAAACGCGCCACGGATACCATCATCGGGCGAATCGTGGCTCGCGCGGCTGGCAACGCCTTCTACCTCGAAGAGCTCATTCGCGCGGAGGCGGAAGGGCCACCCGCCGGCGACAACGTGCCTGGCACGGTGAAGGCGATGATCCACGCCCGTCTCGATGCGCTCGATCCGAGCTCGCGTCGTGCTCTTCGCGCGGCGAGCGTGTTCGGTGAGGTGTTCTGGGAACGCGCAGTCGTCGCGCTCATGGGAGGGGAATCGGAGGCGTCTCACGTGCGCGAGCTGTTCGACGCGCTCGTCGAGCGAGAGCAGATCACGAGGGTCGGGCAATCGCGATTTCCCGACGAGCGGGAGTACGTCTTCCGCCATGGGCTCGTGCGGGACGTCGTCTACGAGACGCTCACGGAGCAAGACCTGACCTTGGGTCACGCGCTTGCAGGCCAATGGCTTCAGGCAGCAGGGGAGACCGACGCGTCGGTGCTTGCGGGACATCTTGAGCGCGGGGGCGAGCTCGCGACGGCGGTGGGCCTGTGGGATCGCGCGACGCGTGACGCGCTCGCGGTAAACGAGTTCGTTCTCGCCGCCGAGCGAGCCCAGCGAGGCCTCGCATGCGGCGCCACGGGAGAGGCGCGTGGGGTGTTGCTCGCGCTACAAGCGGAGGCGCTGCGTTGGGAATCGGGCCCCGCGGAGGCCTTGAAACGATGTGAGGAGGCGATGCCCTTGCTCGCCTTCGGCTCGGCTGAGTTCTTCGATGCCATCGCGACGGCGCTGCAATGTGCGCTGTCGCACGGGGCGCACGAACAGAACAGCGCCATCGAGCAGCAATTTCTCCGCGCACCGATTGGTCCGGGCGCTGACAGTGCATTCGCTCGCGCGGCGCACGGCCTCAGCGACCTGATGTTTCTACGAGGCGATCGCGCGGGATCGGAGGCACTCACCGAGCGCGTCTTCGAGCTCGCGCGCCACTCGAGCGATCCGCTGCTCGCCGGAAGCGTGGAGAACGCACGCGCCCATGACGTGAATCGGCGAGGGGACATTCCGGCGTATCGCGATCACCTGCGGGCGGCACGCGCGCATTACGTGAACGTCCACGACGAGCGTGCGGCGTGCGTCATGCGCGTCAACGAAGGCCACGCCGGTATGATGCTGGGAGACAACGAGGAAGCGGAACGGGCTCTGCGCGACGGCGCACGAATCGCCGACCGACTCCACATCGTTCGTGCCGAGACGGTTGCCCTCCAGAATTTGGGTGTCGTCCTCGGCCGCCGCGGCCGGTTCGAAGAAGGTGCCAAGGTCGAGCAAGATGCGATCGAGCGGGCTGTCACGGCGAAGGATCGGCGTGTCGAGGCCTTTAGCCGGCTCTATCTCGTCGAGATCATGATGAACGAGGGCGTTGTCTCGGGCGACGATCTGAGCCGTCTATTGAACGTGTCGCAGCACTTTGCGTACGTGCATGCCTACGCTCTCGCGGTCGCGTCCCGCGTGGCTCTGAAGGCCGGAGACGTCGCGCGTGCGCTCTCCGCCGTACGCGAAGCGGGCGCGCTCAGATTGACCGTCGGTCGCATGTTCGAGGGCCATTTCGCGATAGACGTCGCGCTCGCCCGGGCGCTCGATGCAAGCGGCGATCGAGAGGCTGCCAGGGGCGTCATCGCCGGCGCTTCGCGCGAGCTCAACGCGCACACCGAGCGCTTCTCCGATAAGACATGGCGCAAGAGCTTCCTCGAGAACATACCCACCCACGCGGAAGCGATGGAGCTCGCGCGTGCCTGGAACGTCGACGCTCTCGGCTAGTGTCGCGGGTCAACGTTTTTGGCGTCGTCGCGCGGCGATCGCGAGGAAGCCAAGCAGCGCGAACACCCCGAAGCTCGAGCTCCGTTCGGGCCGATCGAGCGTGCACGAGCACCCGCTGCTCCCTTCGGGCGTGCCGGACGGCTCGCCCGAGTCGGGGTTGCCCGAATCCGTGCTCTCCATGTTGCCACCGTCTTCCGGCGGCTCCGAGCCCACCACGCTGCCATCGAAAGCGTCCGCCTCAGTGCTCGCGTCCGTGGGTTGTCCGGCATCCATCGGCGGCTTCCCGAGCGCCTGGAGCTCGGCGAGCGTGCCGTTGAACGAGTCGAGGTCGACAGCCCCCGAGATGGCGGAGATCGTTCCGGTTCCTGACTGCCAGAACGTGTACGTGGTCCACGGCGAAGGAACGTCGGGACACGTCACGCCGTAGTTCGCGACCCACAGCGGAAACCCGCCGAGCCCCGTATAGCTCGAGAGGAACAGCGGGCTCACGTAGAGCATCGGCGTGACGCCACTCATGCTCTGCACGGCGCTGAGGAACGTGATGGCGTTCGCCAGCACCGTCGCCTGCGTCTCGCCGTTGGTCGTCTCGAGATCGAGCGCGAGCATGTCACCTGGCGTCACGGTGCCGACCACGCCGAGGAAGTACGTTGCCTGCGACGTCGGATCGACGGAGGCGTCGAAGTAGTGATATGCGCCGCGCACGAGCCCCGCCGACTTCATGCCGCTCCAGTTCGTCGCGAACATCGGGTCGGTGAAGTTGGTGCTCTGGCTCGCCTTCGCGAACGCGAAGGACATCCCGCCGCTCTTGACGGCGTTCCAGTCGATGGCAGCGCCGCCGTTGTCGCCGTGATACACGTCGATGCCTGTAACGGTCGTCATTCCGCACACGGTGACCGCAGCGCTGGACGATCCGATGTCGCTCGGCGCAGCCGTGCAGCCGGCCACGACGACGACGACAGTGAGCGAAGCTCGGATGCGCGGCCCAATCACGGGGGCGATTATACGAATACCGATGCGAAGCTCTACGCCGTGGAATTTTGCGCTGTCGTGATATGTTTCGCTTCGCTTTGAACCGCCTCCTCGCCGACATCAACGCTCGTTATCTCGCAGCCCACGTCACCAAAGAGGACGCGTTTTGGGCGCAGAAGATGGCTCTCCGCAACTACCAGGAAGGCACCTTCGAGCGCGCCGAGATGGATCTCCGCGACTTCACCAACGAAGGAAGTTTCCTCGGGCAAGTCAGGAGCGAGCTCGGGCGCGCGGATCTCGTCCCCGATGATCGCGTGGGCCTCGAAGGGTGGAAGCTCTTCTTCGAAGCCAACGTCATCGAGCCTCCCGAGGCCAAGCGTCTCGCCAACGACATCATCCGGATGGAAGGCGATCTCGAGCGATCGCGCGGCGCGATGAAGCTCGGTTATCGCAACCCGGCGTCTGGCGAGCGTGTGCCCGGCGACTACCTCGAGCTCGCGCTCATCATGCGCACGTCCCAGGACGAGCCGACGCGTGCGGCCGCGCACGCGGGCATGAAGGAAATCGAGACGCACATCCTCGCGAACGGGTTCATCGAAATCGTGCGCGCGCGCAACCGTCTCGGTCGCATGCTCGGCTACGAGGACTACTACGACTTCAAGGTGTCTCGGAACGAGGGCTTCGGCAAAGCGCGGCTCTTCTCGCTGCTCGACGAGCTCGAACGCGACACCCGCGACGCGGCGAAGCGCGCGCTCGCTGCGCTCGAGAAAGCCAAGGGGCCCTCGGCCAACCTCGCCCACAACTTCGGCTTCTTCACCTCGGGGTCGCTCACGAAGAAGCTCGACCCGTACTTCTCGTTTCAGTCCGCGCTCGGGCGGTGGGGGCGCTCCTTTCACAACCTCGGCATTCGCTACCACGGGGCGACGCTCACGCTCGACCTCTTGTCGCGCCCCGGCAAGTACGAGAACGGCTTCATGCACGGGCCGTTTCCAGGCTTCGTCGACGGGGGGACGTATCGCCCCTCGCGCATCAACTTCACGTCGCTCGGCAAGCCCGGGCAAGTGGGCAGCGGGTACGTGGCGCTCCAGACGCTCTTTCACGAGGGTGGGCACGCGGCGCACTTCAGCAACATCTTCATGCCGGCGCCGTGCTTCTCGCAGGAGTTTGCGCCGACGTCGGTCGCCTACGCCGAGACGCAATCGATGTTCTTGGACAGCATGGTGTCCGACGTGGACTGGCGCGCGCGCTACGCGAAAGACCGCGAGGGTCATGCGATGCCGAGGGAGCTCCTCGATGAAGCGGTGACGCGCAGGCAGGAGTACATGGCCAACGGCGTGAGGCAGCTCCTCGTCGTTCCTTACGTGGAGCGCGCCATCTACGAGCTTTCGGACTCCGAGCTCACCCCCGAGAACGTGATCGCCCGCGCGAGGGAGATCGAGCGGGACTTGCTGCTCCTCAGCGAGAGCCCGCGCCCAACGTTATCCATCCCGCACCTCATCTCGGGTGACAGCTCGGCCTACTATCACGGCTACGTGCTGGCGGAGATGGCGGTCCAGCAGACGCGCGCGTTCTTCATGAAGCGGGACGGGCACCTGCTCGACAACCCGCGCATCGGACCCGATCTCGCCGAGCATTATTGGAAGCCGGGAAACTCGCGCACGTTCCTCTCGCTCGTCGAGACGCTGACGGGCGAGCCCTTCTCGGCGAAGGCCCTCGTCGGGGACGTGAACCGCGACGTTCGCAAGGCGCAGGACGATGCCGCGCACGCGCTCACGCGCGAGACCGAGATCCCGAGAGCCAACGATCCCATCAATCTCGACGCACGCATCGCCATCATCCACGGTGACGAGATCGTCGCGTCGAACCACGGGGGCGAGCCTTTCGACGCCCTCGAGCAGGCGTTCGCTCGGTGGATCGACCGCTTCGGTTCCGCTCAGTAGTCGGTGATGTTGAACGTGACGGGCCGGGCTACGGCGGGTGGCCCCGTGTAGCTGGCGTGGACGAAAAGCGTTCCAGAGCCACGACCCGAGCAGCTCACGGCAAGGTTGACGCCCATGAGCTGCCCTCCTGTCGGTCGGGCTTCGACGTCCACGACCGTCATGCTCGGGAACGTCGACGAGACGAGCTGGCCACCCATCACCGTGGGCGTCACGCTCGCGAACGTCACCCCCTTCGTGGTGAGCGTCACCATGAGCCGGAGCACGACGCCTCCACTACCGGCCTCGAAGCGCCCGGCGACCTTCGAAGCCTGCGCAACACCCAGGCACCGCGCAGGGGCGGGGAGCATGTCGACGACGAGATACCCCGCCGTATTGCTCGTCGCCAAACCCGTCGTCACGCCCGTTGGATTGGGTGGGGCAACTGCGGTCGCGGTTGCCGTCGCAGTGGCCGCGGTTGCGGGGGGTTCTACACCCGTGAATGTCGCGCTCGCACTTGGTGTCGGTGGCGGTGGGACCGACGCCGTCGGATCGGGAGCGAGTGTCAGCGATCCAGCTTCATGCGTGGTCTGCACGTCGCTCGGTCGCGAGCACGATGCCATCGCCGTCGCAGTCGCGAGCATCTGGTTCATGTGGGCGAGGGTGCGCGTACGAACGGGGGTCATTGGAGCGAGACGCTGAATTCTATGAGCGCAGGCTGCGCTCGGCAATGGGCTGTCACGGAGCGGGGATCTCTTCGCATCGCGCCGATGTGCTCGTGCATACCGCCGATGTGCTTGCGCATCCGGTTGATGTGCTTGCGCATCCGGTTGATGTGCTTGCGCATCGCGCCGATGTGCTTGCGCATCGGGCCGATGGGCTTGTGCATCAGGCCGATGTGCTTGCGCATCAGGCTGATGTGCTTGCGCATCACGCTGATGGGCTTGTGCATCAGGCCGATGTGCTTGTGCATCAGGCCGATGTGCTTGCGCATCACGCTGATGTGCTTGCGCATCACGCTGATGTGCTTGCGCATCACGCTGATGGGCTTGCGCATCAGGCCGATGTGCTTGCGCATCACGCTGATGGGCTTGTGCATCACGCCGATGGGCTCGTGCATCACGCCGATGGGCTTGTGCATCACGCTGATGGGCTCGTGCATCACGCTCGCGCGCTCGGAACCACTCGTCATTGCTCGACTTTCCAAGAATCGACGGAAGGACGTAGGTCGACTCTATCCGTGCCCGTGCTTCACGATCTCGTAGGTCGACAGCACGAGGACGAGAATCGCGGTCAGGATCAGCAAGCCAACCTGAAACCTCGTGGCTTCCGTGCGCGACCGCAGATCCCGCGCGGCGGCCTTCACCGTCTCGCTCTTGTCGGGATGGCTCGCGATGCGGGCGACTCCCTCCCTCACCTGGCGGTAGTTGCCCCCCTCGAACGCTTCGACCAGCGCCGCGAGGTCGGGGTCGTCCGGGTAGTCTTTGGCGAAGGGCGGCGCGGCCTTTTCAGCCAACGGCAATCCCAAGCTGTTTCCGGAGCTTACCGTAGCGGTCGCTCGACACGAACGTGAGGAGATCGTCCATGCGCTCTTGGAGCTTTTCCTTGTCGGAATCGAGCTCGAAGACGGCGTGAGCCGCGCGCAAGTCGTTGGCGAGGAGCATCCCTGCGCGCCATGCCGTGCGGTCGACCGCGCTCGCCCAGCGCTGCAAGTTGGTTCGCCCGCCCTCTTCGACGAACCGCAGGAAGTGCCCCCGAAGCTGGTCGATGGCGGTGGGCTCCAAGACGGGCTCGATCGCCTTGGCGATGGGGACGACGATCTGCTTGCCGCGCTCGTTCATGGGTATGCCGGGGTTGCCGATCGAGAGCGCCGCGAGAAAGATGTCCTCGAGATCGGCGATGCCTGGAATGAGCGCCCGCATGAACTCCTGCGCGCGGTGCTGCGCGAGGTGCTTGCCGGCGATGAACGCGAGCTCGGCTGCGCTCCGTCCGGAGAGAGACTTCTGGCCGATCTTCGTCGCGGGGGGCATGGCGGGGACGAGCTCGGTCGTCCCGTCGTAATCCGCGTCGACGAAGAGCGCGGGCGCGTGCATCCCCAAGATCGCGGCGGCCCACGCGAAGCACCGGACGGCTTGAATCGTCGACGTCGCGGGATCCTGCCGCTTTTGCGCGTCGAGCTTCTGCAGCATCTTGTCGCGGCGAAGCGCTGACAGGCGACCGAGGAGCACCGCAGGCGCGACCACCGCGAAGATCTCTCCGACGAGCGGCTCCTCGTCCGGGTGCAGCAAGAGCCTCGACCACGCTTCGCCCGTGAGCGCCGACTTCGGCTTGATGAGCGCCGTCTCGCGAAACTGATTGAAGTGAGCGCGCTCCTCGGGCGAGGCCTGATTCAGGTAGACGAGCGCCTGACCGACGCGCCACTTGCCGTCCGCGTCCTGCTTCTTTTCGTACACGCGATAGAGCGAGTGAAGCGCGGCCTCGTCGCGTGGATCGTGACGAAGGCGGCGCTGGAGCTCGATCGGATCGTCGTCCGGGACGTCCTTCGCGGTGACACCCGAGAGATCGACCTCGACGGACACGTTCGCGCGGGCTTCCTCGAGCTGCTTCTCGAGGTCGGCGACGCGCTGCTCGAGAACGACGACGCGACGCTGAAGCGCGAGGCTCCGCTGATCGGTCGTGGGCTCGACCGCCTGGAGCGACGCCCGAGGCCCCGACTGGTCTTCTTCGCTCTCGTAGAGCTCCTTGATGACGACTTGATGCCTCGCCTCGTACGCCGACTGGAGCGCGAGCTCGAGCGACCGCAAACGCGCCTTGTCGAGGCCGAGCTGCTCGGCCATGCGATCGAGCTTCTGCCGCTCTTCCTGGGTGATGATGCCGTCCTCGATGACCTCCGCGAAGAGCTCCTCGTACATCATCTCGAGCTTGCCGAGCCGCACGTTTGCGGCCATTTCACCCGGCTCGAACGACACGCGATGTTCGAATTCCTGCGTCATGGCTTCATCCTAACATCCGCCCTCGCCATAGTTCACGCCCCCGTCACAATTGACCACTACGATCGACACGAGCCCATGGCACGCATTCTGGTCATCGAGGACGAGCGCGACCTCCAGCAGGTCGTCGCTTACAACCTGCGTCAAGCAGGTCACGAAGTTGCCACGGCGTCGGGTGGCCAAGAGGGTCTCCGCCTCGCGCGCGAGCAACCGCCCGATCTCGTCCTCCTCGACTTGATGCTCCCGGATCTCCCCGGCACGGAAGTGTGTCGCGCGCTCAAACGCGAGCCTGCGACGCAAGGGGCCGCCGTCGTGATGGTGACGGCGAAGGGCGAGGAGATCGACCGGGTCGTGGGCTTCGAGCTTGGGGCCGACGACTACGTGGTCAAGCCGTTCAGCGTGCGCGAGCTGCTCCTTCGCGTGCAGGCCATCTTGCGCCGGAGCTGGAGCGAGCAGCCGGCGGCACCGATGTTCGAGTTCGGGTGCTTGCGCGTCGACCGCGACGCCCATCGCTTGTGGGTCCACAGCAAGGAAGTGGAGCTCACCGCGCTCGAGTTCAAGCTCCTCGCGACGCTCCACGACAGGCGCAACCGCGTGCAGACGCGGGGCGCCCTCCTCAGCGACGTGTGGGGCATCGACGCTGACGTCACGACACGCACCGTCGACACCCACGTGAAGCGCCTCCGCGAGAAGCTCGGCGAAGCTGGGGAATACATCGAGACGGTCCGCGGCGTCGGTTACCGCTTCGCCGACAATCCACCGCTCCGCTGACGCGAGGCTTCGGTAGAGTGGCGTTGTGACAGACGACGCCGACGAGCGTGCAACCGAGCGTGTGGGCAGCGTCCTCAACGACAAGTGGACGCTCGAGAAGCTCATCGGCGTTGGCGGAATGGCCGCGGTCTACGCGGGCCTTCACCGCAATGGAGCCCGCGCTGCAATCAAGGTGCTCCATCCGTCGTACGCGCGACGACCCGAGGTAAAGGAGCGCTTTCTCCGCGAAGGGTACGCAGCCAACCGCGTCAATCATTCGGGGGTCGTGAAGGTCCTCGACGACGACGAGATCGTCTCCGGCCCCGACGACGGAGGCGCGTTTCTCGTGATGGAGCTGCTGGAAGGGCAGTCCCTCGAGGACCGCATCGAACGAGGCCCACCCATCGAAGAGCGTGAGCTCCTCGCGATTGCGGCTGCCGTGCTCGACGTGCTCGACGCCGCGCACAAGGCCGACGTCGTTCACCGTGACCTCAAGCCCGAGAATCTCTTTCTGGCGCGCGATGCCGGAAACGCCGAAGCCCCGCCACACATCAAGATCCTCGACTTCGGCCTCGCGCGTGTGGCCGAAGGCAACAAGACGATGGCGGGCCTCGCCATCGGGACGCCTTCGTACATGCCACCCGAGCAAGCCGCGGGCCGCGTCCACGACATCGACGGCCGCTCGGATCTGTTCGCGCTCGGAGCCTCTTGCTTCCGCATTCTCAGCGGTCGCACGGTCCATCCGGCAGACTCCGCTCTCGCCATCTGCGCCCTCATGGCGAGGGATCCCGCGCCGAAGCTTCGAACCGTTGCACCCAACGTGTCTGCCAAGGGCGCCGCGGTCATCGACCGCGCGCTCGCGTACAGGCGAGAAGATCGCTGGCCTACCGCCGCCGACATGCGCAAGGCCATAGACGAGGCCATCGCCGACCTCGGCGGCGACACGATTCAGATCGAGAGCGGCATGATCGAGGTGATTGAGCCACCACAAGCAAAAGTGAAAGACGAGAGGCCAGCGGGCGTTCCGAAGCGTCGCTCGCTGCTCGTGTGGTTTACGCTCCTCGTTCTCGTCGCGATCGGGGTCAAGGTTGGCTTCGACCACCTCGATTGGCGGTCGCTGCTCGGTGAGGCCTCGCGCCTCCGGAGCGACGGAGACGCCCCTTCCACACCATCGTCCGTACCGTCCGCGGCAACCTCGGCGACCCCAGGCTTGCCGATTGACGACTTGCAGATCCCCGAGGAGCCGCCGGTAATCTCCCCGACGACCGATGCTGCCGACGTCCCCGACGCATCATCCGACCCGCTCGACGCGGCGGCCGAAGCCAACGTGAGCGACGCGAGCCACATCCAACTCATACAAGTGGATGCGGGCCGTCATCACCACGACGGGGGCGCGCACCATCCACACGGCCCCCACCACCGGTGATTCATGCGACAATCGTGTGATGAGGTTCTTCCATCTTCTTTTACCGCTCGTGGCCGTGTGCAGCTGTGACATGTATGCCGAAGGCGTCGTCGCTGGCGATCCTTCGGACCAAGCGTACGCAGGCGACAACGACGACTACCCGGACGACGCGTACATCGCCTCGCTCGAGCCCGAGTACTACGACGGGCACGCGACCTATTGGTACCACGGCGGATGGCGCTACCGAGATGGCGGCCGTTGGAGCACATATCGCACGGAGCCGGCTGGGCTGCGGCAGGCTCGCATGCGCAACAACGCGGCGGGCGCGTCGTCGTCGCGTAAGAGCACGTCCCACGGAGGCGGCGGCGGTCACTCGAGCGGTGGTCACTCGGGCGGCGGGCACCGCTAATCGAGAATCGCCCCTCGATCCCCGGGGTTTGGCACATGTAGCGGCGGACGCGCTATATTCAGATGATGCGCTTTCCCTCGACTAGTCTCGCCCTCGCCATCGCTTGCGCTACGGGCGTGGCGATGTTCGGCCAGGCGTGTGGCTCGGATGATTCCAGCTCGGTGTTCGATTCCGGAAGCGAGGCTGGGGACGGAACGATCAGCCCGTTCGGCGACGGCAGCGGCGGCGACGTCTCGGATGCACCGAGCTCGTACAACGACTTCGGCAATCCCATCGTCGTCGGTGCGGATGACGCCGGACCGGGGGCGCCGGCCAACTCGCAGACGCTCTTCGGCGCTCCCGATGCCGGTGCGTCGACAGGAGGACCGTGCCTCATCGAGCCGGAGATCGGCTCCCTCTACCCGCACAACTGGCTGCGGCCTCGCTTTCACTGGATACCGACGGCGGGCGAGAACCTCTTCGAGATCCGCCTCCACGCAGCGAACCAGACCAGCGATCTCCTCGTCTACACGACCGACACGATGTGGACGATGCCCCTCACGATGTGGAATGCCGTTCGCAACGATTCGAACGACCTGCCCATGACGCTGACGGTCCGCGGTGGCGTGTACGACGGCACGAACCTCACGAGCATCGCGCTCGGCTCGGAGGGGACGATCGGCATCGCTCCGGTGGATGCCCCAGGCAGCATCGTTTACTGGTTCACGAACGGGTATAGCGGCGCCATCGGGCTCAACGGCTTCTCGGTGGGAGACGAGACCGTCGTGTCGGCGCTCACCACCGCTCAAGTCCAGGAGCAGGGGATCACGTGCATGGGCTGTCACGCGGGCACGCCCGACGGCCTCGACGTCATCATCTCGACGTCCAACGGCGACTGGGACAACATGATCGCCAACATCGCGACGGGCGACGGCGGAACGGCGGGCGCCGTGCCGTCTTACGCGGGGACCGCAGGGCTCGCTGCGCTCCTCGACGGGCCCCTCGGCATCTCGACCATCTCGACGTCCCATTGGACGCCTGGGGACCGCGTCGTCATCGCCAGCAACAACACCGACCTCCAATGGATCGACATGGAGGCGACGAACCCCGGCGTCGCGCGCGGCACCATCGCGCGTAACGGTACGCAGGTGCCCGGCACCCTCGCAGGCTCTCCGGACTTCAGCCATGACGGGACGCAGATCGTCTACACGGCCACCAATCACACGACGGACGGGCGGCTCGGCGGTTACTACCTGTCGACGACCGACACCGGCTCGCGCGCCTCGCTCTACCTCGTCCCCTACAACAATCGCGCAGGTGGGACGGTCGCGGCAGTGTCCGGTGCGTCAGACCCTGGCGTTCAGAACTACTACCCGGCGTTCGCACCCGACGACACGCTCATCGCCTACTCGAGCGCGCCGAACGACATGAACATGTACAACCAGCCCGCGGCTGAGGTGTACGTCATCCCAACCACCGGCGGGACAGGCACACGCTTGTCGGCCAACGATCCTCCGATGTGCACGGGGATCACGAGCCCAGGCGTGACCAACAGCTGGCCCAAGTGGGCGCCGAGCGTCGGCATGGGCTCGAACAGCCGGAGCTTCTACTGGATCGTCTTCAGCTCGACGCGCATCGGGTCGCTGCCCCAGCTGTTCATCACACCGGTCGTCGTCACCGCGGGTGTCATGCAGACCTACGCCGCGCTCTATCTATGGAATCAGCCTGACAACGAGGGCAACCACACGCCGGCGTGGGAATACTTCCAGCTCCAGCCACCACCCGTAAACTGAGCTCTCGCGGTGGACTGACGCCGAGTGGGCATTCTTTGTGGGGGGTGTGTAGAATGCGATCGTGCAAGCTAACGCGCACGGACTAGGAGGTGGGCCCGAGCGGACGTTCGAGCGCATCACGATCGTCCGTGATCTCAAGGGTCGCAAGGTGCCCGTGGCCATCGCCCATGCGTTTGGGCCGAGTGGTGCAGAGCTTGCGGTCGTCGAGCGTTATGTCGGCGACGCCCCCACACTCGACGTTCTCGAAAAGGACGCCCGCATCACGATGTCGCTGCGCCATCCGAACATCGCCCAAGTGCGCGATGTGTGGAGAGAAGGGGGTGAGCTGCGCGTTGCGTCGGAGCTCATCGAGGGCGAAACGCTCGAGGAAGTCCGGACGCTCGCTCTCGGCGGCAAGGAGCTCACGATCGAAGTCGGCGTCCGCATCGTCGTCGACGTGCTCGCGGCGCTGAGCGCCCTTCACGCCCTCGGTTCAGGCGGTCTGACGCACGGTGAGATCACGGCGGGCAACGTCATCGTCGGCTTCGACGGGACGACGCGCCTGGTGCGTCCTTTTCACGGTCACGTCGCGGGCAAGCTCGCCGAGCCAGACTGGTTCTCTTACGCCGCTCCTGAAGTCGTTCGCGGCGCGCCCTCTCATGTGCGCAGCGATTTGTTCGCGGTCGGTGTGCTCTTGTGGGAGACGCTCTCGCGTCGCAAGCTCTTTCCGAAGGCAACGCGCGAAGGACGCCTGGCGCGGAACCTCCCCATCGGCAAACCACAGCCGCCGGCCGATGCGACGTGGGCCGCACCGCTCAGCGCCGTGGCAGAGCGAGCCCTCGCCAACGATCCGGACGCCCGCTACACGTCAGCCGCAGAGATGGCAGCCGCGGTCCGCCTCGCCGTTCGCTCCAAGCTCGCGATGCCCCCGCGCGTGGCCGCCCTCGTCGACAAGCTCGCGTGCACCCGCATCCTCGAGCGGCGCAACACCAACCGGTTGCCGGAGTCGCTGGGTTCCCCGTCGATGCGCGTTGGGACGTCGGTGCGACCCTCGGTGCGACCGTCGGTCCCCGATGACGCGGTTCGCGCCCTCGCGGCGATGCGTCCGTCGTCGAGACCGCCGACCCCCAAGCCCGGCGCGGTGATGCCTGTGGTGCCCAAAGCCCCGCCGTTGCCGTCCGTCGACACGCTTGATGTCGTGCGAGGTCCACGTCCCCTTGCACCACCGCTGAGGCTCGCAGCAGCGCCGATCCCCGCAGCGCCTCCGTCCGAGCCCGAACGCATCTTCGCACCCGATGAAGCCGTGACCGTGCCGAAGGGGCAGCCTGTTGCCCTAGCGGAGCCCGTCCCGGTCTCGCTCGATGACGCGTTGCTCGAGCCGCTGCCGTCATTGCAGACACCCGCTGCGTCCACGCGCAGACGCTGGATCGCGATTGGCGGGGCCGTCTTGCTTGTCGTGCTTCTTGCAACAGCCGCGATCGTCGGGGCGATCGTGTCGAGGTCGGGCTCGCCCACGCCCCCGCGTCCTACAGCCTCTGTCCAACCCTCGAAAACCGTCGCCGCCATCGTGCCACCCGTCGCGAATCCTCCTGCTGTCACGACTGCGACGGTCGTGACCCCGACGGCAACGGCGTCGGTGGTGCCGGAACCCTCGAGCAGCGCCGACGTGGATCCCTCTGCGTCCGCGGCCCCCACCACCCGGCCGCACACGCGACCGCGCCCGACCTACGATCCGATGGGCATCTGATGCGCACGCGTTGGCTCGCACTCACCCTGTCGGGCGCCATGCTTCTTGCGGGACCTGTCGGTGCTGCCGGGATCGACCCCGCGATCGCCACGCCCGTGCAACGCGAGCAAGCCAATGCCCGCTTCCTCAAAGGCAAGGCGCTCTTCGACAGGAACGACTTCGCCGGTGCGCTCGACCATTTTCGTGCGTCGCTCGACATCGTCGCTAGCCCGAACGCACGCCTCTACATCGCGCGCACCCTTCGGGAGATGGGACAGCTGGTCGAGGCCTATGCCGAGTTCGGGCGGACTGCGGCCGATGCCAAAGAGCACGCGCGGGAGGACGGCCGCTACGCGAAGGCGGCTGAAGCTGCCCTCGCCGAGCGCGAGGCCGTTGCACCGCAGCTCGGCTTCATTTCGCTCAGGATCACGAACGCGACCGCGTCGACCACCGTGACCGTCGCTGGCAGCCCGCTCGTCCGGGCCGGTTGGACCGAGCCTGTTCCCGTCAAGCCAGGCGAGGTCGCTGTCGAAGCCGTCACGCCGGGCATTGTTCCGATTCGCAAGACGATCGGCGTGCGCGCCGGGCAACGCGCCTCGCTCGACATCGATGCAGGCCTTCCCGCGCCATCGACCGTGAGCGGCGCACCCACCGTCATTGGTGCCGATCACGGGAGCTCGGATCACGCCGGCAAGGAGTGGATGCTTCCAGCGGCCATCGCTGGCGGAGGCGTTGCGCTCGCAGGCGGGTTGATGTTCCTGATCGGCGGCATCGCGTCGAACGGAACCTACTCGGACCTGCAGCTGAAGTGCGGCACCGGCCCATGCCCACCCTCGCAGGCGGGCGAGATCTCGAGCGGCAAGACAGAGCAAGCCATCGCCAACACGGGCGCCATCATCGGGCTCATCGGCCTCGCAGCTGGAGGAACATTCCTCGTCCTGTGGCTCCTTCCGTCGCACAAGACGTCGGCCTCGGCGTCCGTCTCACTCGGCCCGGGAACGCTGTCGCTTGCAGGCAAGTTCTGAGGCTGTGGTATTCACGGCGCATGGGGAAACGTGTCTCGTTGGCAGTCTCCACCACCGTTCTCGTCGTTTCTTCGGTCGCGTTCGCGCGTGAAGAGCCGATCATCAACCAGCCCGACCAGCACCCGGATTACATCGGGGAGCTCGAGGTGCACGGGCTCATCGCGTACGGCGGGGGCCCGTTCGCGATCGGCCGTGACGACGTCTTTGGCCTCGGCCCGGGCGTGCACGGCAACATTCGCATCCTCAAGAACGGCTTCATTCCCAAGCTGAACAACAACGTCGCCATTGGCATCGGCGCTGAGCTCGTCTTCAACGCCATCGGTGTCGCGGGAACGGAAGTACGCCTCGTCACCCCCATCGTCCTGCAATGGAACTTCTGGATGACGACGCACTGGTCGGTGTTCGGTGAGCCGGGCTTCGCCATCGAATTTCCAATGAGCACGCCGGCCGGAGCCGAGCCCATCTACGTGACGCCGACGCTCTCGGTGGGCGGCCGCTACAGCTTCAACGACAAGGTCGCCATCGTGCTCCGCGTCGGGTATCCGATCACGAGCATCGGCGTTTCGTTCTTCTTGTGATCACCGCGTCCAACCGACCTCGCGCGCGGTCGCGGGGCCGACACCGAGCTCGTCGATCACGTCGAGCGTCTTTTCTTCGGTAGGAGACGTGGGTCGACCCTGCGTCATGATCTCGACGAGGCGCTGAGGGAGCTGCGGCACGAGATCGGGCTCTGCCAGCCCGTCCGGGATGCGCGCGCGGCCCGCGTCATCGTACTTGTCGGTCGCGTCCAGCGTGTGAAAGAGCTCGTGGGCGATGACGGAGAGCGCGTAGTCGACCGTCAGCCCGTCGAGATCGACCGTCACGACGCCGACGCGCCCGCCTTGCTCGCTCGCACCTTCGATCATGTGCTTCTTCGAGGTCGGGGGCTCGGCGGTGACGTAGATGCGCGCGTCGTAGGCTCCCGCCACGAGGTTGGCGCGTGCGTCCACGTCGCTCGTCCATCCGTGAAGCTCCCAAGTGTGCGAGGCGAGAGCGATGAGGCCATCACTTCGGATGGCGGGTGCTGGCCCTACGCCGTCGATTGGGCCAAAGACCGTGAACGTGAAGGGCGTCGGTGCCGAAGGTGCATACCGATGGAGCTCGCTCTCGAGGCGTGCGGCGAGCGCGGGCATGCGATCTCGAAGAGCGCCAATGGAGTCGGGGTCGACCGCACCGTTACGGATGATCACAATCGCGATCGCGAGCGTGTGATCCCACGCTTTACGGGCATGGCGCGAGCGGACGTCGTGGATGGCGTACGCCACGACGACGCCAAGCACAGCGAGGAGGAACGTCACGCGCGCGTAGTAGAAGCCGGACCTGCGCGAAACTTCCGTCAAGGGTCAGGCGCGCTCGATCAGACCGGCGGCGCCCATCCCACCACCGATGCACATCGTGATGATGGCGCGCTTGCCTTTGCGACGACGGAGCTCATGGGCAGCCGTCGCGACGAGCTTCGCCCCCGTGCAGCCAAGCGGATGCCCGAGGGCGATGGCGCCGCCGTTCACGTTGAGCTTCTCCTTGGGGATGCCGAGCTCCCGTGCGCAATAGACGGATTGGCTCGCGAAGGCCTCGTTCATCTCGACGAGGTCGACGTCCGCGAGCGTGAGCCCCGTTTGGGCCAGCAGCTTGCGAACGGCCGGCACGGGACCGATGCCCATGATCGCGGGGTCGACGCCGACGCTCGCGAATGCACGAAACGTCGCAAGGGGCTCGAGCCCCAGCGCGCGGGCCTTCTCGTCGCTCATGACGAGCGCAGCGGCAGCCCCATCGGAGAGCGGTGAGCTATTGCCCGCGGTCACGGATCCCGTTTGCGTGAAGGCCGGCTTGAGCGCGGCGAGCCCTTGAAGCGTCGTATCGGGCCGCGGGAGCTCTTCGCGCACGAAGTCGAACTCCACGCGCGCATCCCCATTGTATCTCACGCCTTTGACTGGAACGATCTCGTCATCGAATCGCTTGGCTTCGATGGCAGCCACCGCCTTCTTTTGGCTCTCGAGCGCGAACTCGTCCTGCTGCTCGCGTGGGATGCCGAAGCGCTTGGCGACGTTCTCCGCGGTGATGCCCATGGGCGTATAGACGTCCGGAAACTCGCGCATCGCTCGGGGGGAAGCGGAGAGCTTGTTGCCCGTCATGGGCACCATCGTCATCGACTCGACGCCGCCCGCGATGACGATCTCGTTCGACCCGAACGCAATCGCGCCTGCGGCGATGGCGATGGCTTGAAGGCCGCTCGAGCAGAAGCGATTGATGGTCATCGCGCTCGTCTCGATGGGCAAACCCCCGAGAAGCCCCGCGACGCGTGCGACGTTGAGACCTTGCTCACCCTCCGGCATCGCGCAACCGAGCACGAGGTCTTCGATCATCTCGGGCTTCACCTTGGGCACGCGCGCGAGCAGGCCGCGGATGACCTCTCCGGCGAGCTCGTCAGGCCTCTTCTGAGCGAGTGAGCCCTTGTGCGCACGACCGACCGCTGACCGCACGGCCTCGACGATGACGACGTTCTTCATGCGGTGACTCTAGCCGGAAATGGCGGCCCATCCACGTCGAACACCTTCGCCAGCAGCGCGTGCGCCGTCTGGCGGGCGATGCCGATGCCTTGCTTTCTCGCCGACGAGTCGCGCCTCCGGAGCGATGTTGAACCCTCGAGAAGCTCGAGCGACACACCTTCGAGCGCCGAAACGACCGCGATGAAGACGAGCGGATCGATGTCCTTTCGCCGTTTGTGCGCGACGTCCGCCAGTATCGTGCAGAGCGCGGTGCGGAAGGATCGCCTCATCGCGTAGAGCGGCGAATCGGAGCGCACGGCTTGCCCGAGCAGCACGCGCAGGGTCGCGGCGTTCTTCGTGTGGTAGTCGAGGTACACGTCGATGGCGCGATGGACGCCGACGAGCGGTTGCGCGTCATCCTCGCGAACGGTCTGAATCGCGGCGAGGATCTCGCCCATCGCCATGCCGTAGAGCGCGACGAGGACGTCGTCCTTGTTCTTGAAGTAGCGGTAGAACGTTCGACGCGCGATGCCCGCGGCCTCGAGGATGTCCTCGACACGGGTCGCCGCGAACCCATCCCGTTCGAAGAGCCGCAGCGCAGCCGCAAGCACGTCACCGTGAGCGTGCTGCGCTTCGATCGACGACGTACGCATTGGAATGCCTTGCGCGCATGTATACACGGTGTATACCTCCTCGGCCATGAAATCGACACCCGTCTTCCTTGCCGCCTTGTTCACGTCCGTGATGGCCACCTCGCAGATCGCTCATGCCGATGATCTTGGCTTGCGAGCCGACGCTCCCACACAACAGTCCATCACAGCAGATCTCGACGGCTACTACGGCGGGGAGCGAGCGTCGGCGTACTTCGTGGCCGTGCTCAGCTTGCTCTCGGTGGGGGCTGGTTCGGTGCTCGTCACGCAGAGCTCGGACTTCGAGCGTGGCCTCGGGTGGCCGCTCATCGGGCTCGGAGCGCTCGAGGGGATTGGAGCCATCATCTATGCTTTTCAAGTGGGCGCGGAGATCCGCCACTACGACACGGCGCTCGCGAAAGACCCGGCTGCCTACCGGCGTGAGGAGCTCGCCCACATCCATGGCACGAGCTCTCGCTTCGTCTTCTACCGGCTGACCGAGCTCGGCCTGTTCCTCGGTGGCGTTGGCGTAGCGACCTACGGGTTTGCTGCCCACTCTGACACGTGGAAAGGAATTGGCGTCGGCGTGGCATCGATCGCTCTCCCGTTTCTCGTCATCGACACCATCAACAACGGGCGCGCCGTGCGCTACGAGGACCACGTGCACGGGTTCGACCCGACGCCCATCGTGTCCGACGCGGAGCGGAGCGCGTTGCCACGCCCGACCGCGACGCCGTTCTACATCACGTACGGGGGGCGATTCTAGCTCGGCACCAGAGGTATCCGCGTCCCATTCGGGCGCCGCCACGTCGTGCGAAACTCTTGATCGTAGGTCCACACGCGAGCGTCCTTCTTGCGTTCGGAGACCACGGCGAGGTAGCCGTCTGCCCAGTCCGGTTGGTGCTCCGCGTAGCGCGCGAGCCAACGGAAGACGTCGAGCCGCAGATCTGCTTCGTCTTGTATGGCGAGCGGTGCCATGCCGATTTCCACGACGATACGTTCGAGGCGCGCGCGCTGCATGGCGTGACTCAAAAGGAAGCACGCCTCTGTCAGCACTGCCTCGCATAGGACGATTGGGCGCTTCGCGACGCGGTCCAGAGCCGCGATGGCCTTCGCGTGCAGGCTATCGCGTGGATCGCAGAGCGCCACGAGTGGCGTCGTGTCGATGAGAATCACGCGCGGAGCTTCGCGGCGATATGGCGCTGCACCGCGCGCCGGTCGGTCGTATCGACTGTACGACGCGGCATGTCCGGCGGGTCGGGGAGAGCTTCGAGGATGGTCTTCACGATGAGCGAAGGACGACGTACGCCGGCGTTTGCCCCACGTCTTCGGTACTCGGCGCGGATTGCCTCGCGGACGACCTCCGAGATCTGAATGCCCGCCTTGCGAAGCGCAGCTGCGCGTCGGGCGTCATCGGGTGACAGGCGCACGTTGAGGAGCGACATGTGAAGAGTGTAAAGACGCGACGTCTTTACGTCAAGGCGCGCTCAGTTTCTGAGCGGCTTGTTGTTGATCAGCATGAACTGCATGCGCTCGAGGCTCTTGGGCTCTCCGCAGAGGCTCACGAAGGCTTCGCGCTCGAGCTCGAGCATGTGCTGCTCCGTCACCTCGCGGCTTGCCCCTCCTGCACCTCCGCAAAGGACTTCGGCGAGCTTCGTGGCGATCTTCGCGTCGTGCTCGCTCGCGTAGCCGCCCGAGACGAGGGTCGAGACCATCATCGCGAGCGTCGCCATCCCGCTCTCGCCCGGAAGCACGAACGCGCGGGGCGCCGGCGGATGATACCCGCTCTCCGCGAGCCCGATGGCGCGTGCCTTCGTCTCGGTCACGAGCCGCGCGCGGTCGAACGAGACGCCCGTCGTCTTGCGGAAATAACCGAACGCCTTGGCTTCGTCCGCGCTCGTGGCGACGCGCGCGAGAGCGATGTTCTTGAAGACCTGCGTGACGAGCTCGTAGGTGTTGGGCGTCGCACCGTCCGGCACTTGCTCGAGCGCACGCCAGAGCATGTTCATCGTGCCTGCGCCGCCGGGTATGAGACCCACACCGACCTCGACGAGCCCAGCGTACGTCTCCGCCGCCGCCTGGACTGCATCGCCCGCGAAACAGAGCTCGAGGCCGCCGCCGAGGGTCATGCCGTATGGCGCGATGACGACCGGTACGCGCGCGTACTTCAGGCGCTGCGTCGCCTCCTGGTAGCCCTTCACCATGCCGCGGATCTGTTCCCAGTTCTGTTGGGACGCCGCCATGACGACCAAGAAGAGGTTGGCGCCGACGCAAAAGTGCTCACCATCGTTCGTCACCACGAGGGCTCGAAAGTCCTTCTCGGCGCGAGCTGCCGCATCGTGGAGCATGGCGATGACGTCCGGGTCGATGCTGTTGGCCTTCGTCTTGAAGCGCACGCCGAGGACGCCTTCGCCGAGGTCCCACGCTTCTGCCCCGTCGTTCGTGAGGACGGCAGCGCCCCTCTTCATGACGTCGAACGTGGCGCGCCGTGGATCGACCACGCGCTTCACGTACGTGCCCTTGACGAGATCGTACACTTCGTCGTTCTTGTAAAACGCCGTGGCCCCGCTCGCGCGCATCTTCTCGATCGCCGCCGGCACGGAGATGCCGTCCTGCTTCATGCGGTCGACGGTCTCGACGAAGCCGAGCGCGTCCCACGTCTCGAACGGACCGAGCTCCCAGCTATAGCCCCACTTCATGGCGTCATCGATCGCGACGACGTCGTCGGCGATCTCGGGAATGCGCCGAGCAGCATAGGCGAGCGAACGCGAGAGCACCTTCCACGCAAACTGCCCGGTTTTGCCGCTGTCAGCGGCGAGCTTCTTCACGCGCTCCCGAATGTCCTCGATCTTCGACAGCGCCTTGCACGTCTCCTTGATCTGCGCGTCTCCACCCTTCGGGCGGTATTCGAGCTTCCGCGGGTCGAAGGTCTGGATGTCCTTGCCGACCTTCTTGTAGAAGCCGCCTTTGGTCTTGTCGCCGAGGAGCTTCTTCTGGGCCATCGCGCGGATGAAGTCGGGCATGGCGAAGACCTCGCGCTCTTCGTCACCGGTGAGCGCGGTGTGGCAGTTGTCGGCCACGTGGATGAACGTATCGAGGCCGACGAGATCCGCGGTGCGAAAGCTCGCGCTCTTCGGGTGGGCCATCGGCACGCCCGTGATGGCATCGACGTCCTCTGGCTCGAGGCCCGACGCGAGCATTTCGTGGATCCCGAGCATCATTGCGTGGGTGCCGATGCGGTTACCGACGAAGTTCGGCGTGTCCTTCCCGCGCACGATGCCCTTGCCGAGCACGTCCTCGCCGAAGCGCCGGATCCCGTCGAACGTCTCCTCGGACGTGTCCGGCCCGGTGACGAGCTCGAGCAGCTTCATGTAACGCACGGGGTTGAAGAAGTGCATGACGAGGAAGCGCTGCTTGAACGACGCGCTGCGGCCCTTGGTCATCTCGGAGATGCGGAGGCCGCTCGTATTCGACGCGACGATCGCGTGGGCCGGAAGCACGCCCTCGAGCTTCTCGAAGAGGGCGCGCTTGGGGTCGAGCTGCTCGATGATCGCCTCGATGACGAGATCGCATGACGCGAGCTTGCCGAGGTCGTCCTCGATGTTGCCCGTCGTGACGAGACGCGCGCGGCTCTTGTGGAAGAACGCTGCAGGCCTCGACTTGAGCGCCTTCTCGAGGCCGCCAGCAGCGAACGCACTCCGGTCGCCCGTGGGGGAGACGATGTCGAGGAGGACGACCTCGAGCCCAGCGTTGGCCATGTGCGCGGCGATGCCGCTTCCCATCACACCCGCGCCGACCACGCCGACCTTCCGAATCACGAGCTTGCCCATGACCGAGGGCATACCTCAACACGAGCACTGGAGGGGCGAGCAATACGTCGCCACCTCCCAGGTGCACGTGGAGTCCCATTTGTTCGAGCAACAGTACGAGTCCGCGGCACACACCTTGGCGACGCAGCCCTGGGTGCCGTCACACGACGACGACAGCGCTGACCCCGTCGAGCAAAGATCGTGGGTGCACGTGCCCTCCGTGGGCGTCGTGCAGCACGATCCGCTCTCGCACGTGCCGCTGCACGTCGAGCCGCACGTTCCGCAGTTGGCGTTGTCATCTTGCGTGTTCGCGCACGCTCCGCTGCAGCACGTTTCGCTGTTGCAGCTGCTGCCGCATTGACCGCAATTGTCGTGGTCGGTCGTCAAGTCGAAGCAACCGCCCGCACATGCGCTGAGCGGCGCGGTGCACATGATGGTGCATTGGCTCTCGCTGCACGCCCATACACCACCGCCCGTGAGCGGGGGCTTCATGGCGCCACAGACATTGCCGCACGCGCCGCAGTTCTGCGCGTCAGCGCGGAGATCGCGACACGTCCCGCTGCAGAGTGCCGAGCCCGTACCACACGCACAGGCCCCGCCTATGCAGCTCGCGCCGGGAGCGCAGATGTTGCCGCAAGCGCCACAGTTGTTGGGATCGCTCGAAAGGTCGATGCATTGACCGGTGCCGCACATCGAGCATGCGTCGACGTTCGTCGGGGCGTCTTGCACCATCGCGGCGTCGGGTGCCGCGTCCGTCCCGCTGACGACGGGGAGCAACCCACCTTCGTCGAGCTCACACGCAGAGGCGAGAGTCGACGCAAGTACGAGGGCAATAGCAAGCCGCAAGGGCCCTGAATGGAACGACCTCATGATCATGCCGCGTTCTTGAGTTGCTTCGGTGCGGTAAAGATTCGGACGGTCCATCGGTGAGCAAGAAGCGCTCCACGCGCGAGACCGCGCATACGGACACGTCCCGTTAGAGAACGCACACTTGCGCCGCCATCGGAGAAGCGTGAATGTGAGCCATGCTGCTCAACATCGATGCGGGCGAGCTGGCTGGCGAGCCCGAGGAGCTCTACGCCCTCGCCCACGTCGTGAACATCGCCTGCGGTGGGCACGCGGGAGACGATGCCTCGATGCGCCGAGTCATCGCGTGCTGCCATCGATTCGGCGTACGCGCGGGCGCCCACCCGTCGTATCCCGACCGAGAGGGCTTCGGACGCCTGCCCATGTCGATGACGAGTGAAGCGCTCGAGGCGGCCGTCGCCGAACAGTGCCATGCGCTCGTGTCGATCGCGCGCAACGCTGGGGATGTCCCGCTCGGCTTCGTGAAGCTACACGGGGCGCTCTACCACGCGGCAAACGCCGATGCGGACGTAGCGAAGGCGGCGCTCGCTGGAGCGATCGAAGCCCTCGGCTGGGAGATCACCGTCATCGGGCCGGTGGCGGGTACGACCGTCGTCGTGGCACGGGAGCTCGGGCTCGCTTTCGCGCGTGAAGGCTTTGCGGATCGCAACGTGCTCGCCGATGGATCACTGGTCCCGCGAGGGCAACCTGCGGCGATGATCGAGGATCCCGCTCGTGCCGCCGACCGTGCGCGCGAGCTCGCCAAGAGCGGCACCGTCGACACGATCTGCGTCCACGGTGATGGTCCGAACGCCCTCAGCATCGCGCGTGCGGTGCGCGCAGCCCTCTCGTGATGCAGCGTCTCGGCGACGGTGCACTGCGCATGCCGCGCCCGAAGTGCGACGATGTGGGGGCGTTGCTCCGTGTGGTGAGGAGCTGGCCAGGTGTCGTCGACGCATCCATCACGGAGGAGTGGCTCGCCGTCTACTTCGCAGACGACGTAGAGGCCCATGTCGAGCCGTCGCTCATTCGGTCGCTCGATGCACTGCGCGTGCGAGATCCACGGACTCGGTCTCCATCGCGCGAGATCGAGATCGTCGTGCGTTACGACGGCGTGGATCTCGAGGACGTCGCGCGGGCGTGCGAGATGTCGGTCGACCGCGTCATCGCGCTTCATTCGAGCGCGTCGTACGACGTCCTGTTCCTCGGGTTCATGCCAGGCTTCGCCTATCTGGAAGGCCTTCCACCGGAGCTCGAAGTCTCGCGTCTCCCATCCCCGCGCACCCACGTTCCACAGAACGCGCTCGCGATCGCGGGCCATTACACCGGCATCTATCCCTTCGCGAGCCCGGGCGGTTGGCGCCTCATTGGGACTGCGCTGGATGTGGTGCTCTTCGATTCAGCGCGCGGTGCGTATCTCCGCGCCGGAGACCGCGTGCGGTTTCGGCAAGCGCGATGATCATCAAGAAGATTTCCGGTCTGGCGACCGTGCAGGATCTCGGCCGCGTTGGGTACGCATCCCAAGGGGTGCCCCGCGGAGGTGCGCTCTGCCCCGTGCTCTTGCGCCGCGCGAATCGTGCGGTCGGCAACGAAGATGGCGCAGCGTGCATCGAGGTGTTCGGACGCTTGGTCGTCGTCGCCGACGCGTCCGTCGGGATTGCAACCGAGCGCGGTGAGGTCGCGACGCTCCAGAGCGGTGAGGAGTACGTCGTGGAACCTGACGCAGGCCTCCGCGTGCGCTACCTCGCCGTCGGAGGTGGCGTTGCTGCACCGTTGGTGCTCGGGAGTCGCTCGACGCTGGTGTGCTTCAACGACCCACTCCACGCCGGATCCGTCATCGGAGCCGGAGTCGGAGTCGGAGCCGGAGTCGGAGTCGGAGTCGGAGTCGGAGTCGGAGTCGGGGCCGGGGCCGGAGCCGGCGTCGGCGTCATAGCCGGACCCGACGCGCAGGGATTCGATGCCTTCGTCAGCGCAACCTGGCGCATTGGTGCCGCGAGCAACCGGATGGGTACGCGTCTCGATGGCCCGACGCTCGCGCGTGCGACTGGCGACGTGCTTCCGTCATCACCGACCGTCATCGGCGCGATCCAGCTCCCAGCAGGCGGCTCGCCCATCGTGATCGGTCCCGACGGTCCAACGACGGGCGGTTACCCCATCATCGCGGTGATTGCACGCGCGCACCTCGACGCGTTTCACGCGCTGCCGCTCGGCGCGTCTATCGCGTTCACGACCCAAGCGTAGCGCTGAGGTCGTGTCCCACACGGGCTGTAAGGTCACGCGCCGCGCGCCGTTGTAACGCCTCACGCTTACCGTCCGGTGCGTCTGCGCCGATGAAGGAGGTTCTCCATGCGCCGCCACTGGTCCATGTTCCATCTGCTGCTGCTCATCGGCTGTGCGAGCCAGCCAGCCAGCTCGCCGGTCGCTCTGCCGTCTTCACCACCTCCCCGTTCGCTCGCGGCGAGCGAAGGA
>Ga0302326_10004830_pt1 | contig 31021 bp, 32 predicted proteins | sample Palsa_T0_3_FD_202264 | JGI IMG/M metagenome (GOLD analysis project Ga0302326, IMG submission 202264) | Peat permafrost microbial communities from Stordalen Mire near Abisko, Sweden - Palsa_T0_3 | ecosystem: Environmental > Terrestrial > Soil > Palsa > Peat permafrost | place: Sweden: Abisko... | reverse complement strand
ATACGTCGGTTCGAGGTCCGCCGGCCACGGGCGACCGTCGGTGAAAATACGACGTAAATCGGAGCCCGTGGCGACATAGGTGGTTTCCGGCGTGATGATATATTCGAACCTTCCGATCGACATCATGGTCGGCATGCCGGCCGGCAGGCAGGAGGCATGATCCAGAAACAGGCCCTGACCGCCGCGCGCCTGCTCTTCAAGGTTTTCCTGATAGACCTTCTTGTATTCCTCCGTCAGCGGCGCTTCCTGACGCCGCCCATAGGGCTTGGTGGGATCGAACCGCAGTTGCTGACCTGGCATTCGGGGAACGACAGCGTCCCATTCGCCTTTCCAGTTGGGGTATTTCTTGTCCTGAGCCTGGGCGCCGCCGGCCGTCACCGTCAGCATGGTGGCCACTGCGAAGAGCCCAAGCGCACTTCGATGGAACATGATGATCCTCCCGGGCGTCGTCGGGTCATCCGCCTGACCGAGCCGCGTCCATCGTGCAACGAGCGCCTGAACAACACAATCGTTTCAAGCAGTCTCGCCCGATGCAAGCCGAACCCAGTCCGAGCAGGCGAACCGGAGCCTTTGGACGGCCGCTCATGGCCGATCTCGGCCGCCAAGGTCGCCGGCGGGCGGCTCCGGTTATTGTTGGGTAGAGCCGCCGCGCGATGCCGTCGCAGCCAGCGAAACAGGCACTCCCGCTTCGTCCGTAGCCGAGCCGACTGCCCTAACACAGCCAAGCGGCATGCTTTCCGGGCCAGCATCACAAAGTTTGGCCCAGGCACAGCCTCGACGCTCGGCCTCACGCGATGGACCGAAGTGGCCTGCTTTGGAGGATACCATTATACCCCCCGACTTCGGGGGGCCGGGTGGGGGCGACCGGCGGCGCTTCTGTGGGAAGCAAGAATCCTGCCCTCCCCGAAGACGGGGAGGGATTCATTCGCGCATTATTGCGAACAATTGGCCCGCCCTACACCGGCACCCGCACGGTCGCGCGCAGGCCGCCGAGCGGGCTGTCGCCGAGGGTGATGTCGCCGCCATGGGAGCGGGCGATGTCGCGCGCGATCGCGAGGCCGAGGCCGCTGCCGCCCTCGTCCTGGTTGCGGGCGTCGTCGAGCCGCAGGAACGGCTTGAACACTTCTTCCCGCAGATGCATGGGAATGCCGGAGCCGTCATCGTCGACGGTGATGGTGAGATAGCGGTGGTTGCGCTGGCCGGTGATCTCGATCGAGGAGGCAAACCGCGCGGCATTGGAGACGAGGTTGGCGAGGCAGCGCTTGAACGCGTTGGGGCGCACGGTGACGACGGGATAGCCGTGGAAGTTCGCCGCCGTCTTGTGGCCATGGCGCTCGGCATCGGCCCTGAGCTCTTCGAGGAACGCCGCCATGTCGGTCGCCTCGGACTGCTCGCCGGCATCGCCGCGCGCGAAGGCGAGATAGGCCTCGAGCATACGGCTCATCTCGTCGATGTCCTTTTTCATCGCGTCGACCTCGGGGCTGTCGCCGATCAGAGCGAGCTCGAGCTTGAAGCGCGTCAGGACGGTGCGCAGATCGTGGGACACCCCGGCCAGCATGGTGGTGCGCTGCTCGATGGTGCGCTCGACCCGCGATTTCATCTCGATGAAGGCGGAAGCGGCGCGGCGCACCTCCTGGGCTCCGCGGGGACGGAAGTCCGGCACCTCGCGGCCCTTGCCGAAGCCCTCGACCGCATCGGCGAGCCGCAGGATCGGGCGGATCTGGTTGCGCAGGAACAGGATCGCGACGGTGATCAGCACCAGCGAGGTGCCCACCATCCACAGCAGGAAGATCTCCGAATTCGACGCGTAGGCGGCGCTGCGGCGCGCGAACACGCGCATGACGGCGTCGTCGAGCTGGATGCGCAGCTCGACGAGGTTCGAGCGTCCCACCGTGTCGATCCAGAACGGCCGGCCGATCTGCTTGCGCACCTCCTCGGAGAGCGCCTGGTCGAGCAGCGAGAAGAACGGCTTCGGCCCGATCGGCGGCATCTCGTTGACGGGGAGGAAATCGACCGCCAGCCCGAGCCGCTCCTGGGCGATCCGGCGCAGCGCCGCATTGTCGCGCTCCGGGGGCAGCAGCTTGCGCAGATCGATCAGGGCGGCGATGTCCTGGGTCACCGCCGCCGACAGCCGGCGCGTCACCGTGTTCCAGTGCCGCTCCATGAACACGAAGGCGACCACCGACTGCAGGATCACCATGGGCGCGATGATGATGATGAGGGCGCGCGCGTAGAGTCCCTTGGGCAGCAGGCCCTTGACCCAGCGGTCGACGCGCGCCCAGCCATCATAGAAGCGGCCCGCCGCCGTGCGCAGCCGCGACATCCCGATGTCGAGGCTGGTCATGGCTGCACCACCAGGCGGTAGCCGATGCCGCGCACGGTCTGCACGAACAGCGGATTGGCGGGATCGTTCTCGATCTTGCGGCGCAGCCGGTTGACCTGCACGTCGACCGCGCGTTCGCCGGCGGCGGCGCCGTTGCCGGTCAAGGCGAGGCGCGGCACCGTCGCGCCGGGTTCCGCCGCCAGCAGCCGCAGCATGTCCTTCTCGCGGTCGGTGAGATGCACCGTCTCTTCGCCGCGCCGCAATTCGCCGCGCACGAGATGAAACAGGAACGGCCCGAACCGCACCGTTTCCGCCGGCGCGGGCGGCGGCGCCGGCTGCAGCCGCTTGAGGATGTTGGCGATGCGCAGCGACAATTCGCGCGGCTCGAAGGGCTTGGCCACATAATCGTCGGCGCCGATTTCGAGGCCCGCGATCCGGCTCTCCTTTTCCGCCCGCGCGGTGAGCATCAGGATCGGCACGGTGGATCGCGTCCGCAGCGATTTCGCGAATTCGAAGCCGGTTTCTCCGGGCATGGTGACGTCGAGAATCAGGAGATCGAAGCTCAGCCCGTCGAGCTTGGCGCGGGCATCCGCTACCGCATCGGCGGTGGTGACGCGATAGCCTTCGGCGCGCAGGAAGCGCGACAGCAAGTCGCGAATGCGGCGGTCGTCGTCGACCACGAGGAGATGCGGGGCATTGTCGGGAAGCTGTGCGGAGGCGAGCGGGGCCATCGCCGCCTCACAGCCGCCGGCGGCGCGCGGGATCGGCGCCGTCGATCAGGCGAAGCACGCCGTCGCGCTGCCCGGGGTCGAGCATCGCGATCAGGAACCGCCGCGCCATGTCGTGATCGCCATAGCCCGCGCCGGCGAGCGCGCGGCCGATGCGCACGCTCTGCAGCCCGGCGAGCTTGAGCGCCAGCGCCTCGCCCGTCGCGGTCACGAACAACAGCCGGTGCCGGCGGTCGGTGGCGCCTTCCTTCTGCTCCACATAGCCTTCGTCGATGAGCTGCTTGAGCACGCGCCCGAGCGACTGCTTGGTGATCCGCAAAATGTCGAGAAGCTCGGCGACCTTCATGCCGGGATTGCGATTGACGAAGTGCAGGACACGGTGATGCGCGCGCCCAAAGCCGAGCCGGGCCAGCACCTCGTCGGCGTCGCCGACGAAATCGCGGTAGGCAAAAAACAAAAGCTCGATCAGGTCCCAGACAGGCTCCGCCTTGTGCCTGGCCTCCCCTGCCGCCACGGGTGCGGTCAAATTTATGTCAGCCATGTTGACATATTTTTTTGTTTTGTTACCTTGATTCCGTGTTTCGCGAAAGGAACGTGCGCGCCGACACGAATCGGCGATCGTCGCATCCTACGCGCAATGGCGCTCTCATCGCGGCGTAACCATATCGAGACTCGAAGCGCGACGCAAAGCAACGGGCGACCGGAACACCGGGCCCAACCGGAGGAACGACCATGGCGGTGCCCTTCGATCAAATGGAAGGCATGATCTGGTTCGACGGCAAGCTGGTGCCCGGTCCGGAGGCGAACGTCCATATCCTCACCCATGGCCTGCATTATGCGAGTGCCGTGTTCGAAGGCGAGCGCGCCTATAACGGCGTGATCTTCAAGGGCACCGAGCATTCCGAGCGCTTGGTGCGCTCCGCCGCCATGCTCGACTTCGAGATACCCTACAGCGTCGCGGAGATCGACGCCGCCAAACGCCTGGTGGTCGAGAAGAGCGGCCAGAAGGACGCCTATGTCCGACCGATTGCGTGGCGCGGTTCCGAACAGCTCGGCGTGTCGGCGCAGCACAACCGGATCCACCTCGCCATCGCCGCTTGGGAATGGCCGAGCTATTTCGACCCGGCCGAGCGCCTCAAGGGCATCCGTCTCGACCTCGCCGAATACCGCCGGCCCGATCCGCGCACCATACCCTGCCTCGCCAAGGCCGCCGGGCTCTACATGATCTGCACCATCTCCAAGCACCGGGCGGAGCGGCGCGGCTATGCCGACGCGATGATGCTCGACTGGGAAGGCCGGGTCGCCGAATGCACCGGGGCCAACATCTTCTTCATCAAGGACGGCCGCATCCACACCCCGACCGCCGACTGCTTCCTCGACGGCATCACGCGCCGCACCGCCGTCGACCTCGCCCGCCGCCGCGGCATCGAGGTGGTCGAGCGGCGCATCCTGCCCGACGAATTGCCCGGCTTCTCGGAATGCTTCATCACCGGCACCGCGGCGGAAGTCACGGCGGTGTCGGAGATCGCCCAGTGGAATTTCAAGCCCGGCGCCATCACCAGGCAATTGATGGACGACTATTCCGCCGAAGTGCAGCCCAAGGGGAAGGCGGCGGCGGCATAAGGGATCGCCGGCGCGCAGCTGGCTTACCGAATGATCGGGTCAGCCGGCGTGACGGCGCGCATGAAGGACGGACAGTGATGTCGGGTCGTGGTCGAGCAACGCGAGGGCGCTGCTGATCGCGCGACTCGGCAAGAGGTCGCCCGCCTCGTATTTTTGGAATGCGCGCGGGCCGCCTCCGATCAACTCACCCGCAGCCTCCTGGGTCAGCCCCAGCTTGGTGCGAATGCGCTTGATCTCCTCCGGCGTCGGCAGACCTTCGGTCACCGCCTTGAGCCGGTTGAGGGCGCGATCGGATACCTTCATGTCCTCGCCGCTATGAATGCTCTCCTCAGACCGGCCGCAGTACCAGCCCGGCATATCGAAGACTGCGCTCGCGCCCTTGTATTCGAGGGTCATGGGGCGCACCCCGCGTTGCATCGGTGCCCCCGTTTTCGGGCAGACCGGATTATTCATCGTCTTTCCCCTTGAACGACAGCAACAGAAATTCGGTCACGACACCTGCCGTGAATTTGACGTAGAGCGTGCCCGCCTCCGACGGCACGTGATACACGTCCTGCCAAATCCGATGATCCCCATCCGAGGTCATCGATTTGTAGAAGTGAGCCCGCTGCATGGTTTGGATCGTCGTCACGATTTCGGTTCGTCCAAAACCGATGGCCGCAGCGCTCCGCACTGCCGTACCGGTGACGTTGAGCTTACTCACGTCATCGAAAGCCGCCTTGAATGCCGTCAAATCGTAAGTCGGCTTCCGCTTTCCCGTCACGTTGAACGATACACCATTATGGTGTATTGTCAAGGTTTACCCATGGCCCCTCGATTCGAAGCGGAGGCGTCTATTTCACATCGCCCAGCCACTTGGCGCGGATCTTCGCCAGGGTGCCGTCCAGTTCGATCTGGTCGATCCAGATGTTGATGTAATTGAGCAGGGTCTGGTCGTCGCGCCGCAGCAGCATCGCCACATAGACGGGATTGAAGACGTTGTCGGGACTCATGGCCGCGAGGCGCGGGTCCTGGCGCGCCAGGTAGATCGCGGCGGTGGAGTCGGAAACCTGGGCGTCGACCTTGCCGGCGAGGAGACCGGCGGTGGCGAGCTCATTGCTCGCAAAGCCCACCGGCGCCGCCTGCTTGAACATGGTGTTGGCGAAGCGGTCGTTCAGTCCGCCCCGGTTGAAGGCGATCTTGAGGCCGGCCCGGTCGAGGTCTCCGAGCGAGCGGAACCGTTCCTTGTCGGCGCTGCGGATCGTCAACAGCTTGCCGTAGCGCATATAGGGCTTGGAAAACGTCGCGACCCGGGCGCGGTCGAGCGTGCGCCCCATCCCGGACATCGCAACGTCGAACCTGTCGGCTGCGAGATCGGCGAGCATCGAGCCGAATGTCATCCTGACGTATTCGATCCTGACGCCGAGCGCGGGCGCGAGCGTCTCCAGCACGTCCATGTCGAGCCCTTCGAGCTTTCCGTCGGCGCCGCGCATGCTGAAAACAGGGGTGTCCATCGTAGTCCCGACGCGGAGCACGCCATTGGCCAGAATTGTCTGCAGGCGATCGAGCGACTGCGCCTGCGCCGCGGCGGGGAGCGCCAAAATTGCGATGGCGAGAACGAGGAATCGAAGGCTCGTGGGCATTCGTATCATGGGCATTCTCCGCTTCCGCAATTCAGCGGGCCGGTGGTATAGTTGATTTGAGCAGTCTGACCGCGGACATGCCGGATTTCCAACGATGGCAGCCCGGCGGCAGACGACGGACGTCGGGCACTGCGGAATTCGATCGCCGCCCGAATCGGAGCGTCTTTTTGCACGCTCGCCACGGCACACCTGTCCGTAGCCGTTGCTTTTCCGAGGGGTCAACATGCTTGGTGCGACGCCATCGAATTACGCCCTTGAGTACCGGAGATTGCGCTCCGGCATGTCCCGAGGGAATCCAAGACCGGCCGGCCACGCGGCGCAGGGACCGCGAGGTCCGCTCGCTCGATTGGCGTATTTTGCAGCACAATTCCTCGCGATGCGAGCCGTCGCAAGGGTTCTGCCCGCGATGATTCTGCCCGGCGCCATCCTCCTCGCGTCCATGACCTCGCCGTCGCGCGCCGACGACGCCGCCGATGTTCAAATGGCGGACCGTTACCAGCAAGCCGCCGAGAAAGGCGATGCCAAGGCGCAGATGTACATGGGCGCCATCGTTTCGGCCGGCGTGGGCCGGCCACAGTCCGACGGCGAGGCATTCGCGTGGTTCTCGAAGGCCGCCGAAGGCGGCAATCCGCAGGCCCAACTGATCCTGAGCGGTCTTTATGCCGTCGGCAGGGGCGTATCCAAGAGCAACGCGGACGCCTACAAATGGGCGCTGGTCGCCGCCGCCGGCCAGAATACCGCGGCAGACAAGAACGGCGCCCAACAGCTGTTGGCCCAATTGGCCAAGCGAATGTCCGACGAAGAAATCGCTTCTGCCACGAAGCAGGCCGACGCCTGGGCGCCGAATGCGAGGCCGGCGCGGCAGGCCACCGCCAGCGAGAATGTGCCGTCGCGGCCAGCCGATCGAAACGCCGGTGCCGTGGAACCCGTGAAGATCACCGCCGACAGGGCCGCCGGCCTCTACAACATGGCGCAGCAATTGACGAAGTCCGGAAATTATGCCGACGCGATCAAGAATCTGGACGAGGTGATCCGGTTCAATCCGGCCGATCCGGAGGCGTTGAACAACCGCTGCTGGGCGCGGGCGATCCTGGGCGATCTCGACAACGCGCTCAAGGATTGTAATCAGGCGCTGCAGCTCCGTCCCCGCTACGCCGACGCCTTCGACAGCCGCGGCTTCGTGAACCTGAAGATCGGCCGCGCGACTAATGCCATAGAGGACTATGATGCGGCGCTTTCGATCGATCCGAGGCGGGCGTCTTCTCTCTATGGGCGCGGCATCGCCAAGATGCGCATGGGCAACACCGATCCGGGACGAAACGACATTGGCGCCGCAAAAGCCGTTCAGGAGACCATCGCCGACGAATTTGCGCGTTATGGGATTCGTTGACGGTCCTACGATCCGGCCAACCGGCCGCTCGATCTCGCTTGTCGCATCTCCAGATGCAGGCCTCCGCCGATGAACCTTCTCCTCGAAATCGCCTGGACCCACGTCACGACGCGAATCCGGCAAACCTTGGTGGGAATCGTCGGCGTTGCGATCGGAGTGGGATTTACCATCATGATCGCGGGCCTCATGGAAGGCTCCCAGCGCGATTTCATCCATCAACTCGTGGATACGCTGCCGCACGTGACCGTCAGCGACGAACGCAGGTCGGCCTCCACCCAGCCGGCCGAGCAGGAATATGCGGCCGTGCAGGTGGCCAACCTGCCTACCGCGGACCGGCGGGCTGGAATCAAGAACCCGAATTCGGTCGTCGCATCGATCGAGTCGTGGCTGCCCGGTGCGATCTCGCCGTCGGAGCAGACGACGGCATTGGTTCATTATGTCGGCGGGCACATCGGAGTGACGGTGACCGGGATCGATCCGCGCCGGGAAGTGAAGGTCTCCAAGCTCGCCGACCAGATGCAAAAGGGACAGGTCAGCGACCTGTTTCGGGCATCGAACGCCATCATCATCGGCGAGGCGCTGGCGCAGAAGATCGGGGCACAGATCAGGAGCACGGTCACGATATCGGTCGGAGAGACCCATTCGCTCGCGGCGACCGTGGTCGGGATTTTTCGTTCCGGGGTTCACCAGATCGACGAATCGCAGGTGTATACGCTGCTGCGCACCGCACAGGTCCTTTCCGGGCAGCCCGGCGGCATAAACCAGTTGCGATTGCGGCTCGACGACGCCGTCGCCGCCAAGGACGTGGCCGGCCGGATCGAGGCGCAGACCGGCTACAAATCGGTGTCGTGGCAGGAAGCCAACGCGAATCTCCTGTCCGCATTCACGGTGCGCGCCTTCATCATGCTCACGGTCATGGCCGCGATGCTGTTCACGTCCTGCTTTGCGACCTACAACATCATCTCGACCATCACCCACGAAAAGCGGCACGACATAGCGATCATGAAATCCCTCGGCTTGAAAGAGCAATTCGTGCGCGGAATATTCATCGTCGAATCCGTCATCATGGGCGCGGTGGGCATCGCGGCGGGATGGGTGATCGGATACCTGCTTTGCTACGGATTGTCGCGAGTCACGTTCTTCAATCCGCTGAGCGGAGAGATCATAAACGTTCCGATCTATTGGACGGTGACGCATTATGCCGCCGTGGGAATGTTGACGCTCACCGCATGTGCGGCCGCGGCATTCTTCCCGGCGCGCAAGGCCACCCGAGTCCATCCGGTCGAAATCATTCGAGGCGCGGCATGAATACGGCCGTCATCCAAACCGTCGGCTTGGTTCGCCGCGTCGAAGGCGTGGTGTCCCACGTTCTGGTCAACGGGATCGACCTGTCGGTGGGCAAGGGCGAATTTCTCGCCATAACCGGTCCGTCCGGATCGGGGAAATCGTCCCTGCTTTATCTCCTGGGATTGCTGGACGGGCCTACCGAAGGCGAGATCTTCGTGGGCGGGCGGGCCACCTCCGGCCTGACCGAGTCGCAAAAGGCCGAAATTCGCCTGAAGACATGCGGTTTCGTGTTCCAGTTTCATTTCCTCCTGCCCGAGTTCACCGCACTCGACAACGTGCTGCTGCCGATGCGCACGCTCGGCGGACTCTCGATGTCGCAGATGCGCGCCAAGGCACTTGCCCTGCTGGCGTCGCTCGGGCTCGCCGAGCAGGTCAACAAACGTCCGCACCAACTGTCTGGCGGTCAGCGCCAAAGAGTGGCACTGGCACGGGCGCTCGCCAACGATCCCGCGATCATCGTCGCCGATGAGCCGACCGGCAATCTCGATACGGCTTCCACCGAACAGGTGTTCGGCGTGCTGCGCGACATCGCCAACCAGGGCAGGACGGTCATCGTGGTAACCCATGATCCCGGGCTCGCGGCGCGGGCCGACCGGCGCATCCAGATCGTCGACGGGAAGATCGCGCAAGAGACGTGGTTGTCGAAACAAAGGTCCGACGCCCGGACTGAAGAAGAGTCCCGTCAGGTTGAACCTTCATGACGGCTCGTCTCCCTACTCCAATGGCAGCGTTGATCCGCCGGCGCTTTCATGGTAGAAATTAGGAATATAAACCGAGATTGGGTGTGACAATGCGCTGGCGCACGCTCTCATTGACAATACTGGTCCTCGGCGCGGCCGCGGGCACGGCCGGATATTACTTATTCAAGCCGCCGGTCGTCACCGTCAGCCTGGCGGCCTACGCGCCGGTTTCAGAGGTAGTGTACGGCAGTGGCACCGTCGAGCCGGTTCGGTGGGCCAAGGTGATTCCATTCACCAGAAGGCGGATCGTCGAGCTTTGCCGATGCGAGGGACAGACGGTGCGTCAGGGGCAGGTGCTGGCACGACAGGACGATGCCGAGGAGCAGGCCTCGCTGAACGAGCTCACGGCGAGGCTGGATCAACTCGACAGGGACCTCGATCGTTCGGACAAGGACCTGGCGAAGGGCTCGGTGACGAAGCAGCAGAACGAGCAGCTCAAGACCCAGATCAGAGAGCTGGAATTCCGCGTCACCGCGCAGAAAGAGCGGATCAATGCGCTGGTGCTCAAGGCGCCCCTGGACGGCATGGTGTTGCGCCGCGACGGCGAGGTTGGAGAAATCGCCGGGCCCACGGACGTGCTCTTTTGGGTGGGGCCGCCCACACCCATGCAAGTGGTGGCCGAGATCAACGAGGAGGAGATTCCGAAGATCGCGCTCGGTCAAAAGGCATTCCTGCGAAACGAGGCCTTTCCGGATCAATCTTTGAGTGCGACGGTTTCCGCGATCACGCCGAAGGGAAATCCCGAGAGCAAGACATTTCGCGTCTATCTGTTGTTGCCTCGTGACACGCCGTTGCGAATCGGGATGACGGTCGAAGTCAATATCGTATTTCGCGAAAATCCCGACGCGCTGGTGATTCCGGCCGAAGCCATCGTCGACAACGCAATCAGCATCGTGAACGGCGATCGGACCACGCACATGCGAGTCTCCACGGGAGTGCATGGCTCGCGTCTGGTCGAGGTGGTGGGAGGCATCGCCGAAGGCGCAATGGTCGTGTCGCCCGCACGCACCGATCTTGCCGACGGAACGGCGGTTCGCGTCGATCTGCTGCCCGAAATCATATCGCCGCGGACACAGCCCAGCGCCGTCGCCGAAGCAAAGCCGAATGCCGCGCGATCGAGCCCGTACGGCGCCACCCGTTCGACCGTCGACAACAACCCCTCGCCCGGGCTGCCGGTACGAGAGGCCAGGGTGACGGCTTCCGACGGCGACGTGCCGGCCGAGGAAGTGGATCAGGCCATTTCGGCCGCGCTTTCAGCCCGCGTGCTGTCCATCGTCAACGACGCCCGCCGGACCGCCGACGAGCCCGCGTTGGGTAAGTGACGGCAAGGGATTGATCTCGGAAAGTTGCCGATTTTTCGCACGAGATCGTGCTCAAAATCAAAAGCCGTGCACGCCCGAGCGCTTCCCTTGACCGATCGAGCCGCGCCTTCTATATAATCAACTGATTGATTGAATCGAGGGAACCTGTGCGCCATGGCGGCAAAGAAAAAGCAAGCACGCCCAGGCGGCGATGAACGCCGCGACAGTTTGGTGCGGGCCGCCTTTGCGTGCCTCGCGTCCGACGGCTTCGAGGGGCTGCGCACCCGCAGCGTTGCTGACCGTGCCGGCGTCAACATCGCGACGCTGCACTATTATTTTCCCACCAAGGAGGCACTGATCGGCGGGGTCGCGGACTTTATCGCCAGCCGGTTCATCACGCTGCATGCTCCCGCGGTGGCGCCGACCGGCAGTCCGGCGCTCGACCGGCTGCACCAGGAATTCGCCGACGCGCATTTCTACGGCGCCAAGCATCCGGACCTGCCGGCGGTTCTGTGCGAGCTGCAGCTGCGCGGGCGGCGCGATCCTGCCATCCGCAGGATCACCGAGCCGCTGTTCGGCCATTGGCGGAAGGGGATCGAGCAGTGGATGGCGGCGGGCGTTGCCGAGGGAGTGTTTCGCCGCGATCTCGATCCCGCCGGCAGCGCCGCGTTCTTTGTCGCCGCCATGGCGGGCGCCGGGCTGCTGGGACATTCGCGGCACGAACTCGACACCATCTTCGCCGTGGTCGAGGCGTGGCTGCTGGCGCCCGCCGCAGCCAGGAAGACGACCAAGGCTCGACGCCACGCGCGCGTCTGATTGGGGACCGGCACAGGCGGTCACGGCACCGAGAATCCGGAGGCAGCACATGACGGACAAAGGCTTTCACGTCGGTATCGTCGGCGGCGGCATCGGCGGCCTCGCCTTGGCGCAGGGATTGAAGAAGGCGGGCATGAGCGTTGCGGTCTATGAACGCGACCGCACTCCCACCGACCGGTTGCAGGGCTACCGGGTCCACATCAGCCCCAAGGGCAGCGAGGCGCTCCACAGCTGCCTGCCGGCCGATCTTTTCGAAGTCTTCGCGGCGACCTGCAGCGTCGGCAACCGGGGCTTCCGCTTTCTGACCGAGAAGATGGAGGAACTGCTGTCCATCGAGACCCGCAACGACGCCCCCACCATCGCGCAACACCGTTCGGCGAGCCGCATCACGCTGCGGCAGGTGCTGCTGAGCCGCCTCGAGGGCATCCTCCGGTTCGGCAAGACGTTCACGCATTACGAGGAGACCGCAGACGGGTCGATCATTCTCCATTTCACCGACGGCAGCACCGCCACCTGCGACGTGCTGGTCGGCGCCGACGGCGGCAATTCGCGGGTGCGCCACCAATTCCTGCCCCACGCCCAACGCATCGACACCGGCGCGGTCGGCATCGCGGCAAAGGCGATGCTGACCGAGGAAAACCGTCGGCGCCTGCCGCCGCGCGTGCTCGCGGGCACCGGCATGGTGATGTCGCCCGGCCGCCGCGGCATGTTCATCGGCCTGCACGAATTCGCGGAGGACGCGCCCGCGCCGCCGACCATCGGCACCGGCGACGCAACCGGGCCGGCACAGCCTCCTGCCGGCGCGCTGTTGGACAACACCACCAGCTACGTGTTCTGGGCCTATGGCGGCCTGCGCGCGGACCTCGAACGCGGACGGCCGCTCGAACAACTCGACCCGACCGATCTGCAGCGGCTGGTGCTCGATCGCATTCGCAACTGGCATCCCGACTACAGCGTGCTGGTCTGCGCGTCCGATCCATCGACCTTCAATGTCGTGGGCATCAAGACCTCGGTCCCGGTGGCTCCGTGGCAGTCGCGGCGGATCACGCTGATCGGCGATGCCATCCACAGCATGACGCCTTACCGCGGTATCGGCGCCAACACCGCGCTGCGGGACGCGGCCCTGCTGTGCCAAAACCTCGAGGCGGCGGCGCGTGGCGCCTGCGCGCTCGAGGACGCCATCAACGACTATGAGCGGCAGATGCGTGAATATGGCTTCGCCGCCGTTCGAACGTCATTGCAGGCCCTGCGACAATCGGTCGGCGACAAGGGCATCGGTTTCCGATTAGCCAAGCTGTTGTTTCGCGCAGCCAACGCGACCCCGCCGCTCAAGCGCGTGATGTTCGCGAATTTCGGCGAGGACTGACCCGAGGACATTTCGAAACGAGCCAAGCAACGGTCGTCTACAATGAAGCGGCCTGCGCTGAGCCAGCGACCGAGCGACGCTCCACCTCATCCGCCGACATCACGCCGGGGCGTGACGACGACAGCGGGTCACGGCGTAGACCCTCGAGTCTACGCCGTGACGAAGGCTCAAGCTGCGGCCGAAACACCGGCCTTGGCGCCGGTCGGGACGGATGCAATCGTCTTCAGGATCTGAGACGCGATCTGGTAGGGGTCGCCCTGCGAGTTCGGACGGCGATCTTCGAGATAGCCCCGGTACCCGTTTTTGATGAAGCTGTGCGGCATGCGGATCGATGCGCCACGATCGGCGAGACCGTAGCTGAAGGCGTGGATCGACTGCGTTTCGTGCTTGCCGGTCAACCGCAAGTGGTTGTCCGGCCCATACACCGCGATGTGCTCATCCTTCGCCGCTTCGAAGGCAGCCATCAGCTTCTCGAAGTATTCCTTGCCGCCGGTCTCGCGCAGATAGGTGGTGGAGAAGTTGGCGTGCATGCCGGATCCGTTCCAGTCGGTATCGCCGAGCGGCTTGCAGTGATACTGGATGTCGATGCCGTACTTCTCGGTCAGCCGCTCCATCAGGTAGCGGGCAAGCCACATCTCGTCGGCGGCTCTCTTGGAACCCTTGCCGAAGATCTGGAATTCCCACTGGCCCTTCGCCACTTCGGCGTTGATGCCTTCGTGGTTGATGCCGGCGGCGAGGCAGAGGTCGAGATGCTCGTCGACGATCTTGCGCGCGACGTCGCCGACTTTGCTGTAGCCGACGCCCGTATAGTAGGGACCCTGAGGCGCAGGATAGCCGGTCTCGGGGAAGCCGAGCGGCCGGCCGTTCTTGTAGAAGAAGTATTCCTGCTCGAATCCGAACCAGGCGCCCTCGTCGTCGAGAATGGTCGCCCGCTTGTTCGATGGATGCGGAGTGACGCCGTCCGGCATCATGACTTCGCACAGCACGATGGCGCCGTTCACGCGAGTGCTGTCCGGAACGATGCGGACGGGCTTCAGCACGCAGTCCGAACTTCTTCCTTCCGCCTGCATGGTGGAGCTTCCGTCGAAGCCCCACAATGGCAGTTGCTCGAGCGTCGGAAATGCATCGTATTCCTTGATCTGCGTTTTGCCGCGAAGGTTAGGAACCGGCGTGTACCCGTCGAGCCAGATGTACTCAAGCTTATACTTTGTCATGGAGGTCTCTCATCAGTTGATGACGCGGAGTTTGGTTGATGACGCGAATGGGAGGAAATCCTGACGCGTGCCCGGCCGCCGAGGGCTGAAGTCCCGAAAGCATTTAACATGCCAATCGGCGCGGCAGTTACGCTCCGGACGATGGCGCTGATGGTGCGGCGCACGGACCTGAACGGCCTCTTGCCGCGGCGGCGCCGCTCAACCGGCTCAGCATCCAACCTCCAGAACTTCGTCCCGAGAGAATGCTATCCAAAGAAGCAAAGCCAAGCATGCACAAATTATAGACTTTTGCTGATTTTTTACGAGGCATCCTGTGCAAGCGGTGTGCAGAACACTTATGTTGTGTTTAACGCGCTTCGCGCAGCATCGAATGAGTCAGACGAACATGAACACGAATTTTTATCGCGAGTCGGCCACGATCTATGAATTCCCTGCAGGAGGCCGCGCGGCTTTCGGCAGCCTGCGTGACGCGTCGAAGCCCGCCGCGGATATTACATCGTTGTGCGTCCCCAAGACCGTGTTTGGCAGCGGCTGGTATCACGAAGCAGCGGTCCAGGAAGCTGAGCAGGCCCGCAAGAGCTAGCGAGGCACGACGAGGCGGGGCCCCGGTCACGCTCCGAAGATCGACCAACCCAGCCTCTTGGTAAGGGCTTCGAGCGCGATCCGGCCGAGATGAGAATTGCCGGCGGCGTCGAGGCCCGGCGACCACACGGCGATGGAGGCTTTGCCCGGGGCGATCGCCAGGATGCCACCGCCGACGCCGCTCTTGCCGGGCAGGCCGACCCGATACGCGAACTCGCCGGAGCCGTCGTAGTGGCCGCAGGTCAGCATGACGGCATTGATCCGCCGCGCGCGTTCGGGCTGGACCACCGACTGGCCGGTCGAGGGGTGGCGGCCGGATTGGGCGAGAAAGCGTCCGGCCATGGCCAGTTGCCGGCATGACATGGCGATAGCGCAATGATGGAAGTAGGCGCCGAGCGTGAAATCCACGGGATTGTCGAGCACGCCGAACGATTTCATGTAATTGGCGAGGGCGCGGTTGCGAAATCCGGTACGCTGTTCCGAGGCCGCGACGGCCTCGTCGATGGTGATCGACGGATCGTCGGCGAGAAACCGCACGAACCTGAGGATTTCCCCCAGCACCTCGCGGGGTTGATGCCCGGACAGGATCAGGTCGGTGACCGCGATCGCGCCGGCATTGATGAAGGGATTGCGCGGTATGCCGCGCTCGTATTCGAGCTGCACGATGGAGTTGAAGGCGCTGCCTGAAGGCTCGCGGCCGACGCGCCGCCACAACCTGTCGCCGGCCTTGCCCAAGGCGAGCGTAAGCGTAAAGACCTTCGAGATGCTCTGGATCGAAAACGCAGTTTCGCTGTCGCCCGCCGCCGCGACGTTGCCTTCGGCGTCGACCGCGACGAAGCCGAAGGATTTGGCGTCGACCCGGGCCAGTTCGGGAATATAGCTCGCGACCTCGCCGCGATCCGGCCTCCGCCGCATCTCGTCGGCTATCTCTCTTATGACAACGTCGAGGTTGGGCACGGGGTCGCCGATCTAATCCGGATGCTGGTCATTTTTGCGGGCGGCCGCGCAAGCACTCGAGGGCGGACCTCATGGGAGAGATCATCGCGCGCACGCGTGGCGACGCATGAGACGCCGACGGCCGAGGCACCTCGTGGAATATGGGAGTGCGCGCCGGATTCATCGATCCGAACGGGAGATTTTCCCTCGCCGCGCGCCCTTACCGCGTCGATGCGCTCTGGCGGAACTGCGCCTGCCACTTCGCGGCCATGGCGGCGCGGGGCACTTCCTCGCCGCGCAGATAGACCTTGTCGATCCGCCGCGTGTTGGAAATGTTCTCCAGCGGATTGGCGTTCAGCACGATGAAGTCCGCGCTCTTGCCTGGTGCCACCAGGCCGGTGTCGAAGTGGCCGACCTCGGCGCCGTCGCGGGTCGCCGCGACGATCGCCTCCATGGGAGTCATGCCCATCGCCACCATGCTTTCGAGATCGAGGTGGTTGAAATAGCCGATCAGGAAACGGCTCTGCCCGGTATCGGTGCCTCCGACCACGCGCATGCCGGCGGCGCGCAGCTTCATCGCATTGCGGCCGTCGTTTTCGAAGTTCTTTCGCACCCGCGCGAGCGCCTCCGGCGACATCTTCTTGAGCGGGTCGCCCCAATATTTCTCGATCTGCTCCGGCGAATAGGTCGCCTGCAGCAACGGGTCGTCGAGCCAGGCCGGCCTTGTGCCGCCCGCGGTGTTCATCCATGCGGTGATGAGGCTCGGCGTCATCCAGATGACCGGGCGATCGTTCCGCGCGATGCGGTCCTTGACGATACCGACGATCTCGTCGTCGGCCACATCGCCCTCGCGAACCGGAACGTGGAGCCAGCCCTCGACCCCGGCGCGCATCAGCTCCTTGGCATCGGCCAGGGTGACGTTGTGGACCCCGACGGGTACGTCGAACTTGTGCGCCTCGTCGGCGATGGCGCGATAGAGATCGGGCGTCAGCGTCTTCTTGGTGCCGCGGCGGCTGTCGACCCAGATCTTGATGAAGGTGGGCTTCATCTTGACGTAGTCGTCGACCGCGGCGCGCGCCTCCTGCGGGGTGGTCACGGGATAGGACACGTCGACCCGCGACGGATCGCCCTGGGCACCCGATCCCGGCCACGCCATGCCGGCGCCGGAGGTGTGGAACAGCGCCGCATTGGGCACGACTTCATCGCGCAGCCGCAGCGGCACGTCGCCCCATCCGGTTCGGCCGCCATGCATGTCGGAGCGGTCGACGAGATCGCCGACGCCGACGGCGGCGCCGACGCCGTGGAACGCGAGACGCTGCAGATGATCGATGAGATTCTCGCGGGTGAAGGTCGCCTTCGACATCGTCCCCGCGGGGATGTTCTGGAATCCGAAATGGCCGTGCATGTCGACCAGCGTCGGCATCACGGTCTTGCCGGTGATATCGACGTGGACCGCGCCGGCCGGAACCTGCACCTCGCCGCGCCGGCCGATTTGCGTGAACCGGTTGTTCTCGACGACGAAGGCGGAGTTCTCGATCGGCGCGCTGCCGTCCCCGGTGATGAGCCGCGCGCCCTCGAACACTGTCACCGGGGTGGGACTCTGCGCCGGAGCGGCGCCGGCCAGCGCCAACGTCAGACCTGCGGAGAACAGCAGCGCGGATGACAGTCGCTTGGTGCGGGACATGGTTTGCTCCAGTTGTCGGTAATCAGTGATCAGAAAGGTCAGTAATCGCGAAGGTCAGCTACCGGTGATCGGCGGTCAGAAGTTCTGATCCCTGATCACTGATTGCTGATCACCGTCATTCCCTGATTACGACCAGCCGGTCGTGGCCGGATTCTCCGCCCCACACTTCACCGGGACGGCCCAGCATCTGGCGCACTTCGGCGCCGCGCTTGTCGCTCGGGAAGGTCTCGAAGGTCTCCTTCACCGGGTCGAAGCGCTGGATCGAATTGGCGAGCCAGTCGGTCGCCCACACCCGGTCCTTGTCGTCGACATAGACCGCATAGGTGCCCGAGCGGCTCTTGGGCATCGTATAGATTTTCCAGGACTTGGCCTCGGGGTCGTAGCGGCCGATGCCGCCGGCGGTCCAGAAGCTCACCCACAGCTTGCCCTGGGAGTCCGACCAGATGCGGCGCGGCCCGGAGCCCTTGCGCGGCGGATCGACCATGGTGACCGCGCCGGTCGCGGTGTCGATCTTGCCGATGAAATCGCCGGCGAGGGAGGCGAACCAGACATCGCCGCTCGGCGTCGTGGTGATGCCGTAGCTGCCCGGGCGCGGCGATTTCCACGCGTCGACCTTGCCGGTCGCGGGATCGAGGCGGCCGTGGACGCCGCTCTGGCCGGTAAACCAGAGGACACCTTTCTTGTCGAAGGTGGCGGTGTTGAGATTGGCGTCGGGAAACTGCTTGGGCAGCGGGAACAGCTTGACCTGCAGCGTGGCTGGATCGACCCGGGCGATGGCGTTCTGGCCGCCCTCGGTGACCCAGGGCGCGCCGTCCGGCCCGATGATGACGCCATGGGGCGCCGCCCCCGGCCCGAGCGGAATCTCCTCGTTCTTGCCGGTCTTGGGATCGAACCGGCCGAGGAAACCCTTTTCCTGGCCGCTGTACCAGACCCGGCCGTCGGGCGCGGGCGCGACGTCGTGGGGATAAGCACCGGACGGAAGCTGGTAGAAGCTCGCCTGGGCCGCGAAGGCGGGCGCCGCAAGCACGCAGGCGAGCGCGACCACCGCAGGCGCGATCGAATGGGCGACGAATTTCATCATGACCTCCCAAGGCACGAGCTGTTTTCTCCAGCTTACCACACCCGCGCCCATGCTCAACGAAGCTCGGCGGCGGTGAGCCAGAACACTTCGCCGCTGCTTTCCTCCGTATCGAGCCAGAGAAAGGGCAGTTCCGGGTACCGCGCCTCCAGCACCGCCCGGCCGCGGCCGACCTCGCAGAGCAGGCCCCCGTTTTCGGTGAGATGGCGGCTCGCCTCCTCGATGATCCGCGTGACGACGGCGATCCCGTCGGCGCCGCCGTCGAGCGCCAACGCCGGCTCGTGCCGGCATTCCGGCGGCAGTGCCGCCATGCCGGCTTCATCCACGTAAGGCGGATTGGTGATGATGAGGTCGTAGCGCTCGCCGTCGACCGGCGCGAAGAGATCGCCGCGCAGGAGCGAGATACGATCGTCGAGCCCGTACTCGCCGACATTGCGCGCAGCGACCGCGAGCGCTTCCGAGGAAATGTCGATGGCCTCCACGGCCGCATTGGGAAACCGCATGGCGGCGAGAACCGCGAGCGCGCCCGATCCGGTGCAGAGGTCGAGCAGGCGCGCGACCTCGCCGGGATCGGCAAAGGCGAGGCCGTCCGCGCCGGCAAAGGCATCGCCGGCGATGATCTCGCCGAGATAGGAACGCGGCACGATCACGCGCTCGTCCACGTAGAACGCAACGCCGGCGGCGTAGATTCGCCCCAGCAAATAGGCCGTCGGCTTGCGGGTGCGGATGCGTGTTTCGATGAGACCGAGAATACGTTCGCGCTCGGGCGCGGTCACGCGCGCCGGTGCAAAAAGCTCGAACCGGTCGGGCGGCAGGTGCAGCGCCTCGCCCACCAGGAAGGCCGCCTCGGCCACCGGATCGGTGGTGCCGTGGGCGAATACGAGCTTTGCCACATTGAACCGCGTCACCGCATAGCGGACGAGATCGAGCACGGTGAGGAGTTCGGCGGGATCGGCGACGGGGGGCTTCACTGCCCGCCTTTGCGGCGGGCGAACATTGCGGCGGCGGGTACGGGTTGTCTTGACCACTGACGCTTTTCCGATCGGATAGAAGGTCGAGTTGGCGTCCGAAGTTTCACTCCGCCGCGTGCCGTCCCGCCTTGTCCCAACGCTCGGCCGCGGTGTCGTCGGCCTCCTTGGCGTCGACCCAGGCCGTTCCCTGCGGGCGCTCTTCCTGCTTCCAGAACGGCGCCCGGGTCTTGAGGTAGTCCATCAGGAATTCGGCGGCGGCGAAGGCGTCGCCGCGATGGGAGGCGGCCGTCACCACCAGCACGATGTTGTCACCGGGCACCATGCGGCCGTAGCGGTGGATGACGGTGACGCCGAGCAGCGGCCAGCGCGCCTGCGCCTCCTCCACATGGCGGGCGATCTCGGCCTCGGCCATGCCGGGATAATGCTCCAGCGTCATGGCGGCGACCGGCGCGCCCGCCTCCGAACCCCGGCAGATGCCGGTGAAGGTGACGACCGCCCCGATATCGGTGCGCCCGGCCGCCAGCTTGCGCGCCTCGGCTCCGGCATCGAAGTCTTCGCTCTGCAGGCGAACGGTCGCTGCCATGGGCTCTGCCTCCCAAGTGCGGACTTGTGGTCTCCCTCCCCCGCTCGCGGGGGAGGGAGAAGAAAAACTCGCCCGGGCCTACCCCCCCGTCATCGGCGGGAAGAAGGCGACTTCGCGGGCCCCGGCGATGGCGGCGCCGGCCTTGACGTGGGTGCGGTCGATCGCCGCGCGGATCACCTTGGGATTGTCGAAGGCATGGGCATATTCCTCGCCGCGCCCGGCGAGCCAGCCCATGAGGTCGTCGACGGTCGCGATCCCGGCCGGCGGCTCGACGATCTCCTCGGCCTTGCCGACGCGCTCGCGCACCCAGGCGAAATACAGGATCTTCACGCTCATTGCTCGATCAGGTGCTGCACCCCGGCACGGAAATAGTCGTATCCGGTGTATAGCGTCACGATGGCCGAGACCCACAACAAGGCGAGGCCCGTCACCGTGACGACCGGGATGACCTGGTCTCCCGCCTGTCCCGCCAGCAGAAAGCCGATGGCGACCAGTTGCGCCGTCGTCTTCCATTTGGCGAGCCGGGTCACGGGAACGCTGACGCGCAACTCGGCGAGGTATTCGCGCAGCCCCGACACCAGGATTTCCCGGCACAGGATCACGATGGCCGCCCACAGCGACCAGCCCCTGATGGTCTCGTCGGCCGCCAGCATCAGCAGGCACGACGCCACCAGCAGCTTGTCGGCGATCGGATCGAGCATGCGGCCGAAGCTCGACTGCTGGCCCAGGCTGCGGGCGAGATAGCCGTCGAGAATGTCGGTGATCCCCGCGGCGACGAAGATCGCGAGCGCCACCCAGCGCAGCCACAGCCCGCCCTGCAGGATGCTCTGCCAATACATGCATCCGACCACGATCGGAACCGCGATGATCCGGCCATAAGTCAGAAGGTTGGGGATGGCCAGAGGCCGTCCCCTTATGAAAGGTGAAGTGGCTGCATCCATGAAATCAACATAGACTCGCGCAGCGTCCGGCAACAGCCCTCCGCGGCAAGGAATTTTTCCGGCATCCTCAATAAACTGCCTCATCAATGCGCAGGGTCGTGGAAAAAGTCATAAATCCGTCGTGCAGTCTCGTCGCTGATGCCGGGAACCTCGCGCAGATCGGCGACCGAGGCCCGTTCGATCGCCTTGAGCGTGCCGAAATGGCGCAGCAAGGCGCGTTTGCGGGTCGGGCCGATGCCGGCGATCTCCTGCAGGCCGGCCTCGCGGATGTCGCGGCTGCGCCGCTGGCGGTGTGAGCCGATGGCGAAGCGGTGGGCCTCGTCGCGCAGGCGCTCGACGAAATAGAGCACGGGATCGCGCGGCGGCAGCTTGAACGGCGGCCGGCCCGGCATGTGGAAGGTCTCGCGGCCGGCATCGCGGTCGGGGCCCTTGGCGATGGCGGCCATGGCGACATCGGTGATGCCCAGCGCCGCCAGCGTGTCGCGCGCCGCGTTGAGCTGCCCGGCCCCGCCGTCGATGAGGATGAGGTCGGGCCAAGCGATGTCGTCGCGCTCCGGCGGCGGCGGCTCGACGGCGGCCTCCGCCGCGCCCTCCCCCGGCGCCCCCTGGTCCGGACCCGGCGATTCGGGAGCGGTTGCATCGGCAGCTTGCTCCGGGGTTTGCACGGCCGCGGCGCCGGGGCGCGGCGCTTCGCTCAGCAGGCGTTTGAACCGCCGCTGCAGGACCTCGCGCATCATCCCGAAGTCGTCGCCCGGCGTCAGTTCCGCCGACCTTATGTTGAACTTGCGGTACTGGTTCTTGCGCAGGCCCTCCGGCCCCGCGACGATCATGGCGCCGACCGCGTTGGTGCCCTGGATGTGGCTGTTGTCGTAGACCTCGATCCGCCGCGGCGGCTGCACCAAGGCGAAACTCGACGCCAGCGCGGCCAGGAGCCGCTGCTGCGAGGCCGCCTCCGCCAGCTTGCGTCCCAGCGCTTCGCGCGCATTGGCCAGCGCATGCTCGATCAGGTCGCGTTTCTCGCCCCGCTGCGGCACCGAAATCTCGACCTTGTGCCCGCTCTTGATCGACAGCGCTTCCGCCAGCAGCCGGCCGTCCACGGTCTGGTGCGACAGCAGGATCAGCCGCGGACACGGCTTGTCGTCATAGAACTGGGCGAGGAAGGCGCCCAGCACCTCCTCCGGCGCCAGCGTGCGGTCGGCGCGCGGAAAATAGGCGCGGTTGCCCCAGTTCTGTCCGGTGCGGAAGAAGAACACCTCGATGCAATTGAAGCCGCCGTCCTGGTGGATGGCGAAGACATCGGCCTCCTCGACGCCGCGGGGATTGATGCCCTGGCGCGCCTGGACGGCGGACAGCGCGGCGAGCCGGTCGCGCAGCGCGGCGGCACGCTCGAAATCGAGCGCCTCTGCCGCGCGGTCCATTTCGCTCGCGAGCTCTTCCTTTACCGCCCGGCTCTTGCCCGACAGGAAGGTCTTGGCCTCGCGCACCAGCTCGTCATAGTCCGGCCTGGAGATTTCGCCGGTACAGGGCGCCGAACAGCGCTTGATCTGGAACAGCAGGCATGGCCGGGTACGGCTCTCGAACACGGTGTCGGAGCACGAGCGGATCAGGAACGCGCGCTCCAGCGCGGTGATGGTGCGGTTGACCGCATTGACGGCGGCGAACGGCCCGAAATAGTCGCCGTCGCGGTTGCGCGCGCCGCGGTGCTTGCAGATCTGGGGCGGCCGTTCGCCCGCGGTGATGAGGATATAGGGAAACGACTTGTCGTCGCGCAGCAGCACGTTGAAGCGCGGCCGCAACCGCTTGATCAGGTTGGCTTCCAACAGCAGCGCTTCGGTCTCGGTCGCGGTGGAGACGAACTCGATGGCCGACGTCGCCGCCACCATGCGCGCGATGCGCGACACATGGCCGGTCGGCCGTGCGTAGGCCAGGATACGCTTCTTGAGGTTCTTGGCCTTGCCGACATAGAGCACTTCGCCGCCGGCACCGGTCATGCGGTAGACGCCGGGCGCCGAGGGGGCGTGGCGCGCGAACTCGGCGATGATGTTGCGCCCGGTGCCGGTGCCGGGCAGCCAATCGATCTCCATCCCGGGCTCAGCCGGTAGTACATCCGGGAGCTCCGGCAGGTCCGGCAGCGAGGCTTCCTCGTCGTCGTCCTTGAGCTCGATTTCGGGGTCGATGTTCTTCTTCTGCATGTCAGGTCTTGCAGGGCTGTCGCTAGTCGACATTGGCGGGATCGGCCTGCCAGCTCAAATGCTGGCCGCCGTCCACCGTAATGGTCTGGCCGGTGATGCTGTGGGCTGCGGCAAGGAACAGCACGGCGTCGGCGATCTCCTCCGGTGTGGGCCCGTGACCGAGCGGCATGGCGCTGCACAGGCGCGCGAATGTCTCGGCGTCCTGGCGCGAATTCGGCAATGCCGGCCCGGGCGCCACGGCGTTGACCCGCACCCGCGGCGCCAGCGCCTGGGCAAGCGTCGTGGTCGCGGCATGAAGGGCGCTCTTGGCGAGCCCATAAGATAGGTAGCGCGGGGTCGGCTTGTAGACCCGCTGGTCGAGCAGGTTGACGATCGAGGCATTCGCCCCCGCCGGGAGATGGGCGGCAACCTGGGCGGCGAAGGCTTCGGCCAGGAACACCGGCGCGCGCAGGTTGACGGCGTAATGGCGGTCGAAGCGGGCGCGGTCGAGGGCACCGATCCCGTCCGGCTCGAATACGCTCGCATTATTGACGAGCAGCGTCAGCGGGCCGACCGCCGCCGCGGCGGCGGGCACGAGATCGATGACTGCGCCGTGGTCGCCGAGATCGCAGGCGACCGCCGCCGCGGTTCCGCCCGCCGCCACGATCCCGGCGCACAGCTCTCCAGCCGCCGCAAGCGAACGGTGCGCATGCACGGCCACCGCATAGCCGCTGCGGGCGAGCGCCAGCACGATGGCGCGGCCGATCCGCTGCGCTCCTCCGGTGACGAGGGCGGTCGGGGCCGGCAAGGGGGGATCGGATACCATCCTCAGTGGATTCGCACGAGTTGTGCGCCATCGGCAAGCCGGCGTCGGCCGGGTCTGGCCCGCTGGTCTTCGGCAAATAATCGAGGCCGCGAGCAAAGTATACGATTGCTTATCCTTAACTTGTCCCAGCGTTCCGTGTTGAGAACCGATTAACCTGAAGGTTGTGATAACTCAGAAGCTTGAATTTCGAGATTTACGGTGCGGCGAACTTCGCGGGTCCGTATTGACGGGATGGACCGGGCGACCGCGGAACCCGTTTGGCCCGGACATGTATTAAGTAATAATTATCGAATTATGGCAGTAAAATGGTGTATTGATCGCAATAATGCGTAGATAAACCAAAATACACTCTTCATAAACCATGAAATTTATTGTGAAATGGTGACTCAAATCTTCACTAGACATATCTCGATATTGAAATAATTTGCAGCCAACATCCCTGAACTGGAGTGAAGATCATGAGGCGTTTCCTGTTCGCGACCGCGGGCCTTTTGGCCCTGGCGGGATTGACCGGTCCGCTGTCGGCAGCTGATCTTCAGCGTCCTGTGTACAAGACGGCGGTCTACTACCCGCCGGTCTACAACTGGACCGGCTTGTACATGGGTGCGAACGGCGGCTATGGCTGGGGCAACACCAATTGGAGCGCGCTCGGCTCGAGCTTCGGCACGTCGGGCGGATTGTTCGGCGGCCAGGTCGGCTACAACTGGCAGTTCGGGCAGTTCGTTTACGGCCTCGAAGGCGACGTGGACTGGACCGACATCCGTGGCAACAGCTTCGTGAACGGCGCCACCGGCTGCGCGGCGAACGTCTGCACCACCAGCAACAATTTCCTCTCCACCGCACGCGGCCGGGTCGGCTACGCCATCGACCGCTGGATGCCCTACCTCACCGGCGGCCTGGCCGTCGGCAACATTCAAACCACCACACCGTTCACGACCGGGATAAACCAGACCAATGCCGGATGGACGGTCGGCGGCGGTCTCGAATTCGCGGTGGCGGCGAACTGGACGGCGAAGATCGAATATCTTTACGTCGATCTCGGCAACACCTCCTGCGGTGGCGCCTGCGGCTTCCCCTTGGGCAATACGGTCGATTTCACCACCAATATCGTGCGCGCCGGCGTCAACTTCCGCTTCTGACCGGCGGCTCGGCCAAAAGCGCCTGACCGAAAGCGCGATAAGACGGGCAACCCCGCCATCCGCACAGACGTTCCGACCCGCAAGATCAATCCAGGGCTGAAGCCGGGCCGGCGTCAGGACACCACGAGATTCACCGCCTTCGGCCCTTTGCCTTTCTTGTCCGGCTCGACCTCGAAGGTGATCCGCTGGCCTTCGTTGAGGACCTTCAGCCCCGCCTGCTCGACGGCGGTGATATGGACGAAGACATCGCGTCCTCCGTCATCCGGCTTGATAAACCCGTAGCCGCGTTCGCCGTTGAAGAACTTGACTGTGCCGGTGTTCGCCATCGGGAAACTCCTCTCCCCGTGGTTTGCCCGCCGCCGGCCCCACGGCGCGACGGCCGGGCCGGACATTCGCAGACAGGAACAAGCGTCGGCCAACCGGCCTCAGTCACTCCACGACCTCCAGGGAGGCCCTCCCCGCTGCAACGGGAGTCGAACGTCAGAGCCCCGCGACAGAGTAACACACGTATGGCGACTGAAAAGGGGGACTGCCCCCTCAAGCCCCCTCAAGTGGTCCGTTCGCAGTGAAGTTCACTCTCGCGGAGTGAGCCAGTCGACCACGACGCGGGGCTCGCCGCGCGCGAGCAACTCGCTCAGCGCGCCGAGCACGGTCTCGGCTTCCGATGGCAGCCGCCACGGCGGGTTGACGACGATGACGCCGCAACCGGCGAGGCGGCCGTCGGCGGCGGGCGCAGCGATAGTCATTTCGAGGCGAAGCGACTTTTCGATGCCGCTGCGCCGCAACGCCCGGGCGAGGCCGTCCGGCGCGTCGCGGCCCTTGATCGGGTACCACGCCAGGTAAATGCCGGTCGGCCATTTGCGGTACGCCGCCGCGAGGCCGGCGGCGAGGCGAGCAAAATCGTCGGGCTGCTCGTAAGGCGGGTCGAGGACGACGACGCCGCGGCGCTCGTTCGGCGGGACATAGGCCTCGAGCGCCATCCAGCCATCGATCTCGATCGCCTTGGCCTGCTGGATCGGCCGCAGGCGGTGGGCCAGCGCCGCGGCGGCGGCCGGCGCGATCTCGCAGGCGACGAGGCGGTCCTGGGGCCGCAGGAGACGCGCCACGAGCAGCGGCGAGCCGGGATAGTGGCGCAGAACGCCGTCCGGATTGAACGACCGCACCACGGCGAGATAGGGCGCGACGAGTTCGCCGGCGGGCGCCGGCAGCACGGCGTCGAACACGCGGCCGATGCCGTCGCGCCATTCGCCGGTGCGCCCGGATTCTTCGGATGCGAGATCATAGAGGCCTGCGCCGGCATGGATGTCGATCACCCGGAACGGCGCCGTCTTCCCGCGCAAATGCACGAGCACGCGGGTGAGGATCGCGTGCTTGAAGACGTCGGCGAAGCTGCCGGCGTGAAAGGCGTGACGGTAGTTCATGGCGCGTCGCGGCGCTCGTTCGGCAGCGCACGAGCCGCCCGGTCAGCCGCCGCGCACCGGCGGCATGACCAGCCGGTCGCGCCGGCAGGAGCGGCGGTCCGTCTCCGGACAGCCGCGGAACTGGAGATCCCGCGACAGGCAGATCCGGACCTCGTCGAGCCGCCGGCCGCCGCAGGTGACGGCGATGCCCTCCCGCGTGAGCCCCGGATTGGCGGCAACGAAGGCGTCCTCGACCTGGTCGGGGGTGACGGTCAGCGGCGACTGCAGGTCCATATATTGGGGCGGAATTTTCACCACGGCGCGCGCCTTGCGCACGGTGTCGAAAAAGGCGCTGGCGGAGAGGCCCGAGCAGGTGCCGTGGCGATCCCACTCATGGTAGACCAAGCGCGGGCTCGGCATCAGGTCGAGCATCGACGTGACGATGTTGCGATAGAGCCGCGGCGACGGCACTTGGCAGAATTCCGGAAACCCCCGTTCGTACTGCGGCCACATCCCGTGCACGACGAACGAAAACGGCCGCGGCCCGCATTGCGGATCCGGCCGCCGGAACGAACGTTCGGCGTTAGCGGCACAGAAGGACGGCGACCATGACAGCGAGAGGACGTAAAAATCGAATTGCCCGGGCTGGTTCTGACGGCGATCCTGGGCGCGGACGCCTGCGACGCCGCTGAGGAACACGAATAATACGAGGCAGGCGAGCAGGCGGGCGACGAACGACATGGCTTCCCCAAAAAAGCGTACTGGGGAATGCTTATGAGCTTTTCGCGAACGCATCAAGAACAAAAACAGCCGGCACTGCCAGCCGATTCCGGACTTGGCGCCTGATCTTGCGCGCTACGGCTTCGCCCGCAGGCAGGCCGGTTGATAGGACCATTCCTTATCGAGCCCGACGACGCAAAACTCGACGCCGTAGCTCATGCCGATCATCCCGCCATCCTCAGTGATGGAGTAATACATCGGGCGCCGGACGCCGTCGGAGACCAGCACGGACGCACGGCAAAACCGCCGCGGAATGGTGCCGGGCGCCCAGGGCTGCCACGCCACCTCCTCGATCTGCTCGAATCCGACGATCTTGAGGTCGGAGTTCCAGAACTTTCCCTCCTTGGTGCCGAAGCGGCGCTCGATCATCTTGAGCGGCCCATGCTCCTCGCACAGCGGCACCTTGGCCGAATAGAGCGGCCCTGACAGCCAGAATTCCTTTTCGAAAATGTTCGCCGACCGGGCCGGCGGCGCCCACGACAGGGTCACGGCCGCCATCAACGACGCCAGGATCGACGGAAACACACCCCCACGCATCGACAAATCCCCCTGCCGCCCCGCGGCGGTAACGGTGGCGCGCAGGGCAGCCGGGGTCAAGGAAGAAAATGGCGCTGCGGTTGAATATGGCGGGCTGTTGCGCACGCGACGCAGCGCGCCAAGCTCCCTGGAATCATGGGCTTATTTCGGCTCCGAACGCGGTTCCGGATCGTTGCGCCAATCGCCGGCGACCGCCTGCACGATGGCGAGCGCCGCCACCGCGGCGGTATCGGCGCGCAGGATGCGCGGCCCGAGCGCAATCCGCGAGGTATGCGGCCGCGCCTGCAGGAAAGCGCGCTCCGCCTCGTCAAATCCGCCCTCCGGCCCGACCAGCACCGCCAGCGGCACGCCCGTGGCGCTCCCCTCGCTCGAGCCGCCCTGTTCCAGGTCGCGCAGAAGCGCGGCCACGGGGTCGCCGCCCGGCGCATCCTCGTCGCAAAAGACGAGATGCCGCCCCGGCTCCAGCGCCGCAATCGCCCGCTGCAAGGCCACCGGCGGCATGATTTCGGGGATGCCGAGGATGCCGCATTGCTCCGCCGCTTCGATGGCATTGGCGTGCATGCGGTCGAGATTGATCCGTTCCGCCTGGGTGTGGTGGGTCATCACCGGCTGCAGCCGGGACACGCCCATTTCGACCGCCTTCTGGACCATGTAATCGAGCCTTGCCCGCTTGAGCGGCGCAAACAGGTAATGCAGGTCGCCCGGCGGCCCCTGCGGCCGCACCTGATCCTCGACGCGGAGCGCAGTACGCTTGCCGGCGGCGGCGAGCGTGCACCGCCATTCGCCGTGCTCGCCGTTGAAGGCCAACACGGCCGCGCCGGCCTGCAGACGCAAAACGCCGGTGAGATAATGGCCCTGGGCGGCCTCCAGGGGCACGTCGGCGCCCGACCGCAGCGGCGCTGCGACATAAAGCCGGGGGCTGCGAAAATCGTAACGGGCCATGGCGATTTCGTCCGCGCGCCTTGTTTCTGCCACCGGAACTTGAGGTATAGTGATAACGTGAAGCCGGTGGGGGAGGCTTCCGTTCGCCCCCTTATCGCCCAAATCCGAGCGCTGTTAGCGAGTTCTATACCGAATCGTCGGTATCAAGGCGGCGTATCACTGGAGGATGGAGAATCCCGCATCATGAGGGCAGGCTATCTTCCCCTCGTTGTGGCATTCGTGGCTGCGTCGGCCCTCCCGGCCGCGGCGCAGACTTTGCCATGGCCCGGCAGTGCGCCGCCGTCCGGCACCGCCGGATCGCCGGCCGCCATGACACCGGCCCCGATGGGAGCCCCCATGGGCGCACCGCCGCCGATGATGGGCGCTGCGCCGCCCCAGGGCGCGCCGTTTGGTGGAGGAGGCCAACCACCTCCCTGCGTGGTGGAATTCGGCAAGATGCGCGACGAGGTCCAGAAAAAGGGGGCGGCGGCCAAGTATGCGAGCGAGCATAAGGTGGCTCGCGAAGAGATGTGCAAGATGGTTCAGGCGTATTCCGCGGCCGAAGGAAAATGGCTGAAATTCGCTGAAACCGGCGTCTCCACCTGCGGCATCCCCGGGGAAATCGTCAACCAGTTGAAACAGGTCCATGCGCGGACCGAACAGGCGCGGGAGAAGATCTGTTCCGCCGGGCCTGCCGGTGGCGCAGTGATGGCTCCGAGCCTGAGCGATGCCCTGGGTACCGCCCGATTGCCGCTCGAAACCAAAAAGACCGGCGCCAACACCTTCGACACATTGACCGGCAACGCCATCCAAAGATGAGCGCCGGCGCCGGCCGCGTCGCGGACTCGACCGGCAACTGGGTCGACCGTGCCGCTCCGGCGTGGTCGCGTCCCTACTTGCGGCTCGCCCGCCTCGACCGCCCGATCGGCTCGTGGCTGCTCCTCATCCCATGCTGGTGGTCCGCGGGCCTTGCTGCGATCGCGGCGCGTGATCCGCTGCCAAGCCCATGGCATCTGCTGCTGTTCTTCGTCGGCGCCTTCGCGATGCGCGGTGCCGGCTGCACCTGGAACGACATCGTCGACCGCGACCTCGACGGCCGCGTCGAACGGACCCGTTCGCGGCCGATCCCGTCCGGCCAGGTCAGCGTCGCCCAGGCGGCGGTATTCCTGGTGGCCCAGGCGCTGGCCGGCCTCGTCGTGCTGCTGCAGTTCAACCGCTTCGCCATCGCGGCCGGAGTGGCCTCGCTGGGCATCGTCGTCGTCTATCCCTTCATGAAGCGGATCACCTACTGGCCGCAGATCGTCCTCGGCCTCGCCTTCTCCTGGGGTGCGCTGATGGGCTGGGCGGCCGCGTTCGGCCGGCTCGATGCGCCCGCGTTCGTGCTGTATGCCGGCGCCATCGCCTGGGTGATCGGCTACGACACCATCTACGCCCACCAGGACCGCGAGGACGACGCCCTGATCGGCATCAAATCGACCGCGCTGCTGTTCGGCCCGCGGACCAGGCCGATGCTCGCGATCTTCTACGGCCTCGCCGTCGCCCTGATAGGCCTGTCCGGCCTTCTCGCCGGCGCCGGTGCGGCCTTCGCGCTGGGGCTCGCGGCATTCGCCGGCCACCTCGGCTGGCAGATCGCGCGCCTCGACATCGACGATCCCGACCGGTGCCTGCGGCTGTTCAAGGCCAATCGCGACGCCGGGCTGATCCTGTTCGCGGGGATGTTGGTGGACGCTTACTCGCAGGCTGCGGCGTAGCGCACTGCTTTCCCTCCCCGATTTCGGGGAAGGTAGGGCGGGGTCTTTCTTGTTGATCAGACGCCGTGCCGTGGCACGGTCCCCACTCCGGCCCTAACCCCGACCCTTCCCGAAAACGGGGAGGGAGAGGCTAGAGCATTTTCCACCTAGTGTGGTTCGTATCCGGCGTGTCGGAAGTAGTTGGCGCATTCGGAGGGGGCGAAGCAACTGAGGAGGTCGGCGATTCGACTCCAGAGGGCTTCGATGGAGCG
>Ga0302326_10004828_pt1 | contig 31028 bp, 25 predicted proteins | sample Palsa_T0_3_FD_202264 | JGI IMG/M metagenome (GOLD analysis project Ga0302326, IMG submission 202264) | Peat permafrost microbial communities from Stordalen Mire near Abisko, Sweden - Palsa_T0_3 | ecosystem: Environmental > Terrestrial > Soil > Palsa > Peat permafrost | place: Sweden: Abisko... | reverse complement strand
GTTTTCCATCGCCGTTGAAATCGCCCACCGCCACGGCAAGGGGGCCGTAGGCGGTGGCGTACTCCATGGCCGCATTGAATGAAACCTTCTGCCCGCGCAAAGAACCGGCGAGCGCCGCCAGCACCCCCGCTACCTGACACCATCGAAGAGTTCGTTTCGGCATTGCCCGCCTCCCGCGCTATGGCGTAGTGTTGGTGAGAACGGAAACATCGTTGTAGGAGACGCCCACGATGTCCAATTTTCCATCCCCGCTAAAGTTTCCCACGGCCACGGAACTGGGGTTGCCTTGCAGCAGGAAAATTTCCTGCGGGCGGAAAGTGCCATCCCCGTTACCCAGCAGGATCGATGCGCTGGAGCTATCGTTGGCAAACACGAGATCGGGCTTGCCGTCTCCGTTGAAGTCGCCTACTGCGACGGATTCGGGACCGCCTCGCAGGCCGTATCGCACGGCCGGCCGGAAGGTTCCATCTCCATTGCCGATCAGTACCGACCCGCTGCCGGAGTGCAGGTTGGCGACGGCCAGGTCCAGCTTTCCATCCGCATTGAAGTCGGCGGCGGCCACCGCCGAAGGCCACTGCTCAACGGCATAGTTCACCGCGGGCTGGAACGTGCCATCTCCCTTGCCCAGCAGGATCGAAACGGTGCCGGAGGCATGGTTGGTCACGGCCAGATCCGGCTTACCGTCTCCGTTGAAATCGCCTACGGCCACCGCCGAAGGAACCGATCCCACGGTGTAATTCACCGCGGGCTGGAACGTGCCATTTCCATTCCCCAACAGGAGGGAGACACTCCCGCCCCCCCGGTTGACAATCACGAGGTCGGCATTTCCATCGCCATTGAAGTCGCCAACGGCCACGGCGGAGGCGTCCGGTCCGCCCACAGCGAAACTTATCGCCGGCTGAAAGGCGCCGCCGCCATTGCCCAGCAGGATGGAGACGTGGCTTGTGCTGAAACTGGAACCCACCGCGACCAAGTCCGGCTTGCCATCGCCGTTGAAATCGCCCACCGCCAGCGAATTGGCATTCGCCACGCTGTAGTAAGCCGTCGGCTGGAACGTCCCGTTGCCATTGCCCAAAAGGACCGCGACACTCGACGTCGCGGAAAGCGGCATACCTACCGCGATATCCGGTTCGCCGTCGCCATTAAAGTCCCCGGCCAGGATTGCGCCGGGAAATGCCCTGCCGCCGGTGTCGGTGAGGAGGAAGTTCACGGGTTGTTGGAAGGTCCCGTCGCCGTTGCCCGGCAGGATCAGCACTCCCAGCGCATCCGTCAGCGCCAAATCCAGCTTGCCACTCTCGTTGAAGTCGCCCACCGCGGCGAAGGTGGCGCCCGGCGCATAGACTACCGCGGCTCGAACGCGCCATTACCCTTGCCCAGCAGGATCGCGACTCCCGCGCCCGTCACCGCCAGATCCTGACTTCCATCACGATTGAAATCGGCTACGGCAATGGAGGAAACGAGGTCGGGCCACAAGGAGTAGTCGGCCTGCAGCGGCAAAAAAGTTCCATCCCCGTTGCCGATGACGATCGTGACGCTGGAGCCGGTAGAGTTGGCGACCGCCAGATCCGCCATTCCATCTCCGTCGAAGTCGCCAACCGCCATCACATTCGGGCTGCCGTTCACCACGGTCGATATGGGAGGTCCGAACCTGCCGGTTCCATTTCCCAGAAAAACCGAAACTTTACTGTCGACCGGGTCGGCCACCGCGATGTCCGGCTTTCCGTCGCCGTTGAAGTCCGCTACCACCATACTGGCCGCGAATCCCGTCGAGAAGAACTGCGCGGGCTGGAAGGTCCCATTCCCGTTTCCGATCAGAATGGAGACCGTATCCGATTGCAGGCTGGACACGGCTAGATCCGGCTTCCCATCGCCGTTGAAGTCCGCGACCGCGACGATGTTTGGCTGCGTTCCCACTTGGTAGTCGACCGGCGTCCGGAAAGTGCCGTCTCCATTGCCTAGCAGGATTGCGACGGTCGCGCCAGAGTTCGAATCGCCCTCGATGGCGACCGCCAAGTCCGGCTTGCCATCGTGGTTAAAATCGCCGATGGCGACGAAAGCCGGTCCAGTACCAACTGTGTATTCGATCGCTGGCTTGAAGACCCCATTCCCGTTGCCCAGCAGGACCGATATGGTGTTGCCGCCGGTGTTGGCGACCACCAAATCGAGTTTTCCGTCTCCGTTGAGGTCCGCGGTCGCCACGCATTCCGGATTCTGGCCGGACCCAAATGCCTGTGGGGAGTTGAACGAAACCGGGTGGACGACCGCGCCCGAAATCGACGTGGCTGCCGAAACTGCGATGAATAGAATCGCGGTGGAGCGCATTCCGCCCTCCTAAGAGTACTGAATGTTGGCAGTATAGCACGTCGTCCGAGCGGAAACCTGGGGGGTGACAAGGGGCGCGGCCGCCCGCGCATCGCGATTGCCGCACCCTGGTACCTGCCCTGTTACCTTCGGTTATCCAGCATTCATTAACCGAAGGCGGGGTAGCGACCGGACTTCCCGTGCGGTATTGTTTGAATTAGTGAGAGGGCTATCCGGAGGACGCATGTCGCACTGGCAGCAGCTTTGGCGGGACGAGGGTGGCCAGGATCTCACCGAATACGTGCTTCTGCTGGCCTTTATCGCGCTGACCACCGCGGCTCTCATCACCGTGCCGATGAGCAGCGTCAACCAGATCTGGGTGCAAGACAACAGCGAATTGACCACCGCCGGATCGGTGGCCGGCTCCTAGTCCGGGAAGCTCCGGTATCCTGCCATTGGGTACCATGGAGCTATGGAAAAACTGCCGGCTTTTCAAAACGAACCCTACACGGATTTCTCCGCTCCCGCAACCCGGCGGCCCATGGACGAGGCGCTCGCCAAGGTGCGCGCCGAGTTGGGGCGCGAGTACGAGCTGTCGATCGGCGGCGAGCGGCTGAAGACCGGCGATTTGCTGCGCTCGGTGAACCCCTCGAACCCGCGGGAGGTTGTCGGCGTGCACCATCGGGCCACCGCCGCACTGGCGCGCCGCGCCGTGGATGCGGCGTACGCTTATTTCCCCGAGTGGTCCGCCGTGCCGGCCGAAGACCGCATCCGGTTCCTTTTGCGCGCGGGCGATATCATCCGCCGCCGCAAGCTGGAGTTCGACGCCTGGCTGGTCCTCGAAGCCGGCAAGACTTGGCCGGAAGCGGACGCGGATGTCTCCGAAGCGGTCGATTTCTGCGAATACTACGCGCGCGAGATGCAGCGGCTCAGCGGTCCACTGGCGCCGGACGTGCAATTGCCCGGCGAGCGCGGCGAATTGCGCTATCTGCCGCTCGGTGTAGGCGTCGTGATTCCGCCCTGGAACTTTCCGCTGGCGATCATGGTGGGCATGACGGTGGCATCCCTGGTGGCCGGCAATACGGCCATCGTCAAGCCGTCCAGCGAAACTCCTACCATCGCGGCAAAATTCGCCGAAGTGCTGGTGGAAGCCGGCTTCCCCGAAAAGTCGTTCTGTCTGCTCACGGGCAGCGGCGCGGCGGTCGGCGACACCATCGTCGAGCATCCCAAGACCCGCTTCGTGGCCTTCACCGGCTCGCGCGATGTAGGTCTGCATATCAATGAATTGGCGGCCAAGACGCAGCCGGGCCAGATCTGGATCAAGCGCGTGATCGCGGAAATGGGCGGCAAGGACGCCATCGTGGTGGACGCGGACTGCGATCTCGACAAGGCCGTGGAAGGCGTGGCGGTCTCGGCGTTCGGATACTCGGGGCAGAAGTGCTCGGCCTGCTCGCGCGCCATCGTGGACGCCAAGGTGTACGATGCGTTCCTGGAGAAGCTGCAGGCGCGCGTTTCCACGATCAAGGTGGGCGCGGCGGAGAAGACCGAGAACTACATGGGGCCGGTGATCAGCGATAGCGCGCGGCGCACGATTCTGCAATATATCGAGACCGGCAAGGGGGAAGGCAGATTGCTGCCGGTGGGTGTGGCCGCGCCGGCGGAGGGATACTTCGTGCCGCCCACGGTGATCGCGGACGTGGATTCGAAGGCGCGCATCTTCCAGGAGGAGATTTTCGGGCCGGTGCTGGCGGTAACCAAGGCGCGCGATTTCGACCACGCCATGGTACTGGCCAACGATTCGCAATATGGCTTGACGGGAGCGATTTTTTCCAATGTGCCGGAACATGTCGAGCGCGCGCGGCAGCAGTTCTTCGTGGGCAATCTGTACGTGAACCGTAAGTGTACCGGCGCTATGGTGGGCGCGCATCCGTTCGGCGGGTTTAATATGTCGGGGACGGATTCGAAGGGCGGCGGGCCGGACTATATGCTGCTGTTCTTGCAGGCGAAGTCGATTGCGGAGCGGGTGGGGTAGGCCGTTAGATGTGGTGTCCCCACATCAGGTAATCGTTGGACGTGCAGGGGCGACGGGCGGTCCTTCATCAGCGCCAACCGGTTCAGTGCATTGGTCCCAAAGGCGCTCGAATTGCTTGGCGAATAGCGCGAAGAGTTCCGAATCGCTTTCTGGCGTAAGGACTAATGCCGGCCGTTCATTCGGGTGTGTGGCATACGGGATCAATTCCAAGACCGCCCACTTGTCGTGGACGATGATCCCCTGCATCGTCGGAATCGAAGCATATTCCCGCACGAATACATTCTGCGGATATTCCGTCTCAAGCACGCGCCAATCCGCCGTAGCGCGACGGGCTTGTTCCACGGCCCTCTCCGGGTAAGGCTCGTTGAGATGCTTCCGGTAGGCCTCGATAACCGACTCGGATATCTTGCGATACCACGTAAGGACGCGGATCTTCGTGCCGGTAGTCTTGCAGGTGTCCAGGCGGGATCTCATGGTCTTCAGGGTTGCTTGTGACATGACAGTAATGTAAAGGACGTCGCCGCCGCTGGTAAACGCTCCCTCGAATAGGTCCTCCGCGTTACTGCGGTGTCTGAGGCAGATTACCGCCCTTTTGTAAGGCGACCCCTTCTCACCTGCGCGCCGATCGATCAGGGCGGTAGCGGGCGGACCATCCGCGGCCATGTTTGCCGGCCCCAGCTCCGGTGTCGCGGTAGAGGTTGATTTCGTACCAGGCGCTGGTGGGGGGGCATGCGGCGGGCCGATTCCGGCGCGTGCGTCAACGATGGCCTGCCGCGTCCAAACACCTGCATCCAGCGCGTCGGCCATCCTGCGCGCCACTTCCTCTATGCTGCGTGCCACATCGGGATCCGTCAAAGGCTTGTGCCGCAAATGCCGCCAGTCCTGGTATTGCCGCTCGCGGAGCACTTTGGCCACGTCGTTGCCAGCCCGTTTCGCCTCGTCCTCCAGTACCGGACTGTTCACGTAGTACAGCGGGAGGATCAGATCTTCCCGTTTCAAATCGCGTTCCTTCTCCAGAAAACGCAGGAACTCTCTTCTGCACTCTTCGCTCCTGAAATAGGCCGGCGTCAAAATGGGAATCAGGAACGTCACCCCGTCCAATGAGTCGTCGATCCCCGCCCGCCACGGATGCCCTGCCTTCAGGTCCTTGCGGTCAACGAAGATCGGGAACTCTTCGCCCGACAGTAGCTGCACCTCGCCGCTGAGCCTGCCGGCGAGTTGGCGGAGCTTGCCGCCCTCGTGTGCATCGTCGGAATGCGCGTAGGTGAGAAAGGCGATGGGTTTCTTAGCGACCATAACGCGGAAGGATTCATTTTACACGGTTCGTGTCCGGGGCGCTTGCTTCGCGAACACGTGCGAAGATAGAGTAAAGGACATGAGGACCGCCGACTTCAAAGGAAAACTCACGCCGAATGGGCAGATTCCCGTCCCGCCCGACATTGCCGCTCTCGTTCCAACCGGGGAACAGATTCAGGTTGTACTCCGGTGGGGAATCTCGGAAGACGATGCCGCCTGGCGCGCAGCGGGGCGGCGGCCCTTCGAGGCCGCGTACGCCGAAGACGACTCGATCTACGAATCGTTGATCCATGACCCTTCGACTCGGTGAAGTCGTCCTGACCCGGATCGCCTTTCATCAGACGCCGGGCGGTAAACTGCGTCCGGCGGTGGTGCTGCTCGATTCGGGCGACGATGATTTCGTTGCCGCTCCCATAACATCGCGTCCCCGAACCTCCGACTTCGATGTCCCAATTCAGCGATGGCGCGAGGCCGGCTTGAATACGGCCTCGACGATTCGGGCACACAAGCTGACCGTACTGACAAAAGACGAAGTGGTGCGTCGGCTCGGCGAGCTTACGGAATCCGCTCAAGTCGCCCTGAGAGCGGTTCTGCGCAACGCTTTTTCGCTGGACCAGTAGGACCAGATCCCGCAGCACGAGGCCGGTCGGGCACCGCATGCGGACGAAAACGTCCACAAACTTGTAAAAACCGAACTAGCCAAGCTCACTGGGATCGCGACCGAGCGTATACTAAAGACGAAAAGAGGTCAGGTCATGTCTCAACGCACCCGCTCCGTCGCGCAAATCGTAACCGCCGCGGCTTTCCTTTGCATCGCGGCTCACCTTGAAGCATCCACACCCACCGCATACGTCAGCCTTTGTTGCAACGCGCCTTCCACCGCGGGCGTCTTCAACGCATCCACACTGGCGCAAACACGCTCGATCGCGACCGGGTCCGGCGGCGACGGCATCGCGCTCACTCCCGACGGGACCAAGCTGTTCGTCACCGTCGACATCAAGCGTGAATTGCAGGCCATTGACGCAGCCACCGGCACAATCCTGGCCCGCGTGCCCGTGCCCATCAATGTATCGGGCGAGCCGCCCCTGGAGCTGGCCATCAGTCCCGACGGTTCGCGCGTGTATGTTTTCGCACCGCAGGACGATCCGAATGCCGAGCTGCTCGAGGTGGATACCACCACGTATCTGGTAACTCACTCCCTGAATCTCCCGTTCAACGAAAGCGTCGGGCCCCTGTTGGTTTCACCCGACGGAAGTCAACTCTACTTTGAAATGGGCTTGGCGAGCGAATATATCCAGGTGGTCGATACGGCTACCCTGGCGCCGGTAAAGCAAATCCCGGTGAATGAGTACCCGTTGTGGCTTACCGTGACTCCCAGCGGGCTGATTCTCATGACGGACACCGACAACGAGCTGCTGGTCATCGATCCCCAGGCAGGCATTATACTGAACCGGTTTACGCTGGCCAGCAGGACCGCAGTATTCTCCGGCGCCATCGCCTCTTCGCCCGACAGCACCACGGCTTATATCGGATTCGTGGGACCTTCTATCTTGGCCGTGAATATCACAACCGGTGCGACCGTATTCGAGGCTCCCACCAGCTACAACCCGAGCCAGCTTGCGATTTCGTCCAATGGGGCGACGCTCTATTCTATTAATTACTCCCGCACCGGGACACCCAGTGTATCCGAGTTCCAAATCCCGACTCAAAAGGCGGTAGCCACCGTCAGGCAACTCGGGCCCTTGAGCGGCCTGGCGCTCTCGCACGACGGCGGCACTCTCTATGTGCTGAACGCGGACGAGAGCGCGATTGCCTCGGTGGATGTCTCGTCTCGAAAAGCGACCGGAGTCACTCTCGGAGGCGTTGGCATTAATTCGCTGGCGATCCCTGCGAACGGCAACACGGTCTGGGCGTCGTCTTACCAGTTCGCGGCCGGCGGCGATATCCTGATGCTCAATCCGGCCACGGGGCAACTGAAGTTCACGTTCGGCCCCACCGGCGCACTGGCCTTCTCTCCCAGCGGGACGGTGCTCTATGTCGCGAATCCGGCGCAGGTGGTCGCGCTCGACGTGCAATCGATGACTCAGGTCGCGAAATTCTCCGCGGCCCAATTGCAGAACATCGGCCAAGCAATTCCGTCGCCGGATGGCACGCGCCTGTACCTCTCGATCACATTCGTTTCGGGAGGCCCGCAGCAGCCGCAGGAGAGGGTCGTTCTTCCTCCAGGGGACATTGCCGTGTTGGACACGTCCACCTTGAAGCGCGTCGGGACCATAAATATTCCGGATGGTCTGGGGGGCATGGCGCTGACGTCCGACGGGTCCACGCTGGTCTGCACGTCCAATAAGGGGCACGTGCATGTGATCGACACCGCCACCGATAAAATCACCGCGACGATCGGCCTGTCGCCTGCGAATGGGCTTCTGGAATCGGTAGCGCTTTCGAGCGATGGCTCTACGGCCTATGTAGCGGACGCGGAGAACAACCTGCTGTTCGTGGCCAGTCTTGCGACGCAGACGCAACTGGCCAAGATCGCGGTGGGTAAGGATCCGTTAAATGTCGCCATTACGCCGGACGGTTCCGAAGCGTGGGTGTTGACCGGGGCTGGCCTGGAGATTGTGAATCTGGCGACTAGCGAGGTGGGCGGTCCGGTGGCGCTGCCGGGCTCACCGTCAGCGATCGTGTTCGCGCCGTAATCCGCCCCCTTGCCACCGGTGAGGCGGGCCAACGGCAGGTCGTGAGGTCAATCGGGGATAAACGGATTGTGGATTCGGGTGCCTGCAACGATTTGCCCGTGATTGAGATCTTCCGTCAGCAACTCCGTCGCGGCGCTTTGCTCCGCGGCCGCGACGATCATGCTATCCCACAAGGAAAGCATCCAGGCCTCGCCGATCCCGATGCGCGGATCACGGTCGCGGCGGTGATGGGAAAGTGAACCCAACAAGCGTAGTTGCGTACGATTTCCCGCGCTGCCGCTCCGCTTAGCGGCCGTGGAATCTTGCGCGTCACGTTGACGCAGAATTCCTGGAGCACGCATCCAGATCGTGCGCGCAAATCAGGATATTGGAATCAACGAAGCTCGTCGCGGTCATGCAGATCCTCGCGATTCCGGACGCCGCGGCCTCCAAGATGGAAAGGCGCGTCCAGTTGCGCCAGAGCGCAGGACTTCGCCTGCGCATAGGCCTCTTGAGTTTCGACAATCCTGCGCAATTCATTCGCCAGCATGGCGCTGACGCTAGTGCCTTGCCCGGCCGCGAAGGATCGCGCCCGCTTCAAAAGGCGCTGGTCGATCGCCAGTGTTAATGTTCTGCTTCATAGGCCCGTCCCATCCAATCTCCAGTTTACACGTAAAATACGTGCCGGATGCTGCCGTAATGCCGTTAACCTCCAATCCCCAAAAATATCTAGAGAGAACTTCCCCCAATTCGCCACGAGATTGCTTCCTGTAAGGAGGAACCTCAATGGACGAACGTGAACGGCGTCACGCAATCGACGTCACGCTTTTACAACTGGACAAGCAATTCGGCAAAGGCGCTGTTCTCCGCCTGGGATCCGGCGCCATCGTGCCGGTGGCGGTGATCCCCAGCGGATCGATCTCGCTCGATCACGCGCTGGGCGTGGGCGGCTTCCCGCGCGGACGCGTGATGGAAATCTTCGGGCCGGAGTCGTCCGGCAAGACCACCTTGACCCTGCACTTGATCGCGGAAACGCAGCGGGCCGGCGGCACTGCCGCCTTCATCGACGCCGAGCACGCGCTCGACCCCGGGTACGCGCGCAAGCTGGGCGTGGACGTGGACAACCTGCTGGTGTCGCAACCGGATCACGGCGAGCAGGCGCTCGAAATCGCCGGTGCGCTCACAGCTTCGGGAGCGGTCGATGTGGTAGTGATCGATTCGGTGGCGGCGCTGGTTCCCAAGGCCGAACTGGAAGGCGAGATGGGTGACAGCCACATGGGGTTGCACGCGCGGCTGATGTCCCAGGCGCTGCGCAAGCTCACCGGCGTGGTCAGCCGCACCGGCACGTGCATGGTGTTCATCAACCAGATCCGCGAGAAGATCGGCGTGATGTTCGGCAGCCCCGAGACCACCACCGGCGGACGCGCCCTGAAGTTCTACTGCTCCGTACGCGTGGATATCCGGCGCATCGCCGCCATCAAGGACGGCGACGCCGTTGTCGGCAACCGCACGCGCGCCAAGGTGGTCAAGAACAAGGTCGCGCCGCCATTTCGAGAAGCGGAGTTCGACATCCTTTATGGCGAGGGTATTTCGCGCGAGGGCGATCTGCTGGATTTGGGCGCGTCTAACAACGTTGTGGAAAAGAGCGGCTCCTGGTTCAGCTACCACGGCGAGCGTATCGGCCAGGGACGCGACAACGCCCGCCTGTTCCTGCGTGAGCATCCCGACTTATGCCGGAATCTGGACGGCGAATTGCGCAAAGTACTAGGCCTCGACAACCTGCAGGACCAGCCCCGCAAGGCGGCCGTAGTGGCCGCCGGGGCCGAGACCCCCGTCAAAAAGGCCGTTTGACGGGCTTCGCACGGCTGGTCCTCAAAAAAAGCCCAAAAACAGGCCGTTTCGCGCGTATTTTCTCTTTACATCGAGTTTCGCGATCCCTTATTATTGATAGCGTAATCATGCCGCCGCTCATAACGGGCGCGGCCGGCGCCTTAATTTCGATGGATGGCGTTTGGGGGCCTCCGTTTCGGCGGCTCTTGATTTTGAATCGATGGTGAGAACCAAAGGAGATCTATGGCAAGTCAACGTATGACGCAGACGCAACTGGTGAGGAGCCTCGCCGAGAGTTGCGAAGTAAACAATAAAGTAGCCCGCCAGTTCCTGGATTCGCTTTCCGCAATGGCGATCGGGGAAGTGAAGAAAAACGGAGTCTTCGTGTTGCCGGGTATCGGACGCCTGGTCCGCCAGGACCGCAAAGCCCGCGTGGGCCGCAATCCCGCAACCGGCGAAAGCATCAAGATCCCGGCGAAGAAGGTGGTGAAGTTCCGCGTGGCGAAAGCCGCAAAGGACGCCATCGTCCCGCCCAAGGTGAAGAAGTAGGCCGGCGTCGCCAGCGCCAATAGCAAAAATCCCCGCGCGCCTCCTGCAAGTGCCCGCGGGGATTCTTTTCTTGCTTTTGGAGGGCGGCCAATCTTGGCCGCCCCACAAGCAAACTGACCCACTACCAAATGTCGTTGAGATCCGCCCAACTTGCGGGCAGCCTCCGGAAGCCTACGGCTTCTTCTGGTCGTCGTCGCCCTTCATGCCTTCCTTGAAGTTGCGGATTCCCGCGCCCAAACCCTTGGCCAGTTCCGGAATCTTTTTGCCGCCAAACAGTATCAACGCCACTAAGGCGCACAGCAGAATCTCCTGCGTGCCAAAGGACCCCACCAAGGCGAAAAATGTGCCAGTAGTTTCCATGCGGTCTCCTTTCGCCTCTATTGTACAGGAATCTAAGCCGCGGAGGTAGCGCTCGAAGCGCGCGGCTCGAACGTGTAGCCGAATCCCCGCACCGAATGAATCAAGTTCGGATTGGTCGGGTCGGTTTCGATCTTCTGCCGCAAGCGCAGGATATAAACGTCCACGGCGCGGTCGGTGATGGCGCGATTCTGCCCCCACACGGCGTTCAGCAGTTGTTCGCGGCTGAAGACCACGCCCGGACGGCTCATCAGAAACTCAAGCAGGCGGAACTCCGTGGCGGTGAGGTTGAGCAGCTTCCCGTGCAAGCGCGCCTGGCAACTGCTGCGGTCCAGTTGCACCCCGCCGGCGTCCAACACGCGCGCCGGGGCGGCCTGGTTGCGGAACTGCAGCTTGATGCGCGCGATCAGCTCGCGCACGAAGAAAGGCTTCACGACGTAATCGTTGGCGCCCAATTCCAGGCCGACGATACGGTCCGTTTCCGACGCTCGCGCGGTCAGGAAGATGATGGGCGTCGAAACCAGATCCGGATCCTTGCGCACCGTCTTGCAAATCTCCAGGCCGTCGTAGTCCGGTAGCATGATGTCCAGCAGGATCAGATCGGGCCGCACCTGGCGGCAGAGGTCCACCGCGCCTTTGCCGGTTTGGGAGCCGGTCAGCGCAAATCCCTCCTTCTCGAGGTTGTACTTCAAGAGGGCGAACAGATCGGTATCGTCTTCGATCAGAAGGATCTTTTTCATGCGTCCACCCTAGAGCGTAAACAACGAATAGTTAACGCAGCGTTACGGATGCATGAACTAAGGATTAAGTTCTGCTCGGTGGGGGAGGATGGCATCCTGCGGGCCGATTGCCAATCGGCCCCTGGAGTTTGGCCTTATTCGGATGCCTCGTGGGGCGGGCCTCCAGGCCTGCGCGGGTTCTCTAGAACCCGCTCTTCGGTGAGCGAAGCCCGCCCGCGCCCGCACTACGAGATTTCCTCGAACCGGTACCCGAATCCCCGCACAGTAGTCAAGTATCGCGGATTATCCGGCTCCGCTTCGATGTGCTCGCGCAGGCGCCGGATATGCACATCCACCGTCCGCGGCGTGACGAAGCGCTGCTGGCCCCAAACCTCCTCCAGAAGCTGATCGCGGCTGAACGCGCGGCCCGCATGTGTCAGGAAGAACTCCAGCAGCTTATACTCGGTGGACGTCAGATTCAGTTCGCGACTGCGCAGAAAGACGCGGTGCGCGCCGCGGTCCAGCTTAAACGGCCCGGCCTCCACCGCGGTGTTTTCCTCCTCGTCGCGTTCGGCGCGGCGCAGATGGGCCTTCACCCGGGCCACCAGCTCGCGCGGGCTGAATGGCTTGGTCATGTAATCGTCGCCGCCGATTTCGAGGCCCAGCACGCGGTCGACTTCGTCGGAGCGGGCGGTGAGAAACAGCACCGGCGTGCGCGCCAGGATGGGCGACTGGCGAATCTGCCGGCAAAGCTCGAACCCGTCGTCGCCGGGCAGCATCACGTCCAGCACAATCAAGTCGGGTTTCCAGGCTTCCAAGTCCTTTAGCGTGCCTTTGTGGCCCGAGAGGACATAAGCCTGATATCCACCGCGGGTCAGATTGTAGTCGAGCAGCGTGGCCAATTCCGCCTCGTCTTCTACGATTGCGATTCTCTTAGCCATGCCGTAGTGGGCCAGGCGCTTCCGCCTGCCGATCCGTTCACCTGATGGCCGTGACCTCTACCGAAGCTAACCGCTGGCCGCGGCTCCCGGCTGAGAAATCCACGAGCGCGAAGAAATAGCGGGTCCCCGCTTCGATCCAATTCGCCTCCACCCGATCGCCGGCGTTGCCCCTGCCGAATTCCTTCTCCGCGAAGCCCTTCGGGCCTTCCGATCTCACAAAGACGCGGGCATCCGCGCCCGTGGACGACCAGAATATGTGCGCGGTGCAATGGTCTCTGCCCGGCTCGATGCGGCAGGGATTCGGCTCCGCGCGAATCACGCCTGAGACACCGCCTGCGACGCCCGTCACCGTAACGGTTGCCAGAATCGCGCCCCGTCTTCCCTCCGAGAAATCCACGAGCGTGAAAACGTAGGTAGTGCCCGCCTCGATCCAGTCCGCCACGCATTGCGCGCAAGACGGTTCTTTGGCGAACTCCCTTTCCGGAGCCCCCGCTCTTTGTGCCTGCGCATAGACGCGCACACCGCGCGCGCCATCTGTCGCCCAAGTTACGTTCGTCGCACAGTGGGGCGCCCCGGGCGGGACTACGCAGGGGTTCGGGTTGGCGGAAATCGTGCCGGTGGCGGCCCAGGCGGGCGCCATCGCTCCGGCGAAAGCCATCGAGGCCAGCAGTTGCAATCTAATTATCTTCATCAAGGCCATTCTGCACGATGGCGAGCCGCGATGCAAGCGTGGGGCGGGTATCCACGTCTGCGGCGGGTCTCCAGACCCGCCCCACTCCCCCATGCGGTACTTTCTTTTATATGGACCCTATCGAGATCGGCGCCCTCGTCTTCCCCCGCATCGACCAACTGGATTTCACCGGTCCTTTCGAGGTGTTGTCGCACATCCCCGGCGCGCGGTTTCACGCGCTCTGGAAAGACAAAGCACCCGTGCGAGACATGCAAGGCCTGATCCTCACGCCGGATATGACGTTCGACGAAGCGCCAAACCTGGACGTGCTGGTGGTGCCCGGCGGCTGGGGGCAGCAGCAGTTGATGGACGACGAAGCCGTCCTCGCATTCATCCGCGCGCAAGCGGGGCACGCCAGATACGTCTTCTCGGTCTGCACCGGCGCGCTGATTTGCGGAGCCGCCGGGTTGTTGAAAGGCGTCCGCTCCACCACGCATTGGGCCGCCTTCGATCTGCTCAAATACTTCGGCGCGATTCCCGTCGACGAGCGCGTCGTGGTGGACGGCAAACACGTGAGCGCCGCCGGCGTGACTGCCGGTATCGACGGCGCCTTGCGCCTGGCCGCCCTGCTGAGCGGCGACCGGGTGGCGGAACAAATCCAGCTTGTGATGCAGTACGCGCCGCAGCCGCCTTTCACCAGCGGCACTCCGCAAACCGCGCCGCCGGAAGTGCTGAATGCCGTGCTCGCGGCCGGCCGGCAGATCGCGCAAGCCCGTCTCGAAACCGCGCGGCGCGTCTCTGATAGGCTGGGAATTATGACGGATCTCCGGTACCCGATCGGCCGCTTCGCGTACGCGGGCGAGAGCACCGAAGAACAGCGCCGCGCGTTCATCGACCGCATCGAGGCCACGCCTGTGCGGCTGCGCGCGGCTGTCGAAGGCTTAACTCCGGAGCAACTCGACACGCCGTATCGCGCCGGCGGCTGGACCGTTCGCCAAGTGGTCCACCACGTGCCCGATAGCCATATCAATAGTTACTGCCGCTTCCGTCTGGCGCTGACGGAAGAGACGCCCAGCGCCAAAGGATACGATGAGGCGGCCTGGGCTGAGCTTTTCGATTCGCGCACCGCGCCGGTCGAGGTGTCGCTCGCGTTGCTCGAATCGCTGCACCGCCGCTGGGTGCTGCTGCTGCGCGCCATGACGCCCGCCGATTTCGCGTGTACGTTCCTGCATTCGGAACTGGGGCCGGTGACGCTCGACCGCAACTTGGCGCTGTATGCCTGGCATGGCGATCATCACGTGGCGCATATCACGGCGTTGCGCGCGCGTATGGGCTGGGTGTGATGCGGCCCACGCGGCGGGTGGGGCGGGCCCCTGATTTGCTGGGAGGCTCAGAATAAATGCCGATGGCGGGTTAAAGCAACATAAAGGACGTTCTGTTATAGTAAACGCAGGGCAGGAACGTGGGGGCGAAGGGCACCGGGGCCGAACTGTTCGCAACCGTGTGTTTAAGGTGGGGATCACCGAATGCAGCATATTGCGCCTATCTTGCAGGCAACAGCATCTCTGGCATGGCCTATCTTTGCCTTGATAGCGGTGTTCATGTTTAAATCTGAAATCGCCGAACTAATACGCGCAATCCCCGAATCATTGCGCCGCATCAAGAAAGCAGAGGTTGGCGCACTAAAGCTAGAGCTCGACACTTTGGATAAGGTCGTGGCTCCCTTGGAAAAGGAAGCGCAAGAATTGCCGCCAGAGGAACGCCGACTGGCAGGCCCCGGTCAAGAGGAAACGTTTGACGCGATAAGACAAGCCATTTTTCAGCAGGCCACGAGCGCCCCGAAGGTCGCCCTAATGACACTCAGGGCTGAGCTCGAAAAGCAGGCGCAGCAAGCCCTTGCAACGCGCGGATTACTTCGCGGGAGGCCGGTCGTTTCCCTAAATCAGGCTTTAGGCGAGCTCCGCCAGTATGGCCTGCCGGAGTTGGAAGCCTCACAGAAGTTATTCGACGACGTGAGAAACAAACTCGTTCACGGCGCGGCTGGTACAGATGATGACGCGTTGAGGGCGCTCGATTCTGGTATAACCATACTTCGAGCGCTGAACGCCCTGCCGAATGAGGTCAACGTCGTGCATAACCCTAGGGTCGAAATTTTCTCGGACGGCATGTGCACCACCCCCATTCCAGATGCAAAGGGCGTCATTCTTGAAAGTACGCCGCCCGGAGGCGGGATGAAGACGTTTCGAATTTTCCCGACCACGCGCATACATTTCCAAAAAGGCAAAAGGGTTGCTTGGGAGTGGAACATGCAAAAGGTATGGCCTGCCGCTTGGTATCGAGACCCGGACACCGGAACGATAACGCAGGCTTGGGATCAGGCTGCGGAGTTCATCGGTCGTCACCTGGACGAGATATTCTGATGCCCCTAACCGCGGGATTGCATGACTCTTTGGCTGATCTTCCTCACCGGATTGGGTAGTGCGTCAGTTTGTTTGTGGGGCGGCCAATCTTGGCCGCAGCCGCAAAACCCCGCGCCCGCAACCATCGGCGGCGCAGTGACCGACGCTTCCGGATTGGTGGTGATGGGCGCGGTGGTGACGCTGCAGAGTGCCGCTCCCACAGGCAAACGTACAACGGTGACGGACGAAACCGGATCCTTCCACTTTGCCGCGGTGGAACCTGGAAGCTACACGCTCGCGATCGCGGCCGATGGGTTCGCAGCGTGGACGCCGCCAAACATCGTGGTCCGTGCAGGCGAGCAGCAGCCGTCGCTTTCCGCCGTACTGCAGGTTGCTCCTAATTCGAGCAGCGTGGATGTCGGCCTCTCGGCACACGAGCTGGCAGTGGAGCAAGTGAAAGCCGAGGAGAAGCAGCGTCTGCTGGGCGTGTTTCCGCACTTCTTCGTCACCTATGAGCCGAATCCGGCCCCACTGAATGCCGCGCAGAAATTCCAGCTCGGCTGGAAGACCATTATCGATCCGGTCACTCTGTTGTCCAGTGTGGTCGTGGCGGGAATCGAGCAGGCGCGGAACAGTTACCACCAATGGGGCCAGGGATTGGAGGGCTTTGGGAAGCGTTTTGGGGCCGACTACGCCGACGAGGTCAACGGCGTCATCATTGGCCATGGACTCATGCAGTCGGTCTTTCACCAGGACCCGCGCTACTTCTACAAAGGCAAGGGGAGCTTCCGCTCGCGCGCGCTTTATGCCTTCGCCACCGCGTTCGTTTGCAAGGGCGACAACGGGCATTGGCAGCCGGACTACGGCGATGTGCTGGGCGATCTGGCGTCCGGCGAGATCTCGACGTTGTACTATCCCGCCAGCTCGCGCACCGGCCTGCGGCTTTTTCACGACGTGCTGCTGGGTTTAGCCGGCAGGGCGGCGAGTAACCTATTCGAAGAGTTCCTGTTGCGCAAAGTAACCACCCATGTGCCAAAGACGGCCCTGACGCAGACCGGTCCGATCCTGCGCGAAGGAACGCCGATATCGCTGATCTCGATCGAAGACCTGAATTCCAAGACGGCCAAGGATTCCGGACCGATCTCGTTTGTGCTGGCCGGCGATATTGAGGTGGGCGGCGTGCTCGTAGCCAAGGTCGGCTCAAAAGCCTCGGGCCAGGTGAGTTACTCGATCAGGCCCGGCGCCGAAGGCGGGGCGATCGGCGTGGGACTCGATCGCGTGCGCCTCAAGGTGGGCAATACGGAGGTTCCGCTCCGAAGCACCCAGGCGCGAAAGGGCGCCGGTACGTTGGAGTATCGCCGGCTGGAAGATTCCGGCAGGATTTCGATGGTGCTGTACGTCGCCGCGAATACCACGCTCCCGCCGGCGCGGTGAGCCAGTTTTGTTGGGCGGGCAATACTGCCTGGCAATACTGCCCGCCATCCACCCATCAACGGATCGCGGGAACGTGCGCCACCTTGACCGCATGCGCAGCCGCCTTGGCAGGCGGCGCCGGCCTCACTACGCCCGCCGGCGCGACATGCGGATGCAGCAGGCTGGTAGCCCGCGTCTCCCCGGCCGCATTACGCGCCGCTGCCCCGGTTGCGGAATTCACATGCAGTTCCCGCGGAGTCTTAACGGCGGCGGCCATACGGATGTTCTCGTAACCTTTGCGCTTGGCCACGATGCGATAGTCGAAAGCGATGCTGGAACCGCCGCCCCCCAGTTCGTGAACTTCGAAACTGGCGCCCGTCTCATTGGCGACGTAGAGACCCTTGCAATCTCCCTTGGGCGTCAGGAATACGTGATACTGCATGCCCGTGTTGACCGTCTGCGCGTATTGCGCGTCGAGCGTCACCACCGCCGCGCCGTTGTGCAACTCGCTGGAGCCAATATCCTCGAACCAGTTTTCCGGCGACTGCATCGCGTACAAGGATACCTCGCGGGAACCGCCGGCCCCATCGGGAAGGGAGGCGTGCCCGCCGACCGAACCGCTGCAGGCCAGATTGCCATTGGTAAAGATGTCGCAGTAGCCGCCGGAACCCTGCGTCGCCAGCACGGTCCCGATCGGCGCGGTAGTTTGATTTTCCACATACAGCGTGGCCTGGCTGTTGGCGTTATTGTACCCGGCGAAGGCTACCGTATCGCCTGCCGTGGCCAACACGGCGGCAGTCCCGCTGTTGGTGTCGCCCCACACCCCGGAGGGGGTAGTTCCCGCAAAGTCCTTGCCGATCGCGCTTTGGGCAATCGCGATGCCGTACACCCCGACTCCCACGTCGCTGACCGCCCCGCCCGCCACGCCATAGGTTTCGCCGCTGGTAGCCGATGCGGCGCCTGCGACCCCGGTACCCTCGGTGCTGGCAACCAGTCCACCTACTCCAGTCGTCTCGCCCGAAGTAGCCGTCGCGTTGCCTTCCACAGCGGTACCTGTAGAGCTTACAGCCTTGCCATAGACACCGACCGCGCTGCCGCTCGAAGCCGTATTTTGGCCTTCCACTCCGTATCCGCCCGCGCTGGAGCCTTGGCCGTAGACGCCAATCGTGGTGCCGCTGGTAGCCGTAGCGTTGCCCCACACGCCGTATCCCGAATCGCTGACGGCCGTGCCATACACGCCCACCGTACTGCCTGTGGTAGCATTCGCCTCGCCAGACACTGCGACTCCCGCATCGCTGGCATTGGTGCCGGATACGCCAAAAGTGTTACCGCTGGTAGCCGTGGCGTTGCCCCACACGCCGGTTCCCGCATTGCTGGGGGTTTGGCCCAGGACGCCAGTGGTATCGCCGGTGGTCGCGGTAGCGTTGCCCGCCACCCCATATCCCGCGGAGCTGGCATTGTCGCCCACTACGCCAAAGGTTGTGCCGGAAGTGGCGTCGGACTGTCCTTGTACCCCGGTCCCCGCATCGCTGGCTACCAAACCAACGACGCCGGTGGTAGTGCCAGTCGTTTCCAGATCCTGGCCTTGCACGCCAATGGCTGTTGTGCCGGTCGTGCTGGTCGAGATGCCGACGATACCGACGCCAGACGGATTCTCCGCCAAAAACCTGGCGTTGGGCGCCACCCGGCCGATGCCCAGATTGCCACTGCTTTGCAGTATATCCGAATTCCCCAGAGCGGTACCGCTAGTCCACAAGGGAACTGTACCAGCCGTGCCGGTGCCGGTGACGGCGGCCGGCGCTGCGGCAGGCTTGGCCGAGTCGCCGCCCGCCAGGGCCCTACCGGACGCGATGGAAGCCCCCACGGCGGCATTCGCGGCTGGCCCAGAAGTCGCCCCAGCCAGTGCGAACGCTGAAGCCGGTAGCCCACCCAGCGTCTCCGCATCCACCGCCTTCAGGGAGTACGGCACGCTAGTCATCAGCACGCGCGGACGCTCCGCTCCCCCTTGCGCCTGTACGCCCAACCATCGCGCACCCGAGCCGAACGCCTCCGCCGGAATTCCTTCGTTCCGGGTGGCGCCCAGCAAAGCCGTATACTTCCCGTTGCCGTCCGCCTGTATGTTCTGCGTTTCCGTCCAGACCGGGGCGCCGCCCTCCTGCGCTTCATACAACGCGAAAGTCACGCCCTGCATTCCGCTCAAGGGTTTGCCGCCGCCGTCCGTCAATGCGCCGCTGAACTTCACCAGCCGCGGCACGGCCGTGGCGGTTTTAGCGGCCGGCTGAGCCGTTGCGACGGCCGTCCAGCCGACCGCTATCATGATTGCGCAAAGGGAATTGTAGACACGTCTCATTCGTAGATCTCCTGTGCCGCAGCGCCGCGTGTATGCCTAGTCCTGCCAGTACTTTTTGCGAACGGACGCCGTAGATGTTTAGGTTATAATCCTATCATTCCGTGGCCCCTGCATGGGAGTATTTTACGGTGATTAACCTACTCGTTTTCACGAGTTACGTGACGCTATGACTGGCAGTCCAGCGTTGGACGCAGGCGGTCGAGAACAGTTTGGCGGCGCCCAGGTGGGGGCGGCACTGTTTTGCGCGCTCCCCGCGGATGGCGCTGTTCCTGCGCTTCGTGGTGGCGGAGCGCCTCTCCGGACGCGCCGTGTCGCCGAAGGAGCACGAAATCGGCGTGCGGGTCTTCGGACGCAAACCGGATTACGATCCGCGCATCGATCCGATCATACGGGTGCAGGCCCGTCAGCTCCGCTTCAAATTACGCGAGTATTACGCGGGATCGGGCAGCGCCGAGCAAGTGCGGGTCGACTTGCCCAAAGGCTCCTACCTGCCCGAGTTCCATTTGCAAGCTGACCAGCCGGATGGCGTGGCGCGGCATAGCGTCACTGCGGTGCCCGGCGGCGCAAGCCGTCCCGCCAGATGGGTCTGGGCCGCCGCCTTCCTGGCCACCGGGCTGATCGCCGTGGCTCTAATGTCGATCGTTTGGAAACACGTGGGAGTGCGGGCCGCCCGTCCGGTGAATCCCGCCGCCCGCAGCGCGTATTTGGAGGGCCGGTATTACTGGAGCCAGAGGAACGAGCAGAGCCTCCGGCGCGCGGTCGAGTATTTCAATCAGGCTACCGCCAGCGACCCGGGTTACGCCGATCCCTGGGTGGGCTTGGCCGATTGTTACAACCTGTTGCGCGAATATTCCGCCATGCCGGGCAGCGAGGCTTTTCCACGCGCGCTCGCGGCCGCCCGCAAGGCCGTGGAATTAGACGACACGTCCGCCGATGCGCACAGCGCGTTAGCCTTCGCCGCTTTTTATGGACTACTGGATATCAAAACCGGCGAACGGGAGTTTCAGCGCGCGCTGGAACTGAATCCGAACTACGCGGAAGCGCACCAGTGGTATGCCACGGCCTTGATGACGCTCGGGCGTTCGCCCGAGGCACTCGCGCAGATCGAACTGGCGCAGGACTTGGCGCCTTCGTCGCGCGCGATTCTGGCCGACAAAGGATTAATCCTTTTTTATGCCGGCCAGCCCGAGCAGGCCGTGCGGCTGCTCACGAAGATCGAAACGGCCGAGCCCGCGTTCGTCTCACCGCACAGAAATCTGGCCACCGTCTATATGGCCCGCCAGGACTATGCGGGCTATCTGAGGGAGTTCAGGACGGTGGCGGAGCTGTCCGGGGACACGCGCGCGCTGGATGGGATTAGTGCGGGCGAGCGGGGCTTGGCGGCGGGCGGCGTGCAAGGCATGCTGGAAGGCATGCTGGACGCGCAGAAGAAACTGTATCTTCAGGGGCGGGCGCCGGCCTACGAATTAGCCAAGACTTGTGCGCTGCTGGGCAGGAAGCGGGAAGCCATCGAGTATCTGAAAGTAGTGTACGCGCAACACGATTACCTGATTCTGATTTCCCGCATCGACCCGGTCCTCGGCAATCTGCGCGACGAGCCCGCGTATCGCGATCTGGTAGCTCATCTCTGAAGTGGGTTCTCGTGGCGCCGCCCTCGCAGATGCTACTCTTGTATGGAGGAGCAAATCTGTCCACAGCACCCCATACCGCCATCTGCCCGCACTCGACGGAATTGGCTTCGACTTATTCGATGAATGAAGAAAACAAAGGCCTTATTGGCTTTGTTCCTTTAGAAAAACTTGCGCGTGCCGGCCTTTTCTCGGGGACGCTGCGGCGCCCTCCGCCCCTTCCACAGAACAAAACCGCCGCGCATGCGTAATAAACTATTGGTTCGCGCGTCACCATAGCGCGGCCCAGGCGCGCGCCAGCCCACCGGTGTCGCCTTTCATCTTAACGGTTGATCTCAATGAAACTATTTCAAACGCCGCTTCGAGTTTTAGGGATTCTCCCGGTCTTATGCACCTGCGCGGCGGCCCAGCAGGGGATCGACATCCAGCCGCCAACGGGCAGATGGAGCGTCGTCACGGGCCCCTACCGGGCCGGAAGCGTGCCGTCTATCCGGCTGGAGAATTCGTCCCGTCTCGCTTCGCTCATTCGCGCGGGTAATCTCTATCTGTCGGCGCACGACGTGGTGGCGTTAGCCATCGAAAACAATATCGACGTGGAAATCCAGCGATATGGCCCGCTGCTGGCGCAGCAAGTGCTCCGCCGCGCCCAAGCCGGCGGCGCGTTGCGCGATGTCGGACTGGCCGTCGCGTCGGGTCCCACCAGCGTCAGCTTGACCGGCGTCAGCGTAAACGCTTCCGGCGGCATCGGTCTCAGCGCGGGCACCGGAGTCGGTTCCGGCGGCGGCATCACCACCCAGTTGGGCCCCACTATTCCTTCCTTGGATCCCACCATCCTCGGCCTCGCCAGTTTCGGACACACCACGGTCCCGGAGAGCAACGAAGTAGTTTCGGCAATTCCCGTACTCGTGGAAACCACGCGCTTCTATGAGGCCCAGTATGTGCAGAACTTCGAATTCGGCCTGACCGCCCAATTGACCTATGCCAGCACGCGCGTGAACTTGAACAGCCCGCTTTACGACCTGAATCCCTATACCTCCGGCGACCTCGATTTGGTGGTGACGCAGAACCTGTTGCAAGGATTCGGACGGGCGGTGAACGGCCGGAACATCCGCGTGCAGAAGAATAACGTGAAGGTGAGCGCGCTGCAATTCAAGCAGCAGATCGTCGCCACGGTCTCGGCCGCGCTGAACCTTTATTGGGACTTAGTGAGTTTCGACGCCGATGTGCGCGCCCGCCTGCGGGAAGTGGCCACTGCGCAGCAACTTTTGGACGACAACAAAAAGCTGGTCCAGTTCGGAACGGCGGCGCCCATCGAAATCACGCGCGCGGAGTCCCAGTTGTACGCCAGCCAGCAGGATCTGGTCACTTCCCAGACCAACCTGATGCAACAGGAAACCATCTTGAAGAACTACCTGAGCCGCAACGGCGTGACGGAAGCCGGTTTGACGGGCTTGCACATCGTGCCGCTGGATAAGTTTCAGATTCCCGAGAAGGATGAAGCCCGGCCGCTCGAAGACTTGATTAACCAAGCCCTTGCGGCGCGTCCCGAAATGGAGCAACTCCGCCTGAACCTGACCAGCAACCAGATGAACCTGGTGGGCATCAAGAACTCTCTCAAGCCTACCTTACAGGCGTTTGCCGAACTGACTAACAATGGCCTGTCGGGAGCGCTGACGGCCGAGGGTCTGCAACTGGGCGGCAGTGGTCCGCTGGTCGGCGGATATGGCAATCTGCTCTCCCAGATCTTTCGCCGGGGTTATCCGAATTATTCCGCGGGTGTATCGCTCAACATACCGCTACGCAATCGCGCCGCGCAGGCCGACTATACCACCAGTCTTCTGCAACTCCGCACCAGCGAGTTGAACCTGCGCAAGAATATCAACCAGATCCGGGTGGACGTGCAGAACGGCATGGCCGGTCTGCAACAGGCGCGCTCGCGCTACGAGGCTGCGGTGAAATCCCGCGTGCTGCAGGAGCAGACCCTGGCCGGCGATCAAAAAAGGTATGCGCTGGGCGCCACCGTAGCCTTCCAGGTGGTGCAAGACCAGCGCGACCTGGCCAACGCCCAGTCGAGCGAAGTGCAGAGCATGGCCAACTACACGCATGCGCGCATCGCACTCGATCAGGCGCTGGGCGCCACGCTCGATGTGAATGAGGTTTCGATCGATGAGGCATTGAAAGGACAAATCTCCCAGCCGTCCGTCTTGCCCGCGGACCTGCCCAAGGAGGAGCGCCCATGACCCGGCCAATGGATTGTCTCCTAACCCTTGCCACCATCCTCCTCTGCGTCCCCGCCTGGGCCCAGCAATCTTCCATCGCCCCCATCCCGCCGCACGCGCCCGCCATCCTGCGCCCGTACCTGGCGGACGATGTGCCGCCCGTGCGCCTCGCAAACTCCACGCGCCTGAGCGACCTGGTCCGCGCCGGAACACTCTATCTCACCGTGCAGGACGCCATTGCGCTCGCGCTGGAGAACAATATCGACATCGAGGTCGCCCGCTACAATCCGCTCATCATGTCGTGGAACGTTACGCGTTCCGAAGCGGGCGGCGCATTGCCCGGAGTACCGAGCAGCGCCTCGCAAGCCGGATCGGTGGCCTCCGGGCAGGGCGTGGCGGGCAGCCTGCAAGCCGCCGGTCAAAGCATACTGGGAACCGGCCCGACGCGTGGCCAGTCGACCAACGCCACCATTTCGCAAATTGGACCCATCACGCCAACGCTCGATCCCATTATTCAGGAAACCAGCACATTCAGCCACATCACAACAATTTATCCGGATGCGGAGGTGAGCATCTCGCCGGCCGTCGTCGATGTAACGCGAACGGCCACGGCAAGCGTTCAGCAAGGGCTGCTTACCGGCGGCACCGTTACGCTCACTTACAGCGACCACTACTTAAGCGAGGATTCCCCGGCGGACGTGCTCAACCCGACTTCGGCCCCGGCGCTCTCCGTCTCCGTGACGCAGTACCTCCTGAACAGCGCCGGCATCGCGGTCAACGCGCGCTTCATCAACGTTGCCAAAATGAACCGGGACGCCTCGGACCTGTCTTTCCAAACCACGGTGACGAACACGGTCTCCCAAGTATTGAATGCGTACTACTCTCTGGAAGCGGCCGATGAAGACGTGAAAGCCAAGAGAAACGCCGCGGAAACCGCCGCCACGTTCCTCGGGAACGTGAAGGAGCAGGTGCGCATCGGATCGTTGGCGCCTTCCGAGACGATCAACGCCGAGAGTCTGGCGATTACCGCCCAACAAGCTGTGGTGAATTCCGAGACAACCCTGCAACAGCAGGAGATTCAATTGAAGAACCTGCTGAGCCGTAACGGGACCGCCGATCCCGTCCTGGCCGGCGCGCGTATCCTGCCGGTCGATCCCATCCGCGTCCCCGAACACGACGACCTGCCTCCGCTGGAGGACCTGGTTAAGCAGGCGCTCGCCGACCGCACGGATCTTGCGAGCGAAAGGGAAAACGAAGCGGCCGAGGTAGTGAGTAACCTGGGCACCAAGAATGGAGTCCTGCCGTTCGCGGTGGTAATCGGCAGCGAAAGCCAGGCCGGCTTATCCGGGACTGGAAAGACGGTCAACATCGCCGGCTTGACGGCGGCGCCGAATCCCTACTTTGTGGGCGGCATCGGCACGTCCCTCGGTCAGGTGTTCCGCCGCGACTTCCCTTCCGAAAGCATCACTGGAGCGTGGGAAATGGCGTTCCGCAACAGGCAGGCGCTGTCCGACTATGCCATCGACCAGTTGACGCTGCGCCAGACCCAGTTGTCGAACCGCAAGGACCTGAATCAAGTGCAGGTGGACGTCCAGAACTACGTCATCGCGTTGCGGCAGGCGCGCGCCCGCTACGACGCGGCCGTCCACAACCGGACCCTGCAGGAGCAGTTGTATGCGAGCGAGCGGAAGCGGTTTGAATTGGGAGCGTCCATCCCGTATAACGTGGCTCAACAGCAGCGCGATCTGATGACGGCCCAAAATTCCGAGACGACGGCTCTGGTCGCCTATGTGACCGCCCGCATCGCCCTCGACCGCACCACCGGAACCATCCTGCCGGCCAACCATGTGTCGCTAGTGGAGGCGCAACAGGGCAAAGTGGCGCGAGAGTCGGTGATTACCAAGCAGCCCACCCAGAAGTAGGACAGGCCTCCGGGCGAACCCGCAACTGCAGGCCGAGTGGCGCTTTTTCCTGCGGCACGATTGGGATTCCAAGTCGCCCTTCGTGCCCGTGTTCGCCGTGCAGGCCCTCGCTCGAAAGGACTTGCCTCCCTTCCTGCGGAACCGAAAGCCGCTCCTATCCGGCAAACCTGGATGCCATGGCGGGCGAACATCCTCGCTCTGAAGAAGAGGTCTCCGGCCGCGAAGCAGCACCATAAGTGGCGCTCCCGCCGCCAAATGGCGCTCCGCCGCCGGTGTACGAGAAGTCCGCTTTATTTTTGCGAAAGTAGGATGATCCTGTACGAATCAGTACATTCCGCGTTTACAAATTCGCAGCCGCGTCGCATACTGCACGAATAGTCTTAATCTATTAGCAACGAGTGTGGAGGGGTCCCGGACGCCGCACAATCCCAAAATCCGGACTGAAGGCCGGCACGGATTATGGAATAGCGTATCTGGAACCTCAAAGGCCCTGCTTTTACATAGGTTTAGAGTCGCATACATTTGGTTAACAAATTGCTTCGCTTAACACTTTTTCGCCATCAACAAAACTTCCACCAAGGGGGATACATGCAGTTCCATCAGAAATTGGCTTTTGGCCTGGTAGTCGCTTTAGTGTTGTTCTCGCTACCGATAGCTTTTGCGCAAACGATCACGACCGGCGAAATCACGGGTGCCGTGTCCGATCCGACTGGCGCCATCATCGCTGGAGCGGCCGTCAAGCTCAGCAGTCCCAGCACCGGTGCCGTTCGAACCGACACCACAGACGCATCCGGTGTTTTCCGGTTCGCACTGCTGCAGCCGGGCGAGTATATTCTCAACATCGCCGCTTCCGGGTTTCAGATCACGGAAACCAAGGCCACCGTCACGTTGGGAGCAACCATAAGGATTGACGAGAAACTGAAGCTCGCGACATCCACGGCCACCGTCGAGATCAACGCCGAGGCCACCGCCGTCCAAACGGAGAACGCGGATATTCAAACCACCTTCGACTCCACCCAGATCGCGATGTTGCCCAATCCGGGTAATGACCTGACGTACTATGCGCAGCTCTCGCCGGGCGCCGTGATGAACACCAACGGCGGATACGGCAATCTTTCGGTCTTCGGGTTGCCCGGAACTTCCAACCTCTTCACGCTGAACGGCCAAAACGATAACGATCCGTTCCTGAACCTGAATAACAGCGGCGCCACCAACCTGCTGCTGGGTTCCAACGAGATGGCCGAAGTCTCGGTGACCACCAACGGCTATAGCGGTCAATACGGCCAGTTGGCGGGCGCCCAGGTCAACTACGTGACCAAGAGCGGCACCAACAGTTTTCACGGTAATGCGAATTACTATTGGAACGGGCGGGTGATGAATGCCAACGACTGGTTCAACAACGCCAGCGGCGAGCCGCGGGCGTTCGACAACGTCAACCAGTACTCCGCCTCTTTGGGCGGTCCGATCTGGAAGAACCATACGTTCTTCTTCTCCGACTACGAAGGTCTGCGCGCCTTGATCCCTCTCGGCGGTACCGACGTCCGGCTCCCGTCCCAGGCGTTCCAGGCGGCCACGCTTGCCAATCTTACGGCGAACGGCAACGGGAACGAGGTTCCCTTCTACCAGCAGGCGTTTACGGCATGGAATTCGGCCATCGGCGCAGGCCGTGCCACTCCGGTTCCCACCAGTTCCGCGGACGTGAATGGCCCCGGCTGCGGCGATTTGACCATTCTTTCGGCCGGCGCGGCGTGCGCCACCCAGTACTTCGTCACTCCGACGAACTTCGCGCCGGAGTTTCTGTGGACGCTTCGCATCGATCAGAACGTCGGCGACAAGGATCGCATTTATGGACGCTACCAGGTCGATCACGGAACACAGCCCACGGCCACCAGCGCCTTGAACCCCCTATTCAGCGCCACGTCATATCAGCCCGAAAACCAGCAGCAGATTAGTTGGACGCACGTCTTTGGCCCGAATGCGACCAATTCATTCACTGGATCGCACCTCTATTATGCCGCCGCCTTTTCATATGCCAACGAGGCTGCCACCAATAGCTTGTTCGCGCCGGGCCTCGGTCTCAACGACGGGTCGTTCGCCACACTGAACTCCCTGGAGACGGCGTTTCCACAAGGTCGGGACGTTCAGCAGGGCCAAATCGCCGACGATTTTACATGGACGAAGGGGAGACAAACCATCAAAATCGGCGGGAACTGGCATAAGGACTGGGTGTACGACTTCGACTTCCAGGAGGGCACGCGCGGTGATGTGGCCTTTGGAACCATCGACGATTTCTATGCGGGCACCATCGGGGGCGGCGGCTACTTCTACCAGACTTTCCCCTTGAAGCAGGCTGAGAACATCGGCGTCTATCAATTGGGCGTTTATGCCGAAGACGATATTAAGGTAAACAAGAACCTGACGGTCAACTTCGCGCTGCGTGCGGACCACAATTCCAACCCGACGTGCCAGGGTGACTGCTTCGAAACGTCGGCCACTTCGTTCTCGACGCTCGACCACGATCCAAGCGTCCCCTACAATCAGGCCATCCAGACCGGCCGCGCGCAAGCCTACTACGCCACCAATAAGGTCGTGTGGGGACCGCGCGTGGGCGTCGCCTGGTCGGTGACCCCCAAGACGGTGGTGCGCGCCGGAGCGGGAATCTTCGGCGACTCGTTCCCCGCCTTCGTGGTGGACGGGTTCGTGGAGAACCCTCCCAACTACAACGCTCTCTTTCTGCCGGGATCCCTTTTTGCGACCAGTCCGGCCGCCCCGGGCGTCGCCGGAAGCGTCTTCGGCATTGCCAGTTCGACCAATGCCTCGCTGGTCTCGGGTTTCGCCTCCGGTGGTACGCTGGCCTCGCTCTCGGCCGCTAATCCGTTGTTCGCGCCGCCCAACCTCACCACCATGGATCCGTTCATCTCCCAACCACGGTATTACGAGTGGAACCTTGAGATACAACAGGACATCGGCTGGCACACCGTGTTCAGCGCGAATTATGTCGGGAACCATGGCGTGAAGGAGGCCATCAACAACAACGGCCTCAATTCATTCTGCCCCAGCGGCTGCGGGTCCGGGCTGCCCATCGGGTCGTCGCCTGCGGATGAGCGGTTCGCCGAGGTTTCGGAGTATCAAAGCGCCGGTGTCTCGCGCTATGACGGCCTGGTCCTCTCGGTAAAACACTCCATGAGCAGCCACCTCGCTTTCGGCCTGAATTACACGTATAGCCATGCCACCGACGATGCTTCCAACGGCGGCCTGGAGCCGTTCAGCTTTAACGGCCAGGGGAGCGTGCTGAACCCGGAGGATCCGTACAGCATCCGCGGTTACAACTACGGCAATGCGGATTATGACATTCGCCATTACGTCTCGGCCAATTATGTGATCGACGATCTATTGCGCGCTTTGCACTTCACCAAGGGATCCAACGCTATCTTCGGCGGCTGGACTCTTTCCGGCACTGTGCTGGACCACACCGGCTTCCCCTTCAGCGTGGTGGAAAACAACGCCTTGATCGCCAACTACGGCGGCACAGTATTCGCTCAACCAATCACCACGGGCTGGACGTCGTGCGGATCGGGTGGCGCGTATACCAACAACACTCCGTGTCTGTCGCCGAACAACTTCGCGCCCTCCATGAGTACTTCCGGTGTGCTCAACTCGTTTTCCACCCAGAACCGGAACCAGTATCGCGGGCCTGGCTACTTTGTGACCGATATGAGCATTTCGAAGCAGATCCCGATCACGGAGCGCATTCATCTCGGCCTGGGCGTGCAAGCCTTCAATCTGTTCAATCACCCGAACTTCGGGCAGCCCCAGAGCAACATCGACGCACCGGGAAATTTCGGGAATATCTATGGTATGGTCAGCGAACCAACGTCCATTCTGGGATCCTTCCTGGGTGGCGACGCGTCCCCGCGGCTGATCCAATTGCACGGCACAATCCGGTTCTAGACCACGTCCGAGTCTGTTTCAGAAGGGGAGCCAAAAGGCTCCCCTTTTTCTTTGCCCTCCGGCGTCCCTTGCACTCTTTCTTGTCCACCCCTGCCAGCCTCGGGTTAAAATGGCCGCTTCAATGAGCGGACAGCGATTCGCCTGCCAACCGGGTTGCACGGTCTGTTGCCAACGCAAGGGATTCGTTTATCTAACCGACGACGATATCGCGCGCGCCGCCCGATTCCTGGGGATGACGGTCGCGGTATTTGAAAAACGCTACATCTACCGCACCCGGAATCTGCGCCGCCTGCGCCTCCCGCGCGGCGGGCTCTGCCGCTTTCTGCGCGCGGACGGATGCTCGATTCATCCCGTCAAGCCGACGCAGTGCCGCATCTTCCCGTTCTGGCCGGAGTTGGATGGCGGCCGCGAGTGGCGCCGGACCGCGGACTGGTGTCCGGGTATCGGCCAGGGAGATCTGGTGCAGATCGAAACGGCGCGGGCGCTATCGCACGAGATGCGCACGGCCTATCCATCGATGTACCCGTAGCAGATGGGAGAATCGCATGGCTAAGAATTTCAAAGAACTGTCCGAACGCGAGATCGTGGCGCTGGCTATTTCGCTGGAAGAGGAACACGGCCGCATTTTCGCCGACTTCGCCGACGGCTTGCGCGAGACCTATCCCGCCACCGCGAAGATGTTTGAGGCCATGCAGGCCGAGGAATCCGAACATCGCCGTTCTCTGATCGACCTCTACCGGCAGCGATTCGGGGAACATATCCCGCTGATCCGCCGGCACGATGTAAAGGGCTTTATCACGCATCGCCCATTGTGGCTGGTGCGGCCGTTGGGAATTAACGCCGTGCGCAAGCAAGCCGAGATCATGGAACTGGAAACCCGCCAGTTCTATGAGAAGGCCCAGGAACGGGTAACCGACGCGTCGGCCCGGAAGCTGCTCGGCGATCTGGCGGAAGTCGAGCGGCAGCACCAGGCGGCCGCCAAATCGCTGGAGCAGAGCCTCACCAGCAACGTGCGGGAGCAGGAGGACGCCGCCAGCCGGCGCCTCTTCGTGTTGCAAATCGTGCAGCCCGGCCTCGCCGGCCTGATGGATGGTTCGGTGTCGACGCTGGCTCCGCTGTTCGCGGCGGCCTTCGCCACGCACACCAGCCACGACGCATTTCTGGTCGGCTTGGCGGCGTCGGTGGGCGCGGGCATCTCCATGGGTTTCGCCGAAGCGCTCTCCGACGATGGGTCGCTGACCGGCCGCGGGCATCCTTGGGTGCGCGGCCTGGTCTGCGGGCTGATGACCACCGCCGGCGGCATCGGACATACGCTGCCGTTCCTGATCCCGAGTTTTCACATTGCGTTTACAGCCGCGGTTTTCGTGGTGGCGGTCGAGTTGGCTTCGATCAGTTACATCCGGCATCGTTATATGGACAGCCCGCTGCTGGCGGCCACTCTGCAAGTGGTCCTGGGAGGCGTGCTGGTGTTTCTGGCGGGAGTTCTGATCGGGAGCAGCTAAGAAAAGAAGACAGAAGACAGAAGTCGGAAGACAGAATGACGCCAGGGTGTGGGGCTGTTATTCTGATCTGTGACTCCCTTCCAACCCGCTGATTCTACAGGGAGGCAGTTGTGGGGCGGCCAATCGTGGCCGCAGCCGCCTTTCAGGAGTTGTGTCTGTCAAGTTCTGCAAAATCGGCCATGTATATTTCGATACGCTTCCTATTGATTTCCGCTGCCCGACCAATCAGGCAAGCGTCTCCTCTTGGGTCGCGCAGCAGCGCTGCCGCGTGACG
>Ga0302326_10004827_pt1 | contig 31031 bp, 25 predicted proteins | sample Palsa_T0_3_FD_202264 | JGI IMG/M metagenome (GOLD analysis project Ga0302326, IMG submission 202264) | Peat permafrost microbial communities from Stordalen Mire near Abisko, Sweden - Palsa_T0_3 | ecosystem: Environmental > Terrestrial > Soil > Palsa > Peat permafrost | place: Sweden: Abisko... | reverse complement strand
ATCTGGATGAGGTGCGCTAGGCCAAGCTGGCGTGGTCCAGCTGGTGAAAGACCGGCCCGGGTACGGGGTAGCGCCCGCCGGGAATGGCTCGTTCGCTTCCTGGAACATAGGATCGGTGACACGCGCATCATCCGTCTGATCCAGAAGTGGTTGAAGGCGGCCATCCTCGAAGACGGGATCGTGACTGTCGATGACAGGGGAACGGACCAGGGTTCGGTAATCTCGCCGCTCCTCGCCAATATCTACCTGCATTACGTTCTCGACCTGTGGGCGGAGCGCTGGAGACGGCGCGAAGCTGCCGGCGACATGATCATCGTGCGATACGCCGATGACGTGACCATCGGCTTCGAGCATGAGGGCGACGCCCGTCGCTTCCTCGATGCCATGCGCGCGAGGTTTGAGGAGTTCGAGCTGTCGCTCCACCCGGACAAGATCCGCCTGATTGAGTTCGGTCGCCTTGCGGCGGTCAATCACAAGCAGCGCGGACGTGGCAAGCCGGACAGCTTTGCGTTCCTGGGGTTCACGTTCATCTGCGGGAAGTCACGCACAGGACGCTTCCAGCTTCAACGGAAGACCCGAAGCGACCGCATGCGGGCGAAACTCAAGGACATCAAGGCGCAGACGCGACAGCCAATGCACTGGTCGGTCCCCAAACAAGGGAAATGGCTGGCGCAGATCGTGTCAGGTCATTTCGAGTACTTTGCGGTGCCCACCAACTTTCGGGCACTTCAGACGTTCAGGCACCGTGTCACCAACCTTTGGCCATCGACGCTCCGGCGCCGCAGTCAGAAGGACAGTTACATGTGGGAGCGGGTCACGAAGCTGGCCGCCGATTACCTCCCCAGCTGAACCCAATCGAGCAAATCTTCGCTGAGCTCAAACATTTGATGCACAAAACCGGCGCTCGCAGCCGTGTGGCGGTCTGCGACGCCGTCGCTCAGATTCCCATCACGTTCACCCCAGCCGAATGCACCGACTAATTGGAAACCCAAGCTACGGCCCAAGCTAATCTCATCAGGCTCTAGATGGGGTCGCCTGCCGATTTGTTCGAAACTGCACGCTAGCCCGAAATCCCAGTGGGATCTGTTCCCACTCTCTACCGCTGGATTCCGGCTTAGCTTAGCGTTATGTTACTCTCGTCTTCCGAGCGGACCACTTATCGAATGCGAAAGTGATCACGGATCGACAGTGCGATCAGGAATAGGAACGAGGTCTGCACGATTGCTTGGCCGGTTGCAATCATCAGCACTTCGGTCGGGATTCCGAATGGAAAAAGTCGCGACGCGATGGCGTCAAAGGTTTGACGAGTCATTGGATTGAGCGGGAACGAATGGCTGAACGAGAAGGCGATCAAGTCCTTCATTCGAGCCGAAGCAGAAGCATACGACAAGTACCAGCGCGCGAATCCGAACAGGACCACCGCGAACCACACGCCTGGAAGAACAGCGCTCCTGCCGAAATCGGATGAGTATCGATAGATGAAGACGAGAATTGTGCGCACCAAAGGACGGCCGAATCCGGTAAGCGCCACTCGCACCGATCTCGCCAGCCGCCACGGCCACTGCCTCTTAAGGCGTGAGATGTCCGTCGTCCTGCGATCCCTGAGGTGGGCGTTAATGAGATGATAGATTCCCCATCCTTGTAGAACGTCATCCCACCACACACGCCAAGCGACCCCGCGCTCAGCCATTCGCTGCAAAATGAACAGAGACTGCTCGATGTCGGGTTCGTCGATGTCTTTGGCGATCTTACGCAATCGCCGAAGGCGGGTCACTGTCTCTGTCTTAGTTGTCCAGTATTTGAGGCGAGGCCACTCCGTTGCCCGAAACCCGAACCGCGCCTCGGCGAGGTCCAGAGCGGTGGCAGGATCGACGTTCTGGAAATTGGGAGGCTGCTCGAATCGGACCCGGCTAAAGTCCGCGGACCCTTTGATCGAGCGGTTGCTGAAGTCACAGCCAGCAAACCCGTCGCGCCTCAGCGGGCTGACGGGATTGAACAACACCCGTATTCGCCGGAGGAACTCTCTCACCCCTTCGACGATTCGTGGTCCGAAGCCCTCCGCCATGCTGAACTTGGTTGCGTATCGATGAGCTCTGCTGGTGAAGGAGGCTCCGGAGAACCCGGCTTGAAGAAACACGGACGGATCCGCGCTCTGCGCTCTGTCCATGACGATCTGGGCGTCCTGAGGCGGCAGCGACTTTGACCGTTCGTTGGCGATGTCAATGACGGTTTGACGGCTCTTGCCTTGAAAGGAGGCGTAATCGCCGAAGATCGCCTCCTCGAACCCGGCGCGGGAGCAAAAGGACACGCCCGAGAAATTTGCCCCAGGTCCAAACTCGGTGTTGTTGAATTGGGCGAGCGCGTAGAAAACCGCAGATTCGAAGCTAGCACTATGGCCAAACAGGCTGGACTGGAAGTGAGCACGCTCAAGAAAAGCACGATCAAAGCTTGCGTACTCTCCGAAGATCGTTTCCTCGAATGAGCATTCGTGGATCACCAAGATATCGTTGAAGGACGCATGCGTCCCGAGGATCGATTCGCTAAATGAGACCGTTTGGAAGACGGCGAACGAGAACGTCGCGTGCCGGGCGAACCGCGTCTGCACGAAACTTGCCCCCTGCTTGAAGGTCGAACCGTCGAAGCGAGATCCATCGCCAAAGGACGCTCGCGTGAACAAGGCGTGCCCGTGAAACACCGCCTTCTGGAACAGTGCCGCGCCTCTTACAGGTCCGGGACCAGAGGGCGGATGGTAACCCCCAATTTTCCATGGGTCTGGGGTATCACCAAATTTTGCCTCGCCGAAATCGACGTCCACAAGAAAATCGAACCCGAAGAACTCGATGCATTCATTCTGGGGATCAAGAAAATCGACGCCTCGGAAATCGAGCGTGCTTCCAGGATTGGCGCGCTGGAGCGCATCGAGCGCGGCGCGGCCTTGGCGGGCCGCCAGCACGGCAGCTGACTCGGGCATCCATCCTTCTCCCTCCGTTACGGACGTACTTTCATAGACAGTGTCATGAATTAATGGCTCGCTTGGTACGTCACAGGCCGTGCTGGCGGTTCACGCATACCCTCACCGAGGCGCATCGCGATGCCGCGCGACAATCCTCGAAACAGTTGGTTGGCTGATGTTGTAGAGCCGGGCCATCTCAGCACCGGACTTACGGCCGGAGATGACGCTCTCTGCGATCTCGCGACGTTTTGCGGCATCAAGTTTCTTCCGCCGTCCGCCAATCCGTCCCTCGGCCCTGGCGGCTGCGAGACCGGCCGATGTTCGCTCGCGGATCATGGCCCGTTCGAACTCGGCGAAGGCTGCCACCATCTGCATCATCATGCGTCCGGCCGAGGTGGTGGTGTCGATGTTCTCGGTAATCGACCGGAAGCCCGCTTCAGAGTTGCCGATGCGCTCCATGATGTGCAGCACGTCCTTCAGCGACCGCGACAAACGGTCGAGCTTCCAGACGACAAGGGTGTCGCCTTCGCGCAAATGGTCGAGCACGCGATGCAATTCCGGTCGATCCCAGCGTCCACCGGATGCCGCTTCCTCGAAAATCCGCTTGCAACCGGCGGCCTTGAGCGCCTTCGTTTGCAGGGCGTTGCTCTGTTCGTCGCCCTTGGAAACCCGAGCGTAGCCGAGTAGCGCACCGCCGCCACCGGATGATCCGGAGCCTTTCGTAAACGACCGTTTGCGAATGGATTTGGCGGGCACGGCAATTCCTCGCGAATCTGCTTTCAGAATCCTGTTGCAGAATTGCGTTGAAAGGCAAGTTGTTTATGAACGGGTCCCCACCGCCAACCGGAGCCCGACATGCCCCCTCGCACCCTGCTGTCTTCCGAGCAACGGGTCCGGCTGTTCTCGATCCCGACCGATCCGGTCGAGATGACTCGCCATTATGTGCTCGGTGCCGACGATCTGGCTCTCGTAGGAGCCAGGCGTCGCGCGAGCAATCGGCTGGGCTTCGCCGTTCAGCTTTGCGCGCTTCGCCATCCAGGCGGCGTGCTGGACCCGTCGGAGTCGCCGCCCGCACCAATGGTCGCCTTCGTCGCGCAACAGATCGAGGTCGATTCGGCGCTGTTCGCCGACTACGCGCAGCGGGACCAGACCCGCCGCGAGCACGCCGTCGAGCTGCAAAGATATCTGGGACTGCGGCGTTTCGGGTTGGCGGACTGGCGCACCTGCCTTCGTGTTGGCACTGACGCGGCCTGGGCCACGGATCGTGGCGAACCCATCGTCCGGGTGATGCTCGCGTATCTGCGGACGAACGGCGTCTTGCTTCCGGCGGCGGCGGTGTTGGAGCGAATCGGTTTGGCCGCGCGAGCCCGGGCGCGAAAAAAAACCTTCGAGGCTATCGCGTCTGGCATGTCCGAATCGGAGCGGGACACGTTGACGGGATTGCTCTCGGTCGATCCGGAATTGCGCCGATCCCGCTTGGCCTGGCTGCGGGATTATTCGGAGTCGCCCGCGCCAACCAACATCGTCGCTCTGCTGGATCGCCTCGAATACGCGCGAGGGTTGGGAATCGACGCGGCGCGCGCCGGACGAATTCATGCCACTCGCCTCGCCCGGTTGGTCGACGAAGGAGTTATCTTGTCCGTTCCTCACATCGCCGAGCTCGAACCCGCGCGACGGACGGCGATCCTCGTTATCCAGGCCGTGAGCCTCGAAACCCGGCTCGCCGACGCGACGCTCGCCATGTTCGAGAAATACATGGGCACCTTGTTCAGCCGGGCGCGGAACCGCGATGAGCGACGTTTCCAGGCCACGCGGCGCGATGTCGCCAAGGCGCTGATCCTGTTCCGCCGCACCATCGCCGCGCTCCGCCGCGCGAAGGAAGCCGGTGAGGATGGCGTCGCCGTGGTCGAACGCGAGATCGGCATGAAGCAACTCGACGGCGTGCTTCCCATCATCGGAGCCGTGGCCGACGTGGCGGATCAGGACATCCTCGTCACGGCGGCCGAGCGATACTCGGTGCTGCGCCGGTTCAGCCCTCGCTTTCTCGCTGCGTTCGATTTCCGGTCGAACACGCCCAACGATCCCGTGCTCGCCGCCGTTGAGCTCCTCCGGGCGATGGATCGCGACGGCACCCGCGTTCTGCCGAAGCGCCCGCCCTCGTCGTTCCTGTCGCCGCAGTGGCGCAAGCTGATCTTCGCGAGCGCGCGGCGGACCGGCGCCTTTACGAAACGGCAGTGCTGGCAACGCTGCGCGAGCGTCTCAGGGGCAGCAACATCTGGGTTACTGGCAGCCGCGACTATCGGGCGTTCGAGGACTACCTGTTGCCGGTCGAAGCCGGGCGGGACATCGGCATCGACGGCGAGACCGATCCCGGACGTTACATCGCCAGCCGCACGTCGGCGTTGCGCGAGCGCCTGACGTTTGTTGCCGACCGGGCTGGGCGCGGAGAACTCGACGGGGTCGAGATCGAGGACGGCAAACTCTTCATCGCCCGCACCCCGCCAACCGTTCCCGAGGCCGCGCGCGATCTGGCCCTGCGGCTGAACGGGATGCTGCCTCGGGCACGGATTACCGAGGTTCTGAGCGATGTCGACGGATGGACCGGATTCGCCGACCGGTTCGTGCATCTGCGCACGGGCAATCCCGCCACCGACAAACCGGCGCTGCTGGCGGCGTTGCTCGCCGACGGCACTAATCTGGGTCTTGCCCGGATGGCCGACGCGTCGCGAGCCCTCGGCTACCATCACCTCGTCAACGTGGCGCAGTGGCACATCGGCGACGACAATTACGTCGCCGCCCGCGCCGCCATCGTCAACGCGCACCACAGGCATCCGATGGCGGCGATCTGGGACGATGGGACAACCTCGTCGTCGGACGGACAATATTTCCGGGCAGGAGGTCGGGCGGCCGCGGGAGGTTCCGTCAACGCCAAATACGGCATCGACCCCGGCGCGGTTCTCTACACGCACGTGTCCGGTCATTATGGACCGTTCTACACGCGGGTCATTCCGGCGACGATGAGCGAAGCGCCCTACGTGCTCGACGGTTTGCACCATCATGCCCATCAAACAGATTTGCGCATCGTCGAGCACTACACCGACACCGCCGGAGCGACGGATCACGTGTTCGGCCTCTGCCATCTGTTGGGCTATCGGTTCGCGCCCCGGATCAAGGATCTGAAAGACCGCAAGCTCTACACGGCAGAGAAGCCCGGCAGCTGGCCATTGCTCGAACCGTTGATCGGCGACACGGTCGAAACGGCGGCGATCCTCGGGCAATGGACCGAACTCATGCGGCTCAAAGCCTCCATCGAGACCGGCGCGGTCGTTCCGTCCGTCATCTTGCGCAAGCTAGCGGCGGCCGGCGGCGGCAACGTGCTGTCGCGTGCGCTCCGCGCGCTCGGCCGCATCGAACGGACGCTGTTCACCCTGCAATGGCTATCCGATCCGGTGCTGCGCCAGCGCAGTCACGCCGGTCTCAACAAGGGCGAGGCCAGCAACGCGCTGCGGCGCGCGGTGTTCTTCCATCGTCAGGGAGAAATTCGAGACCGCACCTTCGAAAACCAAAGTTTCCGCGCATCGGGCCTGAGCCTCATCACCGCCGCCATTGTCCATTGGAACACGGTCTATCTCGACCGGGCCGTCCGGCAGTTGCGGGCGCAGGGAGCGGCGGTCCCCGACGACCTACTGGCGCATGTCGCACCCCTCGGTTGGGAGCACATCGGCCTGACCGGCGATTATGTCTGGAGCGTGCCAGATCCCGCTGCCTCGTTTCGACCCCTACGAGATGTTCGGGCTACGTTCCCGCCCTTGGCGGCTTAGCGTGCAGTTTTGAACAATCCGGCAGGTGACCCCTAGATTGGCACGTCGATAGCGCCCGACATCGCGGGCGCTTGTACTCGCACGGGCACCAACATCGTGATCACGCCCGAAAGAACGAGCGCCACTGCCATGAAGAGGTAGGAGAGGCCTGGGCCGCCGGTCGCCGCATTCAGCGCGCCGACGAAGTAGGTTCCGACGAACGACCCGAGCGCACCGGCACTGTTGATCAGTCCCAGGGCGCCCCCCGCGACATTACGTGGCAACACTTCGGTGATGAATGCGAAGTAGGGACCATAGGGCGCCCACAACGCACCTCCCACGACGATTAGCAACGCATAGCTGAGCCAGTAATTCGTGCTGCCGAGCAAATAGGAGGCATAGAAGGCGACCGCGCCGATCATTAGATACGGCCAAATGAACATCTTGCGCGTGCCGACCCGGTCGGACACCATCGAGTTGGTGAAACTTGCGACTGCTGCCGCCAAGAATGGGGCGGCGGCCAGCCACCCGATGCCCGCCATGTTGACGGTTGTTCCGTGTTTCAGGATCGACGGAAGCCAGATCAGGAAGCCAAAGACTCCGATCAACCAGAAGAAGTTTTGCGCGAACAGCAATAGCACAATCGGCGAGCGAAACGCCTCGGCATAGTTGCGCATCGGCTTTATGTCGTGCTGTTCGGCCCGAAGCGTCGCTTCCAGCGCATCGCGATCCTGCGCCGGGAGCCAGCTTGCCTGGGCCGGCAGGTCGTCCACCAGCCTCCACCAGATGAATGCCACGATGAGCGCGGGCAATCCTTCGATGATGAACATTCCGCGCCAGCCAAAATACTGGATGAGGTATCCCGAAGCGACGGACATGTACAACAGGGTCAGGGGCGCGCCAAGGATCACGATGTTGTTGGCGCGCGACCGCTCCGGCCGCGTGAACCAGTGGCTGAGAAACACGATCATGCCCGGCAAGACCACACTTTCAGATACGCCCAGCAGAAAGCGATCGACGTACAGCAGGTAGATGTTGTTGATGAGACCCAGACCCGCCGACAACAGGCCCCAGATGATCAGACTCCAGAACATCAGCCGCTTGGCGCTGCGCCGTTCGGCGTAATCGGCACCTGGAACCTGAAAGAAGAAGTAACCAAGAAAGAACAGCGCCCCCAACAGCGAAGAGGCATTGGCGGTGATGTTCAGATCGCGGGCCATGCCGGCCGCTGCGCCGAAGCCGTAGTTGGCGCGATCGATATAAGCGAGACTGTACGCGATGAACACGATCAGGCCCAACCTAGTCCAGCGAATATGCAACTTGGACGTGGTAGCACTCATGTTGTTCCCTCTCCAGCGGATTTGATCCGTCATTGATTCACGCGAGCCTGCTTTAGCGATAGCTCCCGTCTCGGCACCCCAGGTGTACCGCTTGGGTCATGCTTCCTCCGTGGCGGCGCCGGCCTGCGGGCCTTTGTATTTCTGCGTTGCCCGATAGCGTCCCATGAAGTAATCACCGAAGACGACTGGCTGATATTTCGGGGGTTGTTCCGCCGACTGGCAGGTCGGGATGCAGGAGATCAGCGCGCGAAAGTCCGGGTTGAAAAAGATCGGCACCGAATAGCGCTCGCGGCCGGTGCGGTTGACGACCCGGTGCGGGTTGGAGACATAGACGTCGTTGGTCCAAACTCTGAACAGGTCGCCGAGGTTGATGATGAGCGTATCGTCAATGTAAGGCGCCCCGACCCATTGTCCGTCGCGCGTCTTAAGCTCCAGGCCGCCAATCGGGTCTTGCGCTAGGATGGTGACCGCGCCGTAATCCGTGTGCGGCGCCACGCCGAAGGCGTCGCTGCGGCTCATCGCCTGCTGCGGCGGATAGTGGAACAATCGGCATGTGACCATCGGGCTGCGGTAGTACTGGGAGAAATAGGTCTCTTCCAACTGCAGGCTGCTGGCGAAGAGGCGCAGCAGGTTACGCCCAAGTTCGATTGCCGCGTCGAAATAGGCCTCGCCGGCCCGGCGCAGCAGCGGATAGTTCTGGGGCCACTGGTTGGGGCCGTGCAGCGGCAAGCCAGCCGTCACGTCGGGATGATCGGGTGGCAGATCGAACGCGAATTCGAAGCTCTCCTTCAGGTCGGGAGCATAGCCGGGATGCTGGTTGATGCCTTGCTCCAGGAAGCCGCGGTAAAATCGGTCGTCGACCTTGACCGTTCGCTTTTCTTCAACGGGTAGCGTGAAGAAGCCGCGCGATGCCTCGAACATATCGTCGATGACGTCCTTCGGTACGCCGTGGTTGGCAACATAGAGGAAGCCCATGCCTAGGCAGGCGGTTCGCAGCTGCGCTGCCAGCCGGTGCGTTGACCCGCCGTTCTGCAGGTCGGCCAAGTCGAGCAGCGGAAGTTCGTCCCGAGTAGCGACGCGGGGCACCTCGTGCGAGGAGAGCGTGTCGCGTTGCTTGAGCGTTTCTCGCAGTTCCATTGTCGGTTGCCTCTCACCTGAACGAATCGCGGTCGCGCCGGAAACTGTTTTCTATTTTCGGGCGTTCCGGGCAACGCCAGAGAAATGCAGCAGGGATGCTGACAGATCGTATTTGGGTCGATAGTCGAAGTCGCGCGCGGCGGCCGACATGTCCAGTCGGACGTTACGAACCGGGGCGCCGCCGAGACCGACCTTGGAATTGGCGCGAACCTCCACATCACCGTTTTGGAACGTGTGGCGAACGGTGTCAGCGAACTCCGACAACAGGTAGGCTCCGGCGCCGCCGATGTTGTAAACTCGTTGAGGCAGGTGTTCGGCAAGCAGCGCGGCGATCGTGACCTGTGCGCAATCCCGCGCGTCCACGAATTCCTCGAGGCCGGCCCAGACCCAGTCGGGATTCTCGATGATCGCACGTTCCCCTCGTGCGGGTGGATCAACGAAGGCCCGCAGCATGGCGCCGACGAGGCCAGGGTCCGGAGCCGACCAGTCGCGGATGACGCTGCTGTAGCGCAGCACGACGGCGTCCACGCCAAACGCATTGACATAGATCCGGGCAAAGAATTCGGCCGCCAGCTTGGAGGCAGCATAGAGTTTTGGGGGAACCTGGCTCACCACCCGCATGGCGAAGTCGTCCGGGATTGAGCCGGCTTGGTAATCGTCCAAAATGCCGAACACGACGGAACTCGACCCCGACAGCACGACGCGTTGCAGGTTGCGTCGACGTGCGAGCTCCAGGACGTTCGTGGCACCGATCAGGTTGATGGCAATTCCTTTCGGTGGATTGGCCTGCGATGCAGGGATGTGAATTGCGGCAGTGTGAACGATGCGATCGACGTCATGCCGGCCGATGGCGCGGTCGATCTGGTCGATATCGATGATGTCACCTTGAACGATCGCGACCTGGTCCAACTCAACAAAGGTTTGAATTCGCTCCTCAGATGGATCGATGTCGAAGAGAACGACACGCTCGCCCTGCGCGACGAGAGCCTGTGCGACCTCACAGCCGATATTGCCGGCACCGGTGATCAGAACTGCCATTATCGCTACCTCACATGGATGATCGTGCGCTACGTAGCATGCGCCGGCGATTAGTTGGACCTACCCGGCTCTCCGTTTTGCGGCCAGGCGCCTTCGTCGACGTCGCTGTAACGCCCGGGAATGCGGCGGACTCGGTCATATCTAGATTCTGGCTTGAAATGTGCCGTTCACGCTATCGCGCGGCGCGAGACTACCCATGGTCAGCCGATCGAAGCCGGGCGACAACTCATATGCTTCGATTTCACAACCTTGGCGCTCCACGGCTTTTATTCTCCCGGCTTATAGTTTTTACTTCCCCACGCGATGGAGTCTGGAAACATGCCGCATGAACTTACTGCAAAGTTCACTATAACTCTGCGGTCATCTGGTATGACGCTCCCGTTACACGACTATCCGGTCATGATTCCCAAGCTCTCCGGCTCACGCTATCAGAGCCGAACTACCTTCCCCAATTATGATTTCTACGCAAGGGTAGTAGATAATCTGATCCGGGTCCGCCTTGGTGCATCAATAGATCGCTAGCCCCGTCTTCGATCTCACCGCGCGTATTAGCAGATATGGACGGTGGCAGGCATGCCGAGCGTGGTCATCCGGTTGAGCATTTTGCGCCGTTCGCCAAGCGCTCCGCTAGTCGTTGTCCAAGAGCGGTCCGTTCTATGTGCATCCAAGGCCATCAGTGCTTCCGTGGTTGCTGCGCTTCATGGTGGCGAGTCATGGGGCACGCGTGGCCGCCGCGACCGAGACGCTTCGCGCGCTCAGCATGGCCGGCCGGTGCCTGCACGCCGCCTATGCGCGCGCCGGTATCGACACCGGCTTTCATGCCAATGGCATCCTCGATGTCTATGCGACCGAACAAGGCTTCCGACAGGGGATCGCGGACGGCGTTCAGCACGTACCGGCCGGACAGCACAATCACGTGCTAACCGCCGGGGAACTGCGGCAAACCGCACCCACGCTTAGCCGCGACCTTGTAGGTGGGATCTACTACCCTGACGATGCGAATTGCGATCCGCTTCGCTTCGTCAGGAATCTCGGTGCGGTGGCACAACAACATGGTGTCGTCGTCCGATTACAGACCGAAGTGATGGGGTTCGAGCGCAGCGGCATTCGCATCGCCACGGTGCGGACCAGCCAGGGTGACATGCATCCGGGCACCGTCATTCTTGCGGCAGGGGCGTGGACACCCAGGCTGTCGCAGCAGATTGGCGTGTTCGTTCCACTGGAAGGTGCCAAGGGTTATCATGTCAACCTGCAGCGCTCCGCCGGTGATCCGGCACTGCCGATCTTCATCAAGGAGGCCCGGGTCATCGCCACGCCGCTGGATGCGGCGCTGCGATTTGGCGGCACGCTGGAACTCGACGGCCTCAATCTGCGCATCGATCCTGCCCGCGTCGAAGCGATCAAGCGCGCGGCCTACCGCACCTTTGAACACACACGAAACACGCCGATTGTCGAGGTCTGGAGCGGTCTGCGTCCCTGCACGCCGGACGGTCTGCCGATGATCGGCTGGGCTGCGGGATTCGACAACCTGATCGTCGCGACTGGCCACGGCATATCGGGATTGCAGCTTGGACCGGTGACCGGGCGACTGGTTGCCGAACTCGTCTTCGGGCAGGTTCCAAGCCTTGACCTGAAGCCGGTGCGGCCGGACCGCTTTACACCGTTCCTCGGCCGCATTTGAACAGCAAGTGCACCGTAACGTTCACCCGCGCACGTGCACCCTGGCCGCCGGATCAGCGGCTGCGAGCAGATCCGGCCGCCTTCCGGTGTGCATCCACATCGCCAGCAAACTGCCGGCCATCGGCGCTTCACCGAAGCCTGACGATGCCATGCCTGCGATGAGCCACAGACAAGGCTGGCCGGGAACCGGCCCGACCAGACAGCGCCCGTCTCGCGAGAAAGGCATCAGGGCTGCGCAGTGCCGTTTCGCCGGCAGCGCTGCTAGCAACGGCAGAACCTTGCTGGCGTGCCGATGATTGGCGGCGATCCCGACGGGATCGACCTCGGCATGATAGCCGACCATTTCCCGGTCACCGCCGAATATGATCTCCCCTGTCCGGGTCTGCCGGCCGTAGAGATGCCGCGTGACGCGCTGCCCGGCACGATGCGTCAGATGCGCCGGTAGGTCCGTCCCGGGTCGAGCCTGTTGCCAATGCAGCGATGATTCCATCGCGGAAAGATTGTGATGCAGTTGCGGCGCCAGCGCGTCGGTCGCCCACATCTGACCGCGCACGGGGACGACGGGTATCTCGACCCCGAGCAGCGCACCGATAGAACTCGCCAACGGGCCTGCGGCGATCACCAATCGTTCGGTCGCAACGTTCGCGTCACCCGCACGCACAAGGTACGACCCATCGGTGCGGCGGGTGACATCGGTCACCTCGTACTGCGTGACAATCCGTGCACCCTGGCGCTCGGCCGCCTGCGCGAGTGCCCGCGTCGCCTTGACCGGATTGGCTTGCGCGTTGCGCGTCAGCAGCAGCGCGCCCAGCAGGTTTGGGCTCAACTCCGGCTCGATCGACCGCGCCTCGCCGATCGACAGCAGCCTGATGGCTGCATCGTCCGCCGCGGCGTCCACGACCTTGCCGACCAGCTCGGCCTCCGCTTCGGTGCGGATGGCACGCAATGCACCCGATTGGCGGAACTCGATATCAGCCTTTTGATCGAGCTGGAGCGAACGGTAGATCTCCAAGCTCCCGACGGTGAACTGTGTCTCGAGATCGGACACGCCGCGCTGTGGCGTCGCAGAGATCAGGCCGCTGTTGCGACCGGAGGCATGCACGGCGATGGTATCGCGCTCCAGCAGCACGACCCGCTGGCCGAGTTTGCTCAGATGGTACGCCGCGGACACGCCTGCGATGCCGCCGCCGATGATCGCGATCTCGGCCTCGTTCATTTACCCTCCGGGTGGTCCGATGGGCCGTGACCCGATTGGTCAGCCAGCCACGACCTCCACGCCCGCGTCTCCCAACTGGTTGGCGACGGTGTCATGCAAGATGCGGATCGCGTCGTCCACCGAGGTCGCCGGATGCTGTGCCAGCTCGCCGGTGGCCTGGCCAAGGCCACGGGCATAAACCGGGAAGTCGCCATTGTAGGGCAGCGGTTTCGCGGCCGTGATGTACTGCGCGAACGCTTGGGTAAATGGAGGTGCATAATTGACGAATTCGGGGCTGGTCGCCGCGCTGCGGCCCGGAGGCGTGAAGCCGCCGCCGATGGCCATGCCGATACTGTTTTTGGTATCCTCCAGGATGTTCATCAGACCCCATGCGAGATCGGCGTGCTTTGTGGCGCGCGCGACACCATAGGACCAGCCGCCGAGCGTGCCGGCCATGCCGGGCGCCTGGCCCTTCGAGGTCGGAATCGGTGCCGCAGCCGCCTCGTCCTTGGCAGTCGGCCAGTAGCGTGAACCTTTCACCCGCGTCCAGGTGAAGCCATACCAGTTCGACCCGAGCGCAATGGCCAGCCGCTTGTCGCGCATCATCGCCGGCGGCAGACCGACGGCCTTGGGCGAAAACAGGTCGGAGGTTCCGGCGCCCAGTCCCTCGGAATATACGGCGCGATAGAATGCCAGGACCTCGCGCAGACCGGGGCTGTCGACGATCCACTTCTGCTTGCCCGCGTCGTACATCATCGGCGTCGCCGATCCATAGACCAGGGCGCCGCTGCCCTGCAGGATGCCGGTGGTGCCGGCGCTGATGCCCGCGGCCGCCCATAATGGGATGATGCCCGGATTGGCGGACTTCACCTTGCGCGCGGCATCGAGGATTTCCGCCCAGTTTTTCGGCGACCATGGCGTTGCGATGCCGGCCTTCCGCAGCATCGCGATGCTGTAGAGGATGCCGGAGTTGTTCTCGCCGCAAACCAGCGCATAAATCTTTCCGTCCACCCGGCCTTCGTCTTGAATGTTGGCGGGGAATGAACTCCAGAACGGTGCATCTGTCGTGATGTACTGGTCGAGCGGCAGCAGATAGTTCGACGATGCGAACTGGCCGACATAAGTCGTCGGCAACTGGATCACATCGGGCGTCGTGGCGGGCGACCTGAACTGCAGCGAGAACTTCGTCATCATATCGACGTCGGTACCGTCCATCGGCAGCAGCTTGAGTGTCGCGCCCGGGAATTTGGCCTCGAATTGCTGCTTGATGCTGGCCCACCACTGCACAGCGTCGGCATCGACGCCGAACACGTACGACGCTGAATAGGCGACGCTGATCTCGCCTTTCTGGTCCTCGGCGTGGGCAGCGGAACGCAAGGCAGCGGCCGCCGCGCCGACCAGCAGGCCGCCTCCAAGCAGCCCTCGGCGGCCGATCGTTCCATATGTCATGTGCCGTCTCCCCTTTTGGTTGCACCCGCACATGGCACCGCGCCGGGCGGGTGGATGGTTGCCGTCACCGATTCGGCGCCAGGGCAGCCACCGGCAAACGTGGCACAGCCTGTTCCGTCTCGGCATCGAAGACGTGGACGCGCGTCTGATCGAGTGCGAGCTCGACCTGTTCGCCCGGTCGCAAGCCGGCACGCGGCGGAAACCGCGCGAGCAGGTGGGCGTCTTCCACCTGCACGGTGACATAGGTCTCGGAGCCGACCGGCTCGATAATCTCGACCACACCGCGCAGGCGTGGCCAGGATGCCGCCGGTGCCTCTCGGCTCCACTTGACATCCTCGGGTCGGATGCCGAGCACGACGCGTTCGGAGCGCAATGCGGCGGGGTCAAATGGCACGCCGCCGCCGTCGAGCCGGATCGAGAGACTATCCAGGCAGGGCCGGCCATGGGTGACGGCCACACGAGCGGGGAGGAAGTTCATCCGGGGCGCGCCGATGAAGCCGGCGACGAACATGTTGACCGGCTCGTCATACAAGGTCTCAGGGGACGCCACCTGCTGCAGGCGGCCGGCTCGCATCACCGCGATCCGGTCACCGAGTGTCATCGCCTCGATCTGGTCGTGCGTGACATAGAACGTGGTGATGCCAACACGGGCGTGCAGCCGGCTCAGCTCACCGCGCATGTGGACCCGCAGAGTGGCATCGAGGTTCGACAACGGCTCGTCCATCAGGAACACCTGCGGCCGCCGCAACAGCGCCCGGCCGACGGCGACGCGCTGGCGTTCGCCACCCGACAGCGCCGCGGGCTTGCGATCGAGCAGTGCCGACAGACCAAGCTGCTGCGCGATGTCCGCGACCTGCCGGCGGATTTGCTCACGCGGTTCGCGGCGGATCCGCATTCCAAACGACAGATTATCGTAGACCGTCATATGCGGATACAGCGCGTAGTTCTGGAACACCATGGCGACATCCCGCGACTTCGGCGAGACCAGATTGACCACCCGATCGCCGATGCTGATCAACCCACTGCTCGGTCGTTCAAGCCCGGCGAGCATCCGCAGCGTGGTCGACTTGCCGCAGCCGGACGGCCCGACCACCACCAGGAACTCCCCGTCGTCGATCTCCAGATCAAGCTCTTCAACGGCGGGGACGAGACCGAAACGTTTGTGCACGCCGCGAAACCGCACCGCCGCCATAGTCAGCCCTTCAGCCCGCCGCCGAAGGCGAACGCACCGCTGAACTGCCGGGACAGCGCAAAGTAAAGAATGATGACCGGGGCGGAGAACATCAACGAATAGGCGGCAAGCTGGCCAAACAGGAACTCGCCATGGTTCCCCATGAAATGAAATATTGCGATCGGCGCCGGTTCGTCATCCGGATTGCCGTCCAGGATCAGTGGCGCGATGAACGCACCCCACGCCGCAATGAAGGTATAGATCCCGGTCACCGACAGCCCCGGCAGCGTCAGCGGCACGGTGACGCGCAGCAGGGTCTGCCAGGTGCCGGCCCCCTCCACCAATGCGGCCTCCTCCAGTTCCAGCGGCACCGCGTCAATGAAGTTCTTCAGCATCCAGATGGCAAACGGCAGCGCCCCGGCGGCGAGAAACAACGACGTGGTGAACAGCGAATCGAGCCATCCGAAGGCCACGTACATTTGGTAGGTCGGCACGAGCAGCAGGCTGACCGGCAGGCCGCTCGCGAACAGGATCGTCAGCATGATGCCACGCTTCAGGGGAACGTGACGGCGCGACAACGCATATGCGGCGAGATAACCGAGCCCGGTCGCGATCACGCTGGTGACGAAGGCCAGAAAGCAACTGTTCTTGAGGGCGGTCAGGCCGCGCTGCGAGAGCACAGCCCGGTAATTGTCCACGGTGAGGTCCGGCAACCGGACGCCCCAACCGGCGTGCGCATCAACCGATGCCAGAACCAGCCAGACGAACGGGCTGAGAAAAGCGACGCCGATCGCAATGAGAATCACATGGCGCAACACGCCGCCCAGGGTAAAAATCGGATACGCAGGGGCCGGCGAGGCCACGCTTTTCGGTGCGGTGCCGGTCGTTTGCACGCGTTCAGTCCGCGACCCGGGCATTGCGCACGAACAGCAGCGAAAACGCCGCGCCAAGCAGCACCAGCAACAGGGCGACCGCGGTGCCGTAGCCTAGTTGATTGAAACTGAAAGCCTGGAGATAGACGTAGATCGCCAGCGTCGCGGTATCCATGCCAGGGCCGCCCTGGGTCATGACGTAGATGAGGGTGAAGGTCGACAGATTGGCGATCGTGACAAGCAGCAGATTGGTGACGATCGTGGGACGCATGATCGGCAGAGTGACCGAGAGCACGCGGCGCCAAGCCGAGGCGCCTTCGATTTCGGCGGCTTCCAGCACATCCGGCGGTACGTTCCGCATGGCGGCCGAGAACATCAGCATGGAAAACGCCACATGGCGCCAGAGATTCGCCATCGAGACGATCAACAGCGGATGCGTCGCCAGGAAGTCGTTGTCGGGACGGCCGAGCAGCAGGCCAAGCGTTCCACCGGTTTGGGCGAACGCGTACCACATGAGTGCGGCGGCGACCTCTGGCATCACCCAAGCGACGATGATGACTGCGCCTACGGAAAGCCGAACCAGGCGAAGCGCGGGCTGCATCAGCAGAGCCAGCACCATGCCAAGCACCGACTGTCCGACGATAGCCGATCCCAGCAGAAAGACGATTGTCAAAACAAACGATTTATGCAACGAACCATCATGCATCATTCGCACGATATTGGCGGTCCCGGTAAAGCTGTAATGCTGAGAGCGTGGACCGATGAGTTCCATGTTGGTGAAGCCGAGATAGAACGCATAGGAAAGCGGGCCGAGAAAAAGGAGAAGCAGGAGCGCGGTGCCGGGCGCAAGGAGCAGCAGGCTCGACCAACCGAAGCGTTCGCGATCCTGCCCGAAATTCAGCACCGCCGGTTGACGTTCGTGTCGTCGGATCCCCCGCGCCGTGCCCGCAGGTGCCTGCATCAGAGCCAGCCCCTTTTTATTGGAACGTTCCATATGCTAGGGTGCGGCTGGATTGCCTGTCAAGGCGATGTAAAGATCGCCGCTATGGATGGAGCATCCGATGTCGCTCGCGGCGTGACGCAATGCTGCCGGGTTCGCGTGGCACGTCGACCATCGGACGGAGATGAAGGCTGGTGAGACCGGACGATCAAGACGTGCTGCGGGTCGAGGCACTTACGATCAAACTCGCGACAGGTGCCGGTCCGGTGACGATCGTCAACAACATCTCCTTCGCCGTCGAACGCCAGCGCACCCTGTGCATCGTGGGCGAGTCGGGGTCCGGCAAGACACTCACCGCGCGCGCCATCATGCGCCTGCTCGACCCACCGCTGCACATCGATGCGGCCGCGCGCATCATGCTCGATGGGCGCGACCTGATGACGCTTGACGACACGGCGATGCGCCAGGTTCGTGGTGCCGAGGTCGCAATGATCTTCCAGGAGCCGATGAGCTTCCTCAACCCCGTCTACACGGTGGGGGATCAGGTCGCGGAACCCCTGGTCACCCATGCCGGACTGGCTTGGCGCGCAGCAAGGGCACGGGCCGAGGACCTGTTCCGCCTGGTCGGAATTCCGGCGCCGGCGCGACGGATGCGCCAATATCCGCATGAGCTTTCCGGCGGCATGCAGCAACGCGCAATGATCACGATGGCGCTTGCCTGCGAGCCCAGGCTGCTGATCGCCGATGAGCCCACCACGGCGCTCGACGTGACCATACAGGCGCAGATTCTGGATCTGTTGCGGGTGATGCAGCGGCGCTTCGGCATGGCGATGCTGCTGATCACCCACGATCTCGGCGTGGTTGCCGAAATGGCCACGGATATTGCCGTGATGTATGCCGGCGAAATCGTCGAGATAGGTCCCGCCGCCGAGGTGCTGACCACACCGCGCCATCCGTATACCGCGGCACTGCTTCGCGCCATCCCTCGCCTGGGCATGCGCCGTGACCAGAAGCTGGACGTCATTCGCGGTATCGTTCCGTCACCGCACGAATATGGCAAGGGCTGCCGCTTCGCGCCACGTTGCGATCGTGCATTTGCCGCCTGTGCCGAGGCGCCCCCGCTGACCGGCGATCGGCACCGTGCCGCCTGTTGGCTGCACGTCACCCCGGCGCGATCGGCTGAACCATCTGACTGCCCGGCATGACGACGGCCGCTCCCGCGCTGCTGGAACTGGATGATCTCAGTGTCGCCTATCCGATGCGCACGGGCGTGCTGCGGCGTCTGACCGGGCACGTAACGGCGGTCGATCACGTCAGCCTCACCGTGCAATCGGGCGAAACACTGGGATTGGTCGGTGAGTCCGGTTGCGGAAAGTCCACCCTGGGGCGGACCGTGATCGGCCTGACCCGCGCGACCGGCGGCAGGATCAGGCTCGACGGCAATGATCTCGCGACGCTGAGCCGCGCGGGGCAAAAGCAATGCCGGCGGCAGATGCAAATGGTGTTTCAGGATCCGGTGGGATCGCTCAATCCGCGCTTTCGGATCCGCGATATCGTGCTGGAGGGGCGACGCATCCAGCGCATCAAGGACGCGCGGACCGAGCGCGAGGTGGTCGACGACATACTGGGCAAAGTCGGCCTCGACCCGAATATGGCCGACCGTTTTCCGCACGAATTGTCCGGCGGCCAGCGTCAGCGGGTGGGCATCGCCCGAACATTGGTGCTCGGCCCGCGGCTGATCGTTGCAGACGAACCGATTTCGGCGCTCGATGTCTCCGTCCAGTCGCAGGTGCTCAACCTGCTCGTGGACCTGCAGCGTGAGTTCGGACTGGCCTATCTGTTCATCGCGCACAACCTGGCTGCGGTGGCTTATCTCGCCGACCGGATCGCGGTGATGTACCTCGGCAAAATTGTCGAGCTGGGGCCAAGCGAGGCAGTGACCTCGCGTCCACTGCACCCCTACACCGTTGCTCTGCTGTCCGCGGTTCCGGACGCCGTCGGCGGCTATCGCAGCGACCGCTTGCAACTGCAGGGCGAGATGCCAAGCCCACTCGCCCCGCCCAGCGGCTGCCGATTCCGCACCCGCTGCCCGATCGCCAGGGAGATCTGCGCCCGCGATGTGCCGGCGCTGGATCTGTGCGCGCCGGCGCATGCCGTGGCCTGCCATTTCGCCGGCGCGTTGCCACCACCCCTGGCGAGCGGCAGGGCACCCGACCCCGACGTGCACAGGAGTTTGCCATGATCAGCGGCTACCCCCGCTTCCCCAGCCTGTTTCCGGGCGAGACGCTCGTGCTGCATGTCTCCACCAGCAGTCCGCGCTTCCGCGTGGACTTCTACCGCCAGGGGGCAACGTTGCAGCGTATGACGGGAACAAATCCGCAAGCGAAGGACGGGCTGGCGGTTCCGGACGGTCCGCCGGATGTCGACTGGGGCTGGCCCGGTTACCATTTCGCGATCCCGGCGGAATGGCCGTCAGGCATCTATCTCGCGGTACTGATCGAAATCGCCGGCGACGGCAGCGAAACGATGCCGGACACCGCAACGACCTTCGGCACCTCGGCGAAGGCGCTATTCGTGCTGCGCCATCGTGGGCCGGTCGCCGCGGGAACACCGCTGTACAAGGTCTCCTGGGCCACCTTCGCGGCGTACAACGGCACCGGCTACGGCAGCCTGTACACCGAGGCGGTGTGGTCGCGGGAGCAGCCGCACCCCGGGTTCAAAGTGACCTGGCGACGCCCGGGCTGTGGCACCGGCGGCACCGTCATGCCAGGCGACTCCGAAGATTTCTACGACACTGCGTCACGCCGCCAGACATTTGAGCATTGGGATGCACCGTTCGTTCGCTGGCTGGAAGCGACCGAGTTCGCACCGCACTACTGCAGCGACTGGGACCTGCATCGCGACATGGCATTGCTGCAACCGTACTCGTTGCTGCTGAGCACCGGCCATGATGAATACTGGAGCGACGCCATGCGCGCCGCACTGGACGCACACGTCGCGCGCGGCGGCAATATCAGCTTTTTCAGCGGCAATATCTCCGGCTATCGCATCCACTTCACCGACGACGACACCGCCTTCACCTGCGCCAAGGCAGTGCCGGCGATGAAGGATCCCGACCGCTGGACGGCGGACACCTGGTCCGAGATCAATCCGGAATGCCGGATCACCGGCGTCGCCAGTGCATTCGGCGGCGGCTGGTGGGACGGCAAGCGGCAGACGCTGGGATACACCGTGCAGCACGCGACGCACTGGATCTACGCCGGCACTGGCCTGGTGGACGGGGCGGTGTTCGGTGACGATGACGACTTCCCACTGATCGGCTACGAGGTTGACGGCGCCGCGTTCCGCTACAGGAACGGACTGGCGATCGCCACGGGTGAAATGGGAACGCCGCGTGACTTCACGATCCTCGGCATCGCGGAACTGGGTGACGGGTGGGTGGCATCGCATCCCAGAGCAGCCGCGACGATGGGACTGTACGTCAGCCCCCAGGGTGGCATCGTATTCCAGGGCGCCACGACGGACTGGCCGATCCTGGCGCCGCGCAACACGCATGTCGCAACGATCACCCGCAACGTGGTGGATCGATTGCGATGGCCGAGCGCGCGATTGCTCGGGCCGCTGCCGGCGCGTGCCGGCCGCATGCTGGCCGCCATGGGTGAGACCGTCAGCTTCCACCTCGATACCGGGAAACTCGGTGCGGCCGACGAGGTGACCTGCGAATGGGAGGTCGCGGGCGCACACGTCGTCGAGGCGAGCGGCGTCAGCCTGCGCGTGCAGCTTCCGGACACCGCCGCTTTGGTGACCGTCACCGGCTTCGCGATCAAGGCGGGCCAGCGCATCGGCTTTGGCTGCCGTAGCTTCATGCCGATGACGGCGGACGAGGCGCTCAAGTTGGACATGCTGATCAACCTGCGCGAGATGGTGCTGGCTGGCGAACCGGCCAACCCGCTGGTGAACCCGAGTTTCGATCCGCTCGACCGCGGCTGGCTGATCTTCTCGATCCGTGTGCCCTGGATCCGCGAGCGTGCCGAGCGCCTGCAAGCCGCAGCCGCGCGCCTGATGCGGACCGGGCGAGGGCGGGATGGCTAGGCCGGCAAGTATCGTTGTCGACGTGATCCACGTTGCGCCGCGTTGCTGCCGGGTTCTCGCTGCGCCCAAGGCCAGCGGCGTCGCGGCGCCACATCGGTTGCCGGGCGGCCGTGGTTGTGCTGTGATCCTGGAACGTTCCAAAGTGCCGCAACACATCCAGGGTCACGGCACCTATCGGAGAGGCTGAACGCAGGGAAGGACCGAGATGGCACTCGCAGAACTGACGCGCCGCAAACTTCTTGGAACCGGCGCCGCGGTCGTGGCGGCCGGCGCGCCGCTCGGAACAATTCTCCGCGCCGGCGCCGCGCGGGCGGCCACGACGGCCAATCAGACCCTGACCGTCGGCACCAATATCCCGTTCACCACACTGGATCCGAACACCATCAATACGTCGGTGTTTCCGTTCCGCAATTCGGTGTTCGATCCGCTGATCGACATTCTGGTGACCGATATTGCCAAGTACCAGCTTGGCAAGATCCAGAACGAGCTTGCGACCTCGTACACCGTCAATCCGGACTACACCGAGATCCGCCTGAAGCTGCGGGCCGGCGTGAAGTTCCACGACGGTTCCGCCATGACGCCGGACGCGGTGGTGACGGCACTGAAATACGCCACGGCCCCGGCCACCGGTGGAACGATGGCCGGCAGCCTGGCGGACATCGCATCGATTGCCGTCGACGGCGACGAGGTGGTGCTAAAAACCTCGGCACCCAGTGTCGATGCGCTGTACCGGCTGACATTGTTCCGCATGCAGGCGCCAAGTGGGTTCGCGCACAATGCCAATACACCTGTTGGCACCGGTCCGTTCAAGTTCGTCGAATACGTCCCCGGTGACCATGTCACCCTGGAGCGTTTCGCCGATTACTGGAAACCGATCCCGTCCAACATCAAGACGCTGACGTTCCGGTTCTTCACCGATCCGGAGGCCATGCTGAACGCGGCGCTCTCCGGTGAATTGGACATTCTGCAATTCGGTCTGCTGAAGGATGCGCCGACGCTGACGTCCGCCGGCTGGGCGGCTTACGCGGCGCCGATCGCGGATTACCAGATGCTTGTGCTGAACTATTCCGGTGCGAACGCGGCCTTGCGCAATGTCGATATCCGCCAGGCGGTCGCCCGCGCGATCGACCGCAAGGCGATCGTGAAGAACGTCTACTACGACCTGGTACAGCCGATCACCATTCCAATGTCGCCCGCCGATCCGACCTACGATGCGAAGATCGCCGCGGAGTGGGATTTCGACCTGGCTGCGGCCGCAACGTTCGTGAAGAAGTCCGGCATCAGCAACCCAAGCTTCCAGTTGCGCGCTGGCTCCAATGATCCGGACGCCCAGAAGATTGCGCAAATCGTCAAGGGCGATCTGGCCAAGATCGGCGTCACCGTCGACATCGCGCTCGTCGATCCGACCACACTGGTGAATGATGCAATCGTCGCGAACTTCCAGGCCAACGTCTACGCCTGCTCGATCGGCGTGCCGGAGGTGCAGGATTTCGAGGATTGCAGTGTCTATCGGCCGAACAAGGGCCCGTTTTCCGGAGACAAGACATTCCCGGACTTCAAGCAGGCGTATTATGCGGCCGCCGCCGTGGTCGATCCGCAGGCCCGTATCGCGGCGTTCAAGAAAGTGTTCGAGACGCTGCACCAGGATGCCTGGGCGATCCCGATCTGCATGCGCGGCCTGCTGTGCGGCCAGTCGCGGCAGATCGCTGGCGTGGCCTACGATGCCAAGACGCACTTGGTCTATCAGGGAATCGTGAAGTCCTGACTGCGTGTGGACATTCGTCATCCGGCGCGTCCTGATCTCGGTACCGGTGCTGCTCAGCGCGTCGATCGTGCTGTTTGTCGTGCTCTACATATTGCCGGGCGACCCGGCGGCGTTCGTGTTGGGCGACAGCGCGACACCTGCCCAGATCACCGCCTTTCGCCACACGCTGGGGCTCGATCGGCCGGTGCTGCTGCAGTACCTGTTCTGGCTCGGCGGATTGCTGCGTGGCGACCTTGGCGACTCGCTGGTCAACGGCTACCCCGTCGCTCGGTTGATCGCGCAGCGCCTGCCAGTCGCGTTCGAATTGACCGCCGGGGCGATGCTGATCGGCTGTGGTCTCGGCGGTGCCATGGGGTTGTTCGTTGGCGTTCGCCCGCACAGCAAACTGGCCCGCGTTATCGACCTGGCCAACGCCACGGCAATCGCGATGCCGGTGTTCTGGCTGGGACTGCTGTTGCAGATCGTGGTGGCCGTGCAATTGGGCTGGCTGCCGGCCGGCGGTTACGTTGCGTTCACCACCAGCCCACTCGGGTGTCTGCGGTCACTGACGTTGCCGTGCTTCACCCTGGGCATCGGCACGGCGGCGGTGCTCGCGCGGTTCCTGGCCAATGGCATCCAAGAAACGATCGGGCGCGACTATGTGCTGGCCGCGCGCGCCAAGGGCCTGCCGCCACCGCGCATTCTGCTCAAGCACGTGCTGCGCAATGCCGTAATCCCCAGTGTGACGGTGCTGGGCATCCAGGTCGGCCGTCTGATCGGCGGCGCAGTGCTGACCGAAGTAGTGTTCAGCCTTCCGGGCCTCGGCACCCTGCTCTGGACCGCCCTGGTGCAACGCGATTACTTCGTGATCCAGGCTGTCACCTTGCTGGCAGTCGTCGCGTTTGTCCTGGTAAATCTGGCGACCGATATCGCCTATGGTGTGATCGACCCGCGCATTCGCGGGGACGGCAGATGACGCGCGCCGAGGCACGGGCCCGACCGGTGGCCGCTGCCTGGTGGCGCGGACTGCGCGGCGAACGCATCCCCATGGTGTTTCTCGCCGCCATCGTTGTGCTTGCCGCCGTCGCGCCGTGGATCACGCCATACGACCCGCTGGCGCAGGATCTCGGCAATGTGCTCGCGCTGCCGTCGCTGACGCATCCGTTCGGCACCGACGATCTCGGCCGCGACATCATGAGCCGGCTGATGCTGGGAACGCGCGTGTCCGTGGAGGTCGGTTTCGGGTCCGCGCTGATGGCACTGCTGATCGGCACCAGCCTGGGACTGTGGGCCGGCTACCGCCCCGGCATAATCAGCGGGACGATCATGCGTGGTTCGGATGTGCTGCTGGCGTTTCCCGCGGTCCTGCTCGCGATGGTGGTAGCGGTGGTGCTGCGTGCCGGGTCAGGCGGCGTGATGCTGGCGATCGCCGTCATCAGCGTGCCGACCTTCATACGGCTGGCCTATGCGGTGATGCTGGCTCAGCGGCATCAGCAATACATCGAGGCGGCCGAGGCCTTCGGTGCGTCGAGCGGCTACGTCATCTTTCGCGCGGTGCTGCCGAATGCGCTCGGTCCGCTTGCCGTGCAGACCGCGTTCACCGTCGCCAACGCGGTGCTACTGGAGGCCGGCCTGAGCTTCCTCGGCCTCGGCGTGCAACCGCCGACGCCATCGCTCGGCCTGATGCTGCAGGAGGCGCGGTCCTATATCCGTAGCGATGCCTGGTTCGGCATCTGTCCGGGCGTGGCGATCGTGCTGATGGTGCTGGCGCTGAACGCGGTGGCCGACGGCATCGCCAGGCGCGTCGATCCACGCGGCGCCACAAGGCGTCTGCTGCAGACCGCGCCCTGAAACGCTCAGCTTGAAAGTCTCTGCCTGCAACGCCCCTGGCAAAATCCGCTGACTTGGAGCCAACCCGATGCAGATCACTCGCGTGCATAGCCGGGTCGTCGAATTGAAGCTGCCGGCGCCGTTCCATCCGGCCTGGGCGCGCGGCCGCAACCAGGCCACGATCCTGCTGGTGCTGGTTTCGGTCGAAACGGATGAGGGCATCGTCGGTCACACCGCGGCGCACGCCGGGCTGGAAGCGGCGATCGCGATCGAGCGCTTCGTCGCACCATATTTCATCGGCCAGGATCCGACCCGGATCGAACCGCTTGCCGCGGTGCTACGCGACGCGGAAATCCTGGGACCGCCCGCCTATTTCATGGAAATCGCGCTGTGGGACATCGTCGGCAAGCGCGCCGGCCTGCCGGTCTACAAGCTGTGGGGCGGCGCGCAGGATCGCGTGACCGCGTATTGCGCGACCGCCGAATTGCGCCCGCCGGAACGACGTGTCGAGGATGTCGAGCGTATGCTTGCCGCGGAATTCCGCGGCGTGAAGCTGCGCTTCCACCACGACGACGTGCGCGATGACCTGAAGGTGGTCGAAGCGGTTCGCAAGGCGGTCGGTCGTCGCATCGAGATCATGATCGATGCCAACCAGGCCGGCGTCGAGCCGGGTTTGACCGGGCATCGCATCTGGGGCTTTCATCGCAGCCTCGCCGTCGCGCGCGAGCTCGAGCAGCTCGACGTGCTGTGGCTGGAGGAACCGTTGCCGCGCGACGACTACGACGGTCTCGCGCGGCTGCGCGACCGGCTCGACCGGATCAAGATCGCCGGCGGCGAGGACAATCACGGACTGCACGAATTCAAGCTGTTGATCGATCGCGGCTGCTTCGACATCCTGCAGCCAGATGCATTGCTATCGGAGGGTATATTCCAGTTGCGCAAGGTCGCTGCGATGGCGGAGGCCGCGCATCTGGAACTGGTGCCGCATACCTGGGGCAACGGCATGGGGCTGCTCGCCAACCTGCATCTTGCCGCGGCGGCGCCAAATTGCCCCTGGATTGAATTTCCGCACGATCCGCCCAGCGGCTTTACCGCGGCCAGCCGCGATCAGATGCTGCGGGAAACCCTGTCGATCGCCGCCGATGGCACGCTGTTAGTGCCGGATCGTCCGGGGTTCGGCTTCATCCTCGACGAGGATCGCATCGCCTATCATACCATCGCCGAATACGGTTGAACCACGCTGGTTCGCTTGACACGGCGGCGCGCGCGGCGATAACTAGCCGCCGCTTGGAACGATCCAAAAGGCGCCTGCATGTACCACGGCCCGGTGATCGACTGCGATGTGCATCACACGCGCGCAGATGATGCGGAATTGCTGCCCTACCTGTCGCGCGGCTGGCGTGATTTCATTACCGATCGCGGACCAGCCGGCAACATGCCGCTCACGGTGCAGGACGGCCTGCCCAATCCGCACGGCTTCATGCGGGCCGACACGTTTCCGCCGGGCGGCGGCCCACCAGGATCCGATTACGAAACGTTATGCCGGCAGGCGCTGGAACGCGGCGATGTCCGGCGTGCCATCCTCACCTTCGGCGACGACAGCCACGTTGCCGGGCTGCACAATCCATATCTCGCGACCGAACTCGCGCGCGCACTCAACGATTGGTCGATCGATCGCTGGCTGAGCCGCGATCAGCGCCTGGTGTCCTCGATCCTCGTCGCCAGCCAGTTGCCCGAGGAAGCGGCGGCCGAGATCCGTCGCCACCGCGACAATCCGCGCATGGTGCAGGTGATGCTGGTGGACAATCCACACCACAACCCGTTCGGGCATCCGCTGTTTCATCCGATCTATGCCGCGGCCGAGGAAACCGGCCGGCCGATCGCCATCCACGGCGGCGCCGCCGGCTGGGCCAATCCGGCAAGCACCGGCGGCGGCAACATCAGCCTTTATTTGGAAGCCCATACGCTCTGGCCGCAGGTGGTGATGACACATCTGGTCTCGTTCATCAGCCATGGTGTGTTCGAGAAGTTTCCCCGCCTGCGGCTACTGCTGATCGAGGCCGGTGCCGCATGGCTGCCGAGCCTGCTGTGGCGTTTCGATACCGAATATAAGGGCTTGCGCCGCGAGGTGCCCTGGCTGCGCAAGTTGCCGAGCGAATACGTCGCCGAGCATGTGTGGTTGACCACGCAGCCGTTGGAGATCTCGCCGCAACGCGAGCAGGTAACCGAACTGCTCGGCTGGATCAACGGCGCCGACCGGCTGTGCTATTCGTCGGATTATCCGCACTGGGATGCCGATGAATCAAACTACGTCGCCACCCGTCTGCCGGCGTCCTGGCACCGTCGCGTGTTCTTCGAAAACGCCCTGAAATTCTACGGCTGGCAGGCGGCCGATCTGGCCCCAGCCGGGGAGGCCGCGCTGGCATGACCATCGATGTCGGATCGCTCGAGGAATTTCCCGAAGGCCGCGCCTCGGTGGTGATGGCAGGCCGCACCGAGGTTGGGATCATCCGGTGGTCCGGTGCGATCTATGCCATCAGCGCCATCTGCACGCACCAGGGCGGCCCGTTGTGCCAGGGCGTCCTATCCGCGCGGTTGACCGCCGGGCGCCCCGGCGAGATGTTGGTCGACGACGCGGCACCGGTGATCGCGTGTCCCTGGCACGGCTGGGAATTCAACGTGGCGAGCGGCGAGGCGATCTGGGATCCGACGGTTCGTATCCGAACGTTTCCGATACGTGTGACCAATGGTCGTGTCATGGTCGAAACCGAAACCAGGCGGGGGCACTGAGACCGCATGGGCGAGGCGCTGCGTATCGGCGTAGTACTGGAACCGCTGATCGCGCGCCCGTTGCCGGAGCTGCTGGATTGGTTGGCGCGCGACGTGCCTGAAGTGACCGACCTTGAAATCGGCAGCGGCGGCTATGCGCCGCATCCGCATTGCGACCGCGCGCGACTGCTGCATGAGGCCAGCGCCCGTGCCGCATGGCAGCGGGACATTGCGGCCCACGGCTTGCGTATCGCCGCACTGAACGTCTGGGGGAATCCGCTGCATCCGGATGCGGCGTTGGCCCGGCGGCACGATGAGGACTTGCGCGAAACAATCCGTCTGGCCGCAGAGCTCGGCTTGCGGCGCGTGACGGCCATGGCGGGCTGTCCCAGCGGAGCGGACGGCGACGCCACGCCGCATTTCGCCGCCGGCGGCTATCTGCCTTATCTGGAAGACGTACATCGCCGGCAAGCCGATCGGGTGCTGGGCTACTGGGCCGGCGTCGACAACTTCGTGCAGCAGACTTGCCCGGGCCTGCTGGTTTGCCTGGAACTGCACCCGGGCACCGTCGCCTACAATGTCGAAAGTTTCACAGCGCTGGCAAAAATCGGGCAATCGATCGCCGCCAATATCGATCCGAGCCATTTCTTCTGGCTCGGCATGGACGCCAACCGCGTGGTCCGTCACCTCGGCGACCGGGTCGGCCACGCGCACGCCAAGGATGTGGTGTTCAAGCCCGACAATCTGGCGCTCAACGGTCTGCTCGACCGGCGCTGGCCGGCGCCGCCGGAGTCGATGCCATGGAATTTCGCGACCGTCGGCCAGGGCCATGACACCGCGTGGTGGCAGGGGTTGCTGGACGATCTGGCGTCGACCAACGCGCAGACCATCGCGATCGAGCACGAGGATCCGTTTGTCGCCGCCGAAATCGGCATTCCCGCGGCTGCCCGATTGCTGGCGGCGGCATTGCACCAGGCCAAGCTACCCACCGGAGTAACCGCATGAGTTTCGTGCGCGCGGCTGTCACCGAACGGCCAGGCCGTATCACCGTGCAGCAGTTCTCACGCCCGGACCCGGGACCCGGCGCGGTGCTGATGCAGGTGCGCTATTCCGGGATCTGCGGCACCGACAAGCACACGTTCCGCGGCGAGAACAAGCAGTATGCCGGCACACCGCACGAGCGCGACCTGACCTATCCGCTGATCTGCGGCCACGAGAATGTCGGCGTCGTCATGGCAACCGGTGGCGAGGTGTGCGACAGCGAGGGTCGCGCGCTGCGACCCGGCGACCGCATCGTGCCGGGTGCCAATGTGCCATGCGGGACGTGCCACTTCTGCCGCAACAACTACCCGTATTATCTCTGCAGCCGGATGGAGGATTACGGCAACAGTCTGCACTGTGGCCGCGCGCCGCATCTGTTCGGCGGTTGGGCGGAGTGCATGTACCTGCTGCCGGGAACGCCGATCTTCCGCGTGCCGGACAATTTGCCGGACGACGTTGCGGTACTGACCGAGATCATGGCGGTCACGCACGGGGTTGAAGCGGCGCTGAACCTGCTTGGCATGATGGGCGGCAACCGGTTCGGCGGCAGTATCGCCGTGCTGGGCGTGGGGCCGCTGGGCCTCTGCCACCTGATCAAGGCACGGCGCTGGGCGCCGGCCAGTTGATCGCGACCGACAAGTTCGCCTCGCGTCTGCGCATGGCGGAGGCGTTCGGCGCCGGCTTGACGCTGAATGTCGATCAGACCGACACCGATGAACGGGTGGCGCGGGTGCGGGAGGCCACCGGCGGGCTCGGCGCGGAAATCGTACTGTCGTGCAGCGGCGTGCCGCAGAGCTTCGTCGAGGCACTGCGTATGGTTCGCGTCGGCGGCGTCGTGGTTGAAGCTGGAACGTTCGTCGATATGGGACCTGTCAGCATCAATCCGAACTCGGACATCTGCACGCGCAACGTCAGCGTGATCGGCATCGGCGGCGAGACCGCGACCTCGTATCTGCCGGCGATGCGGCTGATGGCGGCAAATCTGGACCGGCTGCCATTCGACCGCATCGTTAGCCATCGCATGCCGCTGAGGCGCGCGCAGGAAGCGGTGGAACTGGCGCAGACCGAGGCCGCGATGAAAGTCGTGATAGAGCCGCAGGCGGAATGAAGACCTGCGCGTCGCGCATCGCCCGATCGCCTGCTATTTCCGGGTCGTCTAGTATTGCAAGGTCGCCGACTATCCTGGACGTGGCGCGCCGCGCCGGCGTGTCGAAATCGACCGTCTCCAACGTGATCCGCGATGCCGACTGCGTCGCACCGCCGATGCGCGCGCGCGTGCAGGCGGCGATCTCCCAGCTGAACTACCGGCCGAACGCTCTGGCGCGGCAGTTGGTGCAGCAAAGGACCACGATGTTTGGCGTGGTGGTCGGCGACCTGGCCAATCCGTTCCATGCCGAAATGGCAAAACAGATCGAACTGCATGCGGCCGCCCAGGGTTATCGCACGATGTTCGTCAACACCCAGGCCGACGAAGCCGAGGCGGCCGGCCTGGAAAGCCTGCTGGAATATCGCGTGGCCGGTATCCTGTTCCTGGCCCACGCCGAGACCACAAAGCGGGCGCGCCAGTTGGTTGCCGGGAAGGTGCCGGCGGTGTTTGTCACCTGCAGCACCGATTGGGGCGATGTCGTGTGTGGCGATGATCGACGCGGCGCGGAGGAGGCGACGCGGCACCTGCTTGCGCTGGGCCATCGCCGGATCGCCTATTTTGCCGACCCGATCGTCGAGGATGCCGCCGATCGTGCGCGACAGATCGGCTACCGCGAGGTGATGACGGATGTTGGACTGACGCCGACCGTGTTCCGCTGGCGCCGTTCGCCATCACGGCTTTTTCGCAATGAACGCGAGGTCACGCCAGAGGACGTGCTGCGCGGCAAAAAGCGCATGACGGCAGTGTTCGCCTCGAACGATCTCGGCGCGATCGAGGTGCTGGATTGCGCCGACCGCCTGGGGATCCGCGTGCCGGAGGATCTGTCCGTGGTC
>Ga0302326_10004826_pt1 | contig 31037 bp, 31 predicted proteins | sample Palsa_T0_3_FD_202264 | JGI IMG/M metagenome (GOLD analysis project Ga0302326, IMG submission 202264) | Peat permafrost microbial communities from Stordalen Mire near Abisko, Sweden - Palsa_T0_3 | ecosystem: Environmental > Terrestrial > Soil > Palsa > Peat permafrost | place: Sweden: Abisko... | reverse complement strand
GGACTACGGCTTCCGAGTGGTGATCTCATCGCGCTTCGGCGACATTTTTCGGGGCAATGCGGGCAAGGCCGGGCTCCTGGCGGCCGAAGTTGCTCAAGATGATGTCGAACTTTTATGGAAGCTCATCGAGGGCAGCCCTGGACTGGAACTCACTGTCAATCTTCAAGATCGGAACGTCACGGCGGGAACGGTGGTGGTGCCGTTCAACATTGACGATTACACCGCTTGGCGCCTGCAGGAGGGCCTCGACGATATAGCCCTTACGCTGCGGAAACGGGACCAGGTCGAAACTTTCGAGGCGGCGCGCCCGAGCTGGAAACCGACGACGTTGCCCACTGCTTGACGGCTTGATCGGCTCCGAATTTCCGGCGCCACAGGGCCGTATTTAACGGTTGCCCCACCGACCAAGGGCGGCAACCGGATTCCTAAAAAGTTCGCCGTGAGCCATTGAAATTGCGCGTGGCTCTTGGAAATCAGGCACTTGAGGGTTTACCGTGTTTGCTAGTCGGTCCAAACGAGGGCCGCTAGCTTCGGAGGATTTGTATGGTCAACAAGGCAGAGCTCATTGATGTGCTCACTGAGAAATTGGGCACGGACCGTCGGCATGCGACCGCCGCCGTCGAGAATTTCGTAGACACCGTTGTGCGCGCAGTGCAGAAGGGCGAGAGCGTCACCATTACTGGGTTCGGTGTTTTCGAGCAGCGGCGTCGCGCGGCTCGTGTGGCCCGTAACCCGCGCACCGGCGAGACCGTGAAGGTCAAGCCAACTTCCGTGCCGGCCTTCCGGCCCGGCGCACAGTTCAAAGCCGTTGTGTCTGGCGCACAGCGTCTCCCAGCCGATGGACCCGCAGTGAAGAGAGGCGTCGTGGCTACTGGAGCTAAGAAGGCGGCAAAGAAAGCGCCCGCGAAGAAGGCCGCAGTGAAGAAGGCTCCGGCCAAGAAGGCTCCGGCCGCCAAGAAGACGGTCGCGAAGAAGGCTCCGGCCAAGAAGACCGTCGCCAAGAAGACAGCAGCACCGGCCAAGAAGGCGACCAAGGCCGTGAAGACGGCCGCTAAGAAGGTCACCAAAGCCGTGAAGAAGGCTCCGGTCAAGAAGGCCGCAACGAAGCGGGCTCCGGCCAAGAAGGCTCCGGCCAAGAAGGCTCCGGCCAAGCGCGGCCGCCGCTAAACGCTCCAACACATCACAAAGTAAATTCGCCGCGGAGCAGGCTCTCACGAGCCCTCCGCGGCGAATTTGCGTGCTAGGTCAGGACGTTGGTGGCCAGCGCGCTGCCGATGTGATCGGCCGCTATGAGATGGCCGTCGACCAGCGACAGCACCCAGGTGCTGCCCTTCCGATTGCGCGACTTGTCCGGGCGGACCCCGTCGCGGTCGCACCACCAGGCGATCAGGTCCGGAATCACCTTGCCCTGCGTGCAAATCACGGGCGTGCGACGTAATTCGGCGATCTGCAAGGCTCGGCGTCGACCGCGTTTCGGGTTGTCCGCATAAGCCTCTTCGGTGAGAGTCGGCTCATTGCTGATGATCACGCCCAGCTCTTCGGCCAAGGGCTGCACGGTCTGATGGCACCGCACCCGATCGGCGGCATACACATCGGTGGGTCCGAAGGTCGATAGTTGCGCCACGAGCGCCTCAGCCTGCGCCCTGCCCTTCTTGTCCAACGGTCGTATCTTGTCGTCGCCCGAGAAGCGGGACTTGCTGCCCGCGGTCCCGTGCCGGACTATCAACACCGATTGGGTATCCGGCCGTTGTTTGGCCCACCGGCGCAGTACCTTTCGGTCATAGGCGTATGACACCTTCTTGAGGGCGGCGGAGACCGGCAGCCAGACGAGGTCATCGACCTCATTGTTCGGGGCGAAACTGCCACTGAGGCTTCGCGCCGACCAGTACTGCACTTTCTTGGTGCGCTGCTCGATCGGATAGCTCACCGTCGTTATCCGACGGCCGAGGTGCACATGGTGACCGGTCTCTTCCAATACTTCGCGTACCGCGGTGACCGGCTCGGTCTCACCGGGATCGACTTTCCCCTTGGGCAGTGACCAGTCGTCGTACCTCGGGCGGTGGATCACCGCGACCTCTGCCGCGGATTCGTGGTGCCCGGGCCGCCACAGCACCCCGCCGGCAGCGTGAACGATTTTGCTCGCCGAGCGGCCCGACGAGGACTGTGTGGGCACCTGAACTCCTGCAGTTCAATTCGGGACCGTGGCCCTTCGGGCACAAGGTCAGAGCAGAGCCTGGTCAGGAACTGCGGTGTTCATCCATTAACGACACCTGGTGGTCGCGAACCGTGTGACCGGCTTTCGGCAATGCCGTCCACTGTCCGTCCGGCCTCAATTCCCAGCAGCGTGTGGCGGGGTCCAGCGCAGATTCGAAAATGTCGTTCAGTTGGGCGGTCAGTCGAGGATCCTTGACCTGAACCAGTACTTCGACACGCCGATCGAGATTGCGGTGCATCATGTCGGCGCTGCCGATCCAGAATTCATTGATGGCGTGGAAATTGAAGATCCGCGAGTGCTCTAGATATTGACCGAGAATTGAGCGCACGGTGATGTTTTCGGAGAAGCCCTCCACACCGGGCCGCAGTGCGCAGATTCCGCGCACCACGACCTCGATGCGCACGCCGGCCTGCGACGCGCGGTACAGCGCGTCGAGGACCTGCTCGTCGACAAGCGAGTTCATCTTCAACCGGATGTGCCCGTTGCCGGTTTCCTGATGCGCGGCGATCTCCCGGTTGATGCGTTCGATGATGCCGACGCGAATACCGTGTGGTGCGACCAACAGGTTGCGGTAGGACACCTTACGTGAATAGCCCGTCAACGTGTTGAACAGATCGGTGAGATCGGCGCCGATGTCGGGATCGGCGGTCAACAGGCCGATGTCCTCATACAGCCGGGCCGTTTTGCTGTTGTAGTTTCCGGTCCCGATGTGGCAGTAACGCCGGATCGTCGAGCCTTCGCGGCGGACTACCAGGCACGTCTTGCAATGCGTCTTCAAGCCGACAAGGCCATAGGCCACATGGACTCCCGCCTGCTCGAGGGCACGGGCCCACTTGATGTTGGCTTGTTCGTCGAACCGGGCTTTGATTTCGACCAGCGCGACTACTTGTTTTCCGGCCGCGGCCGCTTCGATCAGCGACCGCACGATCGGTGAATCACCGGAGGTGCGATACAGCGTTTGTTTGATGGCCAGCACGTTGGGGTCGGCGGCAGCCAATTCGATGAAGCGTTGCGTGCTGGTGGAGAACGACTCGTAGGGATGGTGGACGAGGACGTCGCCCTCGCGCAGTGTCGCGAAAATGCTCTTGGGCGTTTCCCGGTCAGTGAATGCCGGGCTGGTCGACGGGACGAAGGCGGGATCCTTCAGCCCCGGGCGGTCGACGCCGTAGATCTGCCACAGCGACGAAAGATCAAGCAGGCCCGGCACTTGGATGACGTCGCCGGGATGCACGTCGAGTTCCCGCAGCAGCAACTCCAGCATGTGCTCGGTCATGTCGTCGGCCACCTCGAGGCGCACCGGCGATCCGAACCTCCGGCGGGCCAGCTCGCGCTCCAGCGCTTGCAGCAGGTCTTCGTCGCGATCTTCGTCGACCTCGAAATCGGCGTTGCGGGTTATGCGGAATGCGTGGTGTTCAACGATGTCCATGCCCGGAAACAGTGCCGTGAGGAAGGCCGCGATCAGCTCCTCCATCGGCAAAAAGCGGACTTCTTTTCTGCCGGCCGAGTCTTCGGCGTCGTCGCGATGGTCGAGTTGAACAAAGCGGTCGACGTTGTCGGGCACCTTAACTCGCGCAAAATGCTGACCGTTGTCGTCGGGCTGCTTGACCGTGACTGCCAGGTTCAGGCTCAGACCGCTGACGAACGGGAACGGGTGAGCGGGATCCACGGCCAGCGGAGTCAGAACCGGGAAGACCTGCTCGGTGAAGTACGTCGACAGCCGGTCACGCTCGGCCTGGTCCAAATCGGACCACGTGACGATGTGGATGCCTTTCGCGGCCAGCCCAGGTTCCACCGAGTTCAGAAATACCTCTGCGTGCCGGGTGGCGATCTTCTGGGTCTGCTCGCCGATCCGGCGCAACTGCTCGCGCGGGGTCAAACCGTCAGCGGAGCGCACCGACAAGCCCATCTCGTCGCGCCGCTTCAAGCCGGCGACCCGGACCATGTAGAACTCGTCGAGGTTAGAAGCGAAGATCGCGAGGAACTTCGCCCGCTCCAGGAGCGGCAGGGAGGTGTCCTCGGCCAGAGCCAGGACGCGCGAGTTGAAGTCCAGCCAGCTCAATTCGCGGTTGAGATAGCGGTCTCCGGGAAGCGGGTTGTCGACCGCGGTGGCTGTCGTGGCGGGCGGGGCTCCCGGAGCAGTGTCGGCCGACGGCAACGCGGGCGTCTCGTCGGTGATTGCTGTGTCCGGAGCTTCGATTTCGGTCACCCCTGGGATCATTCCTCATCTATAGGGGGTGCTGCTACCCGCCGGCGGGCATCCACGTGCCGTTGTGGCGCTGTTTACCCGTCGTTACCGCGGCGGGGCAGTGGGTGCTGCGACCGCGCGACTGGTCGCCGGCCCCATCCCCAAGCGACGCGCGATGGCCAAGTCGTCGGGGGTGTCGATGTCGCAACGTAACCCGGGCCACCGGCCAGTGAGTTCGACCGCGCCTGAAAGCTGATGCTGCGCTGAGGAATCCGGTCCGAATCGTGGATCGAGTGGCGTTCCGAAAGCGCACAGGGCCGCGGTCCCCGTGCCCAGCCGGTCGGCGACGAAACTGCGTTCATGCAGGCGCGCTGCGGTGATCGCCTCGTCGAGCTCCTGCGTCTGCAGAGCAGGCAGATCGCCTTGCAGCACAATAATGTTCGCGATCGATTGGGACACCACTCGCTCGGCGGCGGCGATCGCGTTGTTCAGCGGGTCGGGGTGGCCGGCCGGCGTCGGATCGGAAAGCACGTCGGCGCCGAGTTCGATCGCCGCTGCGGCCGCTACCTCGTCTGGCGTGACGACGGTGATGTGGCGAACCGCGCTCACCCTCGTCGCCGCGGTGAGGGTGTCGACCAGCATGGCCAGCACCAGACTCTCCCGCTCCGCTGCGGAGAACGCCGGCGCCAGCCGAGTCTTGGCGGCCGCCAACCGCTTGACCGCGACGATCAGGCCGACATCTGCGTGCCCGTCGGCTCTGCTGCCGCTCATCAACCCATCCTGCCAGTGCCGAACTTTCGGCTAGGTTGGGTTGCCGGCAGTTAGCGTGCCATCGACGAGACGGAGACCCAGCCAGACCATGGCCACCACGACAGCAGTGATGGGGGCCGGTGCCTGGGGTACGGCGCTGGCCAAGCTGCTCGCCGACGCGGGCGGCGAGGTGACCTTGTGGGCGCGACGGCCCGACCTCGCTGCGGAGATCAACTCCAGTCGGCACAACGCCGACTACCTGCCGGGCGTGACACTGCCGGCGAACATCAGCGCCACCGCGGATGCGAAAGAAGCGCTCACCGGGGTGACGACGGTGCTGCTGGCGGTACCCGCCCAGACGATGCGGGCCAACCTCGATCAGTGGAAAGGACTGTTCGACACCGGTGCGACTCTGGTCAGCACGGCCAAAGGCATCGAGTTAGGCACGCTGATGCGGATGAGCCAGGTCATCATCGACGTCACGGCGTTCGACACGTCGCAAGTCGCGGTGATCTCCGGGCCGAACCTCGCCAGCGAGATCAGCGCCGGGCAACCCGCCGCCACCGTCATCGCCTGCAGTGACTCCGGTCGCGCAGTCGCCGTGCAGCGCATGCTGAATGCCGGATACTTCCGGCCCTACACCAATGCCGACGTCATCGGCACCGAGATCGGCGGCGCCTGCAAGAACGTCATCGCGCTGGCCTGCGGAATGGCGGCCGGGGTGGGTCTGGGGGAAAACACCGCGGCGGCGATCATCACCCGCGGTCTGGCCGAAATCATGCGGCTCGGCATCGCGGTCGGCGCGAAGGGCGCGACATTGGCCGGCCTGGCCGGGGTCGGTGATCTGGTGGCCACCTGCACCTCGCCTCAGTCACGCAACCGCACCTTCGGCGAATCCCTGGGCAAGGGCAACACGCTGGAGTTTACCCTGCATGCACGGGGCGGCCATGTCGTCGAGGGGGTGACGTCGTGCGAGTCGGTGCTGGCGCTGGCTTCGAGTTACGACGTCGAGATGCCCCTCACCGATGCGGTGCACCGGGTCTGCCACAAGGGACTGTCCGTGGTTGAAGCGGTGGCACTGCTCCTGGGGCGGCGCACCAAGCCGGAATGAGCTTGTAACCAGCACCGCTGCGCCAGACGGTATCCTCTCTAGGTTGTGAACGCCCGCCTGCCGTCCCGCGCGCTCGAGCACGGGCGGGTTCGGGTCGCCGTCCTCTTCGGTGGACGCAGCAGCGAGCACGCCATCTCGTGCGTCTCGGCGGGCAGCATTCTGCGCAACCTGGACCCGGAGCGGTTCGAAGTGGTCGCAGTGGGCATCACCCCGGACGGTTCGTGGGTGCTCACCGACGGTGACCCCGAGGCGCTGGCGATCACCAATCGGCAGCTGCCGCAGGTGAGCGCCGCATCCGGCACCGAGCTGGCGCTGTCGGCCGACCCGCTTCGGGCCGGTCAACTGGTCTCACTGTCGCCGGGTGGGGCTGAGGTGCTGGCGTCGGTGGACGTGGTCTTCCCGGTCTTGCACGGCCCGTACGGGGAAGACGGCACCATCCAGGGTCTGCTCGAGCTGGCCGGCGTGCCCTACGTCGGTGCCGGGGTATTGGCCAGCGCGGCCGGGATGGACAAGGAATTCACCAAGAAGCTGCTGGTTGCCGACGGGCTGCCGATCGGCGATTACGTCGTCCTGCGGGCGGCGGAGTCAGAGCTGGACGCCGATCAGCGTGCACGGCTTGGCCTTCCGGCGTTCGTCAAACCGGCTCGCGGTGGCTCGTCGATCGGAGTCAGCCGGGTGACGGGCTGGGACGAATTGCCTGCAGCCATCGACTACGCCCGTCAGCACGACCCGAAGGTGATCGTCGAGGCGGCGATCGTCGGCCGCGAACTGGAATGTGGCGTTCTCGAATTCCCGGACGGCACAATGCAAGCCAGCACCGTCGGCGAGATCCGGGTGGCCGGTGTGCGTGGCCGCGAGGACGCGTTCTACGACTTTGCCACCAAGTATCTCGACGACGCCGCCGAACTCGACGTGCCCGCCAAGATCGACGACGATGTCAGTGGGACATTGCGGGACTTGGCAATTCGAGCATTCAGAGCGATCGACGGCAGCGGGCTGGCGCGGGTGGATTTCTTTCTCACCGAAGACGGGCCGCTGATCAACGAGGTCAACACCATGCCCGGTTTCACCAAGATTTCGATGTACCCGCGGATGTGGGCGGCCAACGGCGTCGACTATCAAACGCTGCTGTCGACGATGGTCGACACCGCGCTGTCGCGCGGGACGGGTCTGCGTTAGTCAGCCACGACGACGATGCGGGCCGGTTCGGCGGCCGAGGTGGGGGCACGCCCCCTCGCCGCTGCGCGGCGGGAGGTACCCACACCCGCTTGCGGAGGCGAGTCGGCCAATTAGGCGGGCAATGGGCTGATCGGCCGCGCCGGCATGGCCCGGTCGATCAGCTCGGAGAGTAGCTGGATCGGCGTTGGTCCGGAACCCGGCGGCAACGTCAGCGCCACATAAACCGGCCGGTCGACCGCGTACCAGGTGGAGCGCTGGTCCTGGCTGACTTGAAACCACTGCACTCGGTCCACCATCTGAATCGCGGTGCCCACGACGAAGTCGGTCGGACGATCCAGCCCACACCGCAGCACCACGGGATCTCCGGGGCCTGCCGGTTGCCAGGCAGCCGCGCCGACCGGAGCCGGTTGCACCAGTGCGGCCCGGGTGTAGTCGCCGAGGCGTTGCGGCAAGGCTTCCAACAGCTTTGCGCACGCCGGATCCTGGGCGTGGGGTGCCGGGACGGCAGCGACGGCAACCGAATTCGCGTGGTGACGGGTAGCCGCGATCGCCAACACGACGCCCAGCACGCCGATCGCGGCCACCAGCGCGGTGATCAGCATCGTCCTCGGCGGCCCGTCGGAGTCGGTCATTACCTCACCCTCTGCTCGATCTCGGCGCATTAGAACCTACCGTTGATCGAAGACCGGCGATCGGCGAGGAGGCGGCGTGGGCAGCGGCGAATCCGATCGCACACTCAGTGAGGTCGGCGAGTTCGAGGTGATCGAACGGCTGACGCGGGGTCGGCCCGAGTCGGCCGATGTCGCTGTCGGCCCCGGTGACGACGGCGCGGTGGTGCTGGCGCCCGACGGCCGCGTCGTGGTGTCGACGGACATGCTCGTCGAGGACAGGCATTTCCGGCTCGACTGGTCGACGCCGCACGACGTCGGCCGCAAAGCGATGGCGCAGAATGCCGCCGACATCGAGGCGATGGGTGGACGGGTGACCGCGTTCGTCGTCGGGTTCGGCGCGCCGCCCGACACACCGGCCGCGCAGATCGAGGCACTCGGCGACGGAATGTGGGACGAGGCTGGACGATTGGGCGCCACGATCGTCGGGGGCGACCTGGTCGCCAGCCCGCACTGGGTGGTGTCGGTGACGGTGCTCGGTGATCTGGCCGGCCGGGCGCCGGTGCTCAGGTCTGGGGCGCGACCAGGTTCGCGGATCGCCGTCGCCGGACAGCTCGGCTACTCTGCTGCCGGATATGCATTGTGGCACAGCGGTATTGAACAATTCGGCGAATTCCGGCAGCGTCACCTGGTGCCGCAACCGCCCTACGGCCAGGGCCGGGTAGCGGCGGAGACCGGCGCGCAGGCGATGATCGACCTGTCCGACGGGCTGGTCGCCGACCTGCGGCACGTGGCGGAGAAGTCCGGGGTCGGCATCGATCTGAGCACTCAGGCGCTGGACGTCGATCGCGGACTCTTGCTCAGTGCCGCCGACGTTGCGGGTATCGACGCATGGACGTGGGTGTTCGGCGGGGGAGAGGACCATGCCCTGGTTGCCGCGTTCCCCGGCCCGATTCCCGCGGGATGGCGCGAAATCGGACAGGTGATCGACGGTCCGGCACGGGTGCTCGTCGACGGCACGGAGTGGCGTGGGTACGCGGGATGGCAGTCGTTCGGGTCAGTAGGGTAGCCCGGTGACCATCGACGCGACTGCCCGACGGAAAGAATCGGCGTGACCGCACGGCCGCTGCGTGAACTGATCGACGAGGGCTGGGCGTCCGCGTTGCAGCCGGTCGAGGAGCAGGTCGCCACGATGGGCGAGTTTCTCCGCGAGGAGATCGGGGCCGGCCGCGGCTACTTGCCCGCGGGAGAAAATGTTCTGCGCGCCTTCACCTTTCCCTTCGATCAGGTGCGGGTGCTGATCGTCGGCCAGGATCCGTACCCGACGCCGGGCCACGCCGTCGGGCTGAGCTTCTCCGTGGCCGCCGATGTGCGTCCGCTGCCGCGGAGCCTGGAAAACATTTTCGCCGAATACGCCAGCGACCTGGGCTACCCCAAACCGACGAGTGGCGACCTGTCTCCCTGGGCTCAACGCGGCGTGCTCCTGCTGAACCGGGTGCTGACGGTGCGGCCCGGCAACCCGGCATCGCACCGCGGCAAAGGCTGGGAGGCCGTCACTGAGTGCGCAATTCGCGCGCTGGTGGATCGCAAGCAGCCGATGGTCGCCATCCTGTGGGGCCGCGATGCGTCCACGCTCAAGCCAATGCTTGCCGGAAGCGACTGTCTGTCAATCGAATCCCCGCACCCGTCGCCGTTGTCGGCGTCACGGGGCTTCTTCGGGTCGCGTCCGTTCAGCCGCGCCAACGAATTGCTCGCTCAGATGGGCGCGGATCCGATCGACTGGCAACTGCAGTAGCGGTTCAGAAAGTCCAACTACCCGAGGGTTGCAGGACGACACCATGGTCACCGTCGATACATGCCGTCAGGCCGTCGGCACCGACCACGCATGTGACGTTCACGGCGGTGAGTTTCTGCCCGCCGTTCAGCGTCGCGAGTGAACTACTGAACGGTGCACACGCTCCGCCGTGCCTGGTGATCGCCGCATTCGCGCTGGCCGCAGGGCAGCCGTTGTTGCCGCCGTCGGGAGCGGACTCCGGAATTCCGAGAATGTTGCCGCTGCATTCGACGGGGCCGTGAGCGTTCGGGTCCGAGCTGTAACCCCAGGTGCACGACACGCCACGGGTGGTCACGAATCCGATGAACGTGCTGTCGGGTTTGCTGATCGTGTAAGTCTTCGGCTCGACCGGGGTGAATGCGTTCACGTCCGGAAATCCGGGAGGGGCGGCCGCCGCTGTCGGTGATCCCACCGGAACGCTTATCGCCCCGAAAGCAGCGGCCGCGGCAGCCGCGATGATGAACGGTTTCGATGACCTCGGCGACATCGGTGGACCTCCGCTCGTGCTGAACGCTGAATGTACTAGGAGACGTCGCCACGGCTGACGGCTTTTGCAGCGCTAGGTAGACGACCTGCAAGGTGCGTCGTCCCGACCGCTTGCATGGAGTCGGGATAACTCGGATCGACAAATGCTAGGTCACGGCCGCTGCGGTGCAATGCTCGCCCCGACGGGATAGATCACGACGCAGAGCGCCGCAAAGGCTGCGACGATGCCGCCGACAGCCAGAACCTGCATAGGACCCTCTAGCCGCGGGCGACCTTGCCGGCCTTGATGCACGACGTGCACGCGTTGACGCGGTGCTTGTTGCCGCCGGGACGCTCGGCGACCCGCACACTCTGGATGTTCGGATCCCAGCGACGGCTGGTCCGGCGGTGGGAGTGCGACACCGACTTACCGAAGCCCGGGGCCTTCCCACAGATATCGCAGACGGCAGCCATACGTGAAACTCCTCAAAGCTCTGGGGCCAAGGGCTTTCTGCCCTGCTCCTCCTCAGGCCCTGGGGGCCTGCATCGTCGCAGCGCGCAACCTCGCGGGTGGCCGTTCGACCTGGCAAGGATAGCCGTCGCGGGCCGGAACCGCCAAAACGATCAACACTCCGAGACGCCGTGACCTGTGCTGTCGCCCCCAGTGGATAGGCTGACGCGCATCGCAGGCGTCGCGAGGAGGTCCTGCACATGGAGTTTGGGCCCGTAGTGTCGGGGCTGGTTGAGCCGGGTCGTCTGCTGGACGGATCCGCTCTGCGTGACTGGGCGCATACCGCCGTTGGAGACCTGATTACCCACATCGACGAGATCAATCGGCTCAACGTCTTCCCGGTCGCCGATTCCGACACCGGCGTCAACATGCTGTTCACCATGCGCTCGGCGCTGGCTGAGGCCAACACCGAAGCCAAGTCCTCCGACGTCGTCACACTGGCAGCGGCACTGTCCGCCGGTGCGCTCAACGGTGCGCGGGGCAACTCCGGGGTGATTCTGTCCCAGATCCTGCGGGGTATCGCCGACGTCACCGCCCATGCCGCCGACCAGTCAGGTGGCCCACTCGACGACATCGACGCGGCAATGCTCGGCGCGGCACTGCATCGCGGTGTCGACCTCGTTGTGGCCTCGATGGGCGGCCGGGAGGTGCACGGCACGATCGTTTCCGTGCTCAAAGCCGCAGGTGACGCCGTCGAGCAGGCCGCGAACGCCGGCGCGACGCTGCCTAAGGCGGTCACCGCCGCCGGTGACGCCGCGGTGGTCGCCCTGGAGAAGACCCCCGAGCAGCTTGACGTGCTGGGTCAGGCCGGGGTTGTCGACGCCGGTGGCCGCGGTCTGCTGGTCCTGCTCGATGCGCTGTGCTCGACCGTCACCGGGCAGGCACCCAATCGCAAGGTTTACGAGCCCGCACCGCGACGGCACGCGGCGGGGCCCGCCGGCGATTTGGCCCAGCCGCCCGCACCGCAGTTCGAGGTGATGTATCTGCTGGGCGGTTGTGACGACGAGGGAGCCGAGTTGCTGCGGGAACGGCTCGACGAGCTCGGCGAGTCGGTGGCGATCGCGACGGACGGCGTCGTCGGCGGCTATTCGGTGCATGTGCATACCGACGATGCCGGGGCGGCGATCGAAGCGGGCCTGGCAATCGGCGACCCGCGGCGCATCCAAATATCGGCGCTGACCAGCGGTACCAGCGGCCTGCCGCCGGGCAGCTGGACACGGGAACGCGCTGTGCTCGCCGTGGTCGACGGCGAGGGCGCGGTCGAGTTGTTCGGTGAGGAGGGTGCCTGCGTGCTGCGGCCCGACCCGCACGCCGAAAATCCGACAACCGTGATCACCGCTCAACAGCTGCTGCGCGCCGTCGTCGACACCGGGGCCGCCCAGGTGATGGTGCTACCCAACGGCTATGTAGCCGCCGAGGAGCTGGTGGCGGGCTGCACCGCGGCGATCGGCTGGGGCATCGACGTGGTCCCGCTGCCGTCGGGGTCGATGGTGCAGGGGCTGGCCGCGCTGGCCGTACACGAACCGGACCGGCAGGCCGTCGACGACGGCTACACGATGGCGCGCGCCGCGGGCAGCGCCCGGCACGGCGCAGTACGCGTTGCGGCTGAGACGGCGCTCACCTGGGCGGGCACCTGCGAGCCCGGCAACGGGCTGGGCATTTCCGGCGACGAAGTGCTGATCGTGGCGCCCGACGTCGCGGCGGCGGCGACCGGACTGATCGACCTGTTCCTGGGCGCCGGCGGCGAGCTGGTGACGGTACTCGTCGGCGCCTGCATCGATGCCGAGCTCGTCGAGGCGCGGCTACAAGCCCATGTGCACGACCAGCACCCGGGCAGCGAGCTGGTGACCTATCGCACCGGGCACCGCGGGGACGCCCTGTTGATCGGGGTCGAGTAGCCATGGCGGCATTGAGCGACCGCCTGGATTACGTGATCGGCGCCAAGTCGGCCGGCCCGCTCGACGAAGTGTTCGGCATCCGCACCGTCGACGATCTGCTTCGGCACTATCCGCGCAGCTACGTCGAAGGCGCCACGGTGCGTGGTGCCGACGACGAACGTGCGCCGGACGGCGAGCACGTCACGCTCGTCGACGAGATCACCGAGGCCGTGCTGCTTCCGATGAAAAGCCGCCCACGGGACAAGCTGTTTCGGGTCACCCTGGGTTCCGGTCGTGGCAAAGTCACCGCCACGTTCTTCCATCCCAAGAAGTGGATCCAGGACCAACTGTCCAAGGGGACCCGCGTGATGTTGTCCGGCGAAGTGGGGTACTTCCGCGGCGCCATGCAGCTGACCCATCCCGACTTCCTCGTACTGGACTCCGCGGACGGAAAGAACCGCGGCAGTAGGTCACTGCGGATGATCGCCGAGGCCTCGCAGGCGGTCAGCGGGGAAGTGCTGCAGGAGGCGTTCGAGCGCAGCTTCTACCCGATTTACCCGGCCAGCACCAAGGTGCAGAGCTGGGACATCTTCGCCTGCGTTCGTCAGGTCCTCGAGATGCTCGACCCGGTCGCGGACCCGTTGCCCGAATCGCTCTGCGCCAAGCACAATCTGGCCTCCGAAGACGACGCTCTGCGTGCCATACACCTGGCAGAAGACGGCGCCGAACGCCGCCGCGCCCGCGAACGCCTGGCGTTCGACGAGGCAGTCGGCCTGCAGTGGGCGCTGGTGAGTCGCCGCCATGGCGAGTTGTCCCAGTCCGGTCCGGCGGCCCCGGTGAGCTCCAATGGGTTGCAGGACGAGCTGTTGCGGCGCTTGCCTTTCGAGCTGACCGTCGGTCAACGCGAGGTGCTGGAGGTGTTGTCGGCAGAGATCGGCGCGACCCGGCCGATGAACCGTCTGCTGCAAGGCGAAGTGGGATCGGGCAAGACGATCGTCGCGGTGCTGGCGATGCTGCAGATGGTCGACGCCGGCTATCAGTGCGCTCTGCTCGCTCCTACGGAAGTGCTTGCCGCACAGCATGTTCGTTCGATCAACGACGTGCTCGGGCCGCTTGCGATGAGCGGCCAGCTCGGCGGGGCCGATAACGCTACCTGGGTTGGGCTGCTGACCGGTTCGATGCCGCAGGCCCAGAAGAAAACAGTCCGCGCCGAGATCACCGGCGGTGAGGTGGGCATCGTCGTCGGGACCCACGCGCTGCTGCAAGACGCGGTCCAGTTCGACAAACTCGGGATGGTGGTCGTCGACGAGCAGCATCGGTTCGGAGTCGAGCAGCGAGACCAGTTGCGCGCCAAGGCGCCGGCCGGTATCACGCCACACCTACTGGTGATGACCGCCACGCCGATACCCCGGACGGTGGCACTGACCGTGTACGGCGACCTGGAGACGTCGACACTGCGCGAGCTTCCCCGCGGGCGTCAGCCGATCACCACCGCCGCCGTCTTCGTCAAGGACAAGCCGGCGTGGTTGGACCGTGCGTGGCAGCGGATCATCGAGGAGGTCGGCGAAGGGCGCCAGGGCTACGTGGTGGCGCCGAGGATCGACGACAGCGACAAAGCCGACTCGGCCGATAAGGACGAGAGGCCCTCGGCGACAGTCGAAGAGCTTTATGCGCGGCTCAGCCGTGACCAGCTGGCCGGTCTGCGGCTGGGTCTCATGCACGGGCGCCTTTCCGCCGAGGACAAAGACGCCGTGATGGCGGCGTTTCGTGCCCGCGAGATCGACGTATTGATATGCACCACCGTCATCGAAGTCGGGGTCGACGTTCCGAACGCCACCGTGATGCTGGTGATGGACGCCGACCGGTTCGGCATCAGCCAGCTGCACCAGCTGCGTGGCCGCATCGGCAGGGGTGAACATGCGAGCATCTGTCTGCTGGCCAGCTGGGTATCGCCGGAGTCGCGGGCGGGCCGGCGCCTGAGTGCGGTCGCCGGGACCCTCGACGGGTTCGAGCTGGCCGACCTGGATCTACAGGAGCGCCGTGAAGGAGATGTGTTGGGACGCAGCCAGTCCGGTCGGGCGATCACCTTGCGGCTGCTGTCGCTGATCGACCACCGGCACGTCATCGAGGCGGCGCGGGAGTTCTGCGAACAGGCCTACGAGGATCAGGACTCGCACAGCGGATTGGCGCTACTGGCGGCGCCGTTCACCGGCAGTGAGCGCATCGAGTTTTTGGACAAGTCGTGATCGCGGCCCGCGTGACGCGCAAGACGTTCCTCTGGCTAATGGCGCTCACAGTGCTCGCTGTGCTGGTGGCGTATCAGGTCGTGGTCAGCTCGGCGGGGGAGCGCGACCGTGAGTTCGTGGCGCGGGCCGACGTTCCGACGCTGCAGCCCGGCACCGACCCGCTGGCCGGAATCACGTTGGTGCCGGTGAGGATTCATCACTACGACTATCGGCGCGCGGCGTTCGGCGACGCCTGGACCGACGACACCGATGCTCCCGGCGGGCACAACGGCTGCGACACCCGCGACGACGTCCTCAACCGCGACCTGACCGATAAGACCTACGTCTTCACCAAACACTGCCCGGACGCCGTCGAGACCGGCACCCTGCACGATCCGTACACCAGCGCCGTCATCGACTTCCACCGTGGCGCGAAAATCGGCGAGGCGGTTCAGATCGACCACATCGTGCCGTTGGCACTGGCCTGGGACATGGGAGCTTACGACTGGCCTGTCGCGCAGCGGATCCGGTTCGCCAACGACCCGGCAAATTTGCTGGCGGTGTCAGGCAAGGCCAACGAGGACAAGAGTGACTCGCAGCCCGCGCTGTGGATGCCGCCCAACGGCGCGTTCCATTGCAAGTACGCGATGCAGTTCATCGCGGTGTCCCGGGGATACGGGCTACCGGTCGATGTGGTGTCGAGCAACGTTCTGCGCCAGGCCGCAGCGAGTTGCCCGGCCGGCTAGCGGGCTAGGCCCCGGTGTAGGTCAGCGGATCCTGGCGGACCCGGGTGCCGTCGTTGAGACCGTTGAGCGCTTCCATGTGCTCGGCGGCCAGCTCGAAATCGAAGACGTCGAAGTTGCTCGCGATCCGCTCGGGATTGCCCGACCGCGGGATCACCACGTTGCCCAGTTGGATGCTCCACCGGATCAGCACCTGGGCGGGGGTGCGGTCGTACTCGCCGGCGATCGACGTGACCGTCGGGTTGTCCAGCACCTTGCCGACCGCCAGCGGACTGTATGCCTCGGTGACGATGTTGTGCTGGGCATTGGCCGCGCGCAAGTCGGCCTGGTTGAGCAGCGGGTGCAGCTCGATCTGGTTGATCGCGGGGGTGACGTAGGTCAGGTCAATGACCGTTTCCAGATGCTCGTCGGTGAAGTTGCACACGCCGATCGAGCGGGTCAGCTCGTTGCCGCGGGCCTGGATGAGGCCGCCGAAGGAGTCCACGTACTTGCCCAGTTGCGGCATCGGCCAGTGCACGAGAAACAGGTCGACGTAGTCCAACCCGAGTTTGTCGAGGCTGACCTTCACGGCGTCCTGGGTGGACTGGAAGCCCTGGTCGGCGTTGGCCACCTTGGTGGTGATGAACAGCTCGGCACGCGGAATCCCGGACGCCGCGATAGCGCGGCCGACCGCGGCTTCGTTGCCGTACACGGAAGCGGTGTCGATCAACCGGTAGCCGATCTCCAGTGCGGCGGAGACCGCGCGTTCGGTTTCGTCGTCCGATAGTTCGGCGACGCCGAGCCCGATCACCGGGATCGTGTTCTCGTCGTTGAGTGCAATGGATGGGACTGAAAGGTCAGGGCCTCCCGACATCATTTACCTGCCTGTGAAATCGAAGGTTCGTGGATCTGGGCCGAGCCGGTTTCCGTCGTCGAGCGAGGATATCGACGCCATGTCGTCATCGCTGAGTTCGAAATCGAACACATCGAAGTTGCTCGCGATCCGCTTGGGGTTTACCGACTTCGGGATGACGATATTACCGAGTTGAATATGCCATCGAACGAGGACCTGGGCGGGTGTTCGGCCGACGCCCTCGGCGACGGTGGTGATTTTCGGATCAGTCAACAGCGATCCCTGTCCTAGCGGACCCCATGCCTCGGTCGCGATGCCCAGGCGCGCGTGCACCTCGCGCAACTTGGTTTGCGGTAGTCGTGGATGCAGTTCGACCTGGTTGACAGCGGGCACGATGCCGGTGGTGTCGACGAGGGTTTCGAGGTGCTCGGGCTCGAAGTTGCTGACCCCGATGGACCTGATCCGGCCCTGGTCGCGCAGGTAGGCGAACGCCTTGAAGGTGTCGACGAACTTGTTCAGCGTCGGCACTGGCCAGTGCACCAGATACAGGTCGAGGTAATCGATGCCGAGTCGATTCATGCTGGTGTCGAACGCGGTGAGCGTGCTGTCGTAGCCCTGGTCGGCGTTCCACAGCTTGGTCACCAAGTAGAGTTCGTCGCGGGCCACGCCGGACTCGGCGACCGCGCGGCCGGTTTCGCGTTCGTTGCCGTACACCGCCGCGGTGTCGATATGGCGGTAACCGGCCTGCAGCGCGGTGTTGACCGCCTGCTCGGCTTCCGCGGGCGGAATCTTGAATACGCCGAATCCGACCGCGGGGATGGAATTGCCGTCGTTCAGTGGGACCGAGGGACTCAAGGAACTAGCCATGACACGAAGTCTGCCAGGCGTGCCAGATCAGCAACTCAAGGCCGGTGGCTTGTCCGGTCGGCTGCAGAGCGTCGCGACCAGCGTCGGCCTCAAGGTGATCCCTTGGGTGCCGACCGGCGCCAAGCGGCTGCTGTCGGGCGGCCGCTCGGTGACGATCGACGGCAACACCCTGGACCCCACGCTCCAGCTGGCGCTGGCCGCGCAGCGTGCGTTCGGCATCAACGGCCTGGTGATTGGCCGGGACGTCGCCATCTCGCGAGCCCAGATGCGGGAGACGACTCAAGGTTTCGCCGGACCGCAGATCCACGTCGGCGTGAGCGAGGTCTCGATACCCGGGCCGGCCGGACCGATCACCGCCCGGCACTACCACCCGGCGACTTCGGATCCGGCGCCGTTGGTGGTCTTCTTCCACGGCGGCGGATGGGTCCTGGGCGACCTGGACACTCACGATCCGCTGTGCCGGCTGACCTGTCGAGACGCCGATGTTCACGTGCTGTCGATCGAGTACCGGCTGGCTCCTGAACACCCGGCGCCGGCCGCGGCCGAGGATGCGTACGCGGCGTTCCTGTGGGCAACCGAGCACGCCGCCGACCTCGGCGCAAACCCGGACAAGATCGCGGTCGGCGGTGACAGCGCCGGCGGCAACCTGGCCGCCGTGGTGTCGCAGCGGGCGCGCGACGAGGGCGGCCCTGGAAAAACCCAGCCGGTTCTGCAGTGGCTGATCTATCCGCGCACCGACTTCACCGCGAAGACCAGGTCGTTGAGCCTGTTCGCCGACGGCTTCCTGTTGACCAAGGGCGACATCGACTGGTTCAACGAGCAGTACCTGGGTGGATCCGCTGTCGACGCGGCCGATCCGCGGGTCTCGCCGCTGCTGGCCGATTCGCTGGCGGGGCTGCCTCCGGCGCTGATCGCGACCGCGGGTTTCGACCCGCTGCGCGACGAGGGCGACAGCTACGCCGCGGCGTTGCGCGCGGCCGGGACACCGGTCGACTCGCGTTCGATGGGTTCGCTGACCCACGGGTTTGCCAGCCTGTTCCCGTTGGGCGGTGGCAGCGCGCTGGCCACCACCGAGCTGATTTCGGCGTTGCGGGCTCACCTGAGCCGCGTCTGAGTTTGATCGCACGCCTCCTCCTCGGGCCGTACCGGCCCGCATCGTCACCGTGCTGGCCTGGAGCGACAACGCCGGTAGGCTTGAGCGCGATCGCCGGCCGCACCGTGGTCGGACAGCGAAGTCGACTACCCGGAGTGTGAGCAACTAGTGGCCGCCAAATCGAAACGTCCAGCCAGCTACGACCTGAACGCCGCTACGCGCCGACGCGACCTGCTGGTCAGAATCGGGCTCACCTCGATCGTGGTCATCTTCGCCGTCGTTCTCGTCGGCTATATCGTCGTTTCGCACGACAAAAAGACCTCTAGCACCGCGCAGAAGGCGATCCGGGTGACGACCAGCAAGCTCGTCACCAAAGATGGCAGCAAGGATCCGAAGGCGGTCGTCTCCTTCTACGAAGACTTCCTCTGCCCGGCGTGTGGCAATTTCGAGCGCCAGTTCGGGCCGACGGTGTCGAAGATGATCGACAGTGGCGCCATCGCCGCCGACTACTACATGACGGGCCTGCTCAGCCGCCCGCAGAACGACGAGTACTCGTCGCGAGCCGGCAACGCCGCCTACTGCGTGGCCGACGAGTCGAACGACGCGTTCCGGCGATTCCACACCGCGCTCTACACCACCCAGATTCAGCCTTCCGAGACCGGCACGACGTTCCCGGACAACGCGAAGCTGATCGAGATCGCCCGCGAGTCAGGCGTTGTGGGCAAGGTCCCGGACTGCGTCAAGGACAACAAGTACACACCGATGGTCGACGGCTTGGCCACTGCCGCCGGTATCCACGCCACCCCGACGGTCCGCATCAACGGCCAGGACTACCAGTGGTCGACGCCGGACGCGTTCGTGGCCAAGATCAAAGAGATCGTCGGGGATGTACCCGGCCTCGAGTCGGCTGCGGCCCCTGCGGCGTCGTGACCGCCACGGCGTCAGCCAAACCGGATGAACCGGCAGAGGATTCGACACCGCCGTCAGGTGAATCGCGGGTATCGGCGGCCAGCGCCTGGTGGGTGCTGATCGCCGGCGTGATCGGGCTGATCGCGTCGACCACCCTGACTGTCGAGAAGATAGAACTCCTGCTCAACCCGTCCTATGTGCCGTCGTGCAACCTCAACCCGATCATCTCGTGCGGTTCGGTGATGACGACGCCACAAGCGTCGGCACTGGGTTTCCCCAACTCGCTGATCGGCATCGCCGCGTTCAGTGTCGTCACGGTCACCGGTCTGCTGGCTGTGACGAAAGTTCACCTGCCGCAGTGGTATTGGGTCGGTTTGACACTGGGCACGCTGATCGCCACCGGGTTTGTGCACTGGCTGATATTCCAGAGCCTCTACCGCATCGGGGCGTTGTGCCCGTACTGCATGGTGGTCTGGGTGGCGACCATCTCGCTGCTGGTGGTGGTTGCCTCGATCGCGTTCGGACCGTCCGGTGCAGAGCACGGCAATGTCGTCACGCGCGAGCTCAACCATTGGCGGTGGTCCATCGCGACGCTCTGGTTCACCGCAGTCTTTTTGATGATCGTGGCCCGGTTTTGGGACTACTGGTCGACCCTGATCTGAACGACCTAACCACCTTAATAGCCGAAGAGGGACGTACGTGATCTCCAAAGTGCTGGTTGCCAATCGCGGCGAGATCGCCGTGCGAGCGTTCCGGGCTGCCTACGAACTCGGCGTCGGCACCGTCGCCGTCTACCCGTATGAAGACCGTAATTCGTTGCACCGCTTGAAGGCTGACGAGTCCTACCAGATCGGGGAGATCGGCCACCCGGTCCGCGCGTATCTGTCCGTCAGCGAAATCGTCGACACCGCCCGCAGCGCGGGTGCGGACGCGGTCTACCCGGGGTACGGGTTCTTGTCGGAGAACCCTCAGCTGGCCGCTGAGTGCGCCAAGAAGGGCATCACGTTTGTCGGCCCCAAGGCCGAAGTGCTTGCGCTGACGGGTAATAAGTCCCGTGCCGTCACCGCGGCGCGCGAGGCCGGGCTGCCGGTGTTGACGTCCTCGGCGCCGTCGTCCTCGGTCGACGAGCTGGTGGCGGCGTCGGCCGACATGGAATTCCCGTTGTTCGTCAAGGCGGTCGCCGGCGGCGGTGGCCGCGGTATGCGGCGGGTCGCTGAGGCCGATGCGTTGCCCGAAGCCATCGAGGCGGCCAGCCGGGAAGCGGAGTCGGCGTTCGGGGATTCGACGGTCTATCTCGAACAGGCCGTGCTCAACCCGCGCCACATCGAAGTGCAGATCCTGGCTGACACGCACGGCAACGTGATTCATCTGTACGAACGGGATTGCAGTGTGCAGCGGCGCCACCAGAAGGTCGTCGAGCTGGCACCCGCCCCGAACCTGCCCACGGAGTTGCGGGACAAGATCTGTGCCGACGCGGTGGCTTTCGCCCGCCACATCGGCTACAGCAACGCAGGCACCGTCGAATTTCTGCTCGACGAGCGCGGTCATCACGTCTTCATCGAGATGAATCCGCGGATCCAGGTGGAGCACACCGTGACTGAGGAGATCACCGACGTCGACTTGGTCTCCAGTCAGCTGCGTATTGCGGGTGGGGAGACCCTCGATGATCTGGGTTTGCGGCAGGAGGATATCCAGCCGCGCGGTGCCGCACTGCAATGCCGGATCACCACCGAAGACCCGGCCAACGGTTTCCGGCCCGACACCGGACGGATCAGCGCATACCGCAGCCCGGGTGGTGCGGGCATCCGTTTGGACGGCGGAACGAATCTCGGCGCCGAGGTCAGCGCCCACTTCGATTCCATGCTGGTCAAGCTGACCTGCCGGGGCCGCGACTTTCCGACCGCGGTCAACCGTGCGCGACGCGCGATCGCAGAGTTCCGTATCCGTGGCGTGTCGACGAATATCCCGTTCCTGCAAGCGGTTCTGGATGACCCGGATTTCCAGGCCGGTCACGTCACCACGTCGTTCATCGAGGAACGCCCGGCCCTGCTCACCGCGCGGTCATCGGCCGATCGCGGCACCAAGATCCTCAACTACCTCGCCGACGTGACCGTCAACCAGCCGCACGGTTCGCGACCGTCGCCGGTGTATCCGCAGGACAAGCTGCCCGATATCGATCTCCAAGCCGCGCCGCCGGCCGGGTCCAAGCAGTTACTGGTCGAGTTGGGCCCCGAGGGCTTCGCGCGCTGGCTGCGGGACTCATCCGGTGTGCGCGTGACCGACACGACTTTCCGGGACGCCCATCAGTCCCTGTTGGCGACACGGGTGCGTACCAGCGGGCTGGGATTGGTTGCGCCATATATCGCCCGGACCATGCCGCAGTTGCTGTCCGTCGAGTGCTGGGGCGGTGCGACCTACGACGTGGCGTTGCGATTCCTCAAGGAAGACCCCTGGGAGCGACTGGCGGAGCTGCGCGAACTGATGCCCAACATCTGCCTGCAGATGCTGCTGCGGGGCCGCAATACCGTTGGCTACACGCCGTATCCGGAGCTGGTGACATCGGCGTTCGTCGAGGAAGCCACCGCAACGGGGATTGACATCTTCCGGATCTTCGACGCGCTGAACAACCTCGAGTCGATGCGCCCGGCGATCGACGCGGTATGCGAAACAGGTTCTGCGATAGCCGAAGTCGCGATGTGCTACACAGGCGACCTGTCGGATCCGGCTGAGAACCTCTACACGCTGGACTACTACCTGAAACTAGCCGACCAGATCGTCGATGCCGGAGCGCATGTGCTGGCCATCAAGGACATGGCCGGTCTGCTGCGACCACAGGCCGCACGGCAACTCGTCGGTGCGCTGCGCAGTCGCTTCGATCTGCCGGTGCATGTGCACACTCACGACACACCGGGTGGTCAGTTGGCCAGCTACGTCGCCGCCTGGCAGGCCGGCGCCGACGCGGTCGACGGCGCTGCGGCCCCGATGGCCGGAACCACCAGCCAGCCAGCGTTGAGCTCGATCGTGGCGGCCGCCGCGCACACCGAGTACGACACCGGATTGTCGCTGTCGGCGGTGTGCGCGCTGGAACCGTATTGGGAGGCATTGCGAAAGGTCTATGCGCCGTTCGAATCCGGGCTACCGGGACCGACGGGACGGGTGTACCACCACGAGATCCCCGGCGGCCAGCTGTCGAATCTCCGCCAGCAGGCCATCGCGCTGGGTTTGGGGGATCGGTTCGAGGAAATCGAAGAGGCCTACGCCGGTGCCGACCGGGTGTTGGGCAGGCTGATCAAGGTCACGCCGTCGTCGAAGGTTGTCGGCGATCTGGCGCTGTCCCTGGTGGGTGCGGGGCTGAGCGCCGACGAGTTCGCCTCGAACCCAGAGCAATTCGACATCCCGGAGTCGGTGCTCGGTTTCCTGCGCGGGGATCTCGGCGACCCGGTAGGCGGCTGGCCGGAACCCCTGCGTTCGAAAGCCCTGGCCGGTCGCGGTGAGCCCAAGCCCGTCGAGCAGTTGACCCCCGAGGACGAGACCGCGCTAGGGCTGCAAGGGCAGAAACGCCAAGCCACCCTCAATCGGCTGTTGTTCCCTGGCCCGACAAAGGAATACGAGTCGCACGCCGAAACCTACGGCGACACGTCGCGGCTGTCGGCCAACCAGTTCTTCTACGGCCTGAGACAGGGCGAGGAGCACCGGGTCCAGCTCGAGCCCGGTGTGGAACTTTTGATCGGGTTGGAAGCGATCTCCGAACCCGACGAACGTGGGATGCGCACGGTGATGTTCATCATCAACGGTCAGTTGCGGCCGGTAGAGGTGCGGGATCGCAGTATCGCCAGTGAGGTTCCGGCCGCGGAGAAAGCTGACCGCGCCAACCCGAATCACGTTGCCGCGCCCTTTGCCGGTGTGGTCACCGTCGGAGTGTCCGTCGGCGACAAAGTGAGTGCCGGCCAGACCATCGCCACCATCGAGGCCATGAAAATGGAAGCCCCGATCACCGCGCCCGCTGACGGCACCGTGGAACGGGTCGCGGTGTCGGACACTGCTCAGGTCGAGGGTGGAGATCTGTTGGTGGTGCTCGCCTGACCCCGCGCCGGCGACGATCAACAGAGCAGTGCGATCCGGAACGGTCGGGAGGAGCGGCGCTTATGACGCGTGTGATTGGTGGGGTTGCCGGCGGACGGCGAATCGCGGTCCCGCCGCGGGGGACTCGGCCGACGACCGATCGGGTCCGGGAGTCGCTGTTCAACATCGTCACCGCGCGGCTGGATCTGACCGGGCTCTCGGTGCTGGATCTCTATTCAGGCTCGGGTGCGCTCGGCCTGGAAGCGTTGTCGCGTGGCGCCACGTCGGCGTTGTTCGTCGAGTCGGATCGCCGTGCTGCGACGGTGCTCGAGCGCAACATCGCGACGCTCGGCCTGCCCGGTGCGACGGCGCGCCGGGGCCTGGTGGCGACCGTACTGTCCGGGGGAGCGGCGGCCCCATTCGACCTCGTGCTGGCCGACCCGCCGTACGAGATGGACGCCACCGAAGTCCACGCCGTCATCGCCGCGTTGACTGCTCACGGCTGGGTGCGTGACGGGACGCTGGCGATTGTCGAGCGCGCGGCGGCCGGGGCGACGCTCAGCTGGCCGCCGGACTGGGAGCCCTGGAAGCCGCGCGTTTACGGCGACACCCGTCTGGAGCTGGCAGAACGGCTCTGACACAACGTGTACCGTCATCGGTCATGAGCGCCGCTCCTCCTCACCGCTTCGCGCTGCATCGTCGGCGGCGCGCGACATGAGCGGCGCCGTATGCCCCGGGTCATTCGATCCGGTGACGCTGGGCCATATCGACGTTTTCGAACGGGCCGCGGCCCAGTTCGACGAAGTGGTCGTGGCGATCTTGATCAACCCCGCGAAGAAGGGCATGTTCGACATTGACGAGCGGATCGCGATGATCGAAGAGTCGACGCCGCATCTGCCCAACTTGCGGGTGGAGTCGGGTCAAGGCCTGGTGGTCGACTTCGTCAAGTCCCAAGGGATGACGGCGATCGTCAAAGGTCTGCGCACCGGCACCGACTTCGAATACGAGCTGCAGATGGCGCAGATGAACAAGCATGTCGCGGGCGTCGACACATTCTTCGTCGCGACCACCCCGCGGTATTCGTTCGTCTCGTCATCGCTGGCCAAAGAGGTCGCGACGCTGGGCGGCGACGTGTCGGAACTGCTGCCCGAGCCGGTTAATCGCCGGCTGGCCGACAAACTGCGCTCGCGTTGAACCACCAGCGCGGGCGGGCGAAAGCCGCGGCCGCGCTGTGATCTGGGTATGTCAGCTCTCGGCGAGCGCGCCGTGCAGCGACTGCTTGGCTTCAGTGATCGCCGTCAGAACCTTGGTCCGCGCTTCGGCGAGTTTCGCCTTCTGCGCATCGTTGCCCGACCAGTGGATGGTCCGCGCCAGGCCGGCGAGCTCGAACAGGCCCCACCGGATCTTGGCCAGGTCGCCGAACTTTCCGGCGTGAGCCAGCCGCGCGTGAATACTCTCGCTGCTGATGCCCTTCCACTGCAACACATTCCGGCCCAACTCGGTCAGGGTGGCCACTCCGTCGCTGACGCTCACGAAACCGCGGCCGGCCAGCTTGCCGATCGCCAGCTCGACGATCTCTTGCGGCGGGGCGAAGGCGCCGTCGGTGGCTTCTGAAACGCGCTGAACAAGTTGTTCGGCGTTGGCGGGCCCATCTAGCAGCAAGGCTGCGGTGCCGACGACCAATCGCTTGTGACGCCCACCGGGACCGGGTCGTCCCCAGTGTCCTCCGAAGCCCTGTTCGCCCTGGCCGGGTCCGCCCCAACCCTGACCACCGAAACCGGGCCCACCGAAACCGGGCCCACCGAAACCGGGCCCACCGAAACCGGGCCCGCCGAAGCCGGGGCCACCAAATCCGGGCCCGCCGGATCCGTGGCTACCAAAAAATCCGTTACCGAACATTGTTGCTCTCCTTCATCTGTAAGACGACTCATCGATTGACGCCGTCGCTACTGTTAGATCTACTTAGTTGATACGCGGGGTTTCATACTGTGTCAAGTAACTTGATATCCATGCATTCTAAATGCCCGCGGTATCCACGAGATCGTCGGTCTCGTGTCAGCATTGAGGCGATGGCCGAATCTGAGGATCAACCACTGGGTTTCCTGGTGCGACGGTTGATGTCGCGACTGCGACCTCATGCCGTGTTAGCGCTGCGGCCGCTTGGGCTGGGATTTCCCGAGTTCGTGTGCCTGCGCATCCTCGACGACGACCCGGGCCGGACCAGCGCCGAGCTTGCCCGGCACACCCACGTCACCGCGCAAGCGATGAACCAGGTTCTGCAAGGACTGCAGGACATGGGCCTCGTCACCCGCCCTGCTACCGCGCCGTTAGGCCGGGCTCTGCCCGCTCAGCTCACCCGCAAGGGAAGCGCGCTGCTCAAACGCGCCGAAGCCGCGATCAGCGAAGCCGACGAGCAGATGTTGACGCACCTCAGCCCCGCCGAACGGCGCCAGCTCAAACTGTTGCTCTACCGTGCCGGAAACCCGCCGGTCGATGATCCCGCGTGCGGGGCTCCCGCGAAATTACGAGTTAGGCAGAAGTAACAAGCGCCGTAGTACGCGTCGCCCGCTGCGTTTCAATATGGGCAATCTTCCCCATGTGCGCCCCTGACGGTCGGCGCACAATACTGTCACGTCCCCGATGAGAGGAGCCGCGGTATGAAGCGCGAACCCATCGTAGTGATAGCCGCGGCGGCGTGCCTGTCCTTCGGATCGGCGATGACCGGTGTAGTCATGAACGCTCGAGTCGCCCAGGCCATGCCGAACTCCTCGGGGCACGATTTCATCTACCCGAAGGGCGTGTGTACCAACGAGGCCTGTGCCAACCAGTGGTGCCCGGGCATGCCGTTGCCATGCGGCGCCGACTGCACCGGTCACCCGCGGTATCCCAACTGGGATATGGGTGTCTGCCACGACTTCATGGTCGGGTACAAAACCCCGGACTCGAAACCCTGGTTCCAAGGGACCACCCAAGTCGCTCCAGGCATTCTCGAGGGAGACCCCGGATGGGGTCCGGGCCCGTGCAACGGGCAACCCATCTGCCTGCCTGGACTCTGAGAGCCGTCACGGCATGGCCGCTAATGGCAGTGGTGGTCGTGACCGTGATCGTGTTCCGCGTCAGGAGAGCCGCCCATCATCCGCAGCATCGGGATGCCGCCCGTCCTGACGAATCGGACTACCAGCACCGCGGCCAGCGCGAGGAACGCGATGTTGAGCCAGGTGGTGTAGTTCCACGAGATGCCGGCGTCCATCACCATCGCGTTACGCTGCGATGGGATGAATCCTGCTGCCCCGAAGATCAATTCGACGAGATACCCGGCGACAACCATTGACGCGTAGAAGGTGCCGAGCAGCGTCAGCATCATCGCGGTGCCGTAGTACTTCCGGTAGATGTTCAGGATCGGAAGGATGATCAGGTCGGCGAAGATGAACGCGACGACGCCGCCGAAGCTGATGCCGCCGTTCCACAACACGGCGGCCAACGGCACGTTGCCGATCGAGCAGACGAACGAAAAGATGGCGACGACGGGTCCCACGATCGGTCCCCACAACGCCGACAGCACTGGGTGATTGATGAAAAAGAAGTGCTGCCAGAATGATTCGGGCACCCATGCTCCGATCGCCCCGGCGATCAGCAGGCCCACGATGAGATCGCGAAGGATCGCGCTCCATTCCATGACGAATACGTGCGAGACCGACGTGAAGCCCTCCCGCGACAGCAGGCGCTGCCAGAACGAACCCTCGCGCTGAATCGACATGTCCATGGCGGCATGGCCTTCCATCGAACCCGCCAGTCCACGGTCGGCCTGCTCGCGCGCGGTATCGATCAGTCGCCCGCGGACGAACAGCCGGAACAGCACGGCCAGCACCACGATCATCACCGGGCCGCCGACGAACTCCGCCGCCGTGAATTGCCAGCCCATCAGCAGGGCCAAGATGATGCCCAACTCCAAAACCAGATTCGTCGACCCGATCTCGAAGGCCATCGCGGCGGTGAAATTGGCCCCTTTGCGGAACAGCGACCTGGCCAGCGCCACCGCGGCGTACGAGCACGACGAGGATGCGGCCCCCAGGCCTGCCGCGACGGCCAGGGTGCGCGGCCGATCGTCGCCCAGTAACGCCACCACGGTCGATCGGCGCACGACGGCCTGCACGACCGCGGACAGGGTGAAACCGAGGATCAGAGCCCACAGGATTTCCCACGTCATCGACCCAGCCAGAGCCAGTGCGTGTCCTATCGCGTGTGCCATAGCACCTCCAACCAAATACCCCTCGGGGGTATTTCATATCCTACGACCGGTGCGCTTAACCGCATGTCGAGCAGGTCGAGCGTTGCCGCAGACCCGCCGAAACCGACATAATTGCGTCAAGTGTGCAGGTGATTGCGATATTGCCGGGCCTCAATACCCGACACACCGAGTCGGCAACGCAGTCACAGAAGCAACACCAGGCACACTAGTAACAACAACGAAGCCGGGAGGGTATTGCCGTGTACCGAGTTTTTGAGGCGCTCGACGAGCTGGGCGGAATTGTCGAGGAAGCTCGTGGCGTGCCGATGACTGCGGGTTGCGTTGTGCCCCGTGGCGACGTGCTGGAGCTGATCGACGACATCAAGGACGCCATCCCGGGCGAGCTCGACGACGCTCAAGACGTGCTCGACGCGCGCGACTCGATGCTGCACGAGGCCAAAACGCATGCGGATTCCGTGATGTCGACGGCCAACACCGAGTCGGATTCGCTGCTCAACCACGCCCGTTCGGAAGCCGACCGCATCCTTGCCGACGCCAAGGCGCAGGCCGACCGGATGGTCGGCGAGGCACGTCAGCACAGCGACCGGATGGTCGGCGAGGCGCGCGAGGAAGCGAATCGGATCGGCGCCGCGGCCAAACGCGAATACGACGCGACCACCGGGCGCGCCAAGACCGAAGCCGACCGGCTCGTCGAGAACGGCAACATCTCCTACGAGAAGGCCGTGCAAGAAGGCATCAAGGAACAGCAGCGCCTGGTATCGCAGACCGAGGTCGTGCAGTCGGCCAACGCCGAGTCCGCCCGATTGATCGACGCGGCCCACGTCGAGGCCGACCGGCTGCGCGGCGAGTGCGACATCTACGTCGACAGCAAGCTTGCGGAGTTCGAAGAGCACCTCAACACCACGCTGCGCTCGGTCAACCGCGGCCGCCACCAGCTGCGGACGGCGGCCGGCGTGCACGACTACGCGCAGCGGTAGCCCCGCCACCAGCGAAGCGAGGTGGCGCGGAGGCTCGTGAGACGCCCGTAGAATTGCGGCCATGGCCCGGAAGCACCGCCACACGGCGCAGCCGCACCGGAGCTCGCCGCTGTCGGTCGACGTCATCAAGCTCGGACGACGACCAGGTGCGATGTTCGCCTTGAACAGCACGATGGCCAGCCCGGCGCACATCGGTCTGGACCTGATCGGCATCGAGGCCGGCGCACCCCTGGACCTCGACCTTCGCGTTGAGTCGGTCTCGGAAGGCGTTCTGGTCAGCGGGACCTTGTCCGCACCGATCACCGGCGAATGTTCGCGCTGCCTGACACCGTTCGGCGAGCACATCGAGGTCAACCTCACCGAGCTCTTCGCTTACCCGGACACCATCACCGAGGCCACCACCGACGAAGACGAGGTCGGCCGGGTCGTCGACGACATGGTCGACCTGGAACAGCCGATCATCGACGCCGTCGGCCTGGCGTTGCCGTTTGTGCCCGTGTGCCGCGCGGATTGCCCAGGCCTCTGCCCCGAGTGCGGCGTCGCGCTGGCAAGCGCCGAACCCGGTCATCACCACGACGAGGTCGACCCACGCTGGGCCAAGCTGGCGACCATGCTGCCGCCCGACGGCGACGGGGCGGCCCATGAGTGATCTGATCGACGCGCTCGGCGTGGAGCTGGACGACGACTTGTTGACCCTGGCGTTGACGCATCGCAGCTACGCCTACGAGAACGGCGGCCTGAAAACCAACGAGCGGCTGGAGTTTCTCGGTGACGCCGTGCTGGGTCTGACGGTCACACATCATCTTTACGATCGACACCCCGACCGCCCGGAGAGTGACCTGGCCAAGATGCGCGCCGGCGTGGTCAACACCCAAGCGCTGGCCAGGGTCGCGCGCGGTCTGACCGACCAAGGACTCGGCGCGCATTTGTTCTTGGGACGCGGCGAGCTCAAGTCAGGCGGGACCGACAAATCCAGCATTCTCGCCGACAGCTTGGAGGCGCTGCTGGGCGCGATCTACCTGCAGCATGGCGTGGATGTCGCGCAAAGCGTGATCCTGCGGCTGTTCAGCGAACTGCTGGACACCGGCGGCCTGCTGGACTGGAAGACCACCCTGCAGGAATTGGCCGCCGCCCGCGGCCTCGGCGCGGTGACCTACAAGGTCACCGCCAGCGGGCCCGATCACCTGCGGGAATTCGTCGCCGTCGGCGTCGTGATGGACACTCCGTACGGCTCTGGCGCCGGTCGGACCAAAAAAGAAGCCGAACAAAAAGCCGCCGAGAAGGCCGTCGAGGCATTGACTCAACTCGACAGCGCCTTACCCGGGGAACCGCCCGGCTAGATGCCCGAGCTACCTGAAGTGGAGGTGGTGCGGCGCGGACTACAAGCCCACGTGGTGGGCAAGACCATCACCGCCGTCCGCGTGCATCATCCCCGCGCCATCCGCCGACACGAAGCTGGCCCCGCCGATCTCACCGCGCGGTTGCTCGACGCCCGGATCACGGGCACCGACCGGCGCGGCAAATACCTCTGGCTCAATGTCGACGGTCCCAGCGGCGACGAACAGGCGCTCGTCGTCCATCTCGGCATGAGCGGACAGATGCTGCTCGGTGAAGTTCCCAACATCTGCCACCTGCGCATCGCTGCGCTCCTCGACGACGGCACCACGCTGAGCTTCGTCGACCAGCGCACGTTCGGCGGTTGGCAGTTGGCCGACCTGGTCACGGTGGACGGCAGCGTGGTGCCGACCCCCGTTGCACACCTGGCACGCGACCCGCTGGACCCCCGCTTCGACATCGACGCGGTAGTCGCAGTGTTGCGGCGCAAGCATTCCGAGATCAAACGGCAGTTGCTCGACCAGACCGTGGTGTCGGGCATCGGCAACATCTACGCCGACGAGGCTCTGTGGCGCGCCAAGGTCAACGGCGCCCGGCTGGCCGAGGCGTTGACGCGCAAGCAGCTGGTCACCGTGCTGGAGGCCGCCGCCGAGGTGATGCGCGACGCCCTGGCGCAGGGCGGCACGTCGTTCGACTCGCTCTACGTCAATGTCAACGGCCAATCCGGCTACTTCGATCGGTCGCTGAATGTGTACGGCCGCGAAGGCAAACCCTGCCGGCGTTGCGGCGCGGTGATCCGCCGGGAGAAGTTCATGAATCGCTCGTCGTTCTACTGCCCGCGCGATCAGCCGCGACCGCGGCGCTGACCGCGACCGGCGTTGGGTGCCGAGATCGACGCTGGCGCGATGTGCACTCGCTTGGGTTAAAGGGGTGGTTGCAACACTTCGTAGGTTGGGGGTGTTGATGGCGACTCATTATTCGTTGGTGGCGGTGCAGCGTCAGTTCTGGGG
>Ga0302326_10004825_pt1 | contig 31038 bp, 24 predicted proteins | sample Palsa_T0_3_FD_202264 | JGI IMG/M metagenome (GOLD analysis project Ga0302326, IMG submission 202264) | Peat permafrost microbial communities from Stordalen Mire near Abisko, Sweden - Palsa_T0_3 | ecosystem: Environmental > Terrestrial > Soil > Palsa > Peat permafrost | place: Sweden: Abisko... | reverse complement strand
TTCGGTTCACTACACGCCATTCCCGAGAAACTCACTCCAAAAGGTCCGGGCTTTGGGTCGAAACCCGGCGGTGGAGGAGGGGTCAGCGTGTTCGGAATCATCGCGAACGGCACGATGACGGTCGGGTACCCGGGTTTGGCTGCGATAGAAGCGCCGTTCGGTCCGGGGAAGAGAATCGCGTCCAGGTTGTTCGCCTTCATCACTTCGTCGATGCCGTGCGTCGCAGCAAGTAGCAGGTCCTTCGCGCGGTCGGATTCGTAGCGCGCGCGATCGGCCACCAGGTCCATTTCGTCGGAAATATCGAGCTGCGATTGGCCGAAGCGAATCGCGCCCGCGTTGATGTGGCGGATGTTCCATTCGCGCAGTTCGGTCAGCGTTTTGACAGGGGCTGAAGGTCCGAGCGTTGCCAGCCATGCGTTGAAGTCGCGCTTCATGCCGTACTTCAGCACAACGGAGCAGTTGGCGTCCTTGCCCTTGACATTGTTCAGGCCGGAGCATTGGCCCCATGCGAGGAAGTTGTTGTCGCGATCGGTTGCGATGACGCTGGGAATGTCAGCCGGGTCAACGATCACCGCGCCCTGTTGCTTGAGGATGTCGATTGCCTCGGTCATTGCTTGCGCCTGTTCGGGCGTAAGGCCACCACCGCCTCTTCCACCGCCGCCGCGGCCTGCACCTCGGCCGGTCCCGGCTGGTTCAGTTGGCGCGCCCGGGGGCGTAGTGCGGTCATAGAAAAACGCGCGCGGGATTCCGATGCGCGCGCCCTTTAAGCTGTCGGTCTTGAGGAACTTCGTGTAGTCCCGTCCGGGAGGCGGCGTGCACGTTTTTGTGGCCGCATCGTTTGGATCGGGCGCGGGGCTTTCGAGCGCTCCGAGCATAATCGCGGCGTCGGTCACCGTCTTCGCCATTGGTCCCGCAGTGTCCTGATCCGCCGTGATGGGGATGACGCCATACCGGCTGATCCGGCCGATGGTCGGCTTCACCGCGGCAAGCATGTTTTGGTTGGACGGGCTCAGAATGGACCCGGACGTTTCGCTGCCTACGTTCCCGGCCCAGAAGTTCGCAGCAGTACCAACGCCGGAACTGGAGCCACCCGTCTGCAGCACGGGGCGTCCATCGTCGTTGCCTTCGCGCGGGTCTTTGCGAGGATCGTATGGGTTGTAGCCGAATCCGCGGACAGCGTTATAGTTGCCGGGCATGGGCGTCGGAGCGCCGGCCACCCAATTGGCGAGTTCCGAGAGGCCGGTCTTGGCGATGATAATTGCTCCGGAATCTCTGAGGTTCTTGACGAGAGTCGCGTCGTACGGCGGCATATAGCCTTCGAAGGCAAGCGCGCCGCCTGTAGTAACGATATCGTGCGTGAGGACGTTATCCTTCAGCGCGATCGGAATTCCATGCAAAGGACCACGTACCCGCCCTTGTGCGCGTTCCCGGTCGCGTTCGTCGGCTTCTTCGAGTACATGCGGGTTCACGGTGATAATGCAGTGCAGCTTGTCCTCGTACATCCCGATGCGCGTTAAGTACATCGTGACCAGTTCGCGCGAAGTGATCTGCTTCCTCTCCAGAGCGGTGCGCATCTGGGGAATGGTCGCTTCTACTACATTGAACTTCGGCTTTGTCTGCGCAAAGCCAGGGCACACTAACAGTGAAATCGCAAGAGTTGCTCTCCGCGTCGTTCTCAGCATCGTGAGAACTATCTTACGGCGGCGGCGGGCTTTTGCAACATATCCTCGTAGGTCAACATCAACTTGCGGAGGTCTTCCAGGTCCTTCGGACGAGTATTTTCGAGCGGTGGACGCACGGGACCTGCCGGCATTCCCAAAATCTCCATGGCCGATTTCATCACCGAAACCTCATAACCCTTAACCCGTTCGCGGAGCGCGTAGAGGGGATGGACATACTTATTCATCAGATCCGTGAGTTTCGCGAAATCGTGCGCCATGCCGGCTTCGGCGAGAGCCAGTGAAACCAGTGGCGCAATGTTCGAAATGCTGGAAGTATAGGCCTGCACACCAGCCGCGAAATAGGTCGGTACGCAATCGTCGCCCAAGCCGCCGAGCCACGCCAGCCGGTCGCCGACCTTCTGCATGATGCGCTGATAGCGCATGCCGTTGCCCTGTCCGTCTTTCCAAGCCACAAGCGAAGGAACGCGGTCGGCCAAACGCGCCACCATATCGGGCGTGAAGACGGCCCAATCGCGGCTGTAAATCATGATCGGCAGCCCTGTGGCTGCGCCAATTGCTTCGTAATAAGCGAACAGCCCTTCCTCCGGCGCATTCGAATAGTAAGGCGGCAAAACCAGTAGGCAATCCGCGCCCGCCTTTTCGCAGCGCTTGGCGATATCGACGCCCATCGCCGTGTTGTAGCCCGTACCGGCGACAATTGGCATGCGGCCATTCACCGCTTCCACGCTCATGCGAACCACGCGCTCAATCTCCTCGGCCGACATCGAATAGAGTTCGCCGGTGCCTCCCGCGGCCACCATGGCACAGAAAGGATAGGCGGCCATCTCGTCCACGTTGCGGCTGAGGCCGTCCAGATCGAGTGAAAGGTCCTGCCGGAACGGAGTAACCGGAAATCCAAAAACGCCTGTCAGGCTGCGTGCGAAATCGCGATGAGTCACGTCCTAATTCTACGAGAATTTTATTGTTCGAGAGCTACTACAACACTTCATGCTCTTTGTGACCTGGAGATTACGCGGATCGTTACGGCAGAAACCCCACTGCGCAACCGTATCCGCTGTAGACCGGCTGTTGGACCGGGCGCCGGGCGAACGTCTCTTACTCGCCCAACCTCGATATGCGCGCATTGTGAAACGGTCCCTGACGCGTTACGACGGCGAACTCTACGGTCTCGATGCATGGGTGGTTATGCACAACCACATCCACCTTCTGATTGAGCCGATGGTTGGGATTTCACACATTGCGCGTACCATCATGGATGAAACGGAAGATCTGGCGCACACAACGATTTGGGTGCGTGAGTCTTATGAACGTGTGGTGACAACCGATGCGGCCGAGACCGCACACTGGATCGAGACCCATCCCGTTCGCGCCGGTTTGGCGTCACGGCCGGAAGAATTTGAGTGGTCGAGCGCGCACGCGGAGCCTTCACGAAAACGAGCAGCGGCGTAGTTCGCTACCAGCGAGGAAGCACGCGTTTCCAATTCGGATCTACGTGTTTGCGCATCTCTGCTTCGTCGTCGCGTTTGCGGTAAGGAATTTTGTCGTAACGCTCGCGGCCGCGCGCGACCTGATCGTAATCGAGTTCTACACCGAGGCCCGGCTTGTCGGGAATCGGCACCGTTCCATTGACGAACTTCACGCGTCCGCCTACGATTACCTCATCCTTGGCGGTCTGCCAGGGATAGTGTGTGTCACAGGCGTAAGTAAGATTGGGGCACGTAGCGGCCACGTGAGTCATCGCCATCATGCTCACGCCAAGGTGGCTGTTGGAGTGCATCGAAAGGCCCATGCCTAGCACTCCACACATGTGCGATAGATACTGCACCTGGCGCATGCCGCCCCAATAATGCGGGTCTGACAACACCACCTGAACGGCATCCAGTTGCTTAGCCTTGGGTACGTCGGGAAACGAAGTGACGGCCACATTGCTGCCAAAATCCGTGTTGATGCCCTTGGCCAATAGACGCTTCCGCACTTCGCCCATGCCTTCGAGATCCGCGCAAGGGTCTTCCAGGTAACCGCCATCCGACAGCTCTTCCGCGAGCGATTCTCCAACATGCACTGACGTATCGACCGACCAGGCGCAGTTCGGATCGATACGGAGCGGAACCTTGGGTCCGAACTCACGCCTCAGCGCCTTGATGCTCTCGATTTCGATATCGGGATCCAGCACGCCGCCTTTGAGCTTAATTTCTTTGAACCCGTAGAAATCGATCATCTGCTTGCATGAACGCACGCAAGCCGCAGGATCGAGGATTTCGCCGTACTCATCCCCGTACGCATCGCCGCTGAATCCGCCACCGCCCGCGTGCTTATAGAACAGGTAAGCGGAAAAGCTCACCGCATCGCGGACACGGCCGCCAATTACGTCGCAAACCGGCTTGCCGACGGCCTTACCGATCAGATCCAGACAGGCAATCTCTATTGCCGCGAATGTACGATTCGGCAGATCGAGCGGGTTCTCGCCCGGAACCATGTACGTCTGACTGCGGTCGCCGGTAGCCTTCACGTTCGTCAGCGCTTCATAAAGCCCCGCCAACTGGAACGGATCCATGCCGATGACGCGCTCGCGCGCCGCTTCGAGCGCGTTGACCTGTGTTTCTCCGCCATAGGTTTCGCTAATGCCGGTGACGCCGTCGTCCGTCTTCAACTCAACGATGGTTCGTAAAGCGAAGGGAGCGTGTAATCCGTAAGAGCTTCTAAGGGGAGGATCGGCGATTGCGATCGGATGAAGAGTAAGCCCGGTAATCTTCACGCGTCAGGTCTTAGCCCTTGCGGGAGCCGCGGCGGCGGTTCTTGATCTTTCCCTGGCGAACTTTCGCTTCCTTGCGCTTCGGCTTGGTGATCACGAAAGTACCGCTACCCAGGTTCTCGGCCTTCCACAAAACTTTGGTGGATGCCGGTGCTGCTACTGTTTCTTCTGCCAATCAATTTCTCCTATTCGAAATTCACTCTATTGTAGCGCGCTAGACTGAAATTCGGACCAAGCTTGTTCTCGCCAAGAATCGTACTACTTGTTTTCATTGCGGGCTTCATCGCGGAAGCCCCTGCCGCGGAAGTTCCTGACCGGAAGGCCATCGACGCGGCCATGGCCGATCTTGCGGAGGTGACCGGCTTCCAGATAAAAGCCCCTCTGGAATTCCAATCGATCACCCGGGACCAGGTCAAAGCTCTTCTCTCCGACAAAATGAAAAGCGGCGTGAAGCCGGAGGAGATTCGGGCCGAAGAACTCACGCTCAAAATGTTTGGCTTCGTTCCGCAGGACTTTGATCTCAAGAAAAGCACCCTTGACCTCCTCACTGAACAGACCGCCGCTTTCTACGATTTCCACGAGAAGAAGCTATTCATCACCGACTGGGCGGCTTCCAAGATGGAGCAGGAAGCCCTGATCCACGAGCTGGCCCACGCCCTTGCCGATCAGAACTTCCACATGGAAAAGTACACTCGTAAGGTGGAGGACGATAGCGAAAAGTCCCTTGCCCGGCAAGCCGTGGTGGAAGGCCAGGCGCAATGGCTCACGCGTGCCGTTCTATTGAAGCGCGGCTTAACGCCCGATACCCCTGACACCACGAAGCCAGAGAGCGAGAACGATTCACCCGTCTTCGACAAAGCGCCTTTGTACTTCCAGGCGACTCTTATGTTTCCTTACGATGTCGGCGAGGCTTTTCAGCAGGCGGTCTTCGAAAAGTACGGCAAGGAAGGCTTCACGCGGGTGTTCCAACATCCTCCCGTCTCAGCTCAGCAGATTCTGCATCCGGAAACGTATTTCGAAAACGTGATGCCGCTTGAGGTAGACGTACCTCCCATGAAGGGCATGAAACGGTTGGTCGAAGGCCCCTTCGGCGAGCTCGACAACGCCATCTTACTGCAACAGTACGTCGATAAAGACGCTACGCGCGACCTCTCAAAGCACTGGCGCGGCGGTAACTTCCGCATCTACGAGAACAAGAAAAAGAAGTTGGACGTGCTGGTTTACCGTTCTGTCTGGAGCGACGACGCCAGCGCCGAGTGGTTCTTCGTATCGTACGAGAAGATCCTCAAAGGCAAGTGGAAGAATACGGAAGTCATGGAACGGACCGACGACCGCATCGCGGGAAAAGGGGACGATGGCTACTTCTGCGTCGACGTGAGCGCGACCGTGGTGACAAGCCGTGAGGGCTTGGCCGCGCCGTGTGAGAAGTAGTCAGATGATATCGGCGAACGATTTCTTTAGCTTATGAAAGCAGGCGTGTCCGAGCAGAAAGACCAGCACGGACAATACATAGAACTTAGCCAGCGGACCCCAGGCTGGAGCGTGACCGCGCAGAAATAAGTCGCGATAGCCGGAAACCAGAACGTACATCGGATTGCGCTCGAGAATCGCGCGTGCTGTGGCAGGCATCGTCGCGAGAAGAGTTTCGGGATAGCAGATCGGCGTCAGGAAGAACCAGATCGTCAGCAGAAAGCCGTTGATCTGCGCCAGGTCGCGAAAGAAAACTCCCATAGCCGCCAGGAACCAGCACAGGCCCACCGTGAAGAGCATTTGCGGGATCACCAGCACCGGCAGCCAGAGAATCGACAGCGGCAGATGTCCGCGAGCCAAGAGCAGCCCGGCGAAGTAAATCACCAAGCCGAACAACTCGCTCACGAAACCGGCAAGCATGATGTTGACCGGAAGCGTTTCGATCGGAAACAGCAGTTTCTTGATGAATTGCCGGTGCTCCAGCATGTTGATCGGCGCCCGGCCAACCGCCTCGCTGAACGCCAGCCAGGGCAGCATTCCGGCGATCAGGTAGAGCGCAAACGCCCCTTGGCTGCTATCTCCTTCCACCTTGGATTGCATCACGACTCCAAATACGAAGAAGTAGGTCGACATCAACATCAGAGGATTCAGGACGGTCCAGAACCATCCGCCGAAAGAGCCGCGGAAGCGGCCGAGGATGTCACGCCTCACCATACTGTGGATCAGGCTGCGATTGCGGCTGATTGTCCAGATCGGCAGCACGAAGGCCCGGCCCAGCGAGCGCCAGAAGCGCTCCAGCCGCAGACGCCGCGAACTCGTCACAATGGTGCGTTCGATCGTCGCCTTACCGGCATCGTCCACTTGCGCGTCTACCAGAACAAAGTGCCAGCCATGCTCATAGAACCAAGCCTGCCCCTCGGCCATCGGCGAAAGAAAGATGCGGTAATCGCCGGCTTCGGGCGGCATCTCGAATGCGACTGAAACATGCACACTCTCGCCCGGCAGGATCTCTCCCTCAATTGGCATGCGTGGTCCATCGACGATCAAAGTCTCGGACGCCCGATCGAAAATATGGACGCCGAACGCGAAGCCTATGCTCCCGAGCCACGCCTCCTTGGATTGATTCTCCACCTGCGCGGAGATTTCGAACTTCTCTCCGCACGGTTCGATTGCGATAGCGGTATACGCGGTGTTCATCCCACGTACAACCAATCGGGCCAGCGCTGTAACACGCCGCTTACCTTGCGCCCGAGGCAATAGATTCCATCGCCCCTCAGATCCATCGCAAGACTATTTTTCTTGAGCAGATCCCACACCCAATCGTGCTCGGGGTGCGGCTCTTCCCCAAACGCGCCCGTCTCAAGCTTGACTATCTCGAAGCCCGCATCGAGCATGAGCCGGTAAATCTCGCCCGGCGCGTATTCGCGGTTATGCCGGGCATCCACGGTGCCGTCGCCAGAGGGCTTCAGGTACGCCACGAAAAAGCCGGGATGATTGCGCTGCAGGATGGCGGCGATGCCATGAATCGACGCAATATTAGGCGTCGTAATCAGCAAATGCCCACCCGGTTTCAGGATTCTGTTGACCTCTGACATCAGGTGCATGGGGTCGCCGAACAAGTGCTCGATCAGCTCGCCGCAAACCACCGTATCGAACGATTCATCCGCGTAAGGGAAGCGGTCGCTCTCGGCATTGAAAAGATCGATATCGCATTCGAAACGCTCTCCAGCCACTGATTCCGCAGCCTTGTGCTCAATCACTCCCAGCTTGCCGAAGTAGCATCCCCGCACATAGCCGTAACCCAGGCGCGTCTTCAAAGAGGGCGTGATTTGCATATACGCGCCCATTTCTAGGATTGACTGATCCGCCGCGCCTTCGGGAGTCAGCTCCAGTGTCTTCACCAGGCGCGTCGTATGTTCGGCGATGTAACTGCGCGCGCCATCGTCCTTCGCCCAGTTCATGATGTATTCGGCACTCACGCGCGCTGCCGGTGGTGGCGCTACCAGCGTCTCTAGAAAGCGCACGTAAGAGCTCGCGACCGCGCTCCAGTTGCACGTTTCCTCCACATACTGCTTGGCGCGTTTGCCGAGCGCCTGTGCCAGATCTGGCCGTGAAACCAATAGCCGCAAGTACTCGAAAAGAACTTCGTCTTCCTCGCCGCCGACGGGAACCTTGAGAACCGTCTCGTCCGGGAACTCGGCGAATGATCCGAGGTCCGAAACCAGCACGGCCTTGCCTAGACCCATGGCGCGCAGCAGGCTGCCGGAGCTTTCGCCCAGCGTGGGGTACCGAAGATTCAGAACAATGTTGCACGCCGCCATATAGCCGACGAACTCATCGATTTCCGCGAACCCGATCACCTGAACACTAGGGGGCAGGGAATCAAGACGCACTTCCGGATGCGGCTCGCCCACCAGAATCATGCGCGCTTCCGGATGTTCTTGAACAACACGCCGGAATGCTCGCAGCGCCTCCTTGATGCGCTTATAAGGTTTGAGATGCCCGAACGTCCCAACGACCGGCGTCTCGGCAGTAAGACCGAGTTTCTTGCGAAACGGCGCGCCATCTACCGCCGGAACCCAAGCTCCGTGAGGGATAACGACGATCGGCCCTTTATAACCTGCGTTACGCATCTCCTCCACCATGAACTGGCTGTGAACGATGATGCCCTTGGCACAATCGAGCACGCGGCGGATCATCTTGCAGCCGTCATAATCCGGCCCGACCGTAAGTGTCCGGGCAAGTTCCGCCCGATGCCGCGCCGATGCTCCCCCATTGAGTTCCGCCTCGCCGACATAGGCGTCCCAGTTATTGCGGCGAATGGTGACGTGCGCAATCAGGTGGTGCAGATTTGCCTCGTGCATCACGACAATGCCAGGGTTGGCAACCGCCGCGTCATATACAAAATCGTGGTGAGGATTGTTGCCCAGGTGGTAGACGGCGGCATCGAATGCGGCGGGGTCATACGGCCGTTTCGAGTCGGAGAAGATCTCGAGATCCACCAGACTTCGCAATTCCGCGACAAGCGCTTCGGAGTAATCCGCTATGCCGCTGCGCGAGGGCGGCATAGGGGAGAAGAACGCGACTTTCAGCGAACCAACTCCATCGAAATAGCGCCCAAAGCGAACGGCACGCGGATCAGTAAGGGCGTGCGCGCGGCGTCGCGCGCGAAGTACACCTCAAATTCAAACTTCTGATTTTCCTTAACGGTGACAGTGCAGAAAACGCGGTCGGCCTGAGTCGGCACATCGGCGATCTTGATGCTTTGCGCTCCGGTGTACTGCAGTTGCAAATCGTAACTGCCGCCGAATAAGACCTTCTCAGCCTTTGGAACCCTGCCCTGGCCGAACTCCCGCCGCGCCACGAACAAGGCAGTCAACGCATCGTGCGCGCAGGCAGCCACTGCCAGTTCACTCTGCCCGCCACCTACCGTTTTCCGGACCGCCATCCCATTCGAAATCGATGTCTTCTCACGCGTCTTCTTAGCGCCATGCACCGTATCGCGATCGAACTCCGCGGCGCACAGATCGGAGCCTGCAACAGAATGGTAGGCGTCCTTGACCGTGTATCCCGGCACGGCTGCATCAAGCGTCAGGTCGAACAGCCAGCCTGCCCCAGAGTGCGCCGCCGAAAGCTTGGCCTCCCCCAGGCTCAACCCGCTGGGCCAAACGATGGAATAAGTCAGCGATTCATCCGTAAAAGGGAACCCAGCAGGCGGATTTCCCGCCGCCAACAGAGGAAACGCGATAACCAGACTGCACAACCACTTCATCTGCGTGAACCGGCCGCGACGCGGGAATGCTGTTCCCTGGGAACTCGCGCACCAGCCACTTCGCGATACACCTTGAGAGTCATTTCCGCTGTTTTTCGCCAACTAAAGTGTGACGCATGCTTTAGGCCCAGGCGTTCCATCCTTGCGCACAATTCGCTATCCTTCAGCACATCCGCGAGGGCGCGCACCATTTGCTCGGTGTTCTCGGGGTCGAACAGGATCGCGGCGCTGTCGGCAACCTCCGGAATAGCCGAAGCGTTGGAGCAGACCACCGCCCTGCCACATGCCATCGCTTCCAGGACTGGAATTCCGAATCCCTCGTAAAAAGATGGAAAAGCGAAACAGTCGCAGGCATTGTAGAGCTGCAATAGGTCGTCGTCGGAAACAAATCCCGTGAAATGAATCCGCCCGCCCAAGCCGGATTCCCGCGCGGCCTCCCGTATGCGCCCCGCAAACCAAGTGTCCTTCCCCGCCAGCACCAAATCGTGAGGCAACTGCGGCTGATCCTTCATAAGCTTCGCGAAGGCTCGAATCAGCCCAATGTGATTCTTGCGCGGCTGCAAGTCGCCCACAGTCAAAACATAGGGCCGATTGAGGTGAAAACGATCCCGAACTTTCTGTGCCGCTCCCGTCCGGTTAATAGCCCGGAAACTCGGACTTGCCGCGTACGGAGTAACCACAATCTTGTCCGGCGGCAAATTATAGGCGCGAACGATGGATTCCCGCGCAAACTCGCTTACGGTAAGCACACGCGCGGCACGTTTTACACTGCGCGCCACGGTGATGCGCAGTTGCATGGCTCGCCCGGTAGTGAAATATTCAGGACGCTCCAGGAAACTGACGTCGTGAACGGTAACAACAGTGGGTACCGGGCAGTAAAGCGGCGCCGTGTACTGAACATGGAGCAGACTAGGCCGGTCGATGCGTAGCCGTCTTGGTAGGTCAAAACCCAAGCGAACAAAAGGGTTAGCCGAAATCTGACGCGTCTCGAACCGGCTGGGAATTCCCGCTTCCCCCTCCGCCCCGCTCACATAGGCCAGATACTCCGACTTCTTATCCAGGTCGGCGAATGCGCTCAGTAGGCTTCGAACGTAAACCTCATTACCGGTGAGGTGGCGCCCAATCGCATGTGCATCAACGGCAAATCGCATTCAGTAACTCTTAGTATAAGGAACACGAAAGGGGCCCCGGAAGTCGTAAAACCTTGAAAATGAATCAGCCACGTAAAAATTTACTGCAATCTAATATCCGCCAGGCGGCTTCCCAGGAAAAGCCGTGCTCAAACAGACATCTGCCTGCCTCACCCATTTTCCTTCTGGCGTCTGGCGAGTCGAGAAGGGACTGAATAAATTGTATAAGATCGCTTGGATTGTCAGCGAGATATATTTCCTTCCCGTGAGTTGCCATCAAACCCTCAGCGCCCAATTGCGTGGCGACAACTGCGCGCCCGGCAGCCCAAGCCTCAACGATTTTCAGCCGCGTGCCGCTGCCGGACCGAAGCGGCGCAACCACCACCTTGGCCGCGGCCAGTTCGTAGATCGCATCCGCCACCGGGCCAGTAGTTTCGACACGGTCGAGGCCGTGAATGTCACGCCGGATCGCCTCCGGATTCATGCCGATCAAACGCCATTTCAATCCAGGATTGTTGCGGCTGAGTGCTGGCCAGACCTCCCGCGCGAAAAATTGAACCGCGGTCCGGTTGGGGTGGTATTCGAAATTACCGGAAAAGGCGATCGCATTTTCCTCGGCGCGTTCCGGCATTGGCGTCATGGGGATGGCATTAGGGTAGACGGTCACGTCGGCCCCCGGGTGCAGTAGGCGAACCCGTCGCACGTCCGCCTCGGAGGCCGCCAGAATTGAATCGAACTGCGGAAGCCATTCGCGTTCCAGACGGCGGCTGTGCGCTGCGAACCGGCGGTGTGCAAACGCGGCAGGTCCGGTCTCGGCGCTGGCGCAGGTGACATGTAGTTCGGACTCGATATTGTGCAGATTCAGCACAATTCGGTCGCAGATAGGTCGCAGTACTTCGAGGTACTCGGCGCACCAAAAATGCTCGATGACCGCGAGGTCGTAATGCGGCGCCAACCGCAACTCACCGGCGTATCCGCGAAAGCGGTCCACCAGCGGCGGAACGCCTTTCGCCAGACGCCACGCATTTCGCGCGGCCCGCGAAGCCACATCCCGGCGATTCCGCGGCAGGTCGATCACTTGAACGTTCCGGACCAAACCCCGCGGCAAAGCACCTGCCGGATCCTGCTCCGGACGGTAACGGAAAACGGCCAGGTCTACTTCAAAATGCCGGGCCAGATAGTTGAGCAGCGATGCTGTCCGCAGCGCTCCGCCGCCATGCAGGGGATACGGCGTCTCGGGAGACAGCATAAACGCGCGCCCTTTTGGTCTATCCCCCATTTCCCACACCCTGGCCCCGTGGCGCACGCACTCGTGCGTGCCGTGTCGAGACTCCTCTCGAGACCTTGCCCGGGGCAGGCACTCTGCCGTCATCAGGCGTCGCCACGAGATATGGTTTATCGGCCAAAGCGCGCGACGGCCTCCTGGTAAACCTCGTAGGTCAGCCTGGCCGTTGTTTCCCAGGAAAAATCACGGGCTCGGTCAAGCGACTTCGCAGATGTCTCCGCGCGAAGCGAAGGATCGCCCAGCAGAGATCGCATCGCTGCCGCCATCTCCCCCGCGCTGGCCACAGGCAACGCCGCTCCTCCCGATACTTCAGTAAGCGCCGGATCATGGGAGATAATCACGGGCGTTCCGCATTGCATCGCTTCTAGAACGGGCAGCCCGAATCCCTCATATTCGGACGCATAGATCGCGGCAACAGCATTTGAATAGAGCTCCGGCAAGTCAGCTTCCGGAGTCTCTCCAAGAATCCGCAAACCATCCTCGGGCGCAATCTCAGGGAGGTCGCTGCGGCGGCGCCCAGCCAGCACCAGATCTACATCCTGCTCCCGTTTCACTTCGCGCCACGCCTCCAGCAGCATAGGAATATTCTTTCGCGGTTCGAGCGTGCCCACAAAAACGAAGTATGGCTTGGCAGCCGGACTCGGAACCGGACGGAATGCTACCGAAGCTGCAAGCGGCGTTACCGCAACTCGATCCGCAGCCACTCGAAACCGGTCGATTACTTCCCTTCTTACCGCTTGGGTAAGCGTGATAATCATCGTCGCAAGGCCAATCATGCGCGGCGTTCTTACGCGGACCCGTTCCGCACCTGCATGCCACGCGGGGTTGAGCCAGGGCGAAAGGTCGTGGACCGTCATCACGGTAGGTCGTCGAGCAAAATAGGGCACTGCAAAGTTGGTGCCATGGTAGAGCGTCACCGCAGCCTTCCTATTCGCTCGCTCCGCCCCATAGAACCACCAGCGCCGCTCCAGCCAATTCCTTGGACGGGGAAGTTGCGCCAACTGAGAACGGAACGGCTGATCGCTCGATAGAACAAACTGGTCGGAAGGGTATGCTTCAGCCAGCGCGCCGCTCAACTCCGAGACATAACGTGGAAGCCCTCCGCTCGACATCGTCAGCGGTGTGGCGTCCAGGCAGATAATCACCGGTGCGCGTAATTTTGAGCTAAGTAATCGCGATACGCGCCGGAGCGCACGCGGTCCACCCAGGCGGGATGGTTGCGATACCAGTCAACAGTCGCAGCCAGACCGGTTTCGAACTGCATCAGGGGCTCCCAGCCCGTCTCCCGAGTCAGCTTTTCATTCGTCAACGCATACCGGCGGTCGTGCCCGGGCCGGTCTTTCACGTACTCGATCAGTGCTTCCGTCTTGCCCGTCAACTCCAGGATATTATGCACCACCGACAGATTTGCCAGCGAACGGTTGCCGCCGATGTTATAGACCTCGCCCTCGCGTCCCTTGCGAAACACGGAAAGAATGCCCCTGCAATGATCGTCCACGTAGAGCCAGTCGCGAACCTGCTGCCCGTCGCCATAAACCGGCAGTTTCCGGTCTTCCAGCGCGTTCATGATCATCAGCGGGATCAGTTTTTCCGGGAACTGATATGGACCGTAATTGTTCGAAGCCCGCGTAATCATCACCGGCATGTTGTAAGTCTTGAAGTACGACCGCACGAGCAAATCGCTCGAAGCCTTGCTAGCGGAATACGGGCTGTTGGTTACGAGGGGAAAGTTCTCATCCGCTTCCAGCGGCTCTTCCAGACTGCCGTAGACTTCGTCGGTCGAAACATGTACGAAACGCGCAAGCTTTGCCGCACGCGCCGCCTCAAGCAACGCAAACGTGCCATTCACATTGGTTGTGATAAAAGCCCCAGGCGAAAGAATACTTCGGTCTACATGCGATTCCGCCGCGAAATGAACGATTCCGTCCGGCTTCTGATCGGTCAACAAACGATGCAGGAACGCAGCATCGCAAATATCGCCATGAGCGAACTTATAATTCGGCTCGCCTTCAATCGGCGCCAGGTTCTCCAGATTGCCCGCGTAAGTCAGCTTATCCAGATTGACGACGTCAATTCCTTCCGCCACCGCCATGCGCACGAAAGCGGAGCCGATGAACCCGGCGCCCCCAGTTACGACCAGTTTCATTTGTACTGGGTTTCCCAATCGTAGTTAATATCCGCGTTGTTATAAACGATGCGGCCTTCGTCGGCGGGATTATAAAAGCGGTCCGTCATGTAGACCAGCATGGCCGGGTCCGTCGCGACCACCTTGTACCCATGCGCCACTCTTGGCGGAATCAGAATCTGCCAGGGACGAAGCTGCCCCACATAGAGCGTATTCCGCGCCCCGAACGTCGGCGATTCCTCACGCAGATCGCAAAGCACCACCTGCATCATGCCCATCACAGGCGTCCAGCAATCCGTCTGCGAGAAGTGGATATGAAAAGCCTTGATCGTCCCCGGATAATTCAGCGCCGCTGAAACCTGCGACGTCTCCAGCGGAAAATCCGCCGCCAGACCTTGCCGCATGCGCTGGATTTCGAGAAAGTATCCCCGATCGTCCGGCCACAGCGCAATCGGAGCCACTTTCACCCCGTCGATCAACTTAGGAGAAGACGGCGAAGTAATCAGATCGCCGAGTCCTTTCTGGTTCTTGGGCAGATTCAACGTTGAAACGCCTTCCACTGCGAGCATGTTAGCTGTCAAACGGCTTGCTCCAGGAGTCCCGATTTTTCGGCGCGTGAATTAGCCACCAGGTTTGCGGCGCGAAGGAGGGATTCAAACGTTCCCGCGTCCGTCCACCAGCCCTCTAGGTGAGAGTAAGTCAAGCTGCCTTCGTGAATATAAGCGTTGTTGACGTCGGTGATTTCCAGTTCGCCGCGCTTCGAAGGAACCAGCGTACGGATCTTATCGAAAACCGTGCCGTCGTACATGTAGATTCCGGTCACGGCTAGGTTCGATTTCGGTTCGCGCGGCTTCTCTTCTATTCCGACAATCTTGTCGCCGGAAAGTTCAGCCACGCCGAAGCGCTCGGCATCCGTAACTTCCTTCAGCAAAATCTTCGCGCCGCGTTCCTGCCGGCGGAACTCGTCTGCTGCCTTGCGTATGTCGCCCTCGATGATGTTGTCGCCAAGCACCACGCAAATCTTCTGCCCATCGGCAAAATGTTCGGCCAAACCGAGCGCGTCGGCAATGCCGCCTTCGCCTTCCTGGTACGTGTAATTGATGTGTTTCAATCCGAAGAGCTTTCCATTGGCAAGTAGGCGCAGAAAGTCGCCGGAGTTTTTGCCGCCCGTCACGATCAGGATGTCTTCGATCCCCGCATCGACCAGCGTTTGGATCGGATAATAGATCATCGGCTTGTCGTAAATCGGCAAGAGATGTTTGTTCGTGATTTTAGTGAGCGGGAACAGACGGCTACCCGTTCCGCCCGCGAGTACAATGCCCTTCATATTAGATGCCACATGTTAGGATACTCAACAAAATGGAACATTACCAGTGGAACGGAATTCCGGTCGAGAATATGAGTGCCCTCGTGTCACGTCAGGTGATCCACGCGGCCACGATCACAATCGCCCGGCTCGTGCTAAAGAAAGGCGCATTTGTGCCATTGCATTCTCACGTGAACGAACAGATTTCGACGATTGACAGCGGGTCACTCCGTTTCGTGGTCGATGGCAAGGAGATCATCGTCAAAGCGGGTGAGGCACTCGTGATTCCTCCCAACGTTCCGCATCTGGCCGAAGCGCACGAGGACTGCACCGCGACCGATATCTTCTCACCCGTGCGCGAAGATTGGGTTCGCGGCGACGACGCCTACCTGCGCGGCTAATTTCTACTTCGTGTAGATCGCGAAAACCGGACTGCAAACCAGCTGCGCATTCGTCGACGTCCCACAGACCGTTAGAAGCCCCGGAATGGAGGATGCGTTGGCCGGAAGTTGCGCATTCACCTGCTGCACGCCATTCGATTGCCCGCCGCTATAAAGGGTGGGAATTCCCTGATTACCCAAACCCGTCACCACCGGCCCGGAACTCACCGGCGAAAGCAATCCGGTCGCGAAAATCTGAATCACCGTGCCACCCGCCGCCGGGTTTGACGGCGAATTCAGAGAACTGTCCTGATTCAGCACGCCAAAGATGCCAGGGCTGATTGCCGCCAACGGAACCCCAACCGCCGCGCTGCTGTTCCCATTGACGGTCACCACAACTTGCGCCGAGGTAACGGAAGCCAGCGAAGATGGTACCTGCACATTGATCTGCTGAGCGCTGTCGTAGATCACGGTTCCGGAAATTCCGTTGAACGTGACACCGACGGTGTTGCCTCCCAAATTGGAGCCCTTGATAGTCGCGAGCGAACCAGCCACCAAAGGCCCGGTCTGGAACGATGCGGCATTCACTATGCTCCCAATTGTTATCTGTCCCGGGCCGATCGTGAATGTGACAGGAAACGTTTGCGTGCCCGCCGCTCCTGCATTAATCGTGACCGTTGCCTGGTAAACGCCTTGGGCCAGACCGATCGGCTGCGCGTCAAGCCGCAGCGTAGTGTGGTTCGGATTACCGCTCTGGTTCGTGATCGTTAGCCAGCCCTGAGCGGTCCCTTGATAGGTCACGGTCGCGGCAAACTCCAGCGTTCCGCCGCTCGTGTTGTTGACCTGAATGAATGAGGTGAGAAAGTTTCCGGAAGTCGAGACGCTGAATTGGAGCCCTGAGGTGGTGGCGCTCAATACGGGGAAGTAATTGGCGCCGCAATCGCCCACCACCTGGCAATCGCTCGGTGGAGCGGGCGCCGCGAAGCGAGGCACTGGCAATCCAGCCGCCGCAGCGGGCGTGGTGTTAAACGGCCCGAACGAAACAGACTCCGTGGCGACGGCTGGCGCTTGATTCGTAGGTAGCCCGATGAAGGTCGGAAACTGAGCATTCTCCTGCTTGCTGTTATTCGCGTCGATCACTTCATAAACTGCCGTGCCCGCGCCGCCCGTAAGAGGAACTTCTGTCATCGATCCCGCCGTAAAGCTTGCGGTTGTGCCTACGACAAATCCGCCGGCGCCAGTCGCATCCGCATTCAGCACGCGGGCCAGCAGAAGGGTTCCCGAACCCGGTACATACTGGCCGGCCGAAACAACGGCTCCTCCAATATCCCCTGCTGCCGTGGGCACTTGAGCATCGTTTCCAGCAACATAATCCGGAATGAAAATGTGCGCGGTTGAGGGAAAGTTGGAGTACTGCAGCAAAATCCGTGTGCCCGTGTCGGATGTCGCATCCTTCACGGTGAACGCGTTTGAGAATCCCTCGGTAACCCGCGTCGAAGCGAAGTTCGTGCCTGTGCCGATCAGATTTGCGAAGGTGATGCTCGCCGGAAGCAGTGAACCCGTGCACGTAATTCCGGTGCTGGCGTAGGTGGCAAGGAGTCCGGTTGTGGGAGCGGCCACTGTGACGAAGTTCGTGGAAAGAGAAAGCGACGATGTCGAGAGACTCGCCGTAACGGCGCGGCCCGCCCCCACGTAATTCACATTCAAACGAACATTGCTGATGTGAATGAGGGCTGAACCAGACGGTGGAACAACCAGGCTTACTCCGTTGAATGAGATTGCATTCGCGGTTGAGATCGATGGTGTCACGTTGCTCACCACGGGTCCGTTTCCGGTGTCGACTGTTAACACTATGTCGGGCGCGCCGTTAACCAGACGGTTGGTGACCTGCACGTTATACGAAACGATAATGTTCGAAGTAATCGTGGCGCCGGGCATCCCATTGACGCAGTTGAGAACAATATCGCCGCTCGGCTCGGCGAGGCCTTCCGCGCGGTCGATCAGGTTGGTAGCGCCAGGCGTGCAGTAGGGAAAACTTTGCGCGGAAACAAGGCCGGAAAAGAAAACGCCGGCAAGCATGAATAGGACGAATGCAGGTAAGCGGATCGGGGAACTTCCTGGTCTCCTGACGCTTTGAGTCACAAAGGACATAACTTAATTTTACCGGAGCGAACGCCCCAATAAATGCTGTTCTGCCATAGACTTGCCGGTCATACGTGACATAAACTCCTAAGTCGGCCTTCCGCCTGAGCCCTGATTTTGAACTTCGCCGGTGTAGTTTTCGGTTAGAAGGATCCAAAACAATGGACAAGAAAATGGTAGAACTCTGCGGTAGCCACCGGCTTCCGCTGGGTACGCGCGTCGGCGAGGTCCCCAAGGACGAACTGCTGACGGTGTCTGTGATTTTGAAGCCGAAGACCGCGTCTGCGGTGCCGGCGATCGGAGAACGGGCGTTGTCCCGCGAACACTTTCTGGAAGCCCACGGCGCGTCGCCGGATTCCATCGAGAAGATCAAGCAGTTTGCAGTTGCGCACGGACTGACCGTCATAGAGGAATCCGCCGCTCGCCGCACAGTGAAACTCGAAGGTGCCGCTGAAGCTTTCGCGAGCGCCTTCGGTACGTGCTTCGATCGCTACGAGCATGAGGGCTTGCAATATCGCGCCAGAACCGGCGCCGTACTGGTTCCGGAAGAGATCGAGGAATCGATCGAAGCTGTTCTTGGTCTGGATAACCGTCCACAGGCCAAGCCGTATGTCCGGCGTCACTTGGATCCCAAGGCCGCTGCGAACATCTCGTACACCCCGCGGCAGGTTGCGAGTCTCTACAATTTCCCGCTTGATGTCGACGGCGCCGGCCAGACCATCGGAATTATCGAACTCGGCGGGGGATATCGTTCAGCCGATCTCAAGAATTACTTCGCTTCGATCAACGTGAAAGAGCCTACCGTCATTGCCGTGCCTGTCGATGGCGGCAAAAATCACCCGACCAACGCCAACAGCGCCGATGGTGAAGTGCTGCTCGATATCGAAGTAGCTGGCGCGGTGGCTCCTGGTGCGCAAATCGTGGTTTACTTCGCGCCCAACACTGACCAGGGCTTTCTCGATGCCCTCACCACCGCCATCCATGACGCGCAACACAAGCCGTCAGTCATTTCGATCAGCTGGGGCGGTCCGGAATCTACGTGGACCAGCCAGGCGATGAACGCCTTTGATGCCGCGGCTCGCGATGCGGCGGCGCTCGGCGTCACCATCTGTGCCGCTTCCGGAGATAACGGCTCCAGCGACAACTTGAAGGATGGAAAGAACCATGTCGATTTCCCGGCCTCCAGTCCACACATCCTTGCCTGCGGCGGTACCAATCTGCAAAGCAAGAGCGGCGTCATCACTAGTGAGACTGTGTGGAATGACGGTACGGCGGGCGGTGCGACCGGTGGCGGATTTAGCATTCAGTTTGCTCAGCCGTCTTATCAAACCTCGATCAAAGGCACGGGACGCGGAGTGCCCGATGTCTGCGGTAATGCCGACCCGGAAACTGGTTATCAGGTCTTAGTCGACGGACACTCGTCGGTGATCGGAGGCACTAGCGCAGTGGCTCCGCTGTGGAGCGGTTTGACTGCGCTCTTGAACCAGAAGCTGGGCGCGCCAGTCGGCTTCCTGCAGCCGAAGCTTTACGCGCTGCATTCTTCGACCGGAGCGCTTCACGACATCACCGTCGGTTCCAATGGAGCCTTCTCAGCAGGCCCCGGTTGGGACGCCGCATCCGGTCTCGGCTCACCATCGGGTGAAAACTTACTGAAGGCGCTATAAGTTCCAGGACGGGCGTGTACGCGCTATATCGCACAACACGCCCGCGCCACCGGTACGATTTAGAGCCAAGGAGGTGTAGCTTACGTTTAGAGGAATTCAGACGAATGGCACAGAAAATGGTTGCGCTACCAGGAAGCCACAGAACTTCCTTAGGAACCCGGGTTGGCGAAATTCCAAACGACGAAGTTCTAACTGTTTCTGTTATTTTGAAGCCGATAAGTCCCGTAGTGATCCCGGCCGCCGGCGAGCCATTTCTATCTCGTGAGGAATTCGCACAAGCTCACGGCGCGAGCGTCAGTTCCATCGAAGCGGTCAAGCGCTTCGCAGCCGCCAATGATTTGAAGGTGGTGGAGGTGTCCCCGGAGCGTCGCACCGTGCAGTTGGAAGGTACCGCTGAAAAGCTAACGCAGGCCTTCGGCGCTACGGTGGACCTGCACGAGCTTCAAGGCAAACAATTCCGTTGCAGAACGGGAATGCTTCACGCTCCGGAAGATATCGCGGACTCGATCGAAGCGGTCCTTGGTCTGGATAATCGTCCTCAGGCGCAGGCGCACTTTCGAATTCTGCTGCCTGATGCAGCCGCAGATATCTCGTATAACCCTCCGCAGGTGGCGCAACTTTATAATTTTCCAACCGGAGCCACCGGCGCGGGGCAGACCATCGGTATCATCGAACTCGGAGGCGGATACAAGACCGCGGATCTCAAGAACTACTTCAGCAACATCAAGGTTACGGAACCTTCGATTACCTCCGTATCTGTCGATAAGGGTAAGAACGCTCCCACCACTCCCGATAGCGCCGATGGCGAGGTCCTTCTCGATATCGAAGTTGCAGGCTCCGTCGCGCCGGGAGCCAAAATCGTGGTCTATTTCGCGCCCAACACCGACCAAGGCTTTCTCGATGCCCTTACCACCGCGATCCACGACACTACGCACAAGCCATCGGTGATCTCCATTAGCTGGGGCGGAGCGGAGTCCACCTGGACCAGCGCGGCCATGAATGCCTTTGATTCGGCGGCTCAAGACGCAGCTGCTTTGGGCGTAACCATCTGCGCGGCGTCCGGAGATGGCGGTTCGAGCGACGGCGTTACCGACGGCAAGAATCACGTCGATTTCCCCGCCTCCAGCCCGCACATCCTGGCCTGCGGTGGAACCAGCCTCCAGAGTGCGAACGGAGTGATCACCAGCGAAACAGTGTGGAACGACGGCGCCTCCGGAGGTTCCGGAGGTGGAGGCTTCAGTGTGCAGTTCCCGCTATCCTCCTATCAAACTGCGGCCAAAATCACGGGAACCGGTCGCGGCGTGCCCGACGTATCGGGCGACGCCGATCCCGCGACCGGCTACAACGTCTTGGTCGATGGCCAATCTCTTGTAATCGGCGGGACTAGCGCGGTAGCCCCTCTCTGGAGCGGCTTGATTGCCCTCTTGAATCAGAAACTGGGCACGCCTGTTGGCTTCCTTCAACCCAAAATCTATGTGCTCGCCGCTTCGACTGGCGCCTTCCACGACATCACGACAGGTTCGAATGGAGCATTCTCCGCAGGCCCTGGTTGGGACGCTGCATCCGGTCTCGGCTCGCCATCGGGACAGAACTTATTGAAAGCGCTGTAAGCGATTGGCCACCGGCGTGCAACCATCGCTGCATGAAAGCGATCGGTATGGTTTTCGCGGCTGCCCTGGTTATGGGCGGCTGCGGGAGTAGTCAGAATCCCGCGGTGCAGACCGCTAGTACGGCGAATGATCCGGCTGCCGGTAACTTGGCGCCTGCAACGGCCCCGCCGTCTCAACAAACGTACTCGCAGCCTGCTCCGGCGGCGCCAGCTTCTGTCGAGCAGGACAGCTACCCGGAACCGCAGTATACCGATGCGGCCGATAATGAACCGCCGGTCGAGGCTACCGAGCCGCCACCCCCGTTGCCTGAATATTCACAGCCGGAGTGTCCGGGAGAGAACTATATATGGACTCCCGGCACGTGGAGCTACGCATCGTCCGGATACTACTGGGTGCCCGGAGTTTGGGTCATGGCGCCCTATGTAAACGCCCTTTGGACGCCTCCGTATTGGGGCTATGTTGGGTCGCGATACCGTTGGCATCGCGGTTTTTGGGGAACCCATATCGGCTTTTACGGCGGCATCAACTATGGCTTCGGCTATGTGGGCCGAGGCTACGAAGGCGGCTATTGGAACAACAACGTGTTCGCTTATAACCGGGCGGTTACCAACGTGAACGTAAACGTTGTTCATAACGTTTACAACCACACTGTCGTGAACTATACGGTCGTAAACCACATCAGCTACAACGGCGGGCGCGGCGGCATCAACGTGCGGCCAATTCCCGCGGAAATCGCCGCAATACACGAGCGGCCCATGGCGCCGGTGCCGGCACAGAGAGCGCACATTCAACAGGCGGCCGCGAATCGCGAACAGTTTGCCTCAGTCAATCATGGGCGGCCAGCGGTAGCGGTGGCTCCGAAGCCGCTCGCGACTAATTACCACGAACCTGCTCATGAGCGTCCGGTAGAAAATGCGCCCAGGCCGATGGCGGCCAGGCCTGAACCAGCCCGCTCTGAACCAACCCGGCAGGAACCGCCTCACGTTGCAGCGAGACCGGAAGTCCGGCAACCGCCGCCCGCCGCTCCGGCTCATCACAATGACATGAGGCCCGTCGCGCCGGTACCCGCCACCCACGGTGAGCCGCAACACGAAGTCCGGCAAGCAGCGCCTGTCCGTCCGGAAGCGCGGCCCGCTCCACAGCAGCAGCATGCTGCTCCGCCGACCCATCAGGAGAACCACCCGACTCCCGCCGCCGCGCATCCTCCTCAGCCGAAGCAGGAAGCGCACCCGGCTGCTCAGCACTCTGAAAAACCGCCAGAGAAAAAGCCCGAAGAGAAAAAGCCCGAAGAAAAGAAGGGCGAGAAGAAGTAGGAATCAGATCTTCTGAATCGTGACGCCGCCGTTGGTGGTGACCACGCGCACCGTGGGTCCGCCGCCATTAATATCGGCGCTGACGTCACGTTGACGGCGGTCACGGATCATTTCGGAGAAATCGCTTTTCATTCCTCCGTTGACGGTGCTCGACTCGATGTGAGCCGCGTAGCTGGCGGGAACGCCGACGTGCACGCCGCCGTTTTGCGTCTCAACTTGGAGGCCCTGGCCGTCCCAACGATTTCCGGCCAAATCGACATGGACCCCGCCGTTCTGGGTATGGCCTTTTACGAACCCTGCCACGCCCGCAAGGTGAACGCCGCCGTTCTGCGTGTTGAACGTAATATTGCCGCGCACGCCTTCAATATGAATGCCGCCGTTGTGCGCGTTGAGGTTGAGATCCATCTGCCGCGGCACGAATACCTCATAGGAAACGGTCCACGATTTGCCGGACGGTCCGTCCGCCGAGACCTGCGAGCCAATCGCGTGCACGATGACCTGGGACGCGATTGCGCGCGCATCGCCATCGTTATCGCCTTGCGCGGATACCTGCGAGCGGACGAGCACCCCGGACTGATCCCAGGATTTCACGGAGACGCCGCCGTTTTGCTTGCCGTCGATATCCAGGCGGCCCGCGGACGGGATGGATTGTTCGCGCATCTCGCAGAAATGAGCGCGGTTGTTGCCCCAACCCTGTTGGTCGCAATTGAGTTGTTTGTCTTGCGCTGCCAGGGGCATCGCGGCTATGAATACGAGGAAGGCTGTCAATCTCATGGCCGGTTAGACGGGGGCTCCCGAGAAAAGTCTTGTTTAAGTGACGCCAAAACTTGTGCAGCGCGCCTGATTGGCCGCCGCGAGCACGTCCAAACCGAAAATATTCACCTGGTCGAAGGCCCAAAGATTGACGACCGGATAGCGCATGCCGAGAGCCATCGCCAATTCCTTCTGCCAGGCGCCGCATTGCACGAAGACCGGTACGAGATATCGCAAAGACGCTATCGGCCAACTGAGAGTAAAAGGGTACTGGATGGCAGAGAGAGCGAGATCCAGATCGCGCATCGAGCCGCCGAATGCGAGCGCCTCAATCTTCAGCCGGTCGTAGCCGGCGGTGGTGCTTACGCCCCAGTCCACCGGGAAGTTGATGAAGTTGTTCAGCCTGCCTCCGACGCCGCCTTCCGGAGTCGGATAATTTACGTCGTAAGGGAAAAGGACTTCGCATTGCGCCGCCGGATAGCGGGCTTTCACGTGCGCGCTCAAGGCTGCCACGTGGTCGCGCAAGCGGTTGCGTAAGAAGATGGCGTCGGCGCTGCTGTTCACTGTCGGGTCGTCATTGGGGTCGATGAACGTATGGAGAGGCCGGCCGAGTGCTGCCAGCGCGGCGGCTGTTGTTTCCGCATCGTAATAGGCCATACCGCCGGCGGTGTTGGTGGAGGAATAGTTGGTGAAGTACCACCACAAATATTCACCGAATTGAACGTTAGGAATGAGGCCGGCGGCGTTCTGTAAGTCTGTAATGCAGTCGAAAACGCTCTCCTGATACGCGCGGAGCAGGGAACTTGGAGCGCATTGGGTAGATAGCAGGTTGTCGAAGCCTTCCGCCGTCATGACGGCCGTTCCATCGGGATAGAGCGCCGCGAAACCTGCCGGCGGATTGATCAATTCCATCGAGCCTGACGTCACGATCTCACGCGAACGGTTCTTGCATTCGTAGTAGAGGTCGGAGTGCCAGTCGCGTGCGCCGCGGTTGAGCGCGGGAGACTGTGTTGGATCGACGACCCAGGTTCCCATATTGCCGCCAGCCAGGCTTCCGCCATTCGAGACCGCGACTGCGCCTGTTGAAGCGGGCGTTGCTCCGGCGTAAGGTGTCACCGATTCGACCACGGTAAATGTGTTGTAGGCAGGAGAGCGGGTGGTGACGGTCAAGACGTTCGCGCTGGCCGACGCCCAGATCCCTACGAAGCCTTCGTTGATCCAATAAGCGAAGTGCGCGGCGATGGTTGTGTTGGTGTCCTGCGCGATGACGGTCTTGGTAAGATCGACGCCGCTGATCGTGAGGACCGCCTTATCGCCTTCATTCCATGTGCCGGTGAATGTGGCGGTAAGGGAAGGGAACTGGGCGGTGGGATTGTTTCGCTGGTTGTACCAGAGGATGCCGATGTACTGGTTGACTGGACCCGTCAGGCCAAGCATATCCATGATCCACATGATGCGAGCGGGAGGCAGTTTATAGCTGTGATCGGTGGAGTAGTCGAGCGCGGGTGAAATCGAGGTGCGAGCCGGTGGCGCCGTGGGCACGTCCGAAGTGACGGCGGCTTCGATGAAGTCGAAATAAATGTAGCCGGTGGTGAGGACGGTGAGAGTGACTTTGTGCGTGCCGGGCGCGACGCTGCTCCGGACGATCCTACGCGTATTGACTTCCGTATCGACATTCAAATAGCAGTTCAGCTGTGTTTGCGTGTCGCCATCGAGGCTGATGCCCACCGTGCCGCGGTCCGTATAGAGAGAAGTGCCGAGGTACAAATCATGCGTGAGGCTGCACGAATATGTGACGGTCACGGATTCACCTGTGATGGATGAGGGCGATCCGGCTCTGCGTGCGATGCCTTCGGAGAAGAAGCCTGTTTCCGGGGCTTGGAGCGCCCATGCGCCGTTGTAGAGGCACGCGGTATCGCTGTCTTCGATGCGCACGCTGTTCGGCCCGGCCACTTGCAGGTAGGTTATGTTCGGGTTTCCGCTCAGAATCCAGTTTGTGTAGGTTGCGCTCCATTCGGACCCCGGATAAGCGATGCCGTTTGCGAGCGCCGGGGCGAAAGTGAACCAGCATTGCCGGAGCTGGTCGATTCCTAATGCGGTGAAGTCGAGCGAACATTGCCACGTTACCGAGGAGTTGCCTCCGGTGAGCGGCAAGGTGGCTTCGGTACATTGAAGAGTCGAAGTCTTGCTGGTGGAATAAAGCTCGATCATGTTGCCGTCCACGCCGCCGCGATCCGCTACGTATTGAGCCGCGGTTTGAGTGCCGGCATTGGTTGTGAGGGTCAGCGATAAGGGACTGGAAACTGCCGCGATGGTGTAGATGACGGTCGCGATGGTGATGGTCTCGCCCGCCGCGAGCCCAGTGAACTTTGCGCCGGAGACCCAAGTGACTGTCGATCCCGAGGTGTTGACAGTTCCATAGCGCCCGGCGGTGACGGTTATCGAGGAAGGGCCTGCGACGGCTCTCAGCGCGTGGGTCGGAGCGACGAGCCACCAGTTCGAACTGTTGATCTCTGTGGCGAGAGCGGCGGCGACGTCGGAGATCGCGGTGGTGGAAAGGGTCACGCTCGTGTTTCCGGAAGCGCTGATCGGGACGCCGGCGTAGGTTGTGCCGGGGATTGCGGTCAACAAGACGGAATAAGGGACGCTGCCGATCGATGCGATGACTTGCGGATCTCCGCTTCCGGAGTTGATCAGAGCCACGAGGGTATTGGCTTGCTGGGCACTGGATTGGGTCAGCGGGTTGGTGGTGGTGTCCTGATAGATGCGTCCGTTCACAGTGATCGACGGGCTGGTGAAAGTGCCGCCATCGAAGAATTGGTACTCGACCGTGAGGACCGGAGGGGGCACGACAAAATCGTAAGCGAAGTTCTGGAACCAGAGGGTGACGCGATCGTAGGCCTGGAGCGTGGAGGTGGAGGTCAAGTTGAAAGTGCCGCTGGCGGCGGTGAAGTTGCCGGAAGCGAGTGTACAGTAATCCCAGAGAGTGACCTTCGCGGCGGTGCCGTCGGCGAGGGCGCAATCGAGCGTGGCCCAATCGATCCAGTTGAACTTCGGGGAGTCGAGTGGCTGTAAACCGGCGTCATATTGGACATCGAAGGTCAGGGTCAGGCCGGTGAAGTTGAAATCCGGGAGGTATTTGAGTCGGGGGTGTTCATAGAAATTGTCCGCGTCCCAGAGCACCAGCACGGCGAAATCCGCCGCGTCGCGGAAATTGCCACTGACTTGAAATGAATTAGAGGTGGCCGAGTGGAGGGCCGCTGACGCGCCGAGGGCGTCGAAGCCACGCAGTGATATGGTCCGGTCCGGCTGCAGCTTGTAGATTCGTTCGCTCATCCTGATTGGAGCATAACCGCCGCGTTCAGCGAACGCCGTTGCGAAATGGGGCTAAGTCGATGAATGTAATGGGTCATGTCGATTTTCGAAGTTCTGTGATCGGGTTTGCGCCGATGGCCGGAAATGTTACGGTTCGACTGGACGCAGTTCTCCCTGGAGAGGTCAAAAGCAGATGCGCAACCCGCGCAAAGGAGCAGAGAAAGTGCTTAGTTGCGCTTGGGGAGGTCTTCGTAAACGATGTTTTCGTGACCGCCCGGAGTTCCGAAAGCCTTGCGGAGGAGGGCGGAGAGGTTGGAATGATAGTCGATTTCTTCTCTTGACCAAACGAAGCCAAAATCTTCGGGGTTGAAGGGTTGCTTTTCGAGTTGAGCCTTTCTGTGGAGAGCCGCGGCTTGCTGGAACTGCCTTAGTTCCTTGGCTTTGCGGATGGACTGGAGATCCTTGAGTTCCTTGAGATCGAGGGTGACTTGTTTGTTCAAGCGGGTCTGGTAGCGATTGAGCAGGCCTAGCTCTTTTTGTTTTTCGGTGACAGTTAGGGCTCGGGCCATCGCGGTGATCTTTTCCGGCGGGTAGGCTGAGAGTGTTTCGGCGTGAGTGAGGCGGCCTAATTCGTAGAAGGCGGCTTCGGTGGCGGTGATCTGGTGGATGCGCCAGCGGTTGTCGATGATCTGATAGGCGCAGGATTCTTCTTCCACACCTACGGGTTGGAGTTCGGTCAGGTGCTTCTCTTTGAACTCGGCGAAGGGTTCCTCTTCTTCGGGCGGAAGGAGAAGCGTGTGACCGGTAAATCCATGTTTGTGTGAGTTTTGGGAGGACTTTTTCAGCCCTTCCGGAGATCGAGGCCCCGAACTGTGCTTTGAGTTTTCCTGGTTTGCTTTTATTTGTTCGTCAGTTGTCATAGATGCTATTCCTCGCTTAAGAAATAACATCCGGGAGTGGTAAAAACGCTCGGGATGTGCCTGTAAGTTATTGGAACGGTTGAGAAATCTGATTTCCTAAACCGCGTCATCGGCAAGACGAGGAGGAGCGTATCAGCCGCGCCAGCTTCGCCAACTTCTTACGCGAGGCCGATCTCAAGCTAGTGAGGACTAGTGTTTTGATAAGAAAATAGCCACAATCGCGCAGGCAAAGGAAAGCGTGCAAAGCAGAATTGTGCTTCGCCTTCCCCACCGTTGAAATCCTACCTTGAGCAGGCCAGGAACTGGCGGCAGTAACAGACGCAACGCCACTAGAAAGACAATTAAGGCAATCGCAAGCGTTTGTACCATACGCTAAGAGGTTATCACCACGCAAATTGACCATGGACGCGAGCGTACATGTTGGCCACCCTGGAACACATGAGAATGCGCATGTGCCGCGGCGCGATCCACTGGTGCAGTGGGTCTCCCTTCTGAGCCGGGCGCTGTTCTGGTTTCATCCTCTGGCTTGGTGGCTCGAACGGCAGCTTTCGCATCTGGCGGAAGAAGCATGCGATGTTGTGGTGCTGCAGGAAGGGCATGATGCGGGAGGCTACTCGCAATGCCTCGTGGAACTGGCGCGTGCCGTGCAGCAGGCGGGCTGGCGATTAAATGTGGCTGGCATGGCGATGCCGGGCAGTTATTTGCCGCATAGGGTCCGGAAGATTCTTGGCGGGGTGAATACTTCGCGCGTGCCTGTTCCGAGGATGGCGGGCGCGGTGACGGCGTGTGTGGTCTGCTCGGTGATGTTCGGGGCCGGAGTGCTGGAGCCGCAAGACGCCAATGGCAATTCCAGGAACAGATTCGATGTCGCATCTGTCAAGCCGGCGTCCGCGCCGAGTGGCGTCAACGTTCTGCCCGACGGTGGCATGATTACGCGGAAAGGTTCGGGAGTTCCACTGCCTCGGAACACTGGCGGACCGGGCACGGGCGATCCGGGCCGCATACACTATTCGCTCATCACTATGAAGGCGTTATTGAAGCGCGCATATGGGTCTTACTACGAGATCAAGGGACCCGGTTGGATTGACACCGAGACTTACGCGATCGAAGCTACGATGCCGCCGGCAACCACCAAAGAACAGTTCGAGGGGATGCTGCGGAACCTGATCTTGGACCGCTTCCAGTTAAAGTTCCATGAAGAGACCAGGGAGATCAATGGCTATTCGCTGATTGTGGGAAAGAATGGGCCGAAGTTGAAGGAGTCTGTGGCGGCGGGTACTCCTGCGGAATCTGTGGACCCGGAGAAGAAACCCGAGATTGGACCGGATGGTTTTTGGGTGAGGCCGCCGCGGCCCGGGCCGGATTTCAGCGTTGAAGGGAGACGGGCCGGCTTGCGGATCTGGGCCGTGCAGCAGACGCTCGATTCATTCGTGAAATTGTTGACGGGGCCGATGGGGTTGGGAGTTCCTGTGACGGATGCGACGGGGCTGAAGTCGAAATACGACTACACGTTAACCTTCGCGGGTCGCTTGGGGCCGGGAGGCTTGACGCCTCCACCAGAGCAGGCTGCGGCAGAGGATGCGGGCGGGCTTCCGGACATCTTCGGAGCTCTGCAGGCGCAGTTGGGGCTGAAGTTGGAACGGACGAGGATCGACGTGCGGGAGATGGTGGTGGATCGAGTGGAGAAGGCGCCCGTGGCGAATTGAGAGCGGCGCGGTCGATCCGGTGGGGAGCCAGTCAGGAGCGGAGCACTCGAAAGTTGAAGTGAAAGGCAAGCGCCGAGATGAGTCTCGGCGCGGCACGCTGAGGGCGTGCGCCACGAGCAAACAGAGGCTGTTAGGCTTCGTCGCGCCAAAGCCCGGCAAGCCGCTTATCCGAATCGCCGAAGCGATCCACATGCACGCCCATCCGGTCCATCATCGATAGATACAAGCTGCACGCACGGCGGTTGTCGTCGCCCTTCTTCCGGTAATCCAGCACGCGGCCCGTCTGCATCGCTCCACCGGCTTTACCCGCCAGCACGATCGGCATCTGGTCCGCGCCATGCTTATCTCCGTCGTAAAGATTCGATGCCAGCATCAGCATGGAATTGTCCAACAGAGACGTGCCGCCTTCATCGATCGCCTTCAACCGGTTTACCAGGTATGTGAACTGCGCCATGTGGAACTGGTTCGTCTTCAGATACATTGCTTCCGTCGCAGGCACGTGACCGTTGTGCGTCAGGTCCAAATGCAACGCTCCATGTACGCCTTCAACGAACTTGAAGTTCATTTGCGAAAGGTCGTTATTGAGCATGAGCGTGACGATGCGAGTCTTGTCCATCTGGAACGCCAGCACCGTCAGATCCATCATCAGGCGCATGTGATCCGGAATATTTTGCGGCAATTCATTCGCCGGACGCGGCATGTTCGGCTGTTTCAACGTCGGCCGCCATCCTTCGACGCGCTCCTCTTTCGACGCGCGCTCAATCCGCTTCTCGATGTCGCGAACGGATTCGAGATACTCATCCAGTTTCTTTCTGTCGCCCGAACTGATCTTCGGCTCGATGCTCTGCGTATCCTGCATCACCGCATCGAGAATGCTGCGGTCGAGTTGGCGCCCTTTGCCATCCCCCACCAACTCATCGAATGTGCGGGACGGATAGATTTCCTTTGTCGCCGGCTTGGTCGGGGACGCCCACGAAATGCACGAACCATAAAGCATCGAAAGGCCGTCTTCCAGCCGCAGTTCATTCGGTTCAATGCCGAGCGCCATGCTAGGGACCGCAGTTTGGCCGCCGATTTCACGCGCCATGACCTGATCCATCGTTGTACCCACGCGGATGTCGCTCGGATCATTACTGACGCTCGCACCGGACAGCATGTTCGCCATCTTCCCAAGATGCGGACTCGTCGCGATGAACGCTTGATGGTTGTACAGCCCCTTCACAAAAACGATATCCTCGCGGATCGGCGCGAGCGGAGCCGCCGCGCGCCCGAACTCCATCGCCGCGCCGGAACCCTTAGCATCCCAATCCACAACTTCGACGCCGTTGGAGAAGTAGATGCAACCGAAACGCAACGGGGGTTTGTTCGCGGCCGCTACCGCAGCCTTCGAGACGCCGTCCTGCGCGCCGAAAACCGGCAACGACTCCATCCATGGAAGCGCGAGCGCAACACCGGCTCCTCTTAAGAAATTGCGTCTCGTTTTCATGGCGTACCTGCCTTGTTGGAAGTTTGCGTTTTCGTAGTTGCAGTCTTGAGGCCGGAAACAGTCTCTCGCGCCGGCCGGTTGCGGAACTGCCGGCTGAGGACGACCTCGCCGACCAGGTCTGAGAAATGGGCGTCGCTGCCTAGCCCGACCATCTGTTCGATCAGCGGGTAATCGGACGGCAATATCGTGCGGCCCAGCGCGTAGCCGATCATTTTCATCGATAGAGT
>Ga0302326_10004824_pt1 | contig 31041 bp, 24 predicted proteins | sample Palsa_T0_3_FD_202264 | JGI IMG/M metagenome (GOLD analysis project Ga0302326, IMG submission 202264) | Peat permafrost microbial communities from Stordalen Mire near Abisko, Sweden - Palsa_T0_3 | ecosystem: Environmental > Terrestrial > Soil > Palsa > Peat permafrost | place: Sweden: Abisko... | reverse complement strand
GCACGTTCTACCATGCTACGCCTCAGGCCCCGGAGCGGCCTGGGCTGTGCTGTGGGCAGGCACCACGGCCGTTCGGATCAATGCTCTTTTCTGGTGTACCGGCAGAACAGGAAGCCGTTGTCCTGCAGGACGTGGGCCAGGGTGAGCGGCTGCGCCGAGGCGGCGGGCTGCGCGCCGGCCACGATCCGGCCCGCGCCCGGGCCGGCTAGCAGCGGGCTGATGGTCAGGCACAGCTCGTCCAGCAGGCCCGCCGCGGCGATCTGGGCCAGCAGGTGCGGGCCGCCCTCGGCGAGCATCCGGCGGTGGCCGCGCTCGGCCAGCGCGCTGACAGCCGCCTTCAGGTCGACGGTTTCCTGCCCGGCCACGATCACGTCGGCCCGCTCTTCCAGGGCGGCGCGGCGGTCGGCCGGGGCCTGCGCGGTGGTGATGACGATCGTGCGGGCCGATGGCGGGGCCGAGTCGATGAGGGGGCTGGACGGCTCGAGGTCGAGCCGCGCGGTAACCACCGCGATCGGCGGGGTCGGGGGTCGGCCCGGCCGCAGGTCTGGCCAGAGCTCATGCTGGCGCACCGGCTTGTATTTCTCGGCGCGGACTGTCGCAGCGCCTACCACGATCACGTCGGCCAGCGTGCGGAGCAGCGCGAACAGGCGCCGGTCGGCCTCCGAGGACAGGCCCGAGGTGAGGTTGGCGAGGGCCCCGGCGCCGTCCGCGCTGGACACCATGTTGGCCCGCAGCCACGGCCCGGACGGGTAGGCGTACAGGGCGGCCAGGTCGGACTCGCCGAGATCGGAGGAGGCGAAGATCTGGCGCATGGTCAGTCCGTGGACCGCAGCACGACGGCCGCCCGGACGCCGACCTCGACTTCACTCTTGGGCATCAGGGTGGCTCCGTCCTCATCGTCGCTGGCCTCCGCTGCGCTGGTGTCGATCACGACCTCCCAGCCGGGCGCCACGCTGGCCTCGGGCAGGGTGAACGTGAGCGGATCGCGGTCTGCGTTGAACAGCAGGAGGAACTTGGCGTCCACTATTCTCCCGCCCCGCGGATCGGGTTCGCTGATCGCCTCGCCGTTCAGCAGGGCGGCGAGCGACTGGGCGTAGCCCGTGCCCCAATCGTCATGGGTCATTTCCTGGCCGCCCGGGGTCAGCCAGCTGATGTCGCTGGCCTCGTCGTCCGGTGCCCGTCGGCCGCGGAAGAACCGGCGCCGCCGGAACACCGGGTGGTCGCGGCGCAGCCCGGCCAGGGTCTCGGTGAACTGCAGCAGGTCCCGCTCGGTGTCGGCCAGGCTCCAGTCCAGCCAGGACATCTCATTGTCCTGGCAGTAGGCGTTGTTGTTGCCGCCCTGGGTCCGGCCCATCTCATCGCCCGCCGCCAGCATCGGGACGCCCTGGGACAGGAACAAGGTGACCAGGAGGTTCCGCTTCTGCCTGGCCCGGAGCCCGATGACCGCGGGGTCGTCCGACGGGCCCTCGACGCCGCAGTTCCAGGACCGGTTGTCGTCGGTGCCGTCCCGGTTGCCCTCGCCGTTGGCCTGGTTGTGCTTGTGGTTGTAGCTGACCAAATCTTGCAGGGTGAACCCGTCGTGACAGGTGACGAAGTTGATCGACGCGGCCGGGCGTCGTCCGCTGGTCGCGTACAGGTCACTGGATCCGGTGAGCCGGGACGCGAACTCGCCAATGGCCTCGGGGCGGCCGCGCCAGAAGTCCCGAACCGTGTCGCGGTACTTCCCGTTCCACTCGGTCCACAACGGCGGGAAGTTGCCCACCTGGTAACCACCCTCGCCGACGTCCCACGGCTCGGCGATCAACTTGACCTGGGAGACCACTGGATCCTGCTGGACCAGGTCGAAGAACGTGGACAGCCGGTCCACGTCGTGTAGCCCGCGGGCCAGTGCGGCGGCCAGGTCGAACCGGAACCCGTCGACGTGCATCTCCAGGACCCAGTACCGCAACGAGTCCATGACCAGCTGCAGCGCGTGCGGGTGACGGGCATTCAGGCTGTTCCCGCAGCCGGTGTAGTCCAGATACCGCCATCGCTCGGAGCTGTCGAGCCGGTAGTAGGCGCTGTTGTCGATGCCGCGGAAGGACAGCGTCGGTCCCATATGGTCGCCCTCGGCGGTGTGGTTGTACACCACGTCCAGGATGACCTCGATACCGGCCTCGTGGAGCGCCTTGACCATCGTCTTGAACTCGCTGACCTGCCCGCCGCGCTGCCCGGCCGAGGAGTACCGGTTGTGCGGGGCCAGGAATCCGATGGTGTTGTAGCCCCAGTAGTTGGTCAGGCCCCGCTCGACCAGCGATTTCTCCGCCACGAACTGGTGCACCGGCATGAGCTCGACCGCCGTGACGCCGACCCGCAGCAGGTGCGCGATCACGGCCGGGTGCGCGAGGCCGGCGTAGGTGCCGCGCTGATGCGCCGGGATGTCGGGGTGGCGCAAGGTCAGCCCCCGGACGTGCGCCTCGTAGATGACCGTCTCGTGGTAAGGGATCTGCGGCGCCCGGTCGTGACCCCAGTCGAAGAACGGGTTGATGACCACGTTCTTCGGCATGTGCGACGCGCTGTCCGCGGTGTTCCGCTTCCTGGGGTTACTGAACTGGTAGTCAAACAGCGACTCATCCCATTGGATGTCGCCCTCGATCGCCTTGCCGTACGGGTCGAGCAGCAGCTTGGAGTCATCGCAGCGCAGCCCGCGCGGCGGATCATAGGGACCGTGCACACGGTAGCCGTACCGCTGCCCGGGTGCGATCCCGGGCAGGTAGGCGTGCCAGACAAACCCGTCGACCTCGGTCATCTCGACCCGTTCTTCGGTCAGCGGGCCCCTGTCGTCGTTCTCGGGATCGGTGAACAGGCAGAGCTCGACGCGCTCGGCGATCTCGGAGAACAAGGCGAAGTTCGTCCCCCACCCGTCCCAGGTCGCGCCAAGCGGATAGGGCGTTCCTGGCCAGGTACGCATTCGCCCCCTTCTCCTGCGGCAAGTCGGGTCGCCTTGATCAGCGGCCGACTCTACCGGGTACGCGCATGCCCGGAGGGACGTACGTTACCGGATCGTTCTGCGGGTCTGGGGTCCTCGGTAGTAGTGAGGACTATCGGAAGGTTTACCCAGTTTTACGCCGCAGCCTTCGCCAGCGTTCCCGCCTCCTGGTACCGATCCACCACCACGTCGGCCAGTTCCGGCGACGCGCCGAGCGCCGGTGAGATCGCAGCCGCCCCCGCGGCCAGCGAGGCGTCCCGGATCCGGTCGGCGAACAGCCCGGGCGCGAGCAGGTAGCTGGCCACCAGTACCCGGCGGGCCCCGGCCCGGCGCAGCTCCGTTACCGCCTGCTCAGGCCTGGGGCCAGCGGCTGACGCGTACGCCGGGCGGACCGCGAACCAGCCGGCCCGGGCCTGCCACTGCGCGGCCAGGCGCGTGATCGTGGCGTTCGCCTCCGGGTCGCTCGACCCAGCCGCCGCGAGGACGACGCCGGTGCGCCTGCGGGCTTCCAGCGCGGACGGGTCCGCCTCGGCCAAACGCCGCTCGAGCGCGCGGAGCAGCAGCGGATGCGGTCCGAGCGGCTCACCGTACGTGACTCGTGCCCCGGTACCTATCCGAGCCAGCACCCGGGGGAGATCGGTCTTGCTGTGGTAGGCCGCGGTGAGCAGCAGCGGCAGCACGGTGACCTGCGCCTCCGGCCCGAACGTCCGCATGACTTGCGGCACGGACGGCGCGGCGTGGCCCAGGTAGGCCACGCGCAGGTCCGGCACGCTCAGCCCGCGTTCGCGGGCCCGGCATGCGACCAGCGGCATGAGCTCATCGATGGCCGCCGCCGCGCGCGGGTCCACACTCCCGTGCGCCACGATGACAAGCGTCCGTTGCGGGAGGGTTCGTCCCCCGCGACGGCTGGCAGAATCAGGCATGGATGCCGCACTCGGTCTTGCCCGTCCCGGCCCAGCGCCCGCTGCGCGGGTCGGACCCGGGCTCGACCCGGATCGTGCAGGTCGCACAGCCGATCGAGGGGTAGCCGTCGTAGACCAACGGATTGACCAGCACACCGTTGGTGGTGATGTAGTCGTCGACCTGCTTCTGGGTCCAGCTGACGATCGGGTTGACCTTGACCATCTCGCGCCGGTCGTCCCACTCGACCACCTGGCTCTGGCGCCGGTCACTGGTCTCGTCGCGGCGCACCCCGGTGATCCACGCGTCATAGTTGGTCAGCGCCCGCTCTAGCGGCTCTACTTTGCGCAGGTAGCAGCACAGGTCCGGGTTGCGCCCGTAGAGCCGGGGGCCGAGCTCGGCATCCTGCTCCGCGACGGTGCGCGACGAGGTGACGTTGACCAGGCGGATCGGGTACACCGCCTCCACCGCGTCCCGGGTGCCGATCGTCTCGGGGAAGTGGTAGCCGGTGTCGAGGAAGACCACGTCGATGCCGGGCCGGACCGCGGAGGCCAGGTGGATGATCACCGCGTCGGTCATGGACGAGGTAATGCAGATCCGGTCCCCGAAGGTGTCGGTGGCCCAGCGGATAACCTCTTCGGCCGGCGCGTCGGCGAGTGCCTCAGCAGCCTGTTCGGCGAGGGTTCGCATGAGCTCAGGGTCCTCCAGGCTGGTCTGCGCCAGGCCGCGCGATACGACGGGACTCACAGCGTGACTCCTATTCCGGCAAAGCGTAGCTGGAAAGTCCTAGTGCAACTGCGGCAATGCCATTCACCGTCGGTTGCGCCCTGTGGTTCGAGGTCTTCCTCGCCACAGTAAGGGCAGTAAAACGGGACGGCCCGCGCGTTCATGTGAGCTCCTGTTCCGTCGCTCGCGCGGTCCAGGCAGCGAAACTCTCGTCCGGTTCGCGGCCTGCCTCGAACCGGCGCAGCACCCGCTCGACGTAGTCCGGCAGCTCCTCGGCCGTGGTCTTGAGCCCGCGCAGCTTGCGGCCGAAGCCGGAGCCGCTGCCGTCACCTCCGTTCAGGCTGCCGCCCAGGTGGATCTGGAAGCCCTCGACCTGGGTGCCATCCGGGCCGGTGACCAGCGATCCCTTCAGCCCGATGTCGGCCGTCTGGATCCGGGCGCAGGAGTTCGGACAGCCATTCACGTTGATCGTGACCGGCGTGGAGAATTCCGGCAGGCGCCGCTCGAGCTCGGCGATCAGGTCGGTGGCCCGGGCCTTGGTCTCCACGATCGCGAGCTTGCAGAACTCGATACCTGTGCACGCCATCGTGTGCCGGCGGAACGCGCTGGGCCGGGCGGGCAGGCCGGCCTGGTCCAGCTCGGCCACCAGCTCCTCGGTGCGCTCCGGCGGCACGTCGAGGATGACCATCTTCTGCTCGGTGGTGGTCCGCACCCGGCCGCTGCCGTAGGTGGCGGCCAGCTTGGCGATGACATCCAGCGCGTCGGCCGACAGGCGGCCCACCGTCGGCGCGAAGCCCACGTAGTAGTTGCCGTCCCGCTGCTGACGGACGCCCACATGGTCGCGGATCCCGTGCAGCGGCGCCGCCGGCGCGGGCCCGTCCGGTAGCGCGTGGCCGAGGTACTCCTTCTCCAGGACCTCACGGAACCGCTCCGGGCCCCAGTCCGCGACCAGGAACTTGATCCTGGCCCGGTGCCGCAGCCGACGGTAGCCGTAGTCCCGGAACAACCCGGCCACGCCGGCCCACACCTCGGGTACCTGGCCGGGTCGGACGAACGCACCCAGGCGGCGGCCGATCATCGGGTTGGTGGACAGGCCGCCGCCGACCCACAGGTCATATCCGGTCTCTCCGGCCTCATTGATCACCCCGACGAACGCCACGTCGTTGATCTCGTGGATCGCGCACTGCGCCGCGCAGCCGCTGATCGAGGACTTGAACTTGCGTGGCAGGTTGGAGAACGCGGAGTCGCCGATGTACTGCTCCGCGATCGCGGCAATCTCTGGCGTGGCGTCGATGATCTCGTTCGCGTCCAAACCGGCCAGCGGGCAGCCAAGCATCACGCGCGGTGTGTCTCCGCAGGCCTCCGTGGTGCTCAGGCCGACCGACTCCAGGGCGTCCCAGATCGCGGGCACGCTCTCGATCTCCACCCAGTGCAGCTGGATGTTCTGCCGGTCGGTGACGTCCGCGGTCCCGCGCGCGTACCGGCGAGAGACGTCCGCGATCGTGCTCAGCTGCCGGTTATCGAGCTGGCCGCCGTCGATCCGGATCCGCAGCATGAAGTAGCGGTCGTCAAGTTCCTCGGGCTCCAGCACCGCGGTCTTGCCGCCGTCGATGCCGGGGCGGCGCTGGGTGTACAGCCCGTACCAGCGGAACCGGCCGCGCAGATCGGCCGGGTCGATGGAGTCGAAGCCGTACTTGGAGTAGATGTCAAGGATCCGCTGGCGGACGTTGAGCCCGTCGTCGTTCCTCTTGTTCTCTTCGTTCTTATTCAGCGGCTCGCGGTAGCCGAGGGCCCACTGGCCCTCGCCTCGCTTGCGTCCCGCCTTGGCCGCGGTGGCGACGGACATCGATGCGGTTCCTTCATGCTTGGGGACGCGTGGGTCACGAGAACCTGGTCCCTGCTGGCCAGCCATGATGGGCCGACGCGTTCACAAAGGTAAACGGCAGGAAGCACCCGGTATCGCGGGCGCGCCCGGTCAGTTATCCGGGGCGGCGATCAACGGGTGTCGCGACAGATGGCACTACGGATGCGCAAGAAATCGACGTGTCGACGGACGACGAGCAACGGGTCCGTAACAGTCATTACAACAGGATCACATGTAACGGACCCGGCTGTCCAGGAGGCGTCCAGCATGTGGACGGTGTGGATGCTCGCAGCGGACGCCATACCGCTGGCAACCGGGCCGCTCGGCAGGCTATTCCCGGGGCGGCCGACGCCCGCTGGAGGTCAGCCCTGACGGATCCAGCTGAGCGCCGGCTCGGACCCGGAGGAAACCGATTCCGCCGGCGGCTGATGCTGGCAGTCGCACCAGGTGCCGCCAGGGCAGTCCTCGTGATGGCGCTTGCGACACGGTACGCAGATCATGGTCCGAACGGCCGACGGCTTTCGTGTTCCAGAGCGCTCGACGCTCAGGCGGCGTTGGCGCGGCGCATGCGGCGGCGGCGCTCAGCCGAGCGCTCGTCCTCGTTCAGCCCACCCCACGTGCCGTACTTCTCCGGCCTCGACACGGCGTAGTTCAAGCATTCAAGCCGTACCGGGCAAGCAGCGCAGATCTCCTTCGCCTTGCGCTCCCTGATGTCCCGCTCCGGCTGGCGCTCACCGTCCGGACCGAAAAAGAGCAACAGGTCTTCGCCACGGCACGCTGCAGCATCCTGCCAACCCCAGTTAGGGCGGGGAAGCACAGCAGACTGCCGACGTACCTGAGACATGGATCAATCACCTCAACCAAAGTGCGTTAACTCGTGCATTACAGTGGGTCGTCGGGCTCATGAACACGCCAACGCGAGCCAGACCCGTCCGGGAACCTCCGTTGCAGATACAACGCGTCTTAGTGACGTGGTGTTCCCGTACGCAGGCGAGGCGATCGCGTTAGCAAACGGTCACCATACCGAACGGCTGGCACCAGCGCTACGGTTCACCCGTCGTGCTAACCATCGCGCGGGCTGGTGTATGCCCGCCGATAATGATGCCATCCTCGATAGTCATCGTGCATGCAGGCTGGCGAAATTCACCGCCCGATTTCGGGCTTCTTTCTCTGGCGTCCTCCCGGTTGCGGCTAGCCTGCGTGGCAATGTTCGTGACGAACTGGACAAAGGGAAGTGAGCACGGGACCATGGGCAGCATGTCAGCGTCGGACGCAGCACCTCTGCCCCGGCTCGGTGAGGTTTTCTTCGACGTGCGGGGCAGCTCCCGCAGCATGCGCTTGAGCTGGTACTCCGATACCGGGATCTCGGTGTTCAGCATCTGGCAGGGAGGCACCTGCACCGGTACGTTCCGGCTGCCCCAGGAGGAACTGCCCCGGCTGATCGACGCTCTGCATCGCGGCATGTACCCCGATCCGCGGGATGCGCGTGGAACAGGCGGTTTCCCGCGCCAGCTTCCCGGTGCCCCGACCGATCCCAGGCTCACGGCCCTGCCCGGTTACGCGGACGTGCGTGATTTGAGCCGTGGACCTGATTTCACTGGGCCGGTCACGGGTGATTTCCGCGCCCTGCGCGCCGACGAGCCGGTGGGCCCGATGGTCCTCGGCAGTGCTGCTCCGCGGGCGCTGCCGCCGGGCGGCGGCTACAGCGATCAGTACTCCCAGCCGGCTCAGTACTCCCAGCCGGCTCAGTACTCCCAGCCAGGTCAGTACTCCCAGCCAGGTCAGTACTCCCAGCCGGCTCAGTATTACGAGCCGTCTCAGTACCCCGAGCAGACTCAGTACCCGGAGTCGGCCCGCTACGCGGACCCGGCCCACTACCGGGACCAGGGGTACGCTCAGCAGGCCCAGTATCCGGACCAGGCGCAGTACCCCGACCAGGGTCGGTATCCGGACCAAGCCCAATACGCGGGTCAGGCAGCGTACGCCACGCAGCCGCAGTACGCCGACCAGGCCTACCCCGACCAGAGTTACCAGGAGCGAAGCGGAGCGCAGGGACCCTACGGAGCCCAGACGCCGCAGCCGGGCCAGCGGTACGAGGATCGCGGGTCCCCGGCTCCCGCCGAGCAGGGTTACCAAGGATACGGGTATGGCGAGCAGGCCAGCGTCGGCTCCGAACACGGCGACCGGGCGTACGCCTTGTCGCCCTATGGTGAGCCGACGCCCCCCGGGCTCGCGCCCCTCGGGTCCTCCTACTCCAGGCCGGAATACGACAGCGGGGCTTACCCCGCCCAGGGTTACGACGACCGCGGGTACCAGCAGCAGGGCTACCAGGAGCGGTCGTACTCCGAGCAGGGGAACCAGGGCTACGGGTATGCCGAGCACGGGAGCCAGCGCCAGCCCTTCGAGCCGCACGGAGGTTACCGGGGCCAGGAAGGCCAGCAGGGCTACTCCGAGCGCGAGTACGGCCAGCAGGACGTCAGCCAGGCCGCTCGCGACCAGTACGGATACCCGGGGCAGGACTACCGGGACCAAAGGTACGCCAGCCCGGGCGAGACCTACCCGGAACAGGGCTACAGCGGCTACGACTACGCCGGCGACCGGCGCGGCGTCGGGAACCCGGCGGGCTACGAGCAGAGCGGCTACGACCGTCCCGGCGCGGAACCAGGCGGGTACGACACCCGCGGCTATGACGCGAGCGCGGCGGCCGGTTACGACAACGCCGGCTACACCAACGCCGGTTACGACAACGCCGGCTACACCAACGCCGGTTACGACAACGCCGGTTACGACAATGCGGGCCCGGGCCACAACAACGCTGGCTACGACACTGCCGGCTACGGCAATGCGGGCTACGGCGGGCCCGGGTACGACGGCGCAGGCTACGGTGGCGGCACGGATGACGGTTCCGGGTACGGCGGGGCCGGTTACGAAGACGGCTCGGCTCGGTCAGGCGGGTACAGCCAGCTGCCGGGGGCCAGCGGTTCGAGGGACCGTGCGCAGTACGACGACCCGGACGTGACCCCGAGCCAGCCGATGTCCTCATTCCCCTACGAAGGCGGTCCGCCGCCGGAGCGGGAACATCGACGCCGTCGTCGGCGTTGACGACTCAGACCGGTGCGGCTGTGTCCCCGGGCCGCACCTACTGCCTTCGCGGAATACCGTTCGGCTGGAGCCGCGTTGTGCCTTTCGCCGAGAGGCGACCTCCGCACCGGTTGGCGTGACGAAGGGCCGGTACGCGGGCGGGCGATCTGCTCGTCAGCGTGCCGGTCCTTCGCGTTCAGACTGGCCGTTCAGACTGGCCGTGCAGACTGGGCGTTCAGGCGGGCCGTTCAGACTGGCCCCGGCGGTCCGGGCTGGGGCTGCTCCGGGCCGCCCGGGGTGCCCGATTTGCCGTCCGCGACGGCCGGAGCCGGGCTGCCGTTCCCCTCGTCTGACGGGATGGGGCCGATCACGGCGTTCAGCACCTGCGAGTTCGGGATGGCCATGACGCTGCCGCCGGTGTCCAGCCGGACGTAGGTGATCCCGATCTCGGTCACCGTGCCGTCCAGAGTGCCGCCCAGGGCGCCGGCCCGGAGCCGGATCGCCTCGCCCACGACGAACGGCCGGGCGAACAGCAGCACCAGGCCAGCGAATACGTTGCCGAGCGCCTGCTGGGCCGCGATGCCGACGAACACGCTGGTGAGCCCGCCGGCGACGATCAGCTGAGCGACCGGCACGGCGAACAGGTTCAGGGTGATCACCAAGGTCGTGAACGCGCCGAGGAGCAAGATGGCGTACCTGACCACGGCGGAATGGGAGGTACCGGCCTTCGGCTCGAGCAGCTCCCGCGACTTCCCGGCCAGGCCGTACGTGGCGATGGACCCGAAAATGGTGAACAGCACGGCCGTGCCGTACCTGACGAGCTGGTGGATCTGATGGCTCTCGGTCCACAGGGCATGCGGGTCGACGCGGGCCTCACGCGAGATGACCGCGGCGGCGATCGCGAGCACCAGGGCGATGATCGACTTCCACGGTCGCGTCTTGCGCTTGACCCGAGCCACCCTGGCCGACAGATCGATCTGTCTGTCCTGCACCCGCACCTCCTCCTGCCAGGCCATCCGGCCTAACGCTATCCGGCAGGAAGTGAGTGCCGCGGGCGACCCGGCACAACCGCAGGACTCGCCTGGCAGGAGAAATAAGTGCTGGGACCGAGCCCCACGGGTCCGGTCCCAGCACCTACGCGGTCAAGGTGCTTACCTGACCAGCGCCCGGCCCACGGGGAGCCTGAGCTTGCCGCCCATGCCGGCTGCCATGCCTGCACATGAGGTATACCAGGCGACGAGCGCGGTGATAATCCCCAGATATCCGCCGACCTTGATCGTCCCGGTGGGGAGGAGTGCCGAGCCAGCGTTGAAGTTCCCGATGCACAGGACGATGAGGGTCACGAACAGCAGCAAGAAGGTCGTGAACAACGCCGTGTTCGTCTGAGTGACCAGGACCGTCACGTACAGGGTGAAGATACCGAACCCGAGCAGAATCCAGCCCAGGTCGTGGTTGAGCGACGCGACCGTCGCCGCGGCCGTGGCCGGCTTGATGGCCGCGACGGCCGGGTTCACGACGAGCAGAACCCAGAAGCCGAGGCCGATCCAGAAGGCGCCGAACGTACCGAAGCCGGTCGCGCCGACGACGTTCCTGTTACGGAACTCCCACATGGCGGCGCATAGCTGGGCGAATCCGCCGTACGCGAAGGCGAAGCCGAGCCACGCGTCGCCGGTGGCATGAGTCATCCATCCGGCGTTCTTAGCGGACAGCAGGAACGTGGTAAGGGCAAAGGCGGCGAGCCCCAGCGGTGCGGGGTCGGCGATGCCTGAAGGGGGAAGAGAGGTGGCACTGGGCTGGACTGTGCGGTCTTCGCTGACGCTCAAAAGGATCCCTCCTAGTGAAGGAATAGCCCGTCTCCTCCGGCGTGCCCCGGCGGCAGCCGGAAAAGACGGATGTCCGGCGTTACCCTGCGTGCCTGGCCCGAAATATTTCACTTCGCGCCAGAACCTTCGTCAGGTCACATCTGACCCAGATTGACCAAGATGAAAGATCCGCCAATAGCGTAACGCCCAGGTGTGTTACGGTGCGAGACCCAAAGGCTCTCACTTTTCGTAACCATTCGGATACGGTCCTCTGAAGTTGTGGCAGCACACAGAGTTTCCCCGCGCTAGCGGCCTCGCAATCCTGGCGATGGGAGCCTAAGGGTTCAGACCTGCACCGGGTAGGATCAGAGGAAAGACACGGAAGGTGTGTCCGCCGATGACCGACCGGGCGATCCGCGCGTCTGACCAAGAGCGGGAGAGCGTCGTAGCTGTGCTGCGCGACGCGTTCACGGACGGACGGCTGACGTTCGACGAATTCGAGGAGCGGACGGCGGCCGCGTACGCCGCGAAGACCTGGACCGAGTTGCGGGTCCTTACTTCCGACCTGCCGGCCAGCCCGCTGCTCGGTACCGGCCTCTACCACCGCCCGCCGGGTGACGCGCAGGCCGTGCCGCCCGCGGTCCGGCCGCCCGAGGTCCGGCGCAACCGTCCGTTCGACCGGGTGCTGCCGGTCTTGTTCGTCTGGATCCTGATCTCGGCCGCAGCCGGCTCGCCGGACATCGCCGCCGCGCTCTCGTTCGTGTTCATCTGCGTGCTGGCCACCCGCATCGGATACGGAGGCCGCTCGTAGCGGCGAGTGACAGCTAACACGCTTGCGCACGTCGTTCAGTGTTAACCCGCATTTCGGTGCGAGGCGACGGCTACTATGGGTCAGCCGGCACGCAAGAAAGGGCTGTCGGCGTGCTGGATCACCGGGCCTGCGGGATCAGCAAAGGGGCCGGGAGCATCTTTCCGGCAGGCTCGAGGAGTCGGGAGGCGGTCGTTGACGAACGCGACCACCGGTAGCGAGCGGGTCGTTCCCGATCAGCAACCGCCTGTGGGGGCGCGGAGCCCGCTGCACGCGCGGCTGATCAGCCTGGCCGTGGCGAACTGGCAGTTCGGCGTCGTCGTGCTGGCCGCCATCGCGGTGCGCATCGTCGTGGTCTTGGGCTATCCGCCCATCTTGTGGTTCAGCGACTCCTACAACTACCTGTACGACGCGGTGACGCACATCCCGGACCAGGTCCGGCCGAACGGCTACCCGTTCCTCCTCGATCTCCTGCTCCCGCTGCACAGCGACTACGCGATCGGGCTGCTCCAGGCGGCGATGGGGGTCGTGGCCGGCGTGGCCATCTACGCGCTGCTGCGCCGTCGCGGGCTGCCCTGGTGGGGCGCGACGCTGCCCGCGCTGCCGGTGCTGTTCGATGCCTACGAGCTGCACCTGGAACACATGGTCACCGCCGACCCGCTGTTCATCTTCCTGGTCACCGTCGCGGTGATCGTCCTGTGCTGGAGTGATCGGCCTTCGATCCTGGCCATGGCCGTCGCCGGGCTGCTGATCGGGTACGCGACCCTGGTGCGGTCGGTCGGTGAGCCACTGCTCGTCGTGGCCCTGGTCGGCATGCTGGCCCGGCGGGTCGGATGGCGGCGTCTGGTTACCCTCGCGGTGGCGGGTATCGTGCCGATCGGTCTGTACATGGTCTGGTTCCACCAGTCGACCGGCAAGTACGCGCTGAGCGAATCGTCGGCCTTCCTGTACAGCCGGGTCAGCACGTTCGCCCAATGCTCGAAGATGACGAACCTACCCGCCACCCTGGCCTACCTGTGTGACCCGACCAAGCTGAAGTACCGCCCGGTGGCGGGGGAGTACGTCTGGGCGGACAACGAACTGTATCCCTACCGGCGCGTCAACACGCCGCTGTACCTCGCCTTCGGCTCCGATACCTCGATACGGTTCACGCCCATCGTTAGCGCCCAGACGGGCGAGTTCGCCAAGCTCGCCATCGAAGACCAGCCGAGGGCCTACGCGCGCGTGGTGATCGACGACACGCTGCACACCTTCGGCTGGAACCGGCAGCCCGACCCGTTCGACTATTACGGGAACGGCCCGAACTTCCAGTTCGTCAGCGCCCACGCGATGAACCTGCAGATACCCTGGTACGCCACCCCGGATCACATACCTGGCAACCCAGATACGCAGTCGGGCGATGCCACCCAGCTGCCTAGTGACACCCCGACCTGGTGCAACGCGAGCTGTCAGAAGGGTGACCCGCAGGCGGTCCTCATCATGGCGGCCGAGCGAGACTTCGCCGGCCAGGGCCAGGGCCTCGGGTTCACCGCGGAGGTTCAGCCCTGGGCTCATCTGCTTGAGACCTACCAAAAGTACATCTACCTGCGCGGCACGCTGCTTGGCCTCATCGTGCTGATCGGCGCCGCGGGGGTGCTGTCCCGCTGGCGCCGCTGGGGCGGGGTGGGCCTGCTGCCCTGGCTGGTCGGGGTGGTGCTGATCGTGGTGCCGCCGATGACCTCCGGGTTCAGCTACCGGTACGTGCTCGCCGCGGCGCCGGTGGCCTGCCTGGCCGCCGGGCTGGCGTTCACCCGCAGACCAGGCGGCAAGTCAGTGCGCGCCCTGGCGGCCGATCTGCGGCGGAATCTTGGCCGCGGCGGCACTGTCGATCAGGAATAGCGTCCGCTGCCTGCCGCGCGCACCCGCGGCGGGAACCTGCACCGGCCCGGCGTCGGACAGGGCCATCGCGATCGCGTCGGCTTTCTCCGGGCCCGAGGCCAGGATCCAGACTTCCCGTGCCGCCTGGATGGACGGCAGCGTGAGAGACAACCGGGTGGGCGGCGGCTTGGGCGACCCCCGCACCGCTACCACCGGCCGCTCGTCATAGAGCGCGGGCATGCCGGGGAACAGTGACGCGACATGCGCCTCCGGGCCGATGCCGAGCATGAGGATGTCGAACTCCGGGACCTGGCCGTGGTCTTCGGGCTTGGCCGCGGCCTCCAGCCAGGAGGCGTACCTGGCCGCCGCGGCCTCCGGATCGTCGCCGTCCGGCCCGTCCGGTCCGGGCATCGGGTACACCCGGGCCGGATCGATGTCCACGTGGTCCAGCAGCGCCGCGCGAGCTCCGGTATCGTTCCGCTCCGGGTCGCCGGTCGGCGCAAACCGCTCGTCGCCCCACCAGATGTCCAGGTGCCGCCAGTCGATCGCGTCCCGGGCCGGGGCGGCGGCCAGCTCGGCCAGCACCGCGGTGCCGATGCCGCCCCCGGTCAGCACCACCGAGGCGGTCCCTGCCGCGGCCACCGAATCGACCAGCCTGGTGACCAGGCGCGCGGCGACCGCCTTGGCCAGCAGCTGCGCATCTCGGTGGACGATGATCTCGGGCACGCTCATGAAGCGCTCATGAAGCGCTTCATGACGAACCCCTGGCCAGCGCGCGGAGTGTCTCGGCGTAGACCTCGTCCGGCTCGAGCCTGCGCAACTCCTCGGCGACCAGGTCGTCGGTGTCACGACGGTGCAGCGCCACCCGGCGTTCTGGCCGGCCGGGCCAGGACAGGGTGGCCGTCCGGCCGTCGGGCCTGGAGATCGTGACCTGCCCGTCCTGCGTGGTGAAGCTGACCTCGGTGACCCCTGGACCCGCTGACTCGCCGCGCCGCACCTCGATGCCCAGCCGTGTGCCGAGCCAGGCGGCGATCAGGTCCGCGGTCGGGTTGGTCGGCTCGGCCAGCACCTCGCCGCTGAGGATCTCGGGATAGGGCTGGTCCAAGGTCGCGGCGAGCAGGGAACGCCAGGGCGTCGACCGGGTCCAGCTCAGGTCGGTGTCGCCCGGCTGATAGGACTTGGCCAGGGTCAGCAGCATGTCCCTGGGTGCGTCGGCCGCCGCCGCGTCCGTCACCCGGCGCTGGGCCACCGCCCCGAGCCGATCGCTACCTGGCGAGCGCGGCGCCTCGTCCGGCCACCAGGTCACCACCGGCACGTCCGGCGCGAGCAGCGGCGCGACCACCGAGTCCGCATGCTCGCCGAGCGGGCCGTACATGCGCAGCAGGATGGTCTCGCCCGGCCCGGTCTCGCCCACCCGGATCTCGGCGTCCAGCCGGGAATCGGACTTTGGCTTGCGGGTGATGACGGCGAGGATCCGGCTCGGATGCTCCCGGCCCGCGTGGCTGGCCGCGCGGACGGCGTCGTACTGGTCGGCCTCGTCGGTGACGATGATCAGCGTCAGTACCATGCCCGAGGCCGGGCCGCCCATGCGGCGCCGCGCCTGGGTGAGCGCCTCGTGGATAGCGGCCGTCGTAGTGTCGGTCAGGTCGATGGTCATCTCGGCTTCCCTCCTCCAGCGTCCGCCCGACGGGCACTCACAGGCGCCGCCATGCGCGCCCGTCCTGTGCCATCAGTTCCTCGGCCGACGCCGGGCCCGCCGAACCCGCCGGATACTGCTCCGGCTTGCTGTAAGTGGCCCAGAAATCCTCTACCGGGTCGAGGATCCGCCAGCCCAGCTCGACTTCCTGCTGCCGGGGGAACAGCGGCGGGTCGCCGATGAGGACGTCGAGCAGCAGCCGCTCGTAGGCCTCGGGACTGGATTCGGTAAAGGACTCGCCGTAGGCAAAGTCCATGTTGACGTCCCGGACCTCCATGGCCGTGCCCGGCACCTTCGAGCCGAACCTGACCGTGATCCCCTCGTCGGGCTGGATCCTGATCACCAGCGCGTTCTGCCCGAGTTCCTCGGTGTCGGTGGCCGAGAAGGGCAGGTGCGGCGCGCGCTGGAAAATGAGCGCGATCTCCGTCATGCGGCGCGGCAGCCGTTTGCCGGCGCGCAGGTAGAACGGCACTCCGGCCCAGCGCCTGGTATCGACGCCGAGCCGCAGCGCGGCGTACGTCTCAGTCCGCGAATCCGGCGGGATGCCGTCCTCCTCCAGGAAGCCGCCCACCTGGCGCCCGCCCTGCCAGCCCGCGGCGTACTGCCCGCGCGCGGTGCCCGTGGCCAGGTCGGCGGGCAGCCGGACCGCGGACAGCACCTTCTCCTTCTCCATCCGCAGCGAGTCGGCGTCGAACGCGACCGGCTCCTCCATCGCGGTCAGCGCCAGGAGCTGAAGCAGGTGGTTCTGCATCACATCGCGGGCGGCTCCGATGCCGTCGTAGTACCCGGCCCGGCCGCCGATCCCGATGTCCTCGGCCATGGTGATCTGGACGTGATCGACGTAGCCGCGGTTCCAGATCGGCTCGTACATCTCGTTGGCGAACCGCAGCGCCAGGATGTTCTGCACCGTCTCCTTGCCGAGGTAGTGATCGATGCGGAACACCGCCTCGGGCGGGAAGACCCCGTCCAGGGTCGCGTTCAGCTCCCGCGCGCTGGCCAGGTCATGGCCGAACGGCTTCTCGATCACCACCCGCCGCCAGCCGCGGCCGTGCGAGTCCGACAGGCCGCTGCGTTTGAGCTGCTGGACCACGGTGGGAAACTGGCTCGGCGGAATCGACAGGTAGAACGCGTAGTTCCCGCCCGTGCCCCGCTCCGCATCGAGCTTGTGGACGCACTCGGCCAGCTCGTCGAACGCCGCGTCGTCGCTGAACGAACCGGACACGAACCTGACGCCCTCGCTGAGCTGCTCCCACACCGCATCACGGAACGGCGTGCGCGCGTACTCCTTCACCGCCTGGTAGGTGACCTGGGCGAAATCCTCGTCCGCCCAGTCCCGGCGGGCGAAGCCGACGAACGAGAAACCAGGCGGCAGCAGGCCCCGGTTGGCCAGGTCGTAGACGGCCGGCATCAGCTTCTTGCGCGCGAGGTCCCCGGTCACCCCGAACATGACCAGCACGCAGGGCCCGGCCACCCGGGGGATGCGCCGGTCACGCGGATCGCGCAGCGGGTTCCGCGGCTGGGCCGCCGCGTCAACCTCCGCGATGACGCCCGGGCTAGCCGGGGCCAGCCCTTCGGGTTCTGCGGTCACCCCAGTCCCATCTTCGAGCCGATCGTGTCGAGCAGCTCGGTCCACGACGTCTCGAACTTTTGCACGCCTTGGTCCTCGAGGACCTGCACGACGTCGTCGTACCCGATGCCGAGCTGCTCTAGGTCGGCGAAGACCTGCCGGGACGCGTCGTAGGTGCCGTGCACGGTGTCGCCGAGCAGCTTGCCGTGGTCCTCCGTGGCTCGGATCGTCCCCTCGGGCATGGTGTTCACCGTGTCGGCCACCACGAGGTCGACGACGTACATGGTGTCGCCGAACGCGGGGTCCTTGACCGAGGTGGACGCCCACAGCGGCCGCTGGACCTGCGCGCCCTTGGCCCGCAGCGCCTGCCAGCGTTCGGTGGCGATCCGCTGCTCGAACAGCTCGTAGGCCAGCCGTGCGTTCGCTATGGCCGCCTTGCCGCGCAGCGCGGCGGCCTCGGGAGTACCGATCTTGTCCAGCCGGTCGTCGACCTCCGTGTCGACCCTGCTGACGAAGAACGACGCCACCGAGCGGATCTGGGACAGGTCGTGCCCGGCCGCGGCGGCCTGCTCCAGGCCGGTCATGTACGCGTCGATGACCTCGCCGTACCGCGCCAGCGCGAAGATCAGCGTGACGTTGACGCTGATCCCCTCCGAGATGCACTGCGTGATCGCGGGCAGCCCCTCGGGGGTCGCGGGGATCTTGATCAGCAGGTTTGGCCGGTCCACCATCCACCACAGCGCCCGGGCCTCGGCGATGGACTTGGCCGTCTCCTTGGCGAGCCGGGGGTCCACTTCGAGCGAGACCCGGCCGTCCAGACCGCCGGTCCGCTCGTAGACCGGCCGGAACACGTCGCAGGCCCAGCGGATGTCGTACGTGGTGATCATCCGGGCCGCTTCGTCCACGCCCACGCCGCGGGTCTTCAGGTCGGCGATCTGGTCGTCGTAGGCGTCCCCGGAGGACAGCGACTTGGCGAAGATCGTTGGATTAGAGGTCACGCCGACCACGTGCAGGTCGTCGATCAGCGTCTGCAAGTTGCCGGTGCGCAGCCGGTCACGGCTGATGTCATCCAGCCACACCGACACCCCGGCCTCGGATAGCTGCCCGAGAACGTCAACTGACACCGTTGCTTTCCCTTCCCTGCGTGCCGCGGGCGGGCTTAGTCCCTGACCCGGGCCAGACTGTCGCGTGCGGCAGCGGCTACCCGCTCCGCTGTGATGCCAAACTCCTGATAGATCTTCTGGTAGGCGGCCGAAGCGCCAAAGTGGTCTACTCCAATTGAAGCGCCCGCGTCCCCTACGAACAACCGCCACGGTTCGGTAATGCCCGCCTCGACCGACACCCGCGCGCGGATGGTCGGCGGCAGTACCTCGCGCCGGTAGGAATCGTCCTGCGCGTTGAACCATTCCACGCACGGCATGGACACCACCCGGGCCGAGATGCCCTCGGCGGCCAGCTGGTCGCGGGCCTCGAGCGCGATCGAGACCTCGCTGCCCGTGCCGATCAAGATGACATCGCTGCCGTCCGCCAGCACGTACGCGCCACGGGCGACGCCCTCGGCGCTGGCCAGCCCACCGGATGACCGGTCGAACACCGGCAGGGCCTGCCGGGTCAGGCACATCGCGGCCGGCCGGGCTCGCTCCAGGACGGTCCGCCAGGCGACGACGGTCTCGTTCGCGTCCCCGGGCCGGATTACCTCCAGATGCGGGATGGCCCGCAGCGCCCACAGGTGCTCGATCGGCTGGTGGGTGGGCCCGTCCTCACCCAGCCCGATGGAGTCGTGCGTCCACACGTAGGTGACCGGCAGCTCCATCAGGCACGCGAGCCGGACCGAGCCCCGCATGTAGTCGCTGAACACGAGGAACGTTCCGCCGTAGGGCCGGGTGCCGCCGTGCAGCGCGATGCCGTTCAGGATCGCGCCCATCCCGTGCTCGCGGATCCCGAAGTGCAGCGTCCGGCCGTACGGGTTGCCCCGCCACATGGCGGTCTGGTGGTCGACCGGGATGAACGAGGGCTGGCCGTCCATCGTGGTCAGGTTGCTCTCGGCCAGGTCTGCCGAGCCCCCCCACAGCTCGGGCAGCACCGGGGCCAGGGCGCTCAGGACGGTACCGGAGGCCTTGCGGGTGGCCATGCCCTTGGCGTCGGCCGGGAACGAGGGAAGCGCGTCGGTCCAGCCGTCCGGCAGGACCCGGGCGGACAGCCGGTCGAACAGCGCCCGGCGATCCGCGTTGGCCTCGCTCCACGCGGCGAACGACTGCTCCCACTCGGCGTGCAGGCTCTTGCCCCGCTCCGCGACCTGGCGCGCATGGGCGAGCGCCTCGTCCTCGACCGGGAAGTTAACCGCGGGATCGAAGCCGAGGACTTCCTTGGTCGCCGCCACTTCGTCCGCGCCGAGCGCGGAGCCGTGCGCAGCGCCGGTGTTCTGCTTGTGCGGGGCCGGCCAGCCGATGATCGTGGTGAGCGCGATGAAGGACGGCGCCTCGGTGTGCTCCTTGGCCGCCAGCAGCGCCTGATAGAGCGCCTGGACGTCCTCGTGGTATCCGTTCGGGGTACGCCAGCTCAGGCGCTGCACGTGCCAGCCGTAGGCCTCGTAACGGGCGGCGACGTCCTCGGACTTGGCAATCTGCGTGTCGTCTTCGATGGAGATGTAGTTGTCGTCGTAGACCACGATGAGGTTGCCGAGCCGCTGATGCCCAGCCAGCGAGGCCACCTCGTGGCTGATGCCTTCCTCCATGTCGCCGTCGGAGACGAAGGCGTAGATGTAGTGGTCGAACGGGCTGCGGCCCGGCTCGGCCTCGGGGTCATACAGGCCGCGTTCGCGGCGCGCGGCCATGGCCATGCCGACCGCGTTGCCGATGCCCTGGCCCAGCGGCCCGGTGGTGGTCTCCACGCCCGGCGTCAGGCCGTGCTCGGGGTGGCCGGGCGTGATGCTGCCCCAGGTCCGGTAGGCCTCCAGGTCCTCCAGGGTCACCCCGTACCCGGACAGGTAAAGCTGGATGTACAAGGTGAGGCTGGAGTGCCCGCACGACAGCACGAAGCGGTCCCGGCCCGGCCAGTGCGGATCCGCCGGGTCGTGCCGGAGCAGGCGCTGATAGAGCAGATAGGCCACCGGGGCCAGGCTCATCGCCGTGCCCGGGTGCCCGTTGCCTACTTTCTGGACCGAATCCATCGCGAGGACTCGGATGAGGTCGACGGCGCGTTCGTCAGTCGCCGTCCAGTCAAGCTGGGACTGGTTGCTCACGGTAGGAGCCTATCGGTCCAGCGGCTCCGGCTGTCGGTAGGGTGCGGCCGCCGCGGGCTCGGGAGACGGCCGCACCAGCGGACCGCGGTTGCGCATGAACAAGAACAGCCGCAGCACGGCGATCCAGACCAGTACCGAGCCGGTCACGTGGACCCAGACCAGCCCGGCCGGCAGGTGGTTGAAGTACTGGACGTAGCCGATCACGCCCTGCAGGCCCAGCGACGCGATCATGATCCAGCTGGCCCGCACCGCGCGGGGCGGCGCGCCGGTCATCCGCAGCCCGACCACCAGCGCGACGGCCAGGCCGGCCAGCAGCCAGCCGATGTCGGCGTGTAGCTGGGTGACCCCTTCCAGCGGCAGGTGGTACCGGGGCGTGTCCGCGTGGCCGGCCAGCGGGCCGGTACCGGTCACCACCGTGCCCGCCGCGAGCATCACGCCGGTCACCGCCACCAGGGCCGCCGACAGCAGGTACAGGTCCCGCCGGACGACCGTCCTCGGAGGTTCGTCGCCCTCGGTACACCTAACGTGCAGCACCACGGCCGCGGCCACGATCGAGGCGGACACCAGGAAGTGGATCGAGACCGCGGCCGGGTTGAGCTTGGTCAGCACGACGATCCCGCCGATCACCGCCTGGGCGATCACCCCGGCCGGCTGGATCGCCGCCAGCCGGACCAGATCACGCCGCCTCCTGCCCTGCGGCCGGAAACGCCAGGCCGCGATGAAGACGATGACGGTGATGATCACCAGCGGGAAGTTGAGCAGCCGGTTGGCGAACTCGATCCAGGTGTTGAGCAGCGTCTGCCCGGCGTTCTTGCTGGCCACGATGTCCGCCGTGCTGCACCGGGGCCAGTCCGGACAGCCAAGGCCCGACGAGCTGAGCCGGACCGCCGCGCCGGTGGACATGATCGCGGTGTCGGCGATGACCCCGGCCAGCGCGATCCGCCGCATCGACCGCGCCGTCGGCGCCAGCACCGGGCGCGCGAACCTGGACGTCTCGAGGCGGGAGATCGAAGTGCGCAGGAGGTCGGCGGACACGCCCCTTATGCTAAAGCTCCGCTGGCCGCGCCGGCGCACGCGATCATCACACACCCGATCGCGAGCCATTCCACCGCGCTCAGGTGCTGGCCAAGCAGGGCCAGCCCGATCAGCGCTGCCACCGCGGGCTCCAGGCTCATCCACACACCGAATAGCCGCATCGGCATCCGCCGCAGCGCCTCGAGCTCCAGCCGGTAGGGAATCACCGAGGACAGGACGCCGATCGCCGCCCCGGTGCCCAGCACGGCGGGCCGGAACATCGCGTCGCCTCCCGCCGCAACCGCGGGCGGCGTGATCAGGATCCCCGCGACCACCATCGCGATGGCCAGCCCCGCCGAACCGGGGAAGCGCCGCCCGGTCGCCGAGCTGAGCACGATGTAGGCCGCCCAGCAGGCCCCGGCCACCCCGGCGAACAGCACCCCGATCAGGTCCAGGTGCCCGTGCCCGCCCTCGGTCAGCAGCGCCACCCCGATGGCCGCGAGCACGACCCAGCCAACGTCCCGCAGGTGCCGCGACCCGGCTACCGCCACCGCCAGCGGCCCGAGGAACTCGATGGTGACCGCGACCCCCAGCGGAATCCGAGCGAACGACTGATAGATCGAAAAATTCATAATCAAGAGCGCGATGCCGAACGACCCGGCGATCCCCGCGTCGGCCCAGGCTCTTCGCTTGGCCAGATCACGGAGCGCCCGGGTGAGCCCCCGCCCGGAGATGATCGCCATGGCCACGGCGGACGTCCACAATCGCAGCCCGGTCACCGCCGCGGGAGGAATCTCGTGGAACAACTTGTCCGCGATGCCCGCCCCGGCCTGCACCGAGATGATCCCAAACAGCACCATCGCCGCGGGCAGCGCCAGCCGGGCCCGATCCGTAACGCCATGACCCTCCGACCCGGCCGCGTCAGGACGTCCTGAAGCCCGGGTTTCCTGATCCTGGTGGCCCGCATCCGCGGTGGTGCTGTCCGTCATCCTTCTGGCAGGTCACTGTACCTGGCTGCCCGGGTCGTCCCGGATGTTCGGCTGCGCCATCAGCGTCGGGGATTCTGTCAGCCAGCGCCTAGCCTGCCGAAAGTATTGGGGCCAGATTCGCACCGGGAAGCAATGTTCAGTTGTCCAATAACGTGAGCACCACTGTCGGCCCAGGACGACTCGAACGCGCATTAACGCCTTAGGAGAGCGCCGCTCTGTGCATTGGACCACGGGCCGTAAGAGACGGCAGCCGGAATCGAACCGGCATAACACCCTTTGCGGGAGCGCACCTCAACCATTCGGCCATACCGTCGCGTCCCCGGAGGGAATCGAACCCCCGCGCCCGGTTCCGGAAACCGGAGCTTTTTCCTCTGAGCTACGAGGACTTCAGTGAGCGGAACAGGTGTCGAACCTGCAATGTCCCGAAGGATCCGGTTTTACGGACCGGCGCGGCCAGCCACTATCCGCCTTCCGCCCATTGGGGTGACCGGAGGGTTCCGACCCCTCTGCGGCCGGGTTCACAGCCCGGCTCCTCGCCACTCGGTTCAGCCACCGTACTCAGCGAAGGAATCGGACCCCCGTCCCCTGGGTGTGAACCAGGTGCTCTGCCACTGAGCTAGCCGAGCTTGCGTGCTCCCAGGAGGACTCGAACCTCCACCGCCGGCTCCGTAGGCCGACATGATCTCCGTTTCACCATAGGAGCCCGGAGTACCCGCACCTGGAGCTGAACCAGGGGCCTCTTCCTTGTCGGGGAAGCGCTCTTCCGCTGAGCTATGCGGGCCTGGCGATGACGACGGGAGTTGAACCCGCACAGTCCACCTTGACGGGGTGGCGCACTACCGGTTGTGCTACGTCACCAGGGCTCTCGCGGAAGGATTCGAACCTTCACCGTGCTGATTAACAGTCAGCCGTCCTGCCTGGTTAGACCACGCGAGATCGAGATTGCCGCGCTTTGCCGTCTAATACCGGTCCTGGCGCGCGGCCAGCCTTCGTGACCCCACGGAGATTCGAACTCCGTCCCGCTGCTTGAAGGGCAGCGATCCTAACCCATAGACCGTGGGGCCCCTGAGTGCTCCGTGCCGGGCTTGAACCGGCATTCTCCAGGTTGAGGGCCTGGCGAGATATCCGTTTACTCCAACGGAGCATGGCGCGCCGCCCCGGACTCGAACCGGGAGCCGTCTCGTTAGAAGCGAGGTGCGTTGTCCAGTTGCGCCAGCGACGCTTGATCGTGGGCCATCAGGGAATCGGACCCTGGACGAACGCGGGTTAAAAGGCCGCCGCTCTACGACTGAGCTAATGGTCCGTCACTGGTATTCGCTGGGCCGGTTTACTCATCATGGTTGGCTCCTTTCGTGGGCCAGGCAGAGCTCGAACCTGCGCATTTCTTCCATGTAAGGGGAGTGCCTTAACCAGCTTGGCCACTGGCCCTGGGTAGCGAGAGTCAGCATCGAACTGACGACCTTCCGGTTATGGGCCGGACGCTCTGACCGACTGAGCTATCTCGCCATAGTTGGCCACCTGGGAGTCGGACCCAGCAGCTACTTGCTTATCAGGCAAGCCTCTTCACCGGTTGAGTAGCGGCCAGCGGAAGGCGGAGGGGACGATCCCCAGGCGCTCGCACGCCCCGTCCGGTTTCAAACCGGCGCCCGCCACCCGGCAGGTTCACCATCCTTGAACGGAGAGCGGAGGACATGATCCCCTGGGCCGTGAGGCCCTCATCCGCTTTCGAGGCGGCTCCGGTGCGCCTGCCCGGTTCACTCTCCATGGGCGGAAGGGAGAACTTGAATCTCAGGGCCTTCCGGCCCCCACCCGCTTTCCAGGCGGGGACCAGACCACCACCTAGTGGTTTCATCTTCCATGCGAGGAAGGCGGGCGACTTGAACGCCACGAGGTTAACCGCGCATCGCTTAGCGGGCGAGCCCGGCCGCCTGGCCGGTTCACCTTCCGTACGCCGGGAGGGATTTGCACCCTCACACCCCTTCCGGGGCACAGGTTCCTGAGACCTGCGCGTCTGCATTCCGCCACCAGCGCTCAAGAGTGACCGACGAGATTCGAACTCGCCCTGAGACGTTGGCAACGTCTCGTGCTAACCGCTGACACTACGGTCACATGGAGCCCTTCCCCGGTGTCGAGCCGGGCGGCCACTCCATACCAAGGAATGGCGGACGCCGATCCGAAGGGCATGAGCTGGCCGGGCTGGAATCGAACCAGCGTCCTCGTACGGTTCAAAGCCGCAGCGCCCCTGCCGACAGAGCAACGGGCCATCAGAGCCCTCCCCCAGGGTCGAACTGGGCAGGCTGCCCTTACAAGGGGCCACCGGACGCCGGTCCGAAGGGCGTCGTACGCTCGGCGGGAGTCGAACCCCCGTCAACTTGGCCCTCAACCAAGCCTGTCTACCTGTTTGCGGCACGAGCCCGTGGAGCCGCCGCCCGGTGTCGAGCCGGGCCTCTCGCCTTACGGGGGCGAGGCCGCAGCCGTGCGCGGCGGCAAAGCTCCCGCTCATGGCCTCGAACCACGAACCTCCAGGATCAGAACCTGGCGCTCTGCCAATTGAGCTAAGCGGGATCAAGTAGGCGAGGCGGGAGTCGACAGAACGCGCAACCGCGCAGCTTTCGGGGCCGTTGACAGGCCGCTCTGCCGATTGGACGTACTCGCCCGTGCGCCGAGAGAATTACGATATCCCAACCGTTCGCTTAAGAGGCGACCGCTCTTCCTTTGAGCTACCGGCGCTTGGAGCCCCACCGGGGAATTAACCCCGCTAACCAGCTTGGCTGGCACATCGCCACTGAATGCTTGTGAGGCATGTTCTACTTCAGGCCACAACTCTCGAATCCGCACACGACGGCGCACGCCGAGCCAGGGCCACACTTTCAAGGTCAGCCACTCCCTGTGGGGCTGGACAGAAACCTGCCACGCCCAGGCCATCTTGTGCTGGGGACGGCCTCGGGCCGGAGAGATACGGCCGACCCCGGTCAGGTGCTGAAGTTTGAGGATCACGTCCTCGTCCGTCATCCGCACCGCCACCCACCACCTGCCCTGCGTGGAACGGCTGACAGTCCAGCATCCTTCACCCTCCAGGATGCCAGCAACCCAGGCTACTTCAGCGTCTGAGATCTCGTAGCGCGGGTCTGGCACATTTTCATACCGGCAAGCACTGCACTGCCGTCGGTTCATACTCTTAGGTCGGCCGCACAGGCAAAGATCTTTGCGGTTACGGTCCAGGTCGCTTTTGCAAATTTTGCAGACCGACTGGTGCCGCCCTCCGCCGCGACGGTGGAAATCATCCAGCGACTTCTCGCGCCGGCACCGCCCGCAGATTTTTCGCCCTGGCGCTGACGGCGGCCCCAGATGTTTCCTGATCCACGCCTGCCCCGTAAAGTGTGACGTGTCCAAGTTCAGCGCGGCGATGTAGCGCGTCACGGTCCTGTACGACCCGCCCGCGGGCACGAGCCCGATCGCTCTCATGACTTGCGCGATACTGGCCGACTCGGCAACAGCGGAACGCAACTGATCTTCGGTCCACTTACGACTGCTAGCCACGATGCAAGTCTACCGGTTCGATGCGTCTCTACCACTCAGGACGCGCTGCGCCCCTTGGAAGGCTGGAGCTCCGCCATTGAGCCACGTCCGCGTGCTGTCTCTAGGAGCCGAACCTGGGGCCTTCCGGGTTCAACCGGACGCTCATGCCAACTGAGCAAGACGGCGTGGTCGGGATGGTCCGAACCGAACGGACGACCTCGCGGGCCCAGGCCGCGCGCTCTGCCACTGAGCTGCACCCCGGTCGGGCTGGACGGACTCGAACCGCCGGCCTCGTGCTCCCCGAGCACGCGCGCTACCTACTGCGCTACAACCCGTCACGTCGGGACCCGCGGAGTCGAACCGCGTTTCTCCTGAATCCGAATCAGGCAGATTACCGTCTTCCTCGATCCCGACATGTGCTGCGCCGCCCTGGCGCCCGCTAAGCGCTAGCCTTTACCCCGGCATTTGAACCCGGGTCCAGGGCGTGTTCCCGGAGAACGCTCACGCAGCACAGTGGAGATGGCGGGAATCGAACCCGCTGCGACGACGCTTGCAGGGCGTGTCCGCTACCTCAGCTGTCATCCCCCGTGGGCGATGCGGCGCCCGGTACAGTCAGTCCCCGGGTGTAGCTGGGCTCTCTTCCGTCGCATCGCCAAGTTCCGGCAGGCATGGCGGGCCTGCCGATAATGGTGCTCACGCTATTGATGTGTCAACAAACAAGCACGTTCACCCTCGGGTGGTGCTCCGCGGGGACCGCAGGAGTTGAACCCGCATTACGCTCGGGTTGGAGTCGAGCCGCCTATCCGCTGGCTGATCCCTAGGTAAATGAAAACCGCCCCTCGGGATATCCCTCGGGGCGGTTACCTTCTCTGGCTTAGTGGCGTAAGAAGGCAACCGTCCTGGTGCTCAGGGCAAGCTGACGCTGCGAGCACGGCTTCATGTACTCGCCTCGTTTCGCGGTCTGCCAGAACGTCATAATTCGATGGTAAGAGATACGCACAAACGGGGCAACATAATTTTCGCGCATCCTCTTCCCGGGCCCATGCCCCAGAACGCGGTCAGGCGGGTTCGCAGTAACACTGTCTCGTGACGGTAGACGGGGTGGCGCTGACGTGCTTCCTTACCGGAGGCGTCGCCGACACCCTCCTTGGCGGCCGGCTCGCCAACCGGTTCGGGCTCACCCGGACGGTCCTGGCCGGAAACGTGGCGACACGGACGTGCCGCGACGCGCGGCCTCGACGGCAGCCCGCGCCCGGAAACCAGCACCGTCGCGCCGACTGGGGCCGTTGGTTGCGGTAAGGCGGGGGAGTCGACCTGAAGGTTCATTGCCTGGGCCGCGTCCAGGAGCCGCTTGTCATATGTCACGAAGGAGGTGAGCTGCCGGCGAGAATAAAGAGCCGTGCCAAGGTGGATCGCATCCAGGCTGCGGACTGTAACTGGCTTGACCGCCCGGGCTAGGACGCGGATGCTCGGATCTACGTCGATCAGGTCGATTTGGTCTAGCACGGGGGGCAGGCGGAAAGCCGCCTCGGGCGCGTACCGGGCCAAGGCCCTGAATGCTTCGATCTCGGTCAGTACCGAGCTGATCCAGCCGGTGTCGGCCCGCTCGTCCAGCCAGCGGCGAAGCGCCGGTGATTCCGGCTCGGCGTGAGCCAGCTTGACGACCGCCGCGGAGTCCAGGTAGATCATCAGCGCTCGTCGACGCGATCGCGGGCCAGTTCCTCCGCGACGTTGACCCCATCGGGCTGCCCGAGATCCATTCGCAGCACGGCTCGGCGCATTTCGGCGGCGCGTTCGCGGCGGCGGGCCGCCTCAAGCACGGCTTGCCGGATCGCGGCCGATCGCGAGCCACCATCGTGGGTAAGCACGTCAAGGGCGTGCTCGGTCTCCTCGTCGGTGCGGATGGTAATGGTATCCGTCATACTCTCAGCGTAAGACGCAATGTCTTACAAGGCAACGTCATTCCCAGCGGAATGTGCGCGCCGCCAGGGCGATCGCTACTACGGCCCAGACCGCCAGCGTGACGGTGTTCCCGACCGGGAACGGCACGCCGTACTGCAGGACGCTGCGCAGGCCGGTGGACAGCGCGCCGGTGGGCAGGAGCTCCAGCACGGGCCGCGCCGACGCAGGGAACTTGGTCAGCGGGAACACCACGCCGCCCACGCCGAGCAACAAGATGTAGACGAGGTTGGCCGCGGCCAGGGTGGCTTCGGCGCGCAGCGTGCCCGCCATCAGCAGGGCGAGGCCGCTGAAGGCGGCGGTGCCGAGCAGGATGAGGAGTGGGGCCGACACGATCGCGGCCGGGCTGGCGTCCGGCCGCCAGCCGATGGCCAGGCCGACGGCGAGGATCAGCACGCCCTGCAGTAGTTCCACCCCGATCACGGTCGCGGTCTTGGCCGCGATCAGGCCGCCGCGTGACAGTGGCGTGGCCCCTAGCCGTTTCAGCACGCCGTAGCGGCGTTCGAACCCGGTGGCGATCGCCTGGCTGGTAAACGCGGTGGACATTACCGCCAGCGCGATGATCCCGGGAGTCAGGAAATCGATCCGGCTCAGCCCGGTCCCGAAGTTGATCAGGGGCTCGAGGCTGAACGCGGTGAGCAGCAGCAGCGGAATGATGAGCGTGAGCAGAAGTTGCTCGCCGTTACGCAGCAGGGTGCGGGTTTCCAGGGTGGCCTGCGCGGTGATCATCCGCCCCAGTGGCGCTGCGGCCGGGTCCGGAGCAAACAAGACCGCCGGATGCCCCTGAACCGCCGCTGTCTCGCTCACGAGCGGAGTTCCTTCCCGGTGAGCTCGAGGAACACGTCCTCCAGCGTCCGGCTCTCGATCCGAATGCTGGTGGCCAGCACGCCCCGCTCGGCGCACCAGGCGGTCACGGTGGCGAGCAGCAATGGGTCAACCGCGCCGTGCACCTCGATCACGTAATGGCCGGCCGGTGATTCCTTCATCGCGCTGGTCGGCGGCAGCACGGAGAGCAGGCTGTCGCTGTCCAACCCTGGCTCCGCGCGGAACCTGAGCTGGCCAACCGTGCCGGTGAGCTTGGTTGGGGTGTCCGCGGCGACCAGCTGGCCGTGATCGATAATGGCGACGTAATCACAGAGCCGTTCGGCCTCTTCCATGAAGTGTGTGGTGAGGATGACGCTCACGCCCGCGGCGCGCAACTGCCCGATCAGGTCCCAGGTAGCGTGCCGGGCCTGCGGATCCATGCCCGCCGTGGGCTCGTCCAGGAAGACCAGCTCCGGGCGGCCGATGACGGCCGCGGCCAGAGACAGCCGCTGCTGCTGGCCGCCTGACAGCCGCTTGTACGGGGTGCGGCTGACCGGGGTAAGCCCCACCAGGTCAAGCAGCTGCGCCGGATCGATGGGGCTGACGTGAAAGCTACTCAGCAGCTTCAGGTAGTCGGCCGCGGGCACCGACGGGGGAATGCCGCCCGACTGCAGCATCACGCCCACCCGCGGCCGCAGCGCACGAGCATCCCGCGCCGGGTCCAGCCCGAGGACGCGCACCGTGCCCTGGTCCGGCCGCCGGTAGCCCTCGCAGATCTCGATCATGGTGGTCTTGCCCGCGCCGTTAGGCCCGAGGATGCCGGTCACCTCACCCCGGCCCGCGGTCAGCGAGAGCCCGTCCACGGCCGCGATCTGGCCGTAACGCTTGACCAGCCCGAGGAGCTCAACGGCAGGCGCCGTCGGGTCCGTAGAGGCCTTGCCGGTACTCACGCACGCGAGTCTACGGGCACGAAGTCCCGCCGATGCGAACCTGCTGCCGGGATAATCTCCCGGGTAGCCTGAGGTCGTTCTGGACCTCAAATCGAAAAGGCCATTGCTTCAACGGCAATGAGAGGACTCCGTGGGAACCACGACTGTCGTCGAGGCGGCTCGCCGTGCGCTGGGGCCGGTCGGCGTGTTCCTGCCGTTTTCGCGTACTAGCGCAGTATCCGCTGATCTGCAGCGCGAGGCGGTTCGCCGGCTGGAACGCGCCGGCTACCGCGCCACGTGGACCAACGAGGCCGTCGGCGGCAAGGACGCCTTGGTGCAACTGGCCGTGCTGCTCGCGGCCACCGAGCGGATGGTGTTCGGCACGGGCATTGCCAACATCTGGGCCCGGCAGCCGCAGACCGCGCACGGCGCGGCCGCGCTGCTGGCCCAGGCCTTTCCCGGCCGGTTCGTGCTCGGACTGGGCGTCGGCTATCCCCACCAGGCGGCCAGCACCGGCCGGGAATTCGGCAGCCCGGTGGCCACGATGCGCGATTACGTGGACCGGATGACCGTCCCGGCACAGCTGCCAGCACCCGACGTCGCCTATCCGAAGATTATCGGCGCAAACGGCCCGAAAATGCTGGCGCTGTCCGGTGAGATCGCCGACGGGGCGTTGCCCGCCATGATGCCACCCGAGTTCACCGCCCAGGCCAGGCAACTCCTCGGCCCGGACAAGCTGCTAGTGGTCGGGCTGGGCGTCGTCGCGGACGCCGATCCGGACCAGGCGAAGGCGACCGCTCGGCAGACGGTTGCCGGTCGGCTCAGCCAGCCGGGCACGTACGCGGCCACCATGGCGCGGCTGGGTTACACGGCACGGGAGATCGCCGAAGTGAGTGACCGGCTGGTGGACGCGATCGTCGGGTACGGCGACGCGGCGGCGATCGCGGCCAACGTGCGTGAGCACCTGGCGGTCGGCGCGGACCACGTGATGGTCATGGTGACCGGCACCGACTTCGCTGAAGGCGTTGACCAGCTAGAACAGCTCGCCCCGACGCTGGTCGAGCTCCCTAGTTAGCTACCCGCTGTAGCCATCCGCGCGGAGTCCGGGCGAACGCCATATACCCCTAGAGGGTATGATGTCCGCCGGGACGAGGGAGATCTTCGGAGGTGAGCCCGATCCGCGCTATCGTGCACGCGCTGTCCATCACCGGGTCGATGACGTGGGAGATCACCTGGGCGCTGATCCTCGGGTTCGGGCTGTCGGCGATGATCCAGGCCCTGGTCAGGAAGTCCACGATCATCCGCCTGCTCGGCGAT